>Ga0210410_10006285_pt1 | contig 10343 bp, 6 predicted proteins | sample IncBWC4MmetaG_FD_161058 | JGI IMG/M metagenome (GOLD analysis project Ga0210410, IMG submission 161058) | Forest soil microbial communities from Barre Woods Harvard Forest LTER site, Petersham, Massachusetts, United States - Inc-BW-C-4-M | ecosystem: Environmental > Terrestrial > Soil >... | reverse complement strand
GACGCTGACGGGGGTTCCCACCCAATGCTTGGGGTCGAGGGTCGCGAACTCGGGCACCGCGCGGGGGGCCGATCCTCCCCGGAGGAGAAGAGCGCTCATGGCCAGCCCGATCGCAGTGGCACCCACTCTTAGCATTTTTGGGCTCCCGAAATCCTACCGCTTCCTATCGTATCGGAAAAATGGGCAAGCACCGTCTGTATGGTTGTTGTGTGAGTGCGTCACCGCAACCCGATGGAAATTGCCGTTGACTTAGGGCACCGCATTTGGTCATTTGTCTCGGAGTGCTGTTGGGTTGGGTCGCGGGTAACGGGCTGCTTGGAAGGAATCCAAACAGCGGGGACGTCCTAAGGTCTGTCCGGCTCTCTCAGGCCTCGGAGGGCCGGAGGGCGAGGGAGCCCGGCGCGTCCAGGGCCGGGATGTCGGGGCTGGCCTCCAGCGAGAAGGCATCGGGCGTGGCCATGAGCTTTCGCGCCACCGCCGCGTGCAGCGCGTGGCCGGCCTTCACCGCCTCCAGGTGCCCCACGATGGGGTGGCCGAGGAGCGCCAGGTCCCCCACCGCGTCCAGCACCTTGTGCCGGACGAACTCGTCCTCGAAGCGCAGCTTGTTGTTGAGGACGCCGGTCTCCCCGATCACGACCGCGTTTTCCAGGCTCCCCCCCAGGGCCAGACCGTTCTTGCGCATGGCCTCCACGTCGCGGAGGAAGCCAAAGGTCCGGGCGGGGGCCACGCTATCCACGAAGTTCCGGGGCGTGATCCGCATGGAGACCGCCTGGTGCCGCAGCAAGGGGTGGTCGAAGCCGATGGTGTAGCTCACGTTGAAGTGGCTGGCGGGGGAGAGACGGGCTCGCTTGTTCCCCTTGATCACCTCCACCGGTTTGAGAACCTTGAGGTAGCGACGGGGAGAGGCCAGCGGCTTGAGCCCGGCCTCATGGATGAGGATCACGAAGGGAGCGGCGCTGCCGTCCAGGATGGGGATCTCGGGACCATCCACTTCCACGATCGCGTCGTCCACGCCCAAGGCGTAGAGGGCGGAGAGCAGGTGCTCCACGGTGTCGACGGAGACGCCGTCCCGGCTCAAGGTGGTGGCGTGATCTTGCCGGGAGAGGCAGGCGAGGGTGGCCGGAATCTCCACATCCACGTCGCTGCGGTGGAAGCGGATGCCGTGCTCGGCGGGGGCGGGCCGGAGGCGCAGGCGCACCGCACGGCCCGAGTGGAGGCCAATCCCGGTGCAGCCAACGTCGCGTTTCAGAGTTCGCCGATAGGCCATGCTGATGTGTCGGTCGTAGCCTCGATCCAGCCGGTGATCTGCCTTGGACGGTGCAATGCCGATGCCATGAGGATTCCGGCGCCAAGTGGCTCATTATCAACACTATTGACGGCCCTTCGTGACCTCTGGGCCACGGTCTTTGGGCCACGCTGTGGCTCGCCGACCACAGATGCGGCCCTCAAAAGCCCGTGCCTCCCTGTCCGGCGTGCGCGCGGTGGGCCCCGGAGTCCAGGATCTCGCCGATCTCGGAGACGGCGCCGCGGATCTCATCGTCGGTCGTGTAGAAGTGAGGCGAGAGCCGGATGCCCGCCCCCGGTCGGTAGTCCACGAGGATCTCCCGCTGCAGCAGCTCGCGCGTGACCGCCTCCGCGGCGGGCACGTCCAGGACGACCATGCCTCCCCGCTCCTTTGCCTTGGCAGGGGTGCGGGCGGGAAGTCCCCGCTCCCGCGCGAGGTCGAGCAGGAGCTGGACCTGGCGCAGGGACTTGCCGCGGATCGCGTCCACCCCGACCGCGCCTACGATCTCGTAGCCGGCCTGGGCCGCGTAGAGCGCGGGCACGGGCGGTGTCCCTTGCATGAAACGGCTGCTGTCGGCGGAGTACGCGATGGGGCCCGGCTCGAAGGCGAAGGGCCGCGCATGCGCCGCCCATCCCGTAAGCCGCGGCTCCAGGGAGGACCGCAGGCGCGGGGCCACGTACAAGTAGCCCGCCCCGGGGCCGCCGCAGAGCCACTTCACGGAACCCCCGGTGGCGAAATCGACGTCCCAGGCGGTCACGTCCACGGGCACGGTGCCCGTCGACTGGTAGACGTCCGCGACCACCAGCGCCCCCACCTCGTGGGCCCGGCGCGTGATCGCGGCTACGTCCTGCACGAAAGCGCTCTTGAAGAGCACGTGGGAGATGGGGACGAGGAGCGTGTGCTCGTCGATGGCGGCCAGCAGGCGGTCGAGGGGGACGGTGATGCCGTCCTCGCTCTTCACGGTCTCGATCCTCGCCCCCTGCGCGCGCTGGGCCTCGTAGACGTACATGACGGAGGGGAAGTTGAGCTCGTCGTAGACGATCTTGTTGCGGGGGCCCTGAAAATCGAAGCAGGAGAGGATCGAGGCCTGGGCCAGGGAGACGTTGGGAAGCATGACCACCGAGCCCGGGGGCGCGCCGAGGAGGCGTCCCAGGGTATCGCCCAGCTCCAGGGGCATGCGCCACCAGCCCTCCGCCCACGCGCGCACGCCGCGCGTGGCCCAGGTGTCGGCGTAGGCCGCCAGCCGGTCCGCCGCCCCTCGCGGCATCGCCCCCAGGGAGTGGCTCACCAGATAGACGGATCGCTCGAGGATCGGGAACTCGCGGCGCCAGGCCAGCAGGGGATCCGCCGAAGGGGGGAGGCTCCCCGTCATCGGCCCTGGGCTTCGAGCATCGGCCGCAGGTAGCGTCCGGTGTGGCTCTTGCGCGAGAGCGCCACCGCTTCCGGGCTGCCTTCCGCCACCACCCGACCCCCCGCCTCTCCCGCCTCCGGACCCAGGTCGATCACGTGGTCGGCGCTCTTGATCACGTCGAGGTTGTGCTCGATGACGACCACGGTGTTACCCGCCTCGATGAGGCGCCCGAGCACGTGGAGGAGCTTCCGGATGTCGTCGAAATGCAGGCCGGTGGTGGGTTCGTCCAGGATGTAGAGGGTGCGCCCGGTCTCCCGCCGCCCCAGCTCCCGCGCCAGCTTCACGCGCTGGGCCTCTCCCCCCGAGAGCGTGCTCGCGCTCTGGCCGAGGCGGATGTAGCCCAGCCCCACGTCGATCAAGGTCACAAGCAGGCGGTTGAGGCGGGGGTGGGCGGCCAGCACGGGCTGGGCCTCGTCCACCGTCATGTCCAGGATGTCGGCCACGCTGCGGCCGCGATAGAGGACCTCCAGGGTCTCCCGGTTGTAGCGCCGGCCCCGGCAGGCCTCGCACTCCACGTAGACGTCGGGCAGGAAGTGCATCTCGATCGTGCGCACCCCGTCCCCCTGGCAGCTTTCGCAGCGTCCGCCCCGGACGTTGAACGAGAACCGCCCCGGCTTGTAGCCGCGGGCCCTCGCCTCGGGCACCAGGCTGAACAGCTCGCGGATGAACGCGAAGGCCCCGGTGTAGGTGGCGGGGTTGCTGCGGGGGGTGCGTCCGATCGGGCTCTGGTCGATGGCGATGACCTTGTCGATGGCCTCCGCCCCTTCGAGGTCGCGGTGACGGCCCGGCTCCGCGGAGGCCCCGTAGAGCCGCCGGGCCAGCGCGCGGTAGAGGATGTCGTCCACGAGGGTGGACTTGCCGGAGCCGGAGACGCCGCTGACCGCGGTCAGCACGCCCAGGGGAATGGCCACGTCGATGTCGCGCAGGTTGTGGGCGCGGGCGCCCAGGATACGGAGAAAGCCCCGCGGGGTCCGGCGCACGGCGGGGACGGGGATCATCAGCTCTCGGCGCAGGTAGCGCCCGGTCAGGCTCCCGTCGATGGAGGCGGGAGGGCCGGCGTACATGAGCCGGCCACCCAGGCTGCCCGCCCCCTCCCCCAGGTCCAGCACGTAATCGGCGGCGCGGATCGTCTCTTCGTCGTGCTCGACCACCACCACCGTGTTGCCCAGGTCGCGGATGGACTTCAGGGTCTCGATGAGCCGGAGGTTGTCGCGCTGGTGGAGGCCGACCGAGGGCTCGTCCAGGACGTAGAGGATGCCCTGCATGCGGGCGCCGATCTGGGTGGCGAGCCGGATGCGGTGGGCTTCGCCCCCGGAGAGGGTGGTGGTGGAGCGGTCCAGTGTCAGGTAGCCGAGGCCCACCGCCCCCAGGAACTGGAGGCGGGTGGTGATCTCGTGGAGCAGCCGGTCGGCCACCGGCCTCTCCCGCTCCGTGAACTCGAGGGCGGCGAGGGCGGGGAGCGCGGCCTGCACGGGCAGGCGCACATAGTCCGCCACCGAGCGGCCGCCCAGGCGCACGGCCAGGCTCTCCGGCCGCAGGCGCGCCCCCTTGCAGGCGGGGCATGTCTCCTCCGTCAGGTAGGGGCGCAGGTCTTCGAACGCCTCGCTGCCGTCCCGGGCCTCGGGCTCATCCCCGCCGGTGGGATCGACCCTCAGCAGGGACTCCACACGCTTGCGCAGGTAGGCCACCGCCCCCGGGAAACCCTGGCCGTCCCCGTTCAGCAGGATCTCCCTCGCCCGTCGGGGCAGCTCTGCCACCGGCACCTCGAGGGAGAAGCCGTGCCGCTCCGCCACCTCCTCGAGGGCCTCGCGGACCAGGCGGGGGCCGTGGCGCTGCCAGGGCTGGACCGCCCCCTCTAGCAGGCTCTTAGACTCGTCGGGGATGACCTTGGCGGGGTCCACTGCCCATCGCAGGCCGAGGCCGTCGCAGGCGGGGCAGGCCCCGTAGCCACTGTTGAAGGAGAAGGCGCGGGGCGAGAGCTCGGGGACCGAGATGTCGCACCGCACGCAGGCCATGCGGCGGCTGTAAAGGCGCTCCCGGCCTCCCTCGAAGGACACGAGCACCACGTCGCGGGCGAGGTCGAGGGCCCGGTCCAGGCTGGCCCGCAGGCGCTTCTCGATTCCGGGCCGGACCACCACCTTGTCCACGAGGACGTCGATCCGGTGGTTCCGGCGCGGTTCGAGCGCCAGGGGCTGGGAGAGGTCGCAGGCCCGACCGTCGATGCGCGCCCGCAGATGGCCCAGGGCGGCGAGCTCGGAGAGCTCCTTCTTGAAGGCCCCTTTCCGGCCCCGCACCACGGGAGCGAGCACCGCCACCGGCGTCCCCTCCGGGTAGCGCAGGAGCCGCTCCAGGATCTGGTCCGTGGTCTGGGAGGTGATGGCCTCGCCGCAGCGCGGGCAATGCGGCTTGCCGAGGGCGGAGAAGAGCACCCGCAGGTGGTCGTAGACCTCCGTCACCGTGCCCACCGTGGAGCGGGGATGGCTGACCGTCGTGCGCTGCTCGATGGCGATGGCGGGGGAGAGGCCGGAGACGGACTCCACCTCCGGCTTCTCCATCTGCTCCAGGAATTGCCGGGCGTAGGCGGAGAGGCTCTCCACGTAGCGCCTTTGGCCCTCGGCGTAGAGCGTGTCGAAGGCCAGGCTGCTCTTGCCGGAGCCCGAGGGGCCGGTAATCACGACCAGGCTGTTGCGGGGAAGATCGCAGTCCACACCCTTCAGGTTGTGGACCCGCGCGCCGCGGATTGCGATCGGCTCCTCTCTGGCGTCCATGTTGGTCAGGCCAATAGGGCATTCTAACAGATCCCGCCCGACCAGCCTCGGAGCGGTTCCGAGCGGGCGCCCCGGGACGGGCCTTCGCCACGAGCGTTCGCCGGGCTTGCCTCCCTGGAGGGCCCGCCTCGGGGCGCGCCCCCGGATCCTCCTTGGCCGCAGGACTTTAGCGCCCGTTGCGCCAGGCGCGTTTTCGTGTTATTTTTCCGGGCTTTGTACCCGAGCCCCATGCCCCGAGGGGAGGCGGTGGGATGCCCGACAAGAAGGCGGCGGCCGTGGCGGACCGGCGTTTCGGCCAAGCCCTTGAAATCTACGAGAGAGCGGTCAAGGCCCTGGGTCGGAAGGACTACGACCGGGCCCTCGAGCTGTTCGACAGCCTGCTCGAGTCCCACCCGGAGGAGCGGGATCTCCTGGAGCGGGCCCGGGCCTACCGGGCGGTGTGTGCGCGCGCCCGGGAGAAGCGGCCCTCCTTCCGTCCCAAGGGCTTCGAAGACCTCCTGAACTACGGCGTGTTCCTGCACAACCGCGGGGAGTTCGAGGAGGCGATCAAGTTCCTGCAGCAGGCGGCGGAGATCCACCCCCGCAACGAGCACGTGCTCTACTGCCTGGCCGCGGCCTCGGCCCGGTCGGGGGACACCGCGGGGGCCCTCAAGTTCCTGCGCTCCGCCATTGCCGTTGGCCCCGCCAACCGCGCTCAGGCACGCAGCGACTCGGACTTCGACCCCATACGCGAGGATCCCGAGTTCATCGTGCTCATCCACACCGCGGCTTCCTGATCCGGCCCCCGCCCCGCGACAACCGGCGCCTCCGACCCGCGTGCTAGGATCTTTAGGGTGAGCGCTCGTTTGACGCAGGCTGTCATCATCGCGGCAGGAAAAGGCACGCGAACCGGGGGCAGCCGCGCCAAGGTGCTGCTGCCGGTCCTGGGGGTTCCCCTCCTCGAGCACGTCCTGAGGGCGCTCAAGTCGGTGGCGGCCGAGCCCACGGTCGTGGTGGTCGGCCATCAGGCGGAGACGGTCGAGTCCGCGTTCGCCGGCCGCGGCCTGACCTTCGTCCTTCAGGAGCCGCAGCTCGGAACCGGGCATGCCGTCCAGGCGGCCCGGACGATCCTAGAGAGGCAGCCGGAGCGGACGGCCCTCGTCGTGAACGGAGACCAGCCCCTCCTGCGTGAGCAAACGCTGGCCCGGGTGCTGGAGCGGCATCGCGAGGCGGGGACCGCGGCCACTCTCCTGAGCGCCATCCTCCCCGGCAACCCCGCCTACGGGCGCGTCATCCGGGACGGGCGGGGCCGGGTCCAGCGAATCGTGGAGGCCCGCGACGCCTCGCCCCAAGAGCTCAAGGAGGCGGAGGTCAACGCCGGCGTCTATGCCTTCGAGGTCGCGCCCCTGCTGGACGCGCTCTCAAAGCTCACGGCCAACAACGCCCAGAGGGAGTTCTATCTGACGGACGTGATCGGGCTCCTCTCCTCGGCCGGCCAGCCCGTGGAGGCGGTCACGGCGGAGGACGCGAGCGAGGCCCTGGGGGTGAACACCCTGGCCGAGGTGGCCGACGCCTCCCGGCGCTTGCGCGAGCGGCGGCTCCTGGAGCTGATGGCGGGAGGGGTCCTGGTGGAGGACCCTGCTTCCACCACGGTCGGCCTCGACGTGCGGGTGGAGGCCGAGGCCACCCTGCGCGCGTTCACGTTCCTCGAGGGCCGGACCGTGGTGCAGGCGGGCGCGGTCATCGGCCCCTTCGCCCGTCTCGAGGACACGGAGGTGGGGCCGGGAGCGCAGATCCTGGACCACTGCCTCCTGCGGAAGTGCGTGGTGGAGGCGGGAGCGATGGTGGGACCCTTTACCCATATCCGGCCCGAGAGCCGGATCGGCGCGGGGGCGAAGGTGGGGAACTTCGTGGAGCTGAAGAAGACGCACCTGGGAGACGGCTCGAAGGCCCCCCATCTCTCGTATCTCGGAGACGCCACCATCGGACCCAAAGTCAACATCGGGGCGGGAACCATCACCTGCAACTACGATGGGACGGCCAAGCACCAGACACGGATTGAAGCGGGAGCCTTCGTGGGCAGCGACGCCACCCTGGTGGCCCCGGTCACGGTGGGGGAGGGCGCCTACGTGGCCGCGGGGAGCGTCATCACCGAGGACGTGCCCGCCCAGGCCCTCGCCCTCGGCCGGGCCCGCCAAGTCGTCAAGCCGGGCTGGAACCGCAAGCGGCGCGGAGCCGGGGAGGGGCGGTAGTGTGTGGGATCGTCGGCTACGTCGGTTCGCGCGAGGCCGTGCCCGTCCTCATGGAAGGGCTGCGCCGGCTGGAGTATAGGGGCTACGACTCCGCGGGGCTGGCCGTGGTCCAAAACGGCGAGCTCCGGCGGCGCCGGTCGGCGGGCAAACTTCACCGGCTTGCGGAGAGCCTGGCCGCGGAGCCCCTCGTGGGGTCCTTTGGGGTGGGGCATACCCGCTGGGCCACCCACGGCCGCCCCACGGAAGAGAACGCGCACCCTCACCAGGACTGCCAGGGGCGCATCGTGGTCGTCCACAACGGGATCATCGAGAACTACCTGGAACTGAAGGCGCGCTTGCAGAGCGCCGGCCACCGCTTCCAGACCCAGACCGACACCGAGATCGTGGCCCACCTCGTGGAATCCCATTACCGGGGCTCGCTGGAGGCGGCCGTCCGGGAGACGGTGGCCGAGCTCAAGGGGATCTACGCCCTCGTCTTCCTCCACCGGGACGAGCCCCAGACCCTGGTGGGGGCGCGCCTGGGCCCGCCCCTGGTGGTGGGGCTGGGAGAGGGGGAACGGTTCCTGGCCTCCGACATCCCGGCCCTGCTCCCCTATACCCGCGACTTCTTGTTCCTGGACGACGGCGATGTGGTGACGGTCGTGCCCGGCGGAACGAGGATCGTGAACGGGGCGGGGGCGGTGGTGGAGCGGGCCCCCCAACGCATCACCTGGGACGCCGTCCAGGCCGAGAAGGGCGGCTACCGCCACTTCATGCTCAAGGAGATCCACGAGCAGCCGCGGGCGGTCCGCGACACGCTCCTGGGGCGGATCGGCCTCGACGAGGGGGAGATCCACCTGGAGGAGCTAGGGGCGGCCGGAGAGAGGCTCCGCCGCGTGGAGAGGGCTTCCCTCATCGCCTGCGGCACCAGCTGGCACGCCGCGCTCGTGGGCAAGTTCCTCTTCGAGCAGGTGGCGGGCCTGCCCGCGGAGGTGGACTACGGGAGCGAGTTCCGCTACCGGACGCCGCTGGTGGGGCCGGAGACGCTGGCCGTGGCCATCAGCCAGAGCGGGGAGACGGCCGACACCCTGGCTGCCTTCCGCGAGGCGAAGCGGCGGGGAGCCCTCGCCCTCGCCATCTGCAACGTCGAGGGCTCCATGCTCGCGCGGGAGGCGGCGGGCTCGCTCCTCACCCATGCCGGCCCCGAGATCGGCGTCGCCTCCACCAAGGCCTTCACGGCCCAGATCGCGGCCCTGGCCCTGCTCGCCCTCCACCTGGGCCGGCTGCGGGGCACGCTGCGGGCGGAGGCCTGCCGCGAGCACCTCCAGGGCCTGGCCCGCGTCCCCCACCTCATGGAGGAGGCTCTCGGGAAAGAGGCGGCCATCGAGGAGCTCAGCCGGTCGCTGATGCAGTTCCACGACTTCCTCTACCTGGGGCGCGGCATCAACTACCCCATCGCCCTCGAGGGGGCCTTGAAGCTCAAGGAGATCTCCTACCTCCACGCCGAGGGCTACCCGGCGGGGGAGATGAAGCACGGGCCCATCGCCTTGATAGACGACGCGCTGGAGGTGGTCGCCCTCTGCCCGCAGGGCCGGGTCTACGAGAAGATGCTCAGCAACGTCCAGGAAGTGAAGGCCCGGGGCGGGCGGGTGGTGGCCGTGGTCACGGCGGGGGACAAGCTGGTGCGGGGCATCCTCGACACGAGGGACGCGGTGTTGGAGGTGCCGGAGTCGGCCGAGCTGTGGTCGCCTTTCCTGTTCGTGATCCCCCTCCAGCTCCTGGCCTACCACCTGGCGGTGCGAGCGGGCCGGGACGTGGACCAGCCGCGCAACCTGGCCAAGTCGGTCACGGTCGAGTAGGGAGACCGCTTGTCCCTCTCCGCGGACCCTGAGCTCCTGACCGGCCTCAATCCCGAGCAACGCGCGGCGGTGCTGGCCGCGGAGGGCCCGGTTCTGATCCTGGCCGGGGCGGGCAGCGGCAAGACGCGGGTCATCATCCATCGCATCGCCCACCTGGTGCTGGAGCGGGGCATCGCTTCCGACCGCATCCTGGCCGTCACCTTCACCAACAAAGCGGCGGGGGAGATGAAGGCCCGGGCGGAGGCCCTGCTCGGGGGGAAGGCGCTCGGGAGCTGGATCTCCACCTTCCACAGCTTCTGCGTGCGCCTCCTGCGCCGGGAGGCCGCATCCGCCGGCCTTCCCTCCGACTTCCTGATCTACGACGAGGACGACCAGCTCCAGACCGTGCGCGAGGCCCTGAAGGGCCTGGACCTCTCCGAGAAGCTCCACCCGCCCCGGCGCCTGCTCTCCCGCATATCCGCCCGCAAGAACTCGGGCCGGGGGCAGGAGGAGGCGGAGGACGACTCCTTCGCGGGGGGGGCCTTCGCGCGCATCGAGGCCCGCTACCAGGAGACGCTCAACGCGGCCCACGCCCTCGATTTCGACGACCTGCTCCTGCGCGCGGTCCGCCTCCTGGAGGAGAACCCCGCGGTCAAGGAGGCCTACCGGCGGAAGTTCGAGTACGTGCTGGTGGACGAGTACCAGGACACCAACCGGGCCCAGTACGAGCTGGTGCGCCACCTGGCCGGCCCCCGGGGGAACCTCACCGTGGTGGGGGACGAGGACCAGTCCATCTACTCCTGGCGCGGGGCCGACATCAACAACATCCTG
>Ga0210410_10006284_pt1 | contig 10343 bp, 9 predicted proteins | sample IncBWC4MmetaG_FD_161058 | JGI IMG/M metagenome (GOLD analysis project Ga0210410, IMG submission 161058) | Forest soil microbial communities from Barre Woods Harvard Forest LTER site, Petersham, Massachusetts, United States - Inc-BW-C-4-M | ecosystem: Environmental > Terrestrial > Soil >... | reverse complement strand
CGCCGAACGCTTCGCCGATTTTGCTGAACTCGACCGGCGCGAGCTCGGCGTGGAAGGCGCCGGCGGTGGTCGCTTCTCCGTCCGGATAGACGCGCAAGGTCGCCGCCTTGACCGCCGCCCAGCCGGAATTGTCGAGCACGATGGAAAAAATCGGCAGCCCGTACTGCTGCGCGGTCGCGAACACCGAGCACGGCCCGCCGAAATAGAAGCTGCCGTCGCCGGTCACCTGTACCATGAGCCGGTCCGGCGCCGCGAGCTTGGCGCCGAGCGCCATGCCGCCGGACCAGCCGAGGCCGGCGCCGCCGGTCGCCACCGTCGTGTTCGGCAGCCGGCGCGGAATCTGCATCAGCACCGCCGGCGTGTTGCGCACCGCCTCATTGAAGATGATGTCCTCGTCGTCGAGCACCTTGGCGAGCTCCGCCATCAGATAATGCGGATTGATGGCGTCGGGCTGGCCCTTGTCCGCCGCGAGCGCGGCGGCGCGGGCAAGGCGCTCCGCGCGCGCCGCCTTGAGGCGCTCGAGGCGCTGCGCTGCGGCCGCGGCAAAGCGCGGCGTCGCTTTCGCCCGAAGCTCGGCCAGGAGCTGTTCGAGGATGCGGCCACTGTCGCCCTGGAGCCGCAAGTCGCCGGGGAAGGTCCACATCGGCGAGCCGGCCTTGAGCACGTCGACGTCGATATGGGCCCAGAACGATTGCTCGCTCGGCTGCGCATCGGCGGGGAACCACGGCACGTCGACATCGACGAGCATCCCGACGTCGGCCTCCGGCAGCGCCTTGTCGGGCGCAAAGCCGGCGAAGCACGGGCTCAAGTGGCCGATATTGCTCCAGGTGCTGCCTTCAAACACGGCGATGCCGGCGAACTCCGCGACCTCCGCGATCATCTGCGCGGCGCGCGCGTTGCGGCCACCATAGCCGGTGATGAGAATGGGATTTTCCGCCGCGATCAGCCGCTCCGCGAGCGCGGCGACGAGTTTCGGGTCGGCGCCGCCGCTCGTCATCGCGCCGAACCGCTCGGCGGAATAGCGGCGGATTTCGTCGAGCGCCCACGGCTGCGTCAGCGTCTCCCGCTGCATCATCAGATAGACCGGGCCGCGCGGCTCGCTCTGCATGATCGAATGCGCGCGCCGCAGCACCTCCTTGACCACGACGCCGGACGGAAGCGTCCATTCCCATTTCAGATACGGCCGCACCAGGCTCGCCTGGTCGAACGGCTCCTGCACCCAGTGCACATGGGTGTCGCGCGTACCGACGAGCTCGTTGTGGGAGGTGTAGGGCGCCTTGCCGGCCATCAGCAGCACCGGCAGGCGGCTGCGGAACATGTTGTGCATTGCCGTCGCGGTATTGGCGGTGCCGACATCGACGTGCACCAGCACGCCCTGGCCGCGGCCGGTGACCAGCGCATAGCCCGCGGCCATGTGCGCGGCGGTGTTCTCGTGCGGGCAACGCACCACTTTCGGCGCCGGTTCGCCGCGCTTGGCGCGGTGCGCCATCTCCTCGATGATCGGCGCATGATCGGTGCCCAGGTTGCAGAACAGATAGTCGATGCCGATCTCGTTGAGCCCTTCGAGCAGGTAATAGGCGGTCGGGAACTCGGCAACGTCGGTGTTTCGGGCAGGCCCCGTGTCCATGATCGAGCAATCGCTTTTGGTTGAAGTCTTGCAGAGTATAGCACCGTCAGATGACGCCGGACGTTCCGCGCCGGGCGCACCGCGATGACGCTCGGAGTGGATTCGTGGGGCTCGCCGCGTCGCGCGGGCCCTAACGGTCGCCTGCATCGGAACCGCCGGATGGCCGGCAAACCGCCGCGGCTCCAGCCGTGGAACTTTCACTCACCCTCGCGCCGCCGGCCGGTAACCTTGACGCGCGATACGGCTCCGATCCGAAGTTCGTGTCGAAATTGCTGCGGATAGGGCGGCACGTTCGAACTCTCGCCACAATAGCAAGGAATCGTTAGTCCTCCGAAGGGGAAAGGGTGAGGGATCATGAAATGGCTAGCTGCCGTGGTCGGCGCGCTTGCGTCGGCCCTCGTTATTACTACGGCTTTCGCGGACATTCGCGTCGTCAATGACCCGGGGGGCGAAGTCACATCCTACCTGCGCAAGTACAACGCGATGCGCACCTCAGGTGAGCGGCTTGTCATCGACGGCCCGTGCCTGTCGGCCTGCACCTTGTTCACCGGCCTGCTCCCGCACGACCACGTCTGTGTGACCAAGCGCGCGGTGCTCGGCTTTCACGCGGCGTCCTACTACGACGACGCGAGGCGGTCGCTGGTGCCGACGCGGACCGGCACGCGGCTGGTGATGCGTCTCTATCCCCAGGAGATCCGCGACTGGATCGGGCGGCACGGCGGCCTCACGCCGCACATCATCGCGCTCCGCGGCCACGAGCTGCACGCGATGTACGATTCCTGCCGTTAGCGCGCGAGCCGTTAAGGTAAAACTGGCCGTCCGCAAAGGACTCAGTTTCTGCCCAGCGCAGCTGCTCAGCTTTGAAGCGGCTGCGCTCGCTTTCGCCGGTCCCCGCGCACCACCTGCACGGTTGTCGCCTGCGCCGTCCCGGCTTATTTACCGGGTGCGCTCCCTCGCCGACTCACAGGCGGCAAGGGAGATAAAGGCGATCGATGCGCGAGACTGTCGCACCAAGCCTGACATGGCGGCCGATATTCATCGCCGGCGCCGGCGCCATCGTGGCGCTCGCGGGCACGGTGCTGCTCTGGGCCACATTACGGCGCCACGGTGTTCTTCGAAACGATCCGGGCGGGTCTTGCCGCGTGCTTCGGCTGACGGAGTCCCCTCTTGAACCTGCCAGAACGATCTCTTCGCGCCGTGTCGGTGCTCGGGGCGTTTCTCTGCGGCCTCGTGCTGGTCTTCGGCGCCATCCTGTTCGTGACCAGCCATCCGTCGTCGACCGGGCCGGCGCTCGCCGCCGTCGGCGGCCCGTTTCATCTCGTCGACCAGGACGGCAAGGCGGTCAGCGATGAGGCCATGAAAGGCCGTCCGTTCCTGGTGTTCTTCGGCTTCACCCATTGCCCGGACGTTTGTCCGACGACGCTGTTCGACATGTCGCAGATGCTGCGCGCCCTCGGGCCCGACGCCGGCCGTATCGGCGTGTTGTTCATTACCGTCGATCCGGAGCGCGACACGCCCGCTGTGCTCAAGGACTATCTGTCGAATTTCGACCCGCACCTGCGCGGCCTGACCGGCGACCCCGCCGCGGTGAACGCCGCCCTCAAGGCATTTCGCGTCTATGCCAAGAAGGTCCCGCTGGAAAGCGGCGAGTACACCATGGACCACACCGCCGTCGTCTACCTCATGGACAAGAACGGGCGTTTTGTCGCGCCGTTCAACATGAAGCGGACGGCGGAGGCGGAAGTCGCCGATTTGCGCGGCTACCTCTGAAGCTACTTCTCCGGCCGCGTCGCTTGCGCGCTTTGCCGCGCGAGCAGGCGGGTGCTCCAAGCGGCCACTGCGCCGGGCGGCGCAATCTCCATCAGCGGCAGGAAGTCGAGGAACGGGATGTAGCAGACCTCGGCGAGCGAGAACTGCTCGCCGACCAGATAGGTCTTGCCCGCGAGCTGTTTGTCGAGGATCGCGAGATGCTTCTCGATCTCGCCTTTGGCCTCCGCCATCGCCGCCTGGTTCCACTTTTCCTTGGGCAGGAAGCGCTTGGGAAACATGATCGTCCCGGCGTGGCGCGAGAGCTGCAGGTCGCACAGCTTCATATGCATGTCGACCAGCGCCCGGCCGCGCGCGTCGGCCGGCGCCAGCGGCGGGCTTGGCCGCGCTGCTTCGAGATAGTTGAGGATCGCGGTCGACTCGTAGAGCACGAACCCGTCCTCCTCGAGCGTCGGCACGCGGCCATAGGGGTTGAGCGACAGATACGGCTCTTCGCGGTGCCGCCGCGCCGGCATGTCGACCACGACGAGCTCGTGCGGGATTTGCTTCTCGGCAAGCGCAATGCGGACCCGGCGCGAATAGGTCGAGAGCGGGTGGTAGTGGAGCTTGATCGCCATGGCGGCGTTTCCTCGAAAACACGAACCAGATTTTCGCGAAAGCGCAGACGAAAGTCGGCCGAGGATCTGCAACCCGCCAAAACTCGCCGCGCTTCGAGCGGCACAATATCCGCATCGGCCGGGATCGCAAGCAGAGCGGCCGCCGCGTTTCCTTAACGAAGCGATGCGACCATGGGCAGACGGCGGCTCGCCCGGCGTTCCGGCTTGCGCATGTTGTCGGCCGCATTGGGCTCTGCCGCGAAGCCACGGCGCGGCGATCGGCGCGGCGCGTGACGCTGCCGTCGCCCCGATTGACGAGGAATGCGGTGCAGCTACGGAAGCTTTTCTACCAGGCGGGCAGGGCCGCGGCGGGATTGCTGGTCGTCGTGTTCGCCATGACCGGCGCCGCAAAGCTTGCCGATCAGATCGTGACCTGGCTGACGTTTGCCGTATGGCAGTTTACGATCGCCGACGCCTTGCGGTTCTGGGGGATCCCGGTGCCGCAGGCCCCGCAGCTTCTCGGACTCGCGCAACTCACCGATGCCGTCCTGTCGTGGCCCGGAATTCCGGCGTACCTCGTGCTCGCCGGCGCCTGCCTTTTCATGTTTGCAAGGATCGATCGCGAGCTCGGCAGACTCTCGCGCAAGTCTGCTGGCGCACATCCTCAACGTCCGTTTGACGTGATCGCCGGGACGTCCGCAGTCCGGCGAACAACGGAAGTGGCGCGGAAATAGCCAGGACGACGAAAGATAAAGGTCGACAGAGTCAGCCGCGGATTATGCGCTTCCCGGCAGTCTGAAAAGTTGCTACCCTTCCCGGTAAAGAGCGGAGGAGGAGGTCATGAGACTGAAATCTACCGGATTGATGTTGGCGATTTCACTTCTTCCGCTCACGGCGAACGCACAGATAACAGTGCAGATGTCCGACATTCGATGCGACCAATATTTGGCCATGCCGGCGTCGCAGCAAGAGAAGTTCTCTGCATGGATGAGCGGCTGGTTCAGTTACCAGACCCGTACGCCATGGGTGGATTTTCTGCAATACCGACAAAACATCGCAAATGTAAAAGCTTGGTGCGAAAGATATCCCGACGAAAAAATAATGACCGGTCTGAACAAAGCGACGGGCACTCAGGAATAGTCAAGGACGCCGGAGAGGGGCCATGAGACGCAATGTTCTTGTCATCGCAATTCTTGTCATCGCAGCGGCCTTGGTGAGCGTAGCCACGCTGCCTGCCGTGGCGCAAATCAAGATGGATATGAACAAAATAACTTGCAAAGATTTGCTCAAGTACAGCTCGGCTGACCGAACGTTCCTGCAATACTGGATGAGCGGCTACTACAACGCGGCTGCCAACAACGACGTGCTCGACTTCAAGCGCCTGGAAGCAAATACCGCAAAGGTTCTTGCGTATTGCAAGAAGAACAGGTCGCAGACGGTGCCGAACGCCATCAACAGAAACGCAAGCTAGTCTGGCGCGGGTTCCGATCGAACTGAATCAGTGCCGTCATTACGAGGAGCCCCGACGGGCGACGAAGCAAGCCATTGCTCCGTGCGCCAGCCCCTGGATTGCTTCGCGGAGCCTGTCCTCGGGCCGGCCATTTTGCGCCGGCCACTTCGGGCCGGACCCGTTAGCTCGCAATGACGGGTCAATCTGATCGGAATCTGCGCGGACCAGATTGATACTTTCGATGCGCTTGGGGATTCTCTGCGGGCTCGCGTGTGAGTCCGAGGAATGCACGAGCGATGGGGCATCCGATTGAGCGCCGCCGACGGCAGCGAAGTCGAAGCCGTGGCGGCTAATCGCAACGGCCCTGGCGCGCGATATATCCGCCGGGTCCTCGCCTTAAAGCGGGGACGAGCGGCTGTGAATAGCCGTTCCGCCGTCGCTATTGATCGATGCCGCCGGCGCTCTGCGGGATCAGCCGCATCAACTCGGCCTGCCGGCGCGTTCCCGTCCTGTCGAAGATGTGCGCGAGGTGCGTGCGCCTGCGGACGCAAGGGGATGACCAGCACGCTCAGCGGCCGGCGCCCGCCGCCGCGCGACAGATGAACACGGCCGCTGGCCGTTCCTCCGCCATGGGCGGCGGTGTCGACGCAACCCGCGATCGCCTTGCGCAACGTGCAGGTCTCGTCGGTTCTCGGCACGATGCCGCAACCATGCCCAGTTCATCGATCTCGTCGGAGTCATGTTCAACGCCGGCCAGATCACCTCGAGCTACGTTTCCGCCGGCGGCAGCGGGACGCTGACGGTACCTAGCGGCGGGCAGGTCGTGGCCGGCATCGAGTGTGCAGGCACCTACTCGGCGGGGAATTTTCACATCAGTTCGGGCATCGGCGGCACCGTCAAGATCACAGATCCCGGTGTCGTCGACGGCGGCAGCGTCCAGTTCGGCAACGGCCAGGCCCCACCCGCGTGCATGATTTCGCCCTCCACGAGGTCTGCCCCCGACCCCGGTAGATTGCGCGCGGTGCTCGCGCGGCGTTGACGCGGGCCCGCCGCGCCCCTATAAGCGCCTTTCGCTCAAAAGCCCGTTCGGGAGTCATGGCCAACACAAAATCCGCCAAGAAGGCGGCTCGTCAAATTGCCCGCCGTACCGCGATCAACAAGTCGCGGCGCTCGCGCGTGCGTACCGCTCTGCGCAAGGTCGAGGAAGCCGTCGCCGCCGGCGATCGCGCAGGCGCGCTCGCCGCGATGGCTGCCGCCGAGCCGGCGCTCGTTCGCGGGGCAAGGAAGGGCGTGCTGCACCGCAATGCCGCGCAGCGCAAGGTCTCGCGGCTGACCCGCGGGATCGCGAAGCTCGGGAAATAGACCGCGCGGCCGACCCACCGGCAAAATTTTATTTTCGTGGCCGGTGCCGAAAAACGCCCACTTTTGATAGATTGACATCTCGCTGTTGCATTATTGTCACTTAAAAGCGCAAAAGTAAGCGCTTGTAGTACCCTGCTCTTCTTACCGGCCGTGAAGCGCACGCGCGATCCGCGTTTCATGCGCGCCTTTGCGTGGATTTCCGCGTGACACGGGAGGGTGACCCGTCCGCCGCGTGCACGAGAATTCATTCCGACTGAACGGGTTAATGGGGACGATTTGGCGGGGGTCGCAATTCCCCGGGAATCAAAAGCTTCCAACTCTATTTGTTGCGCGCCGCTTTACCGCCGCCACAGACACGCCAAATCATGCGCTGAGTCAAAGGTTTGCGGCCCTGCACCGGCGCGCGTGAGCTAAAACAGTGAGCAGATAAGCTCTTTTTTGTGTTGCAGGCGAAACACGAACTGCTACTTTTCAATTCCCTTCGGCCTACGAAGGTCATTCACAAGCAGGTACGATGCAATCTCATTGAAAATGAGAGCGGGGGAAGTGCGTCCAATCAAGTTCAGTAGAGTTTGTGTTGGCTATCCGGTTTGGGGCAGTTCCGCCGCCTGAAGTGGCTTGTGTTGAACCTTGTTGGCCCGAGTAAATACTTGAGGCAGCGGCCCGACCGCCCGCACAAGGCACTTATCAGGGTAGTTCAGCCGTCCGAGCTCAGAACGATGGGGAGGTGGGGCATGGCGACGATCCGCCAATCGCTGCAAGCAGCCAGAATGTGCAGCCGGCGCGACGATGGCCGCGAGCGTGCGTTCATGCTCCCCTCGGTACCGGCCTGCGTTTGCGTCTTGCTCACCGCGCCAAGCGGCTGAGCAATCCCTCCGGCCGGCGTCCGCGCTTCAACCGCGCGCGTGTGTTCGACCGGCCGCCTTCCTCGAAAGTTCGTTGCGTCTCCGTGATTTGGGCAAGGTGAGGGTGTCCTCGCCTGAGTTGCTCGCCTTTGGGGTGCCTTCCTCCAAAAAAGCAGGCCGACGATGTCGAGCACGGATCAGGAGCGCTGGCAGAAGGTCAAGGAGCGCCTGCGCGCCGAACTCGGCGAGGACATATTCACCAGCTGGTTCGCGCGCATGGAACTCGAAGCCGTTGACAAGGGCGCGGTACGATTGTCGGTGCCGACCCGCTTCCTGCGCAATTGGATCCAGGCGCACTACAGCGAGCGCGTACTGAGCAACTGGCAGGCCGAAGATTCCATCATCACCCGGCTTGAACTCAACGTCCGTTCGGCCGCGATCCGCCCGCTCCCGGTGAAATCTAAACCGGCGCAACTGCCGCCGCAGGTCCGCGAGCTCAACGCGGGCAGCCATAACGGCGTCGAGGTTCGGGCGAGCGTGCCGTTCATGACCGTGCACGAGGCGCTCGGCGGTTCGCCGCTCGACCAGCGCCTCACCTTCGAGACGTTCATCGTCGGCCGCTCCAACACCCTCGCCCACGCCGCGGCCAGGCAGATCGCGACCAGCCGGCGCGGCGAACCGCTGATGTTCAACCCGCTCTACATCCACGCCGGTGTCGGGCTCGGCAAGACCCACCTGCTGCAAGCGATCACCTGGGCCGGCAACAGCAGCGACCGCAAGGTGCTGTATTTGACGGCCGAACGCTTCATGTACGGCTTCGTTTCGGCGTTGCGGGCGCAGACGACGCTTGCTTTCAAGGAAGCGGTGCGCGCCATCGACGTCCTCATGATCGACGACCTGCAGTTCCTGCAAGGTCGATCGACGCAAGCCGAGTTCTGTCACACGCTCAACGCCCTCATCGACGCCGGCCGTCAGGTCGTGATCGCCAGCGATCGCCCGCCCGCCGATCTCGAGAGCCTCGATGACCGCGTCCGCTCGCGCCTCGCCGGCGGGCTCGTGGTCGAGATCGGCCCGCTCGGCGAGGAATTGCGGCTCGAAATCCTCAAGAGCCGGATCGCCGCCGCCTGCCACCATCATCCGGGGTTCGAAGTGCCCGCTCCGGTGCTGGTCTTCATTGCCAGATCGGTGACGCACAACGGCCGCGACCTTGAAGGCGCCGTCAATCGCCTGCTTGCCCACAACAAGTTGACCGGCCAGCCGGTAACGCTCGAAATGGCCGAGCGCGAGATGCGCGACCTCATCCGCCCGGTCGAGCCGAAGCGAGTGCGGATCGAGGACATCCAGCGCGTTGTCGCGCGCCAATACAACGTCAGCCGCGCGGACCTGCTGTCGTCGCGGCGCACCGCCAACGTGGTGCGCCCGCGCCAGGTGGCGATGTATCTCGCGAAGATCCTGACGCTGCGCTCCCTGCCTGAGATCGGCCGGCGGTTCGGCGGCCGCGACCACACCACCGTGCTCCACGCGGTGCGCAAGATCGAAGCGCTTGCCGGCAACGACAGCGCCCTCGCCGAGGAGATCGAGTCGCTCAAGCGCCAGCTGCAGGACTGATCCGAAGGGCGGCGGCGCCGACGAGCCGCCGCCACCGCGGGACCAAGCTCCAACGTTTCTGCGTCCGCCGTTTAACCGGTGCCGAGCCGATTGCCGCCGAAGACTGTGGAACCCCGGGAAAAGGCGTTTCCGACGGCGATCCGCCCTTGCCGAAAACGGAGCGGAGCGCCACCTTCGCTACCCCATTTGTGAACGGATGCCGCGATGAAGGTCACCGTAGAGCGTTCCGAGCTGCTGCGCTCGCTCGGCCACGTCCATCGTGTGGTGGAGCGGCGCAACACCATTCCCATTCTCGCCAACGTGCTCGTCCGCGCCGACCGGGCGAAACTCGCGCTCAAAGCCACCGATCTCGATCTTGAGGTGATCGATGCGGTCGCCGCCGAAGTGGGGCCAGGCGGCGCGACCACGGTCCCCGCCCACATGTTCTACGACATCGTGCGCAAATTGCCCGAGGGCGCCCAGGTCGTGCTCGAATCTTCGAGCGACCGCGCGGCACTGTCGATCCGCGCCGGGCGTTCGCGCTTCACGCTGCAGACGCTCCCGGAAAGCGATTTTCCCGACCTCGCGCCGGGCGAGATGACACACAAATTCGTGCTCAAGGCCGCCGACCTCAAGCGGCTGATCGACAAGACGCAGTTCGCCATCGCGACCGAAGAATCGCGCTACTACCTCAACGGCATCTATCTGCACGCCGCCGGCACGGCCAAGGCGCAGACGCTGCGCGCGGTCGCGACCGACGGCCACCGCCTGGCGCAGACCGAGATCGACCTGCCGGACGGCGCCGCCGGAATCCCCGGCATCATCGTTCCGCGCAAGACCGTAGGCGAGGTGCAGCGCCTCATCGAGGACGGCGAGGCGGAGGTGGCGGTCGAAATATCGGCGGGGAAGATCCGCTTCACGGTCGGTGAAGTGATCCTCACGTCGAAGCTGATCGACGGCACGTTTCCGGATTACGCGCGCGTCATCCCGCTCGGCAACGACAAGGAGCTGGTCGTCGACAAGAAGGAGTTCGAGGCCGCGGTCGACCGCGTGTCCACGGTTTCGAGCGAGCGCGGCCGGGCTGTCAAGATGTCGCTTTCCGGCGGACG
>Ga0210410_10006282_pt1 | contig 10344 bp, 7 predicted proteins | sample IncBWC4MmetaG_FD_161058 | JGI IMG/M metagenome (GOLD analysis project Ga0210410, IMG submission 161058) | Forest soil microbial communities from Barre Woods Harvard Forest LTER site, Petersham, Massachusetts, United States - Inc-BW-C-4-M | ecosystem: Environmental > Terrestrial > Soil >... | reverse complement strand
CACAGCGCAACGCGTCGACCGTGCTGCCGAATTCTATGAGCAGGCCGTCGCCGGTCGTCTTGACGATCCGGCCATTATGCCTCTCGACGGCCGGATCGATCAGCTCTGCCCGGATCGCCTTCAGTCGCTGCAGCGTGCCCGGCTCGTCCGCGCCGATCAGCCGCGAATAGCCCACCACATCGGCGGCGAGAATGGCGGCGAGACGGCGGGTGGCGGCCATGTGTTGGCCTGCGAAAGTTGCTTAACCTACCGTATCACAAGGCGCTCGCATCGCGCGTGTTTGTTCAACTCCGATCGAGGCCGCACAGGGCGTCGACGCATGGCAATAAACCGGGCAAGATTTGCGGCGCCTGCCGGGATAGAAGCGGCCCTCGCTGGTAATTTTCGGCAAAAACCGCAAAAACAGCGAGAGCCCCTTCAAGAAGACCGGTTAAGAGAGGCATGTGGGTTTCGGGGAATGCCTAAAAACGGGAGGTAGATGATGAGCGAACAGCAGCGGGTGGCCTTAGTCACCGGTGCGGCCGGCGGCATCGGCCGGGAGTTGGTGCTGGGCCTCCTCGGGAACGGGCTCAAGGTCGCAGCGGTCGACCGCACCGCCCAAGGTCTCGCCGAGCTCTCCCAGGCGGCGCATCAGCGGCAGCGAGGCGCCGACCTGATGACGATCGAGGCGGACCTCGCCCGTGACGAGTCGATCGATGAGATCGTGTCCAAGACGCGCGGCCGTTTCGGGGTGATCGACATTCTCGTCAACAATGCCGGGGTCGGCCAAGCGACGATCCGCAGCGACAACCGGCAGCGCCCGATCAAGTTCTGGGAGGTGACCCCCGAGCAGTGGAAGCTCTTCGTCGCCGTCCACAACAACGCGCCGATGGCGCTGTCGCGCGCCCTGGTCCACGACATGATGCGCCAGAAATGGGGGCGCATCGTCAATGTTACGACGAGCCTCGGCACGATGATCCGCGAGGGGTCGCCGACCTACGGCCCGTCGAAAGCGGCCCTGGAAGCCTGCTCGGCGATCATGGCGAAGGATCTCGCCGGCACCGGTGTGACGGTCAACGTGCTGGTGCCGGGCGGGGTTACCAATACCGGCATGGTGCCGCCGGAGGCGGGCTACGACCGCGCCGAGATGATCCAGCCCGCGGTAATGGCGCCGCCGCTCAATTGGCTGGTTTCGGACGCGGCGGGCGGGGTGACCGGGCGGCGCTTTCTCGCCGTGCACTGGGACCCGAGCCTGCCACCGGAAGAAGCCGCCGAAAAGGCCGGCGCCCCGGTCGCCTGGACCGGGATCGCGACGATGCCGATAGAGCCACCCCGGCGAAGTTAGCAACTGCGGCATCGACGGGGTTCAGGCGGTCGTGCTCGGGTTTCTCGCGCTGGCGGGCAGCGCGTCAGCCGCTCAACCTCCGCGTCACCTTCGCGGTGTGGGCGCCAACGCGCTGAAGTGGGCACCGTTAGGGCTCGCTTCGGTTCTGCACCCTACAACCACAGCGCACAGCGCGGACGAGCCCGTCTGGGCTTAGGGGCCGCCGCGGAGTGAGGGGGACTTCCCCGAAGACCCCTCACTCCGACCCTCCCCCCGCAAGCGCAGGGTTGTCCGGAGCGAGGTCACGATCCTGTGCAACCAGAGAGGGCCCCCGTGGCCGGACTTGGTCCGGCCACCCACGTCTTCGGTGCGGAGATAGCGCTGTCGCAAGACGTGGATGCCCGGGACGAGCCCGGGCAAGGGGCTCTTGCTAGCAAAATTTGGGGTAAAACGCCCATCCGAGCTGCCCCTCAATTTTCCCCAGGACAGTCCTGCCGTGAGCGGGGCGAGGGAGAACCCCGCGGTGCGTTTGCGGCAAGGAGCGTCCCTTTCATAGTCGGAGGGTGCGCAGGCGCAGGGCGTTGGTGATGACGAGAACCGAGCTCATGCTCATTGCCGCACTGGCGATCATCGGGTTGAGCAGCAAGCCGATCGCTGGGTAGAGCACACCGGCCGCGAGCGGCACCGCGAGCGCGTTGAAGACAAAGGCGAAGAACAGGTTCTGCCGGATATTGCGCATGGTGGCCCGGCTGAGCCGGCGGGCGCGCACGATCCCCTGGAGATCGCCCTTGATCAAGGTGATCGCGGCGGCTTCCATCGCCACATCGGTGCCCGTGCCCATAGCGATCCCGACATGCGCCTGGGCCAATGCCGGCGCGTCGTTGATGCCGTCGCCGGCCATGCCGACGAACCGGCCTTCGTCCTGGAATTTCTTGACGGCCGCTGCCTTTTGATCGGGCAAGACTTCGGCCACGACATCATCGATGCCGAGCTTGCTGGCGACGGCCCGTGCCGTGGTGCGGCTGTCGCCGGTCAGCATCACCACCCGAATGCGCTCGCGGCGGAGTGCCTCCAACGCACCGACGGCACTCTCCTTGATCGGATCGGCGACGGCGATGAGGCCGGCGGCCTTCCCGTCGATCGCAATGAGCATCACCCCCTGACCCTCCTGGCGCAACGCCTCGGCATGCGCCGGAAGATCGCCCGGCGCGATGCCGAGCGAGGCCAACAGCGCGGCGTTGCCGACCGCCACGCGCCGACCGCCGATGGTGCCGATCACGCCCATCCCGGGCGACGCCGCGAAGTCCGTTGCCGGCATGACCTTCAGGCCTCGGGTCTCGGCGCCGGCGACGATCGCGGCAGCCAACGGGTGCTCGCTGCCAATCTCCAGACCGGCGGTGAGCTGCAGCAGCTCGTCCTCGGAAACCGTCCCCGCCGACACCACGTCGACGAGGCGCGGCTTGCCCTCGGTCAGGGTTCCGGTCTTGTCGACGACGAGCGTATGGACCTTCTCCATCAGCTCGAGCGCCTCGGCATTCTTGACGAGGACGCCGGCGCGCGCGCCGCGGCCGGTGCCGACCATGATCGACATTGGCGTGGCAAGCCCGAGAGCGCAAGGGCACGCGATGATCAGAACTGCAACGGCATTGACGAGGCCAAAACCCATGGCCGGCGGCGGACCAAGGATCGACCAGACGACAAAAGTCGCGAAGGCGATCGCGATGACCGAAGGCACGAACCAGGCTGAGATCGTGTCAACCAGTCTCTGGATCGGGGCACGAGATCGCTGGGCTTCGGCGACCATGGCGACGATCCGGGCAAGGAGCGTGTCGCTGCCGACCCGCTCGGCGCGCATGACGAAGCTGCCGGTCATATTGACGGTGGCCCCGGTCACCTTGTCGCCCGGGTTCTTCTCTACCGGCACCGGCTCGCCGGTAATCATCGCTTCATCTACCGCGCTGCGGCCCTCCAGCACGACGCCGTCGACCGGCACTTTTTCGCCGGGCCGCACACGCAGGAGGTCGCCGGGAACGATGTCTTCGAGAGCGACATCCTCGTCGCTACCGTCCTCGCGCAGCCGGCGCGCGTGCTTGGGTGCGAGATCGAGCAGCGCACGGATGGCACTGCTCGTCTGAGAGCGGGCGCGCAGCTCGAGGACCTGGCCGAGGAGAACCAGGGTGACGATGACGGCCGCCGCCTCGAAATAAAGCGGCACCTCGCCGTCGGGATCGCGGAACGAGGCTGGAAAGATCTCCGGCATCAGCGCGGCGACCAGGCTGTAGACGTAGGCGACGCCGGTGCCGAGCGCGATCAGGGTGAACATGTTGAGCCGGCGGTTGACGACCGAAGCCCAGCCCCGCTGGAAAAACGGCCACCCGCCCCACAGCACCGCCGGTGTGGCGAGGGCCAGCTGGACCCAAACCAGGAATCGTCGAGAGATCACCGCATCGACAGCGGATTTGTCGAAATGTCCGACCATGACGATGGCAAGCAGCGGCAGCGAAAGCGCGACCCCGGCCCAGAAGCGCCGCGTCATGGCGCGCATCTCGGGGTTCGCGGCGTCTGCGTCCACCGGCGTCATCGGCTCCAGCGCCATCCCGCAGATCGGGCAACTGCCGGGCCCGGGGCGCACGATCTGCGGATGCATCGGGCAGGTCCACCGGGCCCCGTCGGCCTCGGGCTCGGCAACATCGGAGGTGTGGCCGCCCGGGTCGGCGAGGTAGCGCGCCGGTTCGGCAACGAACCTGTCGCGGCAACGGGCGCTGCAGAAGAAATAATCAGCGCCGGCGTGATCGGCGCGATGTGCGGTCCCGGGATCGACGGCCATCCCGCACACGGGATCACGCACGGGAGCCGGCCGCGGTGCTGGAGAATGTTCTCGGAGTGACGGCTCGGCCGCAGTCATCAGAGGCCTTCCTTCGCCGATGGCTTGATGCAGATTATATGGCACGCGCTTTTCTGGGACATCGGGGCTGCAGCGCCGGCTGCGTCATTTGGCCATGCTCGAATCATCCTGCCCTAGAGTCCGAGGAGCGGCCCGACCCGCCGCTTTCTTGACTGGCATCGCCTCGTCATCGCCCGTATTGTGGTGACGGCAATTTTTGGGCGATCAGCTGCGTACTTCGGTGACGGTCGCGTGCGAGAGGGAGAAGAGCAAATGGCGTTCGAGTTCGGCATGTTTCATGAGTTCCAGTGTCCGGCGGGGAAGAGCCAGCCGGAGGCTTTCGCCGAGTCGTTCGCGCAAGTCGATGCCGCGGAGCGTTGGGGGCTCGATGCGATGTGGCTGGCCGAACTCCACGTTGCTCCCGACCGGTCGGTTTGCGCTGCGCCATTGACGATCGCCAGCGCCATCGCCGCACGCACCAAAAACATGAAGATCGGGACCGGGGTGCAGGTGTTACCATTGTGCCACCCGCTGCGCATAGCCGAGGAAGCTGCTACCGTCGATCAAATTAGCCTGGGCCGGCTGATCTTTGGCGTCGGGCGCAGCGGCTTTCCGCGCACCTACGAGGCGTACGGCGTCCCCTACGGCGAGAGCCGCGAGCGCTTTGCGGAAACCCTCGAAATCCTCAAGCGCGCCTGGGCCGAGGATACCTTTTCTTATTCCGGGCAGTTCTACAAATTCAATAATGTCCGTCTGTCGCCAAAGCCTTATCAAAGGCCTTGGCCAGAGATCCGCATTGCCGCGAACAGCCCCGATACCTTTCCTGCCATTGGCAAGCTCGGCCATGGTGTGTTTGTTGCGGTGCGCCTCGGCACGCTTTCTGAGCTCGCCCCAAACATCAAGGCCTATCGCGCGGCGTGGAAGGAGGCCGGCCATCCCGGTGAGGGCAAGGTGTTCCTGCGGGCCCCGGTTTATGTCGCCGAGACCGAGGAACAGGCCCGCAGCGAGCCCGAAGAGAGCATCATGTTTTTCTACCGGTACCTCGGGGAGCGGCTCGAGGACTCGGCAACGCGCGCCGGTGTGCGCGCGATCGAGGACCGCGCCGCCCGCGGACGCCGGCTGCAGACCATCACCTATGACGAGGCCCTGCGCGACAAGATCATCGTCGGCACGGCGGAGCGGGTCGCCGATCGCCTGATGGGGTTGAAGGATGAACTCGGCCTCGACGGGATCCTGGCCGAGATGAATTGCGGGACCAAGATCGCCAATCAGCAGGTGATGAAGTCGCTGCAGCTGCTATGCGAAAAGGTCAAGCCGCAGTTTCATTAAAACCCTCACCCGCCCCCCGCTAAGCGTCGGCGAGATGTAGCCACGGCAGGCGCTCCTGCGGAAATATGTGCCTTGTCGGCTCAAGTCGTGCGGCTTCGTCAAATGCGCCGACGTGGAAATGCGTTTCCGTCGACAAGGGCTCGCCTTCGCACGTCAACGTCGACCCGCATGTGGCGCAAAATCCCCGCCACCTACCAGGCGACGAATTGAACTTTGTTATCTCACCTTTGGTAACGGTATACGCCGTGCGGTCGAATGCCACGAAGACGGAGACGGGCGCACCGCTATGCTTGCGACAACTCTGGCAATGGCACCAAGCCACCGATTTCGGTTGACCGGTAGCGACGAAGCGGACCGCGCCGCACAGGCAGCCACCCTCAAATTGATCGCTCATGGTACAGCGCCTCCTCTTCACAGGTTTGCATCGCAAGGATCACACGGCCAACATTCTGCCGGCCCCTTGATCTGAAACCAGCGCGGCGCGTTGTGGGCCACCGCTTGATCTGGGTTGGCATTCCGCCGCTTTTACTTTGCCGGGTCAAGCCGACCCTATAAGGTTCGGGGCTGCCGATGACGGTGCTCACGACATCACTCGACCGGCGCTCCGAGGTGTTCGCGGCGAATGCGGCGGCGATGGAGGCGCTTGTCGCGGATCTGCGGGAGAAGCTCGCGGCGATCCGCGAGGGCGGCGGGGAGGAGGCGCGGCGGCGCCATCTCGGCCGCGGCAAATTGCTGCCGCGCGAGCGGGTGCGGGCACTGCTCGATCCCGGCTCGCCCTTTCTCGAATTCTCGCAGCTCGCGGCCTACGGGATGTATGACGGCGAGGTGCCCGCCGCCGGGCTCATCACCGGCATCGGCCGGATCATGGGGCGCGAATGCGTCGTCGTCGCCAATGATGCGACGGTCAAGGGCGGCACCTATTTTCCGATGACGGTCAAGAAACACCTGCGCGCCCAGGAGATCGCCGGCGACAACCGCCTGCCTTGCCTTTATCTCGTTGATTCGGGTGGGGCTTTTCTGCCGGCGCAGGATGAGGTCTTTCCCGATCGCGAGCATTTCGGACGCATCTTCTACAACCAAGCGCGGCTCTCGGCGGCGGGCGTCCCGCAGGTGGCACTAGTCATGGGCTCGTGCACGGCGGGCGGCGCCTATGTCCCGGCGATGGCCGACGAAAGCGTCATCGTGCGCGGCCAAGGGACGATCTTTCTCGGCGGGCCGCCCTTGGTCCGCGCCGCAACCGGCGAGGTCGTCACCGCCGAGGAGCTCGGTGGTGCCGAGGTGCACAGCCGGGTCTCCGGCGTCACCGACCATTATGCGCTCGACGACCGCCACGCGCTCGGCATCGCCCGGCATATCGTCGGCAATCTCAACCGCGGCAAGAGCATTGGGGTCGAGGTCGCGCCGCCGCGCGAGCCGCTCTACCCGGCCGAGGAGATCTACGGGGTCATCCCGACCGACACGCGCCGGCCCTACGACGTGCGCGAGGTCATCGCCCGCCTCGTCGACGGCAGCGAGCTCGACGAGTTCAAGCGGCTCTACGGCCAGACCCTGGTGTGCGGCTTCGCCCGGATCTGGGGCTACCCGGTCGGCATCCTCGCCAACAACGGTATCCTGTTCTCGGAAAGCGCGCTCAAGGGTGCCCACTTCATCGAGCTCTGCGCCCAGCGCGGCATCCCGCTCCTCTTTCTGCAGAACATCACCGGGTTTATGGTCGGCCGCAAATACGAAGCGGGCGGCATCGCCAAGGACGGTGCAAAAATGGTCACTGCGGTGGCGACCGCCGCCGTGCCCAAGTTCACCCTGATCATCGGAGGCAGCTTCGGGGCCGGCAATTACGGCATGTGCGGGCGGGCCTATTCCCCGCGCTTTTTATGGATGTGGCCCAATGCGCGGATCTCGGTGATGGGCGGCGAACAGGCCGCCTCGGTATTGGCCCAAGTGCGGCGCGACCGCGATATTGGCTGGAGTGCCATCGAAGAGGAGGAATTCAAAGCGCCGATCCGCGCCCAATACGAGACCCAGGGCCACCCCTACTATGCGAGCGCGCGGCTGTGGGACGACGGGGTGATCGATCCCGTGGATACGAGGCTGACCCTGGCCTTGGCGATTTCCGCCAGCCTCAACGCGCCGATCGAGCCGACGCGCTTCGGCGTCTTCCGGATGTGAAGTAGTGCTGCTTAATTCACCACGGAGGCACAGAGAACGCAGAGGGATTTACCCCCTTTGCTCCGTGCCCTCTGTGTCTCTGTGGTGAGAATGTTCTCTAAAATACTGATCGCCAATCGCGGCGAAATTGCCTGCCGGGTGATCCGCACCGCGCGGCGGCTGGGGATCGCGACGGTCGCGGTCTATTCCGAGGCCGACCGCGATGCGCTGCATGTCGAGCTCGCCGACGAGGGCTGGCCAATAGGCCCATCCCCGGCGCGGGAAAGCTATTTGAACAGCGCGGCGATCCTCGATGTGGCGCGCAAGAGCGGCGCCGAGGCGGTGCATCCGGGCTACGGCTTTCTGTCGGAGAATGCCGAATTTGCCGAGACCTGCGAGGCGGCGGGGGTGGTCTTCATCGGTCCGCCGGCGGCGGCAATGCGAACGATGGGATCGAAGGCTGCCGCAAAAGAGCTGATGCAACGGCACGGGGTGCCGCTCGTCCCAGGCTACCATGGCAGCGATCAGGACCCCGCTCGCCTGCGCGAGGAGGCCGAGCGGATCGGCTTTCCGGTCCTGATCAAGGCGTCGGCCGGCGGCGGCGGCCGCGGCATGCGGGTCGTCGACAGCACCGCAGAGTTTGCCTCGGCGCTCGGCGGAGCGCGGCGCGAGGCGGAGGCTGCTTTCGGCGACGGCCGCATGCTGATCGAGAAATATCTCGAGCGGCCGCGGCATGTCGAAATCCAGATTTTCGCTGACCGCTACGGCAGCACGATCCATCTTTTCGAGCGCGACTGCTCGATCCAGCGCCGACACCAGAAGGTGGTGGAAGAGGCTCCGGCTCCCGGGCTCGACGCCGAGCAGCGCAAGGCGATGGGCAAGGCGGCCGTCGCCGCCGCGAGTGCGGTCGGCTATGTCGGGGCCGGCACGGTCGAGTTCATTGTCGAAGCAGGCGTTTTCTACTTCATCGAGATGAACACGCGGCTCCAGGTCGAGCACCCCGTGACCGAGGCGGTGACCGGTCTCGACCTCGTCGAATGGCAGCTTCGCGTCGCGGCGGGCGAGGCCTTGCCCCTCGGTCAGAGCGATTTGCTGTTGCGCGGACATGCGATCGAAGCCCGGCTCTATGCGGAGGACCCGGAGCGCGGATTTCTGCCGCAGACCGGGACCTTGCACCGGCTGCGGCTGCCCGGATCCGAGGTCGCCCGGGTCGATACCGGCGTGCGGCAAGGCGATGCCGTCACCCCGTTTTATGATCCGATGATCGCCAAGATCATCGCCTGGGGCGAGGATCGCGAGGCGGCCCTGGCTCGCCTGCGCCGCGCGCTCGCCGAGACCGCGGTGCTCGGCGTCGCGACCAACCGCGATTTTCTGGTGCGGCTCGCGGCGCAGCCGGAGTTCGTCGCAGCCGCGATCGATACCGGCTTCATCGAGCGCCATCAGGCAGCCCTCATTCCGCCGCGCCGGCCGGCGCCCGAGGCGGTGCTTGCGGCCGCAGCGCTGGTGCGACTGAGTGCGCGCGAGACGGCGGCGAAGGAGGCCGCTCGGCGCTATGGCGACCCATTCTCGCCCTGGGCGCGGATCGACGGCTGGCGGCTTAGCGGTCGCGGACACCAGGATCTCGTCTTCCGCGACGGCGCCGAGGAACGGAAGGTGACGGCGGCCGCCCGCGACGATTGGTTGCTGCGGATCGGGGAGCAGCCGCTCGTGGCGTGCGACGAGCACCGCCCCGACGGTGTCTTCTGCGTCGTTCTCGACGGCGTGCGCCGACCGATCATGCTGCTGGAGCACGATCTCGAGATGGCCGTGTTCCTCGACGGCGAAAGCTGGCGGCTCGTCGAGATCGACCCGCTTGCCCCGAAGGCCGGCGAGGATCCGAGCGCCGGCCGCCTCACCGCGCCGATGCCGGGGCGGGTGACCCAGCTGATGGTTGAACCCGGCAGCCATGTCCGGCGCGGCGAGCCGCTGATGATCATCGAGGCGATGAAGATGGAGCATACCGTGGCTGCACCCGCCGACGGCGTCGTCGAGAAAGTGCGGTTCGTCGTCGGCGATCTCGTCGACGAGGGCGCCGAGCTGATCGCGCTCGCCGCGCCCGAAAGCCCTCGGCAAGACTGAGGGGTGTGCCGCTGCGGTGCCGCTGCACCTGCTGAAGCTCGCCGTCGGGATCGAGAACCTCGACCATTTGCGCCGTATCCGCGCGGCGCGGCAGGCCGAGCGCGGCGGCAGCTGGGTCTATACGAGGAACCACCCGCGGCGGGCGCAGGAGGTGGTCGCGGGCGGCTCGATCTACTGGATCATCCGCGGCCAAATCCGCGTACGCCAGCTCGTCACCGGATTTAGCCGCGAGTGCGACGAGAGCGGGCGCCGCTATTGTCGGATCGAGATCGACGAACGACTGGTCCCGACCGTGCCCCGGCCTTGGCGTCCGTTTCAGGGCTGGCGTTACCTGTCGCCTGCGGATGCGCCGGAGGATTGCCGCGAGGCTGGGGAACCACCCTCTGATCGGTTGCTGGCCGAATTGCGCGGGCTCGGCCTGATTTGAGGGCGCTGCCGATGAGATTTTGTCGCCATCGCTCTGGACAGGACAAGCCGGGGCGATTAAGTTAGCCGTTTGCCCCAGGCGGGAGCGTCTTGGGGGAGCTGATTGAGAAGGTTTAGAGAGGGAAGGGATGCGCGGGCG
>Ga0210410_10006281_pt1 | contig 10346 bp, 10 predicted proteins | sample IncBWC4MmetaG_FD_161058 | JGI IMG/M metagenome (GOLD analysis project Ga0210410, IMG submission 161058) | Forest soil microbial communities from Barre Woods Harvard Forest LTER site, Petersham, Massachusetts, United States - Inc-BW-C-4-M | ecosystem: Environmental > Terrestrial > Soil >... | reverse complement strand
GGCCGACGGTGCGTCGGCGGAAATTTCGGTGGTCGGCAACGAAGGCCTCATCGGCATCGCGCTGTTCATGGGCGGCGAAACCACTCCGAGTCGAGCCATCGTGCAGAGCGCCGGCCACGCTTACCGGCTGATCGGACAGCACCTCAAGGACGAGTTCCACCGAAATGGGCCGCTGCAGCTTCTGCTGCTGCGCTACACGCAGGCCCTGATCACGCAGATGGCGCAGACCGCAGTGTGCAATCGCCATCACTCGGTAGACCAACAGCTGTGTCGCTGGCTGCTGCTCTCTCTTGATCGGCTGTCAGCCAACCAATTGACCATGACGCAGGAACTGATCGCCAACATGCTCGGTGTGCGCCGTGAAGGTGTCACCGAAGCGGCCGGCAAGTTGCAGAAGCTTGGTGTGATCGAATACAGCCGCGGGCAGATCACGGTACTCGACCGGCCGAAGCTGGAGCAGATGTGTTGCGAGTGTTATGCCGTGGTTAAGAAAGAAAGCGATCGCCTCCTGCTGCAACCTGCGCGTCAGTGAGACGACCTGAGCGTGCAGGTGACCTTGGCGGTTTTCGATCGCCTCAATCCGCCTGAGCGCAGGATGCCGCTACCTTCAGCCTGGCTGCACAGCTCGCGCAATTGCTCCTGCGCGCGCCCGCAATGCGCGTCTCACCCGTTCGCGTAACGGCTCGCGTAACGGCTCGCGTAACGGCTCGCGCGACGGCTCGCGTTCGCGCTCTTGCATCACGGTCGAGGATCCCTTGACGCGGGTCCGCCACACTTCATACGCATCCCAGCCCGGCTGCGGGCGCGCCAGTCTCGCCCGAGCCTGCACCATACCGGTGACTCCCTCGCTCCCCAGTGACTCAGGCTCGGAAGCGCTCAGCACCGCGCCGGGGCTGGGTTCAGTGCTGCTGCCGACGAACAGGATCGCTGCAGCCAGTTCCTCTTCGGGGGGGTGCGGGTTTACTTCGTACCTGCTTGCAGGCATCCCGCGTATCCATTTTGCTACATCACGCATAGACCCTCACATTCTGAGACTTGCAGCCGTCAGCACCCTCCTCGCGAGCGGCTGCAGCGCACAACGTACCCCTCAAATCCCTAGCAGCGCCGGCTCTGACCCTCCCTCTGTGCGCCAGCGCGCAGAGCGGACTGCCAATGGAGATATATAGTCCGGTAAGTGAGTCTCCTCTGTACGGTATCGAACATTCACATTGGACGGGTCGCGACGGATATCCCGATAGCAGTCCGTCGTGGCCCAGCGACGTATACTTCGTATGAGCGCTACCTCATAGAATGAATGTCCGGCTTCGGCACAGTGTTGTGCGCCGCAAAGGACCAGGTGTGACGGCGAAAAAGAGTGCCACCGCGCAACTCCTGCCCAAGCTGGCGACCGGCTTGCTGGGCTTTGACGAGATCAGCGACGGCGGACTGCCCCGCAACCGGACGAGCCTGCTCATCGGCGGTCCGGGCACGGGCAAGACCGTCTTCGCTCTGCAAGTTCTGATCAACGCCGCACGGGAGCGCAAGCAGCCCGGCATCTTTGTTGCGTTCGAGGAAGGCCCGGGCGAGATCTTCGCGAATGCCGCCACGTTCGGCTGGCGCCTGCCTGCTCTGGCCAAGGACGCACTGTTTTTCCTGGACGCCCGACTATCACCGACGGTCGTGCAGTCCGGCGACTTCGAGCTGAGCGGCATGCTGGCCATTCTCGAGGCCAAAAAACAGGAACTCGCCGCAGACTGGATCGTGTTCGATGGAATCGATGTGCTGCTGGCGCTGCTGCAGAACCCGGGCGCCGAAGTGCGCGAAATCTACCGTCTGCGCGACTGGCTGGCGCGCAATAACTTGACCGCCCTCATCACAGCGAAGATGAATGGTGATACTTCCAGCCCCGCGAACTACGGCTTCATGCAGTTCATGGCCGATTGTGTGATCCGTTTCGACCGGCGCCTCGAGCTAGGTATTTCGGTGCGCCGACTCGAGATCATGAAATATCGCGGCTCGGCTTTCGCATCCGGAGAGTTCTCACTGAGCTTCGGTCTACACGGCATGGAATTGGTGGCCCCGGGGAAGCCCGAAGCCTTCCACGAGGCTTCGACCGAACGCGTGTCCAGCGGCTTCGAGGGGCTCGACTCGATGCTGGGCGGTGGCGTGTTCCGCGGCACCAGCACCCTGATTACGGGTGCGCCCGGCACGTCCAAGACAACTCTGGCGGGGCAGTTCGCGGAAAGCGCCTGTCGGCGCGGCGAGCGAACGCTATTCGTGAGCTTTGACGAAGGCGGCGAGCGGATCCGGCGCAATCTCACTTCGGTCGGGATCCACCTCGATGCGTACGTGAAGTCCGGCCTGTTGCGCATGTATTCCGGCCGGACCGACGCGAACAACGCGGAAGAGCACCTGATGAGAATCGCCGCGCTGCTGCTCGAGCATCAACCGCGCTGCATGGTGATCGATCCGTTGTCAGCCATCGCCAAGACCGGCGCGCTCAGCTCGGCCCGGGCAATCGGCAACCGCCTCATCTACCAGGTGCGCGACCACCACATCACGGCATTCATCACCTCGCTGGTCGAGGGCGACGATCCGCAAGCCGAGGCGACCGCGCTGCAGATCTCGACGATTGCGGATACCTGGATCCATCTGTCGTATCTGGTCCGTGGCGGCGAACGCAATCGCGCGCTCACCATCGTGAAGTCACGCGGCACGCGACACTCGAACCAGGTGCGCGAGCTCGTGCTGAGCGCGGCGGGGCCGGCGCTGACCGACGTCTACTCCGCGGGCGGCGAGGTGCTGATGGGCACGCTGCGCTGGGAAAAGGAGGCCGAAGAGAGAGCCCGAAAACTGCAGCGACACGCGGAATTCAGTCAGAAACGCCGTGAGCTGCAGCTTGCCGAAGCGGATGCCGCGGCCCGCATAGCGGCCTTGCAACGCGATCTCGACAGGCAGCGGGCTGAGCTGGAGCGTTACGGCCGTGACGAGGAGGCACGTCAGGTGTCCTCGGGCAAGTGGGAGACCGATTTGCGCAGAATGCGCAGCGAGGACGGGGCGGGTGCGGCGGCACCCGCGATCCGGAAGCGCCGCGGCGCCCGGGTTTCCGCAAATTCCGGCAAGAACGGTGATTAGGAGCCGCCGCGTGGCCCGCAAGCGAACTAAGGCGAGTGCAGCCGGCGCGTCGGTCACGACCGTCGTGGTGATGCGCCTTTACATCGCGGGTACAGCACCCAACTCCGTCAAGGCCGTCGCCAATCTACAAGCGATTTGCGGACGATACCTCAAGGACGGCTACAAGTTGGAGATCGTCGACGTCTGCGAGGATCCGCGGCGCGCGTTGGCGGATGGCGTCCTTGTAACACCTAGCCTCGCCAAGGTGGCGCCCAAGCCGGCCGCGAAGGTTATCGGCAACCTAAGCGACACACGCAGCGTGTTGGCGGCGCTCGGATTGCCCGCAGGACAGATCGAATGAGTCCCGGGCTGCTGCCGCCCGTACGGAGCTCTTCCGAGCTGACGGCAGAGGCCGCGTTCAAGGACTGGGTCCACCGGATCGTCAAAGAGGCCGCCGAGCTTCAGGCATTCGCAGCGGGCCAGATCGACGCCGTCATGGATCCCGCAACCCGCACCGCCATACTGCTACCCGAGGCACAGGCCGCGCTGCAGGACTCGAGTGGCCTCGCTCTGAGCGCCCTCGATTCGCTGCCTGGCGAAGTCTGTGTGCTCGACGCAGCCGGGATGGTCGTCATGACCAACAGGGCCTGGCGCGCGTTTGTCGACACGCGCGCCGGTGTCGGACTGGGCGTCCGCGAGGGTACCAATTTTTTCGCGGCGTGCCGCGATGCCGCCGCGCCTGAGCGCGTGCACGCCGAAGCGGTCGCCGCAGGGCTTCGGGAGGTGCTGGCCGGCGGGCGCAAGCCGTTTCGCTGCAATTATGTCTGCCACTCTGCGGGCGGGCGTTGCACGTTCACGCTGACGATCGCGGGAATTGCTCCAGACGGCGCGGTGCATGCCGTCGTTACACGCGAGAATATCTGCGAGCGCAGACGCGCCAGGGCGGCGCGTGGCTCCAGGCGCGCCCAGGCGAGCCGAATCGCGGCAGTGGCGCGGGCAGGCACTCCAAATCGGCTGCTCGCGGCTCTGCCCGCCAAAGAGTATCAGCGGCTGCTGCCGGGCCTGGAGCCGGTCAAGCTCACTTACGGTGAGGTGCTCTACGAGCCCGGCGAACAGATGCGGTACGTGTATTTTCCCAGCGATTGCGTGGTGTCGCTGCTGACAGTCGTCGAGGGCCACCGGGCTCTGGAAGTCGGTCTGATCGGCCGTGAAGGTGTGCTTGGCGCTCGCCTGGCACTGGGCAACACCGCTTCGTCGGTTCGCGCCCTGGTGCAAGGAACCGGGAGGGCTGTGCGAATGAAGTCCGCGCGCTTTCTGCAGGAATTCCGGCGCAGCCCGGCGCTGCAGCGAGCACTGTTCCGCTTTACCGATGCGTTGATGCTCCAGATCACACAGACCGCGGCGTGCAACCGCTTCCACATGGTTGAGGCACGACTCGCACGTTGGCTGCTGATGACTCGCGAGCGCTTACCGTCCAGCGAATTCTATCTTACGCAAGAATTCCTCGCGGATATGCTGGGTGTGCGACGGGCGGGCGTGACGGCGGCTGCCAGCGCGCTACAGCGCAGGAAGCTGATTCGCTACCGACGCGGCACCATCACGATCCTCAATCAGCAGGGTCTCGAATTCGCCGCCTGTTCCTGTTATCGGCACGTCCAGCTCATGGGGCCCAAAGCCGCGGCGTGATCGGCAACCATCCGACCACGTCCATGCCGCAGGCCTCAAGCTGTTTTCTTGCTCTCACCTCCAAGCAAGGCGTCCAGCTTGCGCAACTGGCTTTCATTGCCGGCGCGGGCGCGTTCAGTCCAAACGTCGTCGTGCATCGCATCAACGGTAATGGTTACCTTCACCCCATCAGAGACGGTCCGTAGATCGACAAATGTGGCCACCTCATAGGGCGACACGCCGGGAACGAAGTCGGCAAGAGTCTTGTAGGCTAGCCTGCTCGGGGGCGAGACCTCGGTGTAGGTGACCTTACACTCGGTGGACACCGGCATGCCCGCCTGCTTCATGAATGCCACCTGGTCTGGTGCCACGGCAGTCATTGTGTAAATCAATTCACCGCCGGGCCTCAGGTCGAGTGACGCGACCCTAACGTCGAACCCCTCCGGACCCCACCAGGATTCGATGCCCGTTTTGGTTGTCCAAAGCGCCCAAGCCTCCTCCATCGTTGAGTCATAGGTACGCTCCATTGAGAACTGCGCCCGAGCGGGCTTCCGTGCCGTTGCCATCACAATGTCCCCCGCGAGCGTGTCTTTGCGACAGCGTGGTTCTTTTCGAGGGCGGATCCAAAGCGGTCGAGGCGTGCTTCCCAGTGGCGGCGATATCCTGCCACCCACGCCTCGAGTCGATCGAACGCTTCCTTGCGCAGCGAGTAGAGACGCTTCTGTCCCTCCGGACGCATCTGCACGATCCCTGCCTCCGCCAGGATGCGCAGGTGCCGCGAAACACCCGACTGGTGTATGTCCATGCGCTCAACGATATCGCAGACTGCGCACTCCCCCGCCCTCATTGACTCGACGATGCGGAGCCTTGCTGGATCGGCCAACGCCTGAAATAGGTCTATTTGTTGCGCCATGTATATACATTGTCATGCATATATAGCCGTCGTCAAGTGCCTGCCCACGGTGGCCCTACGATCTCCAGTCGATGTCCAAGTCGGAGGGGATCGCCGATCGGCGCGTCAGCGGCCCCTCCGCGCCGCCTCGATCACGGCGATGTCTACCTTTTTCATTGGCATCATCGCTTCGAACGCGCGCTTGGCCGCTGCGGGATCTGGATCGGAGAGCGCGGCAATAAGGGCGCGCGGGGTGATCTGCCAAGACACGCCCCACTTGTCCTTACACCAGCCGCACTGACTTTCCTGGCCGCCATTTCGCACGATCGCGTTCCATAAGCGGTCGGTTTCGGCCTGGTCGTCGGTCGCGATCTGAAACGAGAACGCCTCATTGTGCTTGAACTCCGGCCCGCCATTGAGCCCGACGCAGGGGATGCCGATCACAGTGAACTCGACCGTCAGGACATCGCCCTGCTTGCCGTTGGGATAGTCGCCCGGCGAGCGGTGGACTGCGCCTACACTGCTGTCGGGGAAGGTCTCGGCATAAAAGCGAGCCGCCTCTACGGCAGTACCGTCATACCACAGACAGATCGTGTTCTTGCTGGCCATTGTCGTTCTCCTATGAGACCGTCCTCTTTTTATTTCTTCATTCGCAGCTTGTCGCTGACCTCATCTTCGGGGTCGACTTTGACGGTCAACGCCGACGGACTGCGCAGCCGCACTCGCAACACCTCGCTGCCAAGTGCAAACTCATCACCGGCGGTGATCCGCGTCGGTGCGGAAATGCGTGTTCCATTGACGTAAGTGCCGTTCGTGCTGCCGAGATCCTCGATCAGCGCCACTCCACGAGCGACCGTGATTCGTGCGTGACGACGCGAAACTGTGGTGCCCTCGACGACCAGCGAACATTCCGCGTCCCGTCCTGCAACGTGTTCGCCATCCGTGAGCGGCAAAGACTGCTTCATCCAGAGCACCTCGATCGTTGCCGACGAGGACCGCGCCGGGGGCAGGCAAGTCACATCAGCGCAAAACGCATAGCCAGTCTTGTAGACAGTGCGAATGACGTGGGAACCACGCGCTGGGTCACCAAGCGCGGCCCGCAGCTCCGACACCAGGCGGGTCAGGCTCGTGCGCGCCACGTAAACCTTCGGCCACAGGAGCTCATCGAGCTCACTGTTGGTAATGACGGCGGGTCGGCGCTGGACCAAGACCTCCAATAGTTCGAAGACCTTCGGCTCGAGGGGGACAACCCTGCCCTGCCGCTCAAGCTGCCGGGTGCGCAAGTCCAGAACGCAGTCAGCGAACCTCAGCCTCATGGCTGTCGATCACAGCACTTCCCGGAAGGCGTATCAATCCTCTCGGAAGCAAGGGTCCGGACGTGTCCTTTCGTCCGGACCCTGCGTCCCTCACCGAGTCGCGATCAGCGGCGGTTTCTGACCGCTGGTCTTCGCCTGGTAGAACGCGGTGAGCTGCGGCAGGCTCACCTTTTCGATCGCCCTGGCCTCGGCTTTCCTGGCGCATGCATTGGCAGCAATCTGCTGGAACGGATCGCCGTCGGAGCAGACGCGTTTGGCGGCCGCGTGAATGCGATCGTACAGCGCCTGCACGCCGGATGGCGTACCCATGTTCAGGTCCGCGAACTTCACAGTTTCCGAGCGGACCTGCTCGTTGGCGTGGGCAGTGGAAACGCCCACAAACGTCAGCAGCATCGCGGCCGTGAGAGCCAGGGGGATACGGCTTACGGTCATTACATTCGAGCTCATGATGGATCTCCTGAGTCAGATAAGTTGCTAACTTCACTCCGGCTTTCGGACTGTGGCTTTCGTCAAGAGTCTTCAAGCCTCGGGGCAAACCTTAGTCATCGACGGCGAGGAGATCTTTAGGGAGTTCTTATGAAGCTGTGATACTTGCATCGACTTGCGCACGACTACCTGCGGCGTCCGGATTTGCTGTCATTGGCAGAGACGGCGCATGCTTTGGCCAAACAGCAGGGCGCGCATCGCAGACCCAATGACCTCGGAAGAAAACCGCCGCGTACCCCTCTCCAACGAGGTCTCACCCAGCGGGACTCGAGTCGATCCGCAGCTGTCCGCCTGCGCGCAAGAAGGCCCATCTCCCCAGGCGCTTCCCGCAGCAGACGTGTCATCCAGCGCGGCACGCCTGGCAGTCGGTCAGCTGCTCGGCGGCCGCTACCGCATTGAGCGCGAGCTTGGCGAGGGCGGAATGGGGGTGGTGTACCTGGTTCGGGATGAACAGATCGCCGGCGAGACCTTCGCGGTCAAGGTTCTGAAGGAAGGCCAACACCCCGAGGCGCTCACGCTGCTTCGCGAGGAGGTGCGCAAGACCCGTAAGCTCAGCCATCCGAACATCGTCGATGTGCATTCAGTCAATGTGGACGGCCAGAGGCTCTACGTGCTGATGGAGTGCCTCGAGGGCAAATCGCTGGATGCGCTGCTGAACGAGGAGTTCGGCCGCGGCATGTCCTTCAGCCACGCATGGCCAATCATCGAGGATGTGGCAGCGGCGCTTGGTAACGCGCACGACCACAACGTGATCCACAGTGACATAAAGCCCGCGAACGTCTTCGTGACGACCTCGGGTCGGACGAAGCTGCTGGATTTCGGGATCGCGCGGGTATCACGCGGTCCATTGCTGCTCGCTCGGTCGGGTCCGCGTGCAGTCACCCCGGCCTACGCTAGCTGCGAGATGCTCGAGGGGAAGGAGGCGGACCGGCGCGATGACATTTACTCCTTCGCCTGCGTGATCTACGAGATGCTCTGCGGTGACCGTCCGTTCGGCGAAATCACCGCGCGCGAGGCTCGGGAGGCCGGTAGCGAAGTTCCGCCGCTTCAGGGGCTGTCACGGGGACAGAATGCGGCGCTCGCACAGGCGCTGGCGTTTGATCGTGAGAGACGGAGCGCCTCCGTGGAAACGCTGTTAGCCGGGCTGAGCCCTGAAGAAAGGCCGCGTGGTCGCCCAGGCGCGGCAGTGGCTGGGGCGATCCTGGCGGCTGTTGCCGCGTTGGGCTTGACGTATTTAGCTCTCAATAAGCTGCGGGTCTCCCGGCCCGACGCGCTGGCGCAGCCCGTAGCCCCCGATGCTCGACCGCCGGGCTCCCCTGGGGCCATCACCCCCGTCGCCTTCAATCCTCCGCCGCACTCGATAGTGGTGCTGCCATTCGTGAACATCAGCGGGGACACGGAGCAGAGTTACTTCTCCGACGGGTTGACGGAAGAACTGCTCAACTCTCTTACTCGCATTAACGAGCTTCAGGTTGCCGCGCGCACCTCGTCATTTTCATTCCAGGGCGAGCACCCGGATATCCTCACCGTCGCCCGCAAGTTGAATGTGGCGGCGGTTCTCGAAGGAAGCGTAAGGCGCTCTGGCAATACGATTCGCATCACAGCCCAGCTCGACAACGCGGTCACCGGTTTCCACTTCTGGTCGCAAACCTATGACCGGGACCTGGGCGATGTTCTGAAGGTGCAGACGGAAATTGCGGATGCTGTCACGAGCGCCCTCAAGGTGACACTGCTCGGGGACGTCGCGGCGAGAATCGAACTGGGCGGGACACGCAATCCGGCCGCGTTCGATGCGTACCTGCGCGGCTTGAAGGCTTCCAACGTTGCGCACGACGCTAAGGACGTCGAAGCCGCGATCGCCGCATACGCCGAAGCGATTCGCCTCGATCCGGGCTATGCGGCCGCCCGTGCCGCGCGATCGCTCGCGCTCACTGACTACGCCGGCAACTACGCGACTGGACCAGCCATACGCGCGAGCTATGAGACTGCGCAAACCGACGCCCGCCTGGCGATCAGAGGTGCACCCGGGCTTGCCGATGGATACGTGGCGATGGCCACCGTCCTGCAAGGTGAATCTCTTGACTTCACGCATGCAGCAGAGCTGTACGATCGAGCGGTGTCACTTGCACCCGGCAATGCGCAGGTGGCGAGGCGATATGGTTACTTCGCAGTTCTGATGGGCCACACCGATGCCGGATTCGAATCCATTCGCCACGCTGTGCAACTCGATCCGCTGAATCCCACCGCGCATCGCTTGCTGAGCTTCGCATTGCGGATGGCGCGACGCTATCAAGAAGCTATCGAGGCCGGGCGCGGCGCCATAGCTCTCGACGCCGCTAACCCGGGAGCCCTCACCACTCTAGGCCTGGCTTACTACGCGCTCGGCGACTATGAAAACGCCCGCGCGACGTGCGAGGGCGCGCGACCCCCAGCTCACCCCGCTGGAAGTTACTACGGCATTCAAGTGTGCCTGGCCATCACGTACGCGAAGCTCGGTCGACACGCGGACGCCGAAGGGATGCTCACCAGCGTGCAGTCCTGGTATGGCGACCGCGGCGCATACCAGTACGGAGAGATCTATTCGCAGTGGGGGAATACCCCCATGGCCCTCACATGGCTCGAGAGTGCCATACGCCTGCGTGACCCGGGTTTGGCAGCCTTGAAGGTCAACTCCCTGTTGGATCCCCTGCGCAACGAACCGCGCTTCCAGACGATCCAGAGGGCGCTCAATTTTCCGCCTTAACGGTAAGTCCCTGCCGGAGATTTGAATGCGGTCAGACGAACCCTCGCCAGATCCTTGTGCACGGGGATCGCCGGGAGGCTTGGGGCTCGAGAAAACGCGTGCGCGGCCAGAATAGCGTTCCAGGCGTACCGGGAAAAGGCTGTTCGATGAC
>Ga0210410_10006280_pt1 | contig 10347 bp, 6 predicted proteins | sample IncBWC4MmetaG_FD_161058 | JGI IMG/M metagenome (GOLD analysis project Ga0210410, IMG submission 161058) | Forest soil microbial communities from Barre Woods Harvard Forest LTER site, Petersham, Massachusetts, United States - Inc-BW-C-4-M | ecosystem: Environmental > Terrestrial > Soil >... | reverse complement strand
GGTCGCCATCAATGTCGCGATGCTCATGCCGCTGATCGGGTTCGACGAATTTCCCAGCAACCCGCTGATGCGCCCCGCCACGGTCACAAACAAAAATCCGAACACCACCACGAACACGCCCGCGAACAAATTCTGGAACCAGCGTGTCGCCGCTCCCTGCATCGGGTGAAACGTCAGCAGCACCCACATCATCACCACGATCAGGATCGATCCCGTGACCACCCACTTCATCGGCACATCGCGCTCTATCCGTGTGTTCTCCGTCCCGCCGCCGTTGCCCCCTTCCGCCCGCACGTCCTTCAACCCCGCCGTCAGCGCGGAAATAATCGTCGGCAAAGTCCGCAGCAGCGTGATCAGCCCCGCCGCAGCCACCGCGCCGGCCCCCATCGGCCGGATGTAGCTCCTCCACAAATCGTCCGGCGTCATCAGTGGAATCGGAATTGTTGAAGGATAGATCGGCGTGTTCCCGGCAAGTTGCCCGTAAAACTTGATCGCCGGCATGATCACCAGCCACGACACGATGCCGCCGGCAAACAAAATTCCCGCTACCCGCGGCCCGATGATGTACCCCACTCCTAAATATTCTGAAGTCACCGCCGCGCGAAACGACGCCCCCGGAAACCACCCCGGCCGCGACTCCGGCTGCCCCGTCCACGCCTGCACCGTGTTCATCAGAAACGTGTACACGCCTCCCAGTCCCAGCCCCCAAAACACGCGCCCGGCGAACGATCCGCCTCGTTCCCCCGCCACCAGCACATCTGCGCAAGCCGTTCCCTCTGGAAACGTCAGATTGCCGTGCTCCTTCACAATCAGTTGCCGCCGCAGCGGCACCATGAACAGCACGCCCAGCCAGCCGCCCAGCAGCGCCATCGGAAAAATCCGCCAGAACGTGAACTCCGACCCGAATCCCAGGAAAATCAGCGCCGGCAAAGTGAACATCACCCCCGCCGCTAGCGATTCCCCCGCCGACCCCGTCGTTTGCACGATGTTGTTTTCCAGAATCGTCGACCGCCCGAACGCCCGCAGAATGCTGATCGACAGCACCGAAATCGGAATCGACGCCGACACCGTCAAACCAGCGCGCAGTCCCACGTACACCGTCACCGCGCCAAACAGCAGCCCAAACAACCCGCCGAGCAGCACCGCTCGCAACGAAAACTCCGCCAAACTCTGCTCTGCCGGCACGTAAGGCTGAAACTCTCCCGCGGGTGCTGTGGAACTCCATGGACGGTCGCTCACCGTTTCCTCCCCTTCTTTCCGAACATTCGCTTGAATCCGTGTGCCCGGATTATGCCGCACCCTCGCCCCGCCGCAAAGCGCTTCCTCGCCCCGCCGGGCGCCGGCCAGGTGACCGGCGGCCCCACGTTCTCTTGACATCCTCCGCACTGGTCAGTATTGTCACCTGCATTCGGCAGCAGTCTCGGTCGGTGTGAACTTAGTGGGTCCTCCAGCTCCAGATCTGGAACGGTCCAGCCCCGGATCAGGTTGTCCCCTTCGTTCCTGCCAGAACTCATTTTCATCAGGAGCCTTGTGTGAATCCGCGCCGCCTCGCCTTTCTTCTGATACTCGTTTCCGCTTCGCTGCTTTTCCGTCCCTTCCTCCCTACTATCTCGGGCGATGAGTGGCAGCCCATCGATCCTGCCGACCTCAAAATGACCAGCGAGCCCAAAGCCCCCGGCGCCCCCGCCATCTATCTTTACCGCCAGGTCGACCGCAAAGACGCCAGCAAGGCCGGCACCGAATATAATTACCTCCGCATCAAAATCCTCACCGAGGAAGGCCGCCAGTACGCCAATATCGAAATCCCTTATTACAAGCAGGACGCCAGCATGAACATCAGCAACATTCGAGCCCGCACCATCCGTCCTGATGGCACGGTGATCAATTTCGACGGCAAGATCTACGACAAAACCATCGAAAAAACCAAGGGCACTAAAATTCGCGCAAAAACCTTCAGCATTCCAGACGTCCAGGTGGGCAGCATCGTCGAATACCATTTCAACTACGACTTCGAGGACTACTACATCTTCAACTCATACTGGACCGTTAGCGATCAGCTCTTCACACGGCTCGCGAAGTTCACTCTGAAGCCCTTCCCCGAATGGGCGGTGCGCTGGAGCTGGCCCGCCGGTTTGCCCGCGGGCACGGTTCCTCCCAAACAGGATCCCGACAACGTCGTGCGCCTGACGGCCCACGATATACCTGCCTTCGAAGTCGAAGACTACATGCCCCCCGAAAACGAACTGAAATTCCGGGTTCTCTTCCTCTACAGCCAAGAAGGCTTCGAATCGGACCCCGCCAAATACTGGCGCAAGTATGGAAAAAAGAAATACGACCAACTGGAAAGTTTCGTCAGTAAGCGCAAGGAGCTGGAAAGTTTTGTTTCCGGCGTCGTTTCTCCCAATGATTCGCAGGACGTAAAATTGCGCAAAATCTACGCCCGCGTCCAGCAGTTCCGCAATCTCAGTTACGAACCGCGCAAATCGGCGGAAGAAGAAAAACGCGACAAACAGAAAAAAATCGAAAACGCCGCCGACGTCCTTAAATCCGGCTACGGCAGCGGATATGATCTCACCTGGCTCTTCGTCGGCTTGGCTCGCGCCGCCGGGTTTGAAGCCTCCGGCGGGTTCGTCGCTACCCGCAACGACTATTTTTTCCAGCAAAATCGCATGAACAGCGAAGAACTCAACTCCAACGTCGCCATCGTCAAGGTTGACGGCAAGGACCTCTTCCTCGACCCCGGCTCTGCCTTTGTCCCCTACGCTCTGCTGCCCTGGATGGAGACCGGCGTTCAGGGCCTGAAACTCAATAAGGACGGCGGCGCTTGGATCGAAACTCCCTTGCCCTTAAGCGCCGACTCTCAAGTCATCCGCAAGGCCGATTTCAAGATCACCAATGAGGGCTCTCTCGAAGGAAAGGTTACCCTCACCTACACCGGCCTCGAAGCCGCTACCCGCAGGCAGGAATGGCGAAATCAGGACGCCGAGGCTCGCAGGAAATATCTCGAAGATGTCCTGAAGGACTACGTGCCCGCCTCGATTGACGTGGATCTCAAGAACCCGCCCGACTGGGCGAGTTCCGAAAAGCCTCTCGTCGCCGAATACGAAGTCAAAATTCCCGGCTGGGTTTCCTCCGCCGGCCGCCGTGCTCTGATGCCCGCGGGAATTTTCTGTTCCACCGAAAAGCGCATGTTCGAACACACCAACCGCGTGAACGCCATCTATTTCCAGTACCCGCACCGCAAAACCGACGACGTCACCGTCGAACTTCCCACCAGCTGGAAAATCGGCAGCGTCCCCAAGCCCCAGGATCAGGACGCCAAGGCCGCCGAGTACATCCTCACTGTGGAAGAGAAGTCCGGCGCAGTTCATGTCACACGAGTGCTTCGCAACGACCTGCTGCTTTTGCCGAAGGAACATTATCCGACGTTACGTAACTTCTTTCTGGTGGTGAAATCCGGTGATGAAAAACAGATCGTTCTCGAACCCGGCGCTGCCGCGGCCAACAATTAAATCTCCCTGCCCGCCTGCAGCCGCGGCCGCGGGCGTACTCATGCTGGTTTTGTTGCTCGCGCTCGCCCCTCGTCCGGCCTTCGCCGGCGACGCCCCCGCCTGGATGCACGCGCTCACCGGCGCTCCGCTGCCTCCTCACGATGAAAAAACCGACGCGGTTCTTCTTTATTCCGAGGAAATCCTGATCGTCCAGTCCAACGGCAAGCTCAAGGAAATTGACCGCGCCGCCTACAAGATTCTCCGCCCCGGCGGCAGGCATTTCGGCAAAGTCACCCTGGCGTTTGATACAGAAACCCGTATCACCAACATCCATGGATGGTGCATCCCAGCCCAGGGAAAAGATTTCGAGGTGAAGGACAAGGACACCACCGAACGCGGATATAGCGACGTGGAGGGCGGCGAACTCGTCACCGACCTTCGCGTCAAGGTCCTTTCAATCCCCGCCTCCGAGCCCGGCAACATTGTCGGCTATGAAGTCGAGCACGAAGATCGTACCTACGTTTTTCAGGATGAATGGTTTTTCCAGGAATCCGTTCCTGTCGGCGAAGCCCGCTACACCCTCCAGCTTCCCCCAGGTTGGGAGTACAAAGCAGTCTGGCTGAATCATCCCGAACTCCAGCCCGCTGCCGTCGGAAACAATCAGTGGCAGTGGATTGTCAAAGAAATTCCAGAAATCAAGCACGAACAGCTTATGCCCCCGTGGAAAGGCGTCGCGGGCATGATGATTGTTAGCCTCATTCCGCCCAGCGGAGCCAACCACGGTTTCTTGAACTGGTCGGAAATGGGCCTCTGGTACAACGGCCTGCTGCAAAATCGCCGCGATGCTTCGCCCGCCATCAAACAGAAAGTTGCCGAGCTCACCGCCAATCGCAAGGGTCCTGTTGATCAGATGCGCGCTCTCGCGGAGTTCATGCAGAAAGACATTCGCTACGTCGCCATTGAACTCGGCATCGGAGGCTGGCAACCCCACGCCGCTCCCGAAACCTTCACCAGCCGCTTCGGTGATTGCAAGGACAAAGCCACACTTCTCGCCTCCATGCTCAAGGAATTGAATATCGATTCCTATCACGTCGTCATTAATACGAACCGCGGCGGCGTTACTCCCGCCACTCCTCCCCACATCGGCTCATTCAACCATGCCATTCTTGCCATCCATCTCCCCGACAGCGCGAATGACCCCTCGCTTGTGGCCACCATTCAGCACCCCAAGCTCGGTCGCTTGCTTTTCTTTGATCCCACGGACGAGATCACTCCGTTCGGCGAGCTTCACGGCCCCTTGCAGGCGAATTACGCCCTGCTGGTCTTTCCCGGGGGTGGCGAACTCACGCAATTGCCGCAATTAAGTGCCTCTGCCAACGGCACCTCTCGCGTTGCCAAGCTCACTCTCGATCCTCGGGGCACTCTCAGTGGCAGCGTCCACGAAACCCGCGTCGGCGATTCTGCCTGGTACCAGCGGATGACTCTTCGCTACGTCGAAAAAGATGCCGACCGCATCAAGCCCATCGAATCCATGATGTCTTATTCCCTGGGCGACTTTCAGATCACCCACGCGTCCATCCTCAACCTGAAGCAGAACTCCTTGCCCTTCGCTTACGATTGGACGTTCGTCGCCCGCGACTACGGGAAAACTGCCGGCGACCTGCTGCTCGTTCGTCCTCGCGTCATTGGCTCCCACACCAGCGGCATCCTCGAAACCAAGGAACCCCGCAAATATCCCGTCGAATTTGAGGGGCCCCGCCGCGACACCGACAACTTCGAAATCAAAATTCCCGCTGGCTTCGTGGTGGACGAACTGCCCCCCGCCATGGACGCCGATTACAGCTTTGGCAGCTACCACAGCAAAACCGAAGCCGTCGGCGACACCATCCGCTACACCCGCACCGTCGAAATCAAGGAACTCAGCGTCCCCGTCTCCAAATCCGACGACCTCAAAAAGTTCTACCGCATCATCGCCACCGACGAGCGCAACACCGCCGTCCTGAAACCCGCCGCCCACTAACTGTCGGCCGCGCCGCTATATACCAGAAAAGAAAAAGTTGGGTGCCCCACCCGATTAACCCGAAGTGGGGCACCCGCTTTTTCACCATAAAATCATTGCTGTTTGAAAATAGCGGGTAGACGGCGCAATCGCCGCCTACCCGCTCTAGGCTGAGCCCACCGGGATTACTGGACGGTGAGCGCTATATTTGCGGAATGACTGATTTGTCCGGAGGTGGCCGTCACGACCAGCGTACTCTTACCGGCCTGTGTGCCGTTGTTGCTGGCCGAGTTGGAGCCGCCGCCGCAACCGCTCACGCCAATCAGCAAACTGCCGAGCAGAAGCAGGCTCGCCGCGCTGAGTAACGCGAAACGGGTTGATTTCCTCGCGGAGAACTGCCCACCCCGCGAATAAATCAGCACCACGCACACTCCCAGACACATCACCGCGAGTGCCGCGGCTCCTCCAATTCTGTTGAGAGGCTGGCGGGGCACGTAGAATCCTTGCCCGTAGATCCCACCCGGCATTCTTGTCGCCAGTGTGAGAGTGGTTGTGGCCATCCCGCCGCTCGCGGGTGTAACCGAGCTCGGCGAGAATGTGCATTGTGAATTGGCGGGCTCCCCGGAGCAGGTAAATTGCACCGCGGAGTTGAAGCCGTTTAATCCGCTGACCGTTACTTGAATCGCCGTGGTTTGTCCGATAGCAACCGTCGCACTCGTCGGCGTGGCGGAAATGCTGAAATCGGCTCCCGCCGGCGGCGCTGACGCGTTCGCCGTAATGGCAGCGAACACACCGTGCTGTTCGTTTGCCAAACCCGCGGTGATGTACATCGTGTTCGGATCGCCGGAGGATCCCCCGCCTCCAAACACCATGTCCCACATGGAGGCATTGGTAATGACGGCGCCAGTGGCGTCCTTCATTTGATCGATCAAGCTTCCCGAGGCCGGGTCGAATACATCGATGACGCCGTTGCCGAATTCACCGACCAGCACTTTGCCCCCAAAGGGTCCGAAACCGCTGGGCGGAATTACCACTCCCCACGGTGCATTCAGATTGCCCTGCGACACCAGCCGTTGGCTAAATCCGCCATTCAAAGTGAATATGTCCACAAATCCCGCGCCAGCCATGTGAACGGGATCGTGTTTGGCCGTATCCTGCAGCGCGTAGGTGACGAAGATCTCCTGATTGAGCACGTGGATGCCGAATGGCGCGTAGCCCGCCGGAAGTTGCGGATCAACCAGAGTCCCGGTGAGCTGGGTTGGGTGGAAATTGCTATCGAAAACATCCACATTGCCCGAGTTAAAATTTGCCGCCACCAGGAAGGTGCCTGTTTGCCCGAGATTGACGAGGGCTAGTCCTTTGTAAACCGCCCCTGCTTTCGAGTTATCCACCACCGTGGTGACGGGGTCGCTGCCGTTCCAGGCGGAAATGGTTCCATCTTCGGAGTCGAAAATGAACAGGGCTGGCTTGCCGTTTACGTTGAAGCCGGTAGTCGCAACGTTGGCGACAATTCCCGTCGGGGTAGCAGGGTTCGCATCTCCCGCGGGCGCGGGTACCTGAAAGCTGCCCGAATTCATCCCCTGCGGGTTGTACAGCGTGGAGAAGCCGGAGTTGTTGTCGGCAATCCAGAAGGGTTGGCCTGGGAAAAAGGCAATCCCCCAGGGGTTCACCAGCTGCGGATCCGTATTGGCGGCCATGCCGGCTGTGTCGGAAGTGAGATTCGTCTGCTTGAAAGAATTGGTCTGCGCCGACGCACTTCCCAACGAAACGAACGTAACGAATAGTGTCGCGGCCAATGACCACAAAAAGCGTTTGTAATGCATTGCATTACCTCCAGTGAAATTCCATTGGCAGCTTACGAGAAACCGAAAATGGAGTTGTCCGCTGGAAGTTAGAAGTTCGTCAGTTAAACACGCCCTCCCGTGAAAATAATTTGACAAGATTTGTGGAATAAATCTCAGCCGCGTGCATCGCGTCTGGGGGACGCTACGGTACTAAGGTAGAAAAAGGACAGCTCTGGAACGGTGCCGGATTGGAGAGAAAAGGAAAACTGGAAAATTTCGAGCGGCGAGAGCGGAGGGGAAACCCAAGTACCCAGTTACCAAACACCGGGACCTGGGGCGCCCGGCTTCGAATCCGTCAATGCGCCAATCTCATGTGCTCCGTGCACTCAGCAATCTGATCGTCAAGCCCTTTAATCTCTTGTCCCAGCCGAATATCGTTCGGCGTAACTTCGAACTGCTCGGAAAGCCCGTGCCGTTTGGCTGTCAGCCCCGCGCGCTTATCCTTCCACTCCAGCTCGGTCACTAATACAGGCAATATCGGCTCTAGTGTCTTCGGAGCTCCGGAGATGTTGAGATCTCGTCTTTTGGCAGCGTCGGCTTGAATCTTAAGATCGTCGAGATATTTTCTTATCTTGCTGATCGGCATATTTACAGAATAGTTTATATTAACCCGAATAGCAACTCTCAAAGAGGGCGTCGATCCTCCACGAGCACCTGCCGCACCGGAGACGTTCTCAGTGCTTGATTAACACACGGCTTATCGGGAGTTGCTCACAATGTAGACTTAAGAATGGACGAATGCCCTCCATCCATTTCTTCCGCGATATCCATCAACCTGCGAAAAGAGGCTTTTAAGGCGTTAACGTAGACTACCCCGGCCTTGTCCGTGAGGATTTCAGATGGTTCTTTCATGAAATATCTTCTGAGTTCGCTAAGCGGGTGTTCGATTTCTCGATAGAGATATTTAATCGAGTCGCAGGAGCCGACGGTGACTCCACCCTCCTTCAGGAGATTCTCGAACTGGTTCAGCGAGATTTGCAGTTGATTGACCGCCTGCTTGGCAAGTACAAGTTTCGAGTCGCCGCGAACTTCCCCAAGTATTATCTCGAAGGAATAGGAAACCTCGTCGAACGCTTTCTTGAGTTTTGCCTCAAGGAATTGCTCTTGGGGGACATCTACTTGCGTCTTTTGGTCCATGAGCAACCCTACCAAAAAGATTTCTGTAATACTGTGTGAAAGTGAACACTCCTGGTGAACGGCGGGCGAAGCCGGGCCACCCGCCCGGTTTATTTTGATGCGGCGCGAATTCGGTTCCCGCTCAGCGTCACAGAACCCGTCAACGCAAAAACTCGGCCGTTGACACTGGCGCCGGTGGTGACCGTGTCGCTGATCAACGCGAGAATGCTTCCTTCAAAAGCGGTGTTCGTGCCAAGAGTGGCGGAGCTGGTGACCTGCCAGAACACGTTTCCTGCCGTCGCTCCCTTGGCCAGGACAACAGAGGACTTGCTCGCTGTCGTAAGCGTGCTCCCTATCTTGAAAACATAGACACCGCTGCCGCTAAGCGTGAGGGTTCCGGTCAACTGCGCCGAAGAATTAAAACAATAGACGCCAGGCGAGAGTGTGACCGCGCCGGGACTGGTGCCCAGAGTCTTCCCGGTCAAGTTAGTCCCGCAAGGCTCGGCTACCAGATCTTGATATGCCTTGTGCGCACCGGCCTGAGCCGCGGTAGCGGTGGCATCGCCCGCGTGCACTGTTCCTCCGGTCACGCTCCCCGGAGGAAAGCCGGTGACAGCTGTGCCTGGGCTCACACCCAAATCTCCGTTGACAACAGTCGCGCCCGTATTCGTCACCGTTGAGCCGCCCAGCACTGCGAAACTCTGCGCGGAACCCAGTGGCGGCGCCGACTGCGCCCAGCCCAGCCTGCCAACGCTCAATAAGCAAATAACCAACATAAGTTTTTTCATTTCAAACCTCCTTGGCTGGATATCTCTGCATCGTCATCGTCGGAGTCGAACTTCCAGGCCCCAAATCCGGAATGTATGCTAACCGCTGCTGCAAACGCACATCTGTACACTCTTGGACATCCTCGAAACACACTGGCCGCAGGCAGGCAAACGGTGGGTCCGCTCCTCCTCTTTTCTATCTCATAAATGGTTTCAGGGGGCCGGAGCTTTAGCAGCAAAAAATACCGAATTTCGCGATCTTTCATTTCTCCTTTATCCTAGAGTGCTGGCCTAAAAGGCTGGCGTTTTTGTCAGGCACAAACATGTCAACCGAGACCAACATCTCTGCGCTTCACGCCGACCCGCACACCAGTACTGCTGCGCGCTCCACGTTCAAAGTCCTGCTCGCTGTCAGTATCTGTCATCTCCTCAACGACACCGTGCAGTCCCTTCTTCCTGCTCTTTATCCCTTGCTCCGAAACACTTTTCGCTTGGACTTTGGCCAAGTTGGTTTGATCGCCTTTACAGCCACGTTTACCTCTTCGCTGCTCCAGCCCCTCGTCGGACTCTACAGTGATCGTCACCCCAAACCATATTTCCTGGCCGCAGGCATGGGCATCACGCTCACTGGCTTACTGACTCTTGCCGTCTCTCCTACCTACGCGATCGTTCTCATCGCCGCGGGACTGATCGGTACGGGTTCCGCCGTTTTCCACCCCGAGTCTTCGCGCGTCGCTCGCATGGCCTCCGGTGGACAGCACGGCTTCGCCCAATCCATCTTTCAGGTGGGCGGCAACGCCGGTTCCGCGCTGGGTCCTCTCTTAGCTGTGTTCGTTATGTCTAACGGCCAATCCAGCATCGCTTGGTTCTCGCTCTTGGCGCTCATCGCCATGATTCTGCTTTTCAAAATCGGGCGTTGGGCTCACCGCTATCGTCTTGGTCAAGCCGGCGCTAAAACCGTTCCGATGGGCACGCACGTCACTGGCTCAGTCCACGGCCGCCTTCCGGCGTTTTCTTCGCGCAAAATTGCGCTCACCATGGGTGTTCTCATCATCCTGATGTTCTCGAAGTTCTTTTATCTCGCCAGTCTGACCTCGTATTACACCTTCTATCTCATGGACCGTTTCCAT
>Ga0210410_10006279_pt1 | contig 10348 bp, 6 predicted proteins | sample IncBWC4MmetaG_FD_161058 | JGI IMG/M metagenome (GOLD analysis project Ga0210410, IMG submission 161058) | Forest soil microbial communities from Barre Woods Harvard Forest LTER site, Petersham, Massachusetts, United States - Inc-BW-C-4-M | ecosystem: Environmental > Terrestrial > Soil >... | reverse complement strand
AACGAACTGGATTTCAGCGGCAAGCAGGTTCTCGTGGTCGGCGGCTCCAGCGGCATCGGCAACGGCATCGCGCGGGCGTTTCGCGTCAAGGGGGCGCGCGTACAAATCTGCGGCACGCGCGCGTCTGCGGCCGACTATTCGGCGAGCGAGGGATCGCGTCTCGACGGCCTCGACTACGCGCAGCTCGACGTCAGCGACGCCAGGGCGATCGAGGCTTTCAGGCCTTCGTTGGATCGGCTCGACGTACTGGTGCTGGCGCAGGGTGCGGTGATCTACCGGCGCGGCGAATTCGAAATGGATGGATTCCGCAAGGTGCTGGAAGTCAATCTCATGAGCCTGATGGCCTGCGCCGGAAAATTTCATGGCATGCTGGGCGCAGCCAAGGGCTCGCTGATCGTCGTCAGTTCGACCGCCGCCTATCATTCGACCAAGGGCAATCCGGCCTACAACGCCTCCAAGACCGGCGCGATGGGCCTGACCCGGACGCTTGGCGAAGCCTGGGCCGAGGACGGCATCCGCGTCAACGGCATCGCGCCCGGCCTGGTCGATACCAAAATGACAAAGGTGACGACGTCGAATCCGAAGCGGTTGCAAGGTGCGATCGAGCGCATTCCGCTGAAGCGTCTGGGCACGCCGGCCGACATGGCCGGCGCCGCGCTGTTTCTGGCGTCGCCGCTTGCCTCCTACATCGTCGGCCAAACACTCATCGTCGATGGCGGACTGATTCTCTAAGGCGTTTTCGAGCGAACTGAGTACCGGTTTGCGTGAAGGGAACGCGTCAAAGTGGGAGTCCAAGCGGAGGAACCGGATCGCGTCTCGTCGGTTAGCCCCACGACAATTTCAGGGAGTGAGCGCGATGGATAAGGACAGAATTGCCGGTTCGGCCAAGGATTTTGCCGGTAAGGTCGAAGGCGCCGTTGGCGATATTGCCGGCGATGCGAAGACCCAGGCCTCGGGTAGCGCCCGCGAGGCCGCGGGCTCGGTGCAGAATCTGTACGGCCAGGCCAAGGATGTCGCACGCGACGCCACCGATGCCGCCGTCGGCTACGCCAGGGACGCCTATGACAACTCGGGCGAGACCTTCCGCGACGGCTCGCAGGCCGTGGCGAAGAAGGTGCGGGACAATCCGCTCGGCTCGCTCCTGATTGCGGGCGGCATCGGCTTTGCGCTGGCCATGTTGATGACGCGTCCGCCGCGCCGGCCGCCGCCGCGCTGGCGCTATTACGGCTGAGCGATCACCCCACGTCATTCCGGGGCGCGCGATAGCGCGAACCCGGAATCTCCAAGTTGTTGAGCGAGAGCCATTGCTGCGAGATTCCGTGTCGCGTCTTCGATGCCCCCGGCAATGACGGCTGTCAGGCTATTACCACGAGAAAAAGCCCGGTCCCCAAGCCGAGCGTCCGACGTTACCCGGCGGGCGCATAACGTTGGGCGCGCGGGGCTGTGGCTTGCGCGGCGCGTTGCCGAAGCTGAAAAAGTCCCGCGATGGCTGCGTGTTTGATGTCGGCGCGCCCGATTGAACCGGAAGCAGCGGCTTCTTTGGCGCGAGCGGCTTGCCCGGCCCGCCCGCTGCTCCGGGCGTCGCAACCGTTCCATCCGGGGCGGTCGAGGCCACAGGTGTCTCGCCCTTGGCCTGTTCACGACCGACCTCGCGGCGGGGCCACGCGAAATCGTCGGCGCGGCCGGCGGGCGCGGCCAGCGGCTCGCCCTTCACCAGCGTCCGTGCAGCCAGCGCATCGACCGCGGCCGGGCGCGAGCCGGGCCCGCCGAGCAATTGATCGGTGCCGACGGAAGAAGCCACCAGCGGCAGGATCGGTCCCGCGAGCGGACGCGGCGCCGGCTGGCCGGGCTGGGCGTTGGCGTCGGGCGTCGCCGGTTCGGTCGGCAATTCGATCGGCGCCGAACGCCCCGCCAGCAACCGGGTGATCTCGCGCTCAACATAATGGGCGAGTTTGCGCGCGCCGGGCTTGGTGAAATACACACCATCATAGGAGCGCAACTGCCGGATCTGGCCTTCGAAGTCGGGACCCTTTTGCAGGAAACGGCCGGCCTCGTCGACAAATCCGTCCCAAACATCGACATAGGTGATGCCGGCCTTGCCGGCCACGTCGCGATACAGCGCATCCAGGAACAGCATGTCCGCCGTCGCCCTGGGGCCGCGCACTGCGGGCAAGCCGACCCAGAGCACCGGCACGCCCTTGGTTTTCAGGACGGCGATCATCTCCTCGATCTTCTTGGTGTAGAGCTCGACCCAGCGTTCCTCGCGGAACTGGTAGACGCCGTTCGGCGAGCGCGTGCTCTTCTCCGGTGCGATGGTCGGCGGCGCGTCATTGTCGGCGGCGTCGTCCGGCGACAATTCGGTATCGACGGTTTTGTCGTCGGGTTTTGCCGCAGCATCGGCGCCGGGTTTGGCGTCGCCAGCCTTGGCGTCAGATTTTGCGTCCGGCTTGGCGCGGGCGTCTTTCTTGTCGGCCTTCTTGTCGGATGATTTGTCCTTGTCGACCGCGGGCTCGCGGATCGGCTGGCGGTCGTCGAGCCCGAGCATGACGACAATGGCGTCCGGCTTTTCGGTGGCGAGAATGCCTTTGGCCGCGGCAGCCCAATCGGCCGGATCGCCCTTGGGTTGATACTTGATCAGGCCGGACACGGTCTTGTGCCGGCGGATCACGCCCATTTCGGGCTGTTCCGCATAGGCGTCCTCGAGCCCATAGGCGAGCCAGTCCGCCATGGCGTCGCCCAGCACCAGCACGTTGCGTTCCGGCACGGTGTCGCGCTTCTCCGGCGGAGGCGCCTTGGAAAAATTCTCGACCCGCTTCGGTGCCTGTTGCTGTTGCTGGAACGGCGCGAAGAAATCGCCGCCGAACCAGCCGCCCCCGCCGTTGGGGCGCTGCTGCTGCGGCTGGGGTCGTGACCATCCGCCGAAATTGAAGAACTGCGCCGATGCGGGTCCGGCGAACCCGACCAGCAGGGCAACCGCAACCGCCAGCGCGATCAAGGGGCCGCTCTCGGTGAACACCCGGAAAAAGGACTTTGGCTTTGGCATGCGGCTCGGTCGCAATGAATCGCGGAGGCAGTCAATATAGTAGCGGAATCAGGCCGCAAGCGGGCGGATTTCGGAGCCATAAACCGGCCATCGGCCGTTGCCGTCAAGGGCGGGCCGAAAATGTTGTCTGGAAGGTTACTTTCGGCGGGAAAATCGACGGTTCAGCGCCCCCTGAGCCGCTCCAGCACGTCGGAGGAGGCAAATCCGTCCGCCGGCGCCCCGATCGAGGCCTGGAAGCCGCGCAGCGCTTCGCGGGTCTGGCCGCCGAGCTGGCCGTCGGGGGTGCCCTGATAGAAGCCGCGCTGCGCCAGGAGCTGCTGCAGTTCCAGCCGCTCCGCCCGCGACAATTCGCGCTCCTGCCGCGGCCAGGGCTGCACGAACGGTGCGCCGCCGCGCAGGCGGTCGGCGAAATGGCCGATCGCCAGCGCGTAGGCTTCTGCCGGATTGTATTTCATGATGACCCGGAAATTCTGCAGCATCAGGAAGCCGGGCCCTTCGCTGCCTGCGGGCGCCAGCAAATATGCCTTCTCGGCCGGATGCGGGAACGGCTGGTTGTTCGCGCGCCTGAGGCCGAGATGTTCCCATTGTGCTGCAGTCATCGCCTTGGCCCGGTCGGCCAGCATGTAGTTGAAGCCCTGCGGCACCACCACCTCGTAGCCCCAGCTCTGGCCGGGCTGCCAGCCGTCCTTCTTCAGATTGTTGGCGGTCGAGGCGATCAGGTCGGCGGCGTCGTCGACCACGTCGCGGCGGCCGTCGCCGTCGGCATCCACCGCGTAGCGCTTGAACGCGGTCGGCATGAACTGGGTGGGACCGAACGCGCCGGCCCAGGAGCCGCGCATCTGCTCGGGACGCAGGTCGCCATGGTGCAGGATCTCCAGCGCCGAGAGGAATTCGTCCTTGAAATATTTCTGGCGGCGGCCGACGCAGGCGAGCGTCGCGGTGGATTGCACGACGTTGCGGTCGCCCATCTGGGTCGAGTAGTTCGACTCGATGCCCCAAATCGCCGCGATCGTATAGCGGTCGACGCCATAGGCCTTTTCTGCCGCGTCGAACTGCGGCTTGTATTTGGCCAGGATCTCGCGGCCTTTGGCGAGCCTGTTGTCGTTGACGAGAATGTCGAGATAGTCCCATATCGATTTGGTGAATTCCGGCTGCGAATCCATCAGGTCCATCAGCCGCAGATCGGGCGTGAGGCCGACGGTGAAGCGTTCATAGCTCTCGCGCGAGATGTTGCGGCGTGCGGCATCTGGCCACATCGAGGTGACGCAATTGTCGAAATTCGCCGCCGCTTCGCGGATCGCGGCGGCGGTCATCAGCGGGTGGCCGGAGGCGCCGTCCTCCCCGCTCCAGGGCAGCGACCCGCTCGCCGTGCCGGGAGCCGTTTGCGGCTGGCCTGACGGCGCGCCCTGGCCGCCCCTGGAAGGCGAGCCGGTGAAGAGGTTGTCGAGGAAGCCCAAGGGCCCGCCGCCGCTGGATGATTGCGCATGCGCCTGGCCAGATACCAGCAGCGCGGTGGCCACGATCGCCGCGCTGGTTCGCAGTTTTGCCAAACGTCCCGTCCGTCGCTTCATGTCTCACCCGCGCTACCCGGAAAATATCCGCTTCCAGCAGGCCGCGGGCCGGTTTCCAATAGATTAACAGAACTAACAGAGGCGAGATTTTGTTTGGGGGGAAATCTCGCGGGCTCATAACGATTGGCCCACGGACCCGGCAAGGGTGGGAACAGGCCTTGCGGGCATGGATTTACCCTAAGCGCCGGTTGAGGCACCGCGCTCCATACATCCGCCTTTGTTCCCGGCTGCAAACCGGTTACCAACGTGGATCAAATCTTTCCTCCACCCCGAATCTTTCCTCCACCCATTGTCTCAAGGCATTCCCGAAAACCATGAAGATCCGCAAAGCCGTTTTCCCGGTCGCCGGCCTCGGCACCCGCGTCCTGCCCGCCACCAAGGCGATGCCGAAGGAAATGCTGACCATCGTCGACAAGCCGCTGATCCAATATGTGGTCGACGAGGCCAAGGAGGCCGGCATTGAACATTTCATTTTCGTCACCGGCCGCAACAAGGGCGTGATCGAGGACCATTTCGATCGCATGTACGAGCTCGACGCCACGCTGCAGGCCCGCGGCAAGAAGGCCGAGATGGATATCCTGGCGCGCGACCAGCCCGAGGCCGGATCGGTGAGCTTCACCCGCCAGCAGGCACCGCTCGGTCTCGGCCACGCGGTCTGGTGCGCCCGTGATATCGTCGGCAACGAGCCTTTCGCGGTGGTGCTGCCGGACGAGCTGGTGCTCAACACGCCGGGCTGCCTGAAGCAGATGATCGAGGCTGCCTCCAGGCTCGGTGAGAAATCCAACCTGATCGCGGTGGAGGAAGTGCCCGCGCATCTGACGCATCAATACGGCATCTGCGGCGTCGGCAAGCGCCACTCCCATGGCAATATGTTCGAAGTCAACGGCATGGTGGAGAAGCCGGCCAAGGGCTCCGCGCCATCCAATCTCTCGATCACGGGCCGCTACATCCTGCAGCCGGAGATCTTCAAGATCCTGGAAACCCAGGAGCGCGGCGCCGGCGGCGAGATCCAGCTCACCGACGCCATGATCGGCCTGGCTAAAACGCAAAGCTTCTACGGCGTCGAGTTCGAAGGCGAGCGGCACGATTGCGGCTCGAAGGCCGGATTCCTGCGCGCCAACATCGCCTTCGGCATGGCGCGCACGGATTTGCGCGACGGCCTGCGCGAAGAGATGAAGAAGTATCTGGCGAAGTAGCGGCGAGGGAGCGCGCGCTCGATCGTCATTGCGAGGAGTGAAGCGACGAAGCAATCCACCGTGCTCGGGGCTCTCTGGATTGCTTCGCGGAGCCTGTCATCGGGCGGCGCGACGCGCCGACCCGTTGGCTCGCAATGACGGAACAACATCGCGTTCGCGCGCTGCCGTGACTTCTCAGGCCGCCAGCGAGATATTGGGGATGCGGGCCAGCGCCGACTGGTTGCGGCCGCCGGCCTGGCCGCATAGAGCGCCGTGTCGGCGGCTTTCACCAGGATCGACCAATCCAGGTTCGGGACCGGCGTCAGGCTCGCGACCCCGATGCTGACTGTGGCGACCGTCGGGCCCTCGGACCATTGCTGGACTTTCAGCCGGATCGTTTCGGCCACGCCCACCGCCTCAGTGGCCGCAATCCCCGGCAACAGCACGGCGAATTCCTCGCCGCCGTAGCGCACGGCGCAATCGCCGGCCCGCCGCACCGAATCCGAAATGCAGATGGCAATTCCCACCAGCATCTCGTCGCCGGCCTGATGTCCAAATGTGTCGTTGTAGGATTTGAAATGATCGGCATCGATCATCAACAGCGAGACAGGCATCTTGTGACGCGTCGCGCGCCGCCATTCGGCCTCGATCTCGATGTCGAATTTGCGCCGGTTTCTCAAGCCGGTGAGGGCGTCGGTGGTCGCAAGTTCCTCCAGCTTGTCCTCGGCGCGCGCGCGGCGGCTGATCTCGCGGGCGAGGAACAGCGTCACGGCAAGAACGAACGTAATCAGCGCCAGCATGATGGCGCCGATCCGGGTCGCCTCGGTGCGCCACAGGCTAAAGATGCTGTCCAGTGGTTTTCCAACCACGACGAAGAGCGGACTTGTGCCGCTGCGGCGGACATAAAGCCGCGGTATGGAATCCACCGGGCCCACCCCCGCATAAGAGCCGCCACCTGGCAAGTTCGCCTGGTTCCAATTCGGCTTTTCCGCCAAATTCTTGCCGATGACATCGAGGTCGAACGGCCTGCGCATGATGATCGTGCGGTCGGGGCGAAGCACTGTGATGGTGTCGTTTTGGTTCAGATTCAGGCGGTCGAACAGGTCGCGAAAATAGCTGAAGCGGATCGAGCCGGCCACCACGCCGAGGAAGCTTCCGTCGGCGCCGGTGATGCGCCGGCTGAGCACGATCGCATAGGCGCCGTGATGCAGCATCGGACGGCTGATGAACAATCCGGCGTCGGGCCGGTCGCGATGAAACTGGAAATATTCCTCGTCGGCGCGATTTTCGGCTACCGGATCCAGCGTCGAGGCATCGATGGTCAGTTGCCCCTCGGCGTCGAATACCTGGATAGCGCCGAAATGTTTCGCGGTCGCGGCATGATCGAAAAGGATCAGATGCCGGATCGGCTTGCTGACAGCCTTGATCTCCGGCATCACCATGTTGCTGGCGACGGCGCGCAGCGACAGGTCGTAAACTTCGATATTGCGGCTGATGTCGGCGTCGATGGTCGATGCGAGATTCTCAAGCGTCTGGCGCGCCAGCGCTTCCTCGCCGCGGCGCATGTCAAGCATCACGCTGGCGCAGATCGCGGAGAAGCCGATCACCGTCGCCACCGACGAGGCGATCAGCAACTTCGCCGATAGCCGCCATGGCCCGGTGGCCACGCTGTTGCGCCGTCGAAATCGCATCCGTTCGCTCCCACTGCGACTGGATGCGCCTTATTCATTGCTGCAGGCTTAAGTGACGACAACGACGCGTTAATGAGTTAACGGTTGGTTGCCGGGACCACTGAAAATGGCGAGAATGCTTTGCAAACGCATAACGGCATACTACCGAGGGCACAATTGAACGGCTACGACGCGCTGCGCGATTATCTGAAGCAGCAGAAACTCCCCGAATTCGTGCTGAGCTTCGAACAGATCGAGGAGATCATCGACGCGGCCCTGCCGCGCGCGGCGCAGCGGGCGTCGTGGTGGGAGACGCTGCGCAGCCCGCAGGAAAAGATGCCCCAGCGCGAGGCGTGCCTCGCCGGCGGCTACATCGCGACCCGGCAGGCGGACGGCAAGAGCGTGCGGTTCAAGCGGATGCCCCTTCGTCGTCCCGGCGAAAGCCGGGACCCATAACCACAGGGAGTCGCTGCAGCGAAGACAACCAGCCCCATCGCCCTGCCGATAGGCCGCGGCGAATGGGTCCCGGCTCGCGCGGAGCCAGTCATCGGGCCGGCCGTATGCCGGACCCGTTGGCTTGGCCGGGACGACGAGACCTAGCTCGCCGCTTCCAGCCGCTCTTCGGTCAACAGCCGCATCGCGGCATCGGCGTCCATCGGCTCGCCGAACGCAAAGCCTTGCGCGTATTCGCAGCCCAGCTGATAGAGCTCGACCGCGTCCGAATCGGTCTCGGCGCCTTCGGCGACCACGTCCATGCCGAGGTCGTGGGCGAGCGCGATAATCGATTTTAGGATCACCGGCCGCGTGCCGCGGCTGGTGGTGCGTACGAAGGACTGGTCGATCTTGATGGTGTCGAAGGGAAAGCGCTGCAGATAGGCCAGCGACGAATGGCCGGTGCCGAAATCGTCGAGCGACAGCCCGGTCCCGAGTTCGCGGATCCGCGTCAGCATCTGCGCCGCGTGCTCCGGGTTCTCCATCACGAGCGATTCCGTCAGTTCGAGCTTCAGCGTGCCGCGCGCCACCGAGGAGCGCGACAGCACGGTGCGGATATCGTGGATCAGATCGTGGCGCAGCAATTGCCGCGAGGAAACGTTGACGCTGGCGAAGATCGGCTCGCGCGAGCGCATCGCGCGCTGCCAGATCGACAGCTGCCTGGCGGTCTGGTCCAATACGAACATCCCGAGATCGACGATCAGGCCGGTCTCCTCGGCGATGGAGATGAATTCCACCGGCGACATCCGCCCGAGCTTGGGATGATCCCAGCGCGCCAGCGCCTCGAAGCCGGCGATCGAACGGTCTTCCAGCCGCACGATCGGCTGGTACAGGATGGTTATTTCCTCGCGCTCGATGGCGCGGCGCAATTCGCTTTCCAGCGTCAGCCGGTCGGTTTTGCGCGCGCGCATCGCCGGCTTGTAGACGTCGATGCGGTCGCCGCCGATGCGCTTGGAATGATACATCGCAAGCTCGGCGTCCTTGATGATCTCGTCGGACAATTGCGTCTGCGGGTCGGAGAGCGCCAGCCCAATCGAGGCGGTGAGGAAGATCTCGCGGTCGTTGAAGGCGATCGGCGCGCGGATGGTCTTGCGGATGGTCTCGGCGAAGGCGGTGATGCGCGCCGGGTCCTGTTCCGACATCAGGATCAGGCCGAACTGGTCGCCCGCAAGCCGCGCCAGCGTGTCCTGGGGTTTCAGAATGCGGGTCAGCCGCCGCGCCAGCGTCAGCAGGATCGAATCGCCGACCGCGATGCCGACGGAATCGTTGACCTGCTTGAAGCGGTCGAGATCGATCACCATCAGCGTCGGCCGCAGGTTCGGCATGCTCTTGGCGAAATTGGCGACCGCACCGAGGCGGTCGATGAACAATTTGCGGTTCGGCAGGCCGGTGAGATTGTCGTGCACCGAATCGTGCAGCATGCGCTCTTCGGCGTTCTTGACTTCGGTGACGTCGGTGAGCGTGCCGACCACGCGCGAGACTTCGCCGTCGGAGCCGACCACCGGCCGCGCCTTCAGCGCGAACCACATGAAATGGCCGTCGGGCGTGCGCAGGCGGAAATCCTGCACCAGCCGGCCGCGGCGCTGGTCGAGCACGCTGTCGAGCGCGGCGCGGAAACGGTCCTGGTCGAGCGGATGCAGCACCTCGAGCCATTTCGCGGCCGGGCCTTCCAGCGTGCCGCGTTTGAGGCCGAGCAGGCTTTCGGTCTCGGGGCTCGTGAACACCTTGTCGGCGGAGACGTCCCAATCCCAGATCAGGTCGCCCGAACCGGTCAGCGCCAGTGCGCGGCGCTCGACATCGGAGACCACGCCGGTAGAGGCGCCGCCGCCGGCGAAGGCGTGCTGCATCACCGTAAATCCGATCAGCATCACGATCAGCACCAGGCCGCCAAGCAGCGCCGGGCCGACGATGTCGTTGGTGACGCTGCCCGCCACCGTCATGCCGGCCGCGATCACCCAGACCAGCAGCAGGAACCAGGTCGGGATCAGCAGCACTGCGCGGTCGAAGCCGTGAGTCGACAGATAGACGATGAGGGCAAAGCCGGCGAACGCGATCAGCACCAGCGACATCCGCGCGATGCCGGAGGCGACCGCGGGATCGAACAGCGCCAGCGCCACCAGCGAGCCGAGGAAGGCCAGCCAGCCAACGGTGATGTGCGAATAACGCACGTGCCAGCGGCTGAGATTCAGATAGGCGAACAGGAACACCAGGAGCGTCGCGGCCAGGATCGCTTCGCCCGCCGCGCGCCACACCCGCTCGGCGTTGTTCGACATGTCGAGCACCTTGCCCCAGAAGCCGAAGTCGACGCCGATATAGACCAGCACCGCCCACGCCAATGCGGCGGCGGCGGGAAACATGATGCTACCCTTGACCACGAACAGGATGGTCAACACCAGT
>Ga0210410_10006278_pt1 | contig 10349 bp, 10 predicted proteins | sample IncBWC4MmetaG_FD_161058 | JGI IMG/M metagenome (GOLD analysis project Ga0210410, IMG submission 161058) | Forest soil microbial communities from Barre Woods Harvard Forest LTER site, Petersham, Massachusetts, United States - Inc-BW-C-4-M | ecosystem: Environmental > Terrestrial > Soil >... | reverse complement strand
GAGCGGGAGAGTGTGGGCGAGGAGCAGGCCGGCGGGGCTGAGTGCTCCGCCGGGGCCGGGGATGCCGGTGAGTTGAGCGTAGTGGCGGGGTTCGCCGGCGAGGCCGGTGAGGTGCATGGGGAGGAAGACGGCGTAGGCTCCGAGGATGGTGAGCCAGAAGTGGAGGCGGCCGAGAGGTTCGAAGAGGAGGCGGCCGGGGTGGTTGCGGGTGGCGGTGAGGAGAGGGAACCAGTAGTAGGTGGCGGCGTAGAGGGCGAAGACTCCGGCCATGGCCATGATGAGGTGGAAGTGGGCTACGACGAAGAAGGTGTTGTGGAGGTACTCGTCGAGGATTGGCTGGGCGAGGATGGGGCCGGTCAGGCCTCCGGTGATGAAGAGGCTGACGAAGCCGAGGGCGAAGAGCATGGCGGTGGTGTATTGGGGCTTGGCGCGCCAGATGGTGGCTAGCCAGCTTAAGACTTTGGCGGAGGCGGGTAGGGCGATGGCCATCGTTGAGATGGAGAAGGCGGAGCTGGCGAAGGGGTTGAGACCGGCGACGAACATGTGGTGTCCCCAGAGCAGAATGCCTAAGAAACCGATGAGCAATGTTGTTGTGATCATGGTGCGGTAGGCGAAGACTTTTCTGTGGCTGAAGTTGGCGAGGAGCATCGAGGTGAGGCCGAGGCCGGGGAGGATGGCGATGTAGACCTCGGGGTGCCCGAAGAACCAGAAGAGATGGAGCCAGAGGAGGGGGCTGCCGTCGCCGCCTTTGTGCAGGACGTTATTGACTAGGTCGCCGGTGGGGAGGAAGAAGCTGGTGTGGGCGTGGCGGTCACAGAGGAGGAGCAGGATGGCCGCGAGGAGAACAGAGAAGGCGATGATGCTGAGGAGCGCGGCGGTGAACCATCCCCAGACGGTGAGGGGGAGGCGCTCCCACGTCATGCCGGGGCAGCGGTTGCGGATGATGGTGGTGAGGGTGTTGATGGAACTTGCAGTGGAGGCAACGGCGAAGAGAGCGATGGAGATGAGCCAGAGATCCATGCCGAGGGCCTGGCCAGGGCCGGCGCCGGGGACTGCGCTGAGCGGTGGGTAGGCGGTCCAGCCGGAGATGGCAGAGCCTCCGGGGACGAAGGTGGAGCTTAGGAGGGTTAAGAGCGCGAGTGCGGTTAGCCAGAAGCTGGCGGTGTTGAGGGCCGGGAAGGCCATGCCGCGCGCGCCGATTTGTGCGGGGAGGATGAGGTTGCTGAAGCCGGCTTGTGGTGCAGTGGTGAGGACGAAGAAGAGCATGATGGTGCCGTGGATGGTGACCAGGGCGAGATAGTCTTCGGGAAGGATGGGACCGTGGAACCAGAGAGGCCATGTGGGCCAGACAAGGTGGATGCGCATTAAGAGCGAGAGGAGAGTGCCGAGGATGACGGAGACTAGCGCGAGCGTGAGGTACTGAACGCCGATGATGCGGTGGTCGGTGCTGAAGATGCGAGGGAGTAGGGAGTAGGGAGTAGGGAGTAGCGGACCTGCTGTAGGGTTCGGGTGTTGATTGGGAGTGCGTGGGGTCGGGCGGTTCATGGGGTGGCTGCTTTCTGCTTTGAAGCGAGCCAGGTGGTGAATTGGTCTGGAGGGAGGATGCGGAGAGTGGCGTTCATGCGGTAGTGGCCGAGGCCGCAGAGTTGCGTGCAGAGGATCGCGTAGGTTCCGGGGGTTGTGGGGGTGAAGTGGATGTGGATGGTCTGGCCGGGGACGGCGTTTTGTTTGAGGCGGAGCTCGGGGATGGAGAAGCCGTGGATGACGTCCTGGGCGCTGAGGCGCAGGTCTACTTCGCGGTTGGTGGAGAGGACTAACTCGGAGGTGACCTCGTCATCGGCGGAGTGTGGGTCGGCGGGGTCGAGGCCGAGGGGGTTGCCTTCGGCGGGGGCGACGAGTTGCGGGCGGGTGATGCCGAAGGTGGCGTCGGGGCCGGGGTAGCGGAAGTACCAGGCGAACTGAACGCCGGTGACTTCGACTTGCAGGGCTGTGAGGGAGGCTCCGGTGTAGCGGGTGGCGGCCCAGAGACGCTCGGCTTTGATGGTGAGGGCGGCGAAGAGGGTGGCGAGGAGGGCGAGGGGAAGGTACTCGATGCGCCAGAGGTTTTTTTGCGCCGGGTGGCGGCTGGCGAGGAGGCCGAGGAGGAGGATGAGGTGGGCGATAGCGAGGAGAGCGAGGGCGATCCAGAGGTTGAGGAGGAGTTGGTGGTCGAGTGCGGGGCCGTGGGCGCTGGCGTCGGCGGGGAGGAACCACGATGGGGCAAGCAGGAACGCGGAGGCGAAGCTGATGTCGCGCGCGATGCAGGAGAGAAGCACGGGTTAAGGATAGCGCGTTCGGTTTTGGGGTGTCAGGCGTTCTATTCGCGCTACTTATTGAGGTGGACGATGGCTTGGATCTCGACGATGCCGTTGTCTGGGATTAATGAGGTGGTTCCAATGGCGGTCCAAGCGGGGTACGGCGCTTTCATGAATTCGTCTTTTACGGCACTGAAGGCGGCGAATTGTGCGTGCCGGTCTCCTTCAAAGTTTGGGCCTTGCCAGACGTGGAAGGTGTTGAGCATGACTACGTCGTCGAAGTTTGCGCCAGCGGCGTTGAGGGTCGCCTGAATGCGTTGAAAGGCGCGGCGTACCTGGGCTTTGAAAGCGGCGGTATCTTTTCCTTCACCGTCTCGCCTACCTACTACGACACCGGAGATGTAGAGTGTGTCGCCTACTCTGCGTGACGGCGAATAGTGAAATTGGTCGTACGCGGTCGATTTTTCGGCTGCGGTTGCGATCACTACTTCTCCGCCTGAGCTGGGAATGCGGATGGGTATCTCGGGCTGGTTCGATTGAGATTGTGCCGGGCAGAGTGCAGCGATAAGCAGCGGGAGCGCGCAGAGCAAGGAGCGCAGTGTTGTATAGGAAGAGGTGGTGATCGTCATGTTGGTCTCCTTGAAAGCGAAGTTGAGATTGGCAGAGCGGTAGGTGGCAGAACGGGATAAGGATACTGCTGGGGCGATGAACTACAACTTCGGGTTGTGAGAGGTTGGTGGTAGGGAAGCGGATTTCTCCACTGCGCAGCCCATGGTGAGGCTGTGGGCTGCTTCGGTCGAAATGACGATTTTTTGTGAGTGGTTGGACAGGAGCGGGGCAGTGGCCGTGGGAGTTCGTTAGATTGGGGTGCCCTGGTGGAAGAGCATCTGCCAGCGGTTTGTTGCGGTAGACCCAGAGGGAGTTGCGTAGTGCGTGGGAGGCGGGCTTCAGAGCGACGGTGCAGGTGGAAGGGTAGTGAGTAGTGCCAGGTCTTCGGTCAGTTGCTGGCAGCGGGGGTCGCTTAGGGTGATGGTGTGGGGCCGCGACTCTGTTGCGAGTGCGTCGATGATCTGCTTGCGGGTGTAGCCGCGGCCAGAGCTGCCGAATTCGCGGAAGTCTTCGGCCAGGAGAGACGTGAGGGCGGTGGCGTCTCGGCGCGTGGAAGCGTCAAGGAGTTGTTGTTCGAGGTGGAGGAAGTGGGCGGTGAGTTCTTGCGGGTTATTGGCCATGACTGCGACGGATGAGGTCGAGAAAGAGCTGGTGGACTCGCGGGTCGGAGCTGAGTTCGGGGTGGAACGTGGCTGCCAGGAGATGGCCTTCGCGAACGAGGACGGGGAAGCCGTCGCGGGTGGCTAGGGTTTCGACTCTGGGACCGGTGTGGGTGATGCGGGGGGCTCGGATGAAGACCATCTCGAGCGGGCCGCCTCCGAGTGTTGTTGGGGCGGTGAGGATGGTGGAGTCGATCTGACGGCCGTAGGCGTTGCGCTCGACGGTGATGTCGAGTGCGGCGAGGGATCTTTGCGTGGGGTTCTCTACGTTTTTTGCGAGGAGGATTGCGCCGGCGCAGGTGCCGAAGGTTGGCGTGGTTTCGACGAAGGACTGGAGGGCGTCGAGGAAGCCATCGCGCTCGAGGAATTTGAGGAAGGTGGTGGACTCGCCGCCGGGGATGATGAGGCCGTCGAGGTTGGCGAGTTCGGCTGGGGTGCGGACGAGCTTTGCGGTTACGCCGAGGGCAGTGAGCGCTTTGGCATGGGCTTCGAATGCGCCTTGCAGGGCAAGGACGCCGATGGTTAGAGGTGTGTTGGGCATGCTTCTTTTGATTGTAGAGAAGAGAGCGCGTCTTCGTCGGACTAGATGTCTTCGCCGAAACGGAGGAGGTTGCCGTCTGGGTCGCTGAGGACGAACTCGTTCATCTTCCACTCGCGTGGGGCCAGGGGTGAGAGGATTTTTGCTCCGGCAGCGCGGAACTCGGATTCGAGTGCGGCAGCGGTACCGTCGGCGAGATAGAAGTAGACACCGCTGGGATTTTGACCCTCGATGAGGTCCGGGGCGGTGCGAAGGTGGATGTCGAGTTGGTCGCGGGTCAGAAAGGCGTAGCTGTCACCGTCCCGCCAGGCATGAGCAGAGAAGCCGAGGAGGCGGTAGAAGTCCATGGCCTGGGCTAGATTCTTGACGGGGAGAATGGGGACGATGCGGGCTATGGTCTGTTTCTGCATTTTCGAATTGTCCCTTTGATGGTGATCAATCGGTGGTGACGGAGATCCTGCTGCCTTCTTCCCGATGTATCTTCGGGGAATTGGGGAGAAGGCCGGTCAACAGGCCGATTGCAGGAAGGTACGCGCACACTTTGTAGACGAAGATGATGCTGGTTATGTCGGCGAGCCTGCCGAGGACTGCGGCGCCGATGCCGCCCATGCCGAAGGCGAATCCGAAGAACAGTCCGGAGATCATTCCGACTCGTCCGGGGATGAGGTCCTGTGCGTAGACGAGGATTGCCGAGAAGGCGGATGCGATGACGAACCCGATGATGATGCTGAGCACGCCTGTCCAGAAGAGATTGGCGTAAGGCAGCACGAGCGTGAAGGGCAGGACGCCGAGGATGGAACACCAGATGACCGACTTGCGCCCGACGCGGTCGCCGACGGGGCCGCCGATCAAGGTTCCGGCCGCTACAGCGGCGAGGAAGGCGAAGAGGTGAAGCTGCGAGCTTTGAACGGAGACGTGAAACTTCGCGATGAGGTAGAAGGTGTAGTAGCTGGTGAGGCCGGCGAGGTAGAAGTACTTCGAGAAGATGAGCGCGATCAGAACAGCGATTGCGGTGATGACTTGTCGTCGCGGCAATCCAGCGGATTCTTCTGTGTGTTTTGCGGGTTTGCTTTGCAGATGGTCGAGGCGAGCCTTGTACCAGCGGCTGACTCGGATGAGCACGAGGATGCCGAGGAGTGCGGCGAGCGAAAACCACGCAGAACCGATCTGTCCGTGGGGAAGGATGATGAAGACTGCGAGAAGAGGGCCGATTGCGGAGCCGGTATTGCCTCCGACCTGGAAGAAGGATTGGGCGAAGCCGTGCTTTCCGCCGGATGCCATTCGGGCTACGCGGGACGACTCAGGATGGAAGACTGCGGAGCCCATGCCGATCAGTGCAGCTGCGAGGAGCAGCAACGGGAAGGTGGGGGCGATGGCCAACAGCAGCAGGCCGACGAGGGTGAAGACCATGCCGATGGGAAGCGAGTATGGCATTGGCTTGCGGTCGGTGTAGTGGCCGATGACTGGCTGAAGGAGGGACGCGGTGATCTGGAAGGTTAGGGTGATGAAGCCGATCTGGGTGAAGTTGAGATGGAAGGAGGACTTGAGGATGGGGTAGATAGAGGGGAGGAGCGACTGCATCATGTCGTTGAGCACATGGCAGAAGCTGACAGCTGCCAAGATGCGAAACATGGTTCTTTCTTCGGTGGTGTTGGCTGGGTTTATTGTTTGCTTCGCGACAGCCTGAGTGCTCATTTTGGCTTTTCTCCGCATGCTCTAATTGCCAGCGAGGTGTTATTGCTTTGCACGTTGAAGAATATTTCTTACAAGCGGAGCGGGGAAGATTTCGCCGACTTGTTGTGGTGAATCAGAGATTTGATTTCGCGAGAGGAAGTTCGTAATTTGGAATTCTTTTTTATCTATCGCGGCGAGGCGGGCGGCGCCTTCAGTTTGCAGACGATCTTTAATAAAGCATTTGGCCCAGACATAGAACTTTGGATATGCAATCCCGGTTTGAGTGGGGCCATCTCGAAGCAATTGATATTCGATTCGGCAAGAACCTGGGCTTTTGCATAGGTAAGAGCCCAGATCGCGTTTCATGTATGCATCAAAAAATTCTGAAGAGGGAACGTTCGCGTCTATGTGAGAGCGTGCAATGTCGGACATCGGATCTTGTGCATTGCATGGACGTTCAGGCATGAAGATCGAAATGCAGAGTAATAGCGATGCGAATCGTAGTGTCGTGGCTACTTTCATGCGTTCAGATGATTCAAGAGCTTGTGAACCAAGAATGATCAGTGTTAGCCGTTGTTTACCAGCCGCGGGTTTGCATTAGTTGGGATTCTTCGATGGCTGCTGCGGCTAGGCCCTTCATGGTTCCAGTGACGGACTCGCTGGCTTCGGCGACGATCTTGGGGTCGTTGAAGTGGGTGGTGGCGATGACGATGGCGCGGGCGCGGGAGACGGCCTCTTCGCGCTCCTTCGGATCGTTTTCGACGTCGAGGGGAGTGGCGCGCTCCTTCATGAAGATGCCGGAACCTACGAAGACAGTTTCGGCGCCGAGCTGCATCATCAGTGCTGCGTCGGCTGGGGTGGCGATGCCGCCTGCGCTGAAGTTCGGAACAGGGAGCTTGCCGTTCTTGGCGACCATCTTGACGAGTTCGTAGGGGGCGCCGTGGACCTTGGCGGCGTTGTAGAGTTCTTCTTCGCCTAGGACGGTGAGGGATTTGATCTCGCGGACGATCTGGCGCATGTGCTGAACGGCGTGGACGACGTCGCCGGTGCCGGGTTCGCCTTTGGTGCGGATCATGGCTGCGCCTTCGGAGATGCGGCGGAGGGCTTCGCCGAGGTTGCGGGCGCCGCAGACGAAGGGCGTGGTGAAGGCGTGCTTGTCGATGTGGTAGGTCTCGTCGGCGGGGGTGAGGACTTCGGACTCGTCGATGAAGTCGACGCCGATCTCTTGCAAGACCTGGGCTTCTGCGAAGTGGCCGATGCGCGCCTTGGCCATGACGGGGATGGTGACGGTGGCCATGATCTGTTTGATGAGTTTGGGATTGGCCATGCGAGCGACGCCGCCCTCCGCACGGATCATGGCGGGGACACGCTCGAGGGCCATGACGGAGATGGCGCCGGCCTCTTCGGCGATGCGGGCCTGCTCGACGTTCATGACGTCCATGATGACGCCGCCTTTGAGCATCTCGGCGAGGCCGAGCTTGAGGCGGAGGGACGGCGTGTCGAAGGACGATGTGCCGAAGTTGCCGTTGTGGGTGTGATCTGCCATGGGATTTCTCCTGAATTCTGTGTCTGGCGCGCGGCGGTGGGCGCACTGCGTTGCCTGAATGTCCGCGAGAGTTTAAGTTTAGCAGTTTTGTACCGGGATGACGCGTCGATGAGAAGGTCTCAAATGTAGACGGAGCATCCTCTGGCTTCGAGATCCGCTATCCAGACGGGCAGCTCCAAGGTAGTGACCCATCTCAAATCCAATTTTTCTAACCGTGGGAGCGTCGCGATCATCGAGGGCAACTCCGTCAGGGGATTGCCACGGAGATCGAGTTGACGCAGTTCCTGCATTGCTCCGAGGGAGCCGGGCAACGAGGTTAGCTTGTTGTTCCTGAGGTGGAGTTCTCGCAGGCGTGAAAGTTGCCCGATCGACGGCGGCAACGACTGCAGGCGATTGTCGGTTATTCGAAGCTCGAGCAAGCTGGACATCCTGGAGACGCATTCCGGAAATACTTCAAACGCATTCTCGCTGATGTTGAGATAGCGCAGGCGCGTCAGGCTCGCAAAAGACGACGGCAACGAGGCCAGGCGGTTGTCGTGCAGATAGAGGAAATCTGTGAGGTTGGGAAGGCCGCCAATCTCATCCGGTAGCTGGGTTAGCTGGTTGTGCCCGAGGTCGAGTGTGCGTAGCATCTTCAAGCGGCCGATCTGGCCGGAGAGCTCAGACAGGCTGTTGTCGGCCAGGATCAGCGTCTCAATCTTCGTTTGTTGCCACACAGAATCAGGTGCTTGACCGAGTTGCTTCTTCCATAGATTCAGGTTTGATGCGGAGGATGCTGGCATGGAATTTATCTTATGCCGCCGTCCCGTATTAGCGAGGTTGGGTCCTGGGTGAAGATTTCGCCAAAAATTCAATTGCGGTTCATTCGGGGTGAGGGGTAGAGGAGTCATGCTTCGCGTACAGGGCGGTGTGTCGGCCGCTTGATTCCTGCTGGAGGTGTGATGGGCCCTGAACTGACGATTGTGATTCCTGCGAAGAATGAAGCGGAGATGCTGCCGAAGCTGCTGGAGTCGTTGTGCCGGCAGGATTATGTGGGGATGCCGGCGACTCGTGTGCTGGTGGCGGATGCGGGATCGACCGACGGAACGGTGGAGGCGGCACTGGGATTTCGCGATCGGTTGAAGGTGGAGGTTGTCGCGGGTGGGCTGCCTTCGGTGGGAAGAAATGCCGGCGCGCGGCTGGCGACGACGAAGTATGTGCTGTTTCTGGATGCGGATGTGGAGTTGCCGGAACCTACTCTGTTGCGGCGTGCGATGTGGCGGATGGAGCGGCGGCGGTTGCATCTGGCGACGACGAATATTGCCTGCCGTGAGGGCGGATTTTTCGATGATGTGTTGTATGCGGGGAACAACTTGATGCAGCGGGTGGGATCGTTTACGAAGCCGTTTGCTACGGGGATGTTTATGCTGTTTGATCGCGAGGTCTTCTGGGCGCTGGGTGGATTTAATGAGCGGGCGCTGTTTGCTGAGGACTATCTGCTGTCGAAGGGTGTGGCGCGGATTCGGTTTCGCATCGTGCGCGGGCGTGTGCTGACGACCAATCGGCGGTTCCAGAAGCTAGGGCACTGGACGATGGTTTGGATGTTCTTTAAGACCATGATGCATACGTGGGATGAGGAGTACTTCCTGGAAGATCAGGGGTACTGGGGTGAGGTTGGGTGAGGCGGGGAGTAGGGAACAGGGTGTAGGGAGTAGAAAGCGCCGGCAACTGCGGTCAGGGTTGGGGGGCGGTGAAGCCTGCGGCGGTGAGAATTTTTTCGTCGAGGGCGATGAAGACGCCTTTGGCGCGGGCGAGGACGGTGCCGTCGGGACGCTGGATTTCGGCTTGATGGAAGAGTTTGCGGTCGGGAGTGCCGTCCGGTCTGGTGGGGCGGTTGAGGTGGCGGGCTACGAGGACCAGTGGCTGGTATAGCGGTGCGGGGCGGAGGTAGTCGACCTCCATGTGGCGGGTCATGGCGAGGACGTTGAGGGGGCGGTTGAGCTTGCTCATGGCTTCGTCGAGGAGCGCGGCTACGATGCCTCCGTGGATGTGGCCGGGAGGGCCTTCGTGCATGCGATCGAGCTGGATGTGGGCGGTGGCCGTGATGTGGTCCGGCTCGGAGGTGTCGGTGGTGAAGGTGAGGTGGAGGCCCTGGGGGTTGGCGGGGCCGCAGCCGAAGCAGTGATTGGCGCGCTCGTCGATGGTGGGCGCGTCCATCGAGGCGGGAGTGTGGCGGGTGGCGTCGGGTATGGGCATGGCTTCTGATTTGCACGTTAGCACAGTGCGGGGTGAAATGAATAGCGATTCAGTTTTGCGGGATGGCGTTAGGTGGTGCAGATTTCGAGGATGCCGGGGCCGAATTGCTCGATCTTTTCGTGGCCAAGGCCGTGGATGGTTTTGAGCTGGGTGAGGGTTTGCGGACGGGCGAGGACGATGCTGCGGAGAGTGGTGGAGGCGAGGACGAAGAAGAGTGGGAGGTTTAGTTTTTCGGATTCGGCTTTGCGCCACTCGCGGAGACGTTGGTCGAGGGCTTGTTGTTCGGGGGTTAAAGTTTCGGTTGGTTCGGGGGTGGTGGCGCGGGGGCGAGTGAACGATTCTGTGGTGGGAGAGCTTACCCCAGGGGCTGAAGCCCCATGTTCCTCTCGGGTTGAGAGACCCAAGGCTGAAGCCTTGGGGTACCTAGAAGCAACAGTAACCGCAGGAGGAAAGGCTTCGGTTGGGGATGGAGTCGCGGCGATCCTGGCAAAATGCGGGGGTCTCTCCACTTCGCTCCGCTTCGGTCGAGATGACGCTTCTTTATTAATCGTGTGAAGTGTACTTGGAACTTCGGAGCGGCAGAGAGCGATGATGGCAGCGCCGTAGCGGTCTGCTTTTTCGAGGCCTATGCCGGAGACAGTTTGGAGTTCGGCGATTGTGGTGGGACGCGCGATGACGAGGTTTTGAAGGACGCTGTCGCCGAAGACGATGAAGGCGGGTTTGCCGGTCTTTGCGGCTTCGGCTTTGCGCCAGTTGCGGAGAGAGGCTTCGAGGGATTTTTGTTCTGAGGTGTA
>Ga0210410_10006275_pt1 | contig 10350 bp, 10 predicted proteins | sample IncBWC4MmetaG_FD_161058 | JGI IMG/M metagenome (GOLD analysis project Ga0210410, IMG submission 161058) | Forest soil microbial communities from Barre Woods Harvard Forest LTER site, Petersham, Massachusetts, United States - Inc-BW-C-4-M | ecosystem: Environmental > Terrestrial > Soil >... | reverse complement strand
CCGTTCTGTACAGTTTCACTGGAAAGCAGGATGGAGCCAGCCCGGAAGCCGGTTTAGCAGTCGACAAGGCGGGAAACCTCTACGGCACAACGACGGCGGGCGGCGCGACTGGGACCGGCACGGTCTTTGAGCTCGCCATTCCAACTGTGGCGGGCGGCAAGTGGACGGAAAGAGTGTTGCATAGCTTCGGCACAGGCAAGGATGGAGCCGTTCCCGTCGCAGCCGTCACCTTTGACGCGTCCGGTAATCTGTATGGCACAACTTCTGCCGGAGGCACCTACGGAAACGGCACGGTGTTCCAGTTGACGCCGTCAACACCCAGCTGGACAGAGACCATTCTCCATCATTTCGCGCTACAGGCCGACGGAGGTGTTCCGTACGCCGGACTGGTTTTTGGTGGTAAGAACTTTTATGGTGCCACTAGCGACGGAGGAGCCGGTGGTGCAAACGGCGGCGGAACAGTTTTCGCTCTTGCGCCGACAACCGCGGGTGGGTGGAAGTTCACTGTGCTTTACCGCCTGTCTGGATGGGGTATTTCGGGCAGCTTCCGCAACCTGCTCCTGGGCTCCGGCAAGATTTATGCCACTACTCATTGCGACGGTGCCAACAATGCTGGAACCGTTTACGAACTCAGTTATTCAGCCGGAGCCTGGACCTACAAATCGTTGTACGTTTTTACCGGCGGCAGCGATGGCCTGTTCTCATTCAGCAATCTGGTTGCCGATACAGCAGGCAACCTCTACGGTACGACGAATTTAGGCGGCGCGAACGGCTACGGGGTCGCCTTCAAAGTCACCCCGTAAACTGGAGCAGCCAGTAACCGGCAGTCATCGAAATACGTTTGCCTTTCCAGCCGCCAGTACTCTCCCGCTCTAACCTCGTACAAATAGTGGCCCAGGTCGACGAACTTGTGGTCGCGCTCGGTCTCCTTCCGCCGCTCCCGTTCGATCGGGGCCATACTGAACGACCCTGTGCTACGGACCAGCAGGATCGTGATTGCAAAGGACAGCGGATATAGGTGAAAGGCTTCGAGCCCGGAACCGCATGGGCCGTTGTTGACTCAAAAATTCGGCTGTCGTAACGTACTGGAGAATCATGTGGACCAGACACGCGGTCTACCCGATAGCACCGGAGCCACAATGGTTGCATCAGGGTGAGGGAATCAATGGCAAGCGGGGACGGTTGGTCAAAGACCTGGACATACTTCGAAGACAAATGGCACGAGGGAAACGTGCCGATCATGGGTCCGCGTACCCATGCCGCATGGCTCTGCTCGGTAGTGTTCGACGGAGCAAGGGCCTTTGAGGGAGTTACACCGGATCTCGAGCTACATTGTGCGCGGGTCAATGATTCGGCAAGGAAGTTGTATCTGAAGCCGACGGTGTCGACTGAAACTTGGGTGAGCCTCGCGCGAGAGGGCGTTGCGCGATTCGACAAGGATGCTGCGCTTTATATTCGGCCAATGTATTGGGCGGAGAAGGAGGGGCCGTGGGTGCAGGCTCATGATCCCAATTCGACTCGCTGGTGCCTCAGCATTTACGAAGCGCCGATGCGTCCTCCAAAAGGCTTCTCGATTACATTGTCTCCCTATCGACGGCCGACGCTGGAAACGATGCCAGTCGATGCAAAAGCTGGATGTCTCTATCCCAACAACGCTCGCGCACTCTTCCAGGCCCAGGCCCGGGGCTTCGATAACGCCATCGTCTGTGATGTGCTGGGCAACGTCGCGGAACTCGCCACGTCGAACGTCTTTATGGCGAAGGGAGGCGTCGTTTACACGCCAATCCCGAATGGAACATTCCTGGCCGGCATTACCCGGCAACGAGTGATCGGACTGCTGCGCGATGCCGGCGTAACCGTGGTTGAAAAAATTATGACCTATCAGGAATTCGAGTTGGCGGACGAGATCTTCTCGACCGGAAACTATTCAAAAGTTGTGCCCGTCACCAAAATCGATGGCCAGTTTCTTCAGCCCGGCCCCCTCTACACCAAGGCCCGCGAGTGCTACTGGTCATTTGCACATTCGTCCTCTTCTTCTCTCCCGCCGACACCCAGGCAAATATCTCCCCCTGCCAGATCGGTTCGCGGGGAGTGAGTGTTCTCGAAAGGCGCGATCAGAAGGAATTGACTCCGCTCTCAAATTTGGTGATCGTAGAACCGGCGACCGCCGCGTAAGCGGAGCCTTTTCAAGCACAATCTGACCGACATATCAGTCATGCATATTCTTCACGTAGTAGGCGCCCGACCGAACTTCATGAAAGCCGCCCCCGTGCTACGTGCGCTCGAGGCGCGCGGAGCTCGGCAGACCCTGGTTCATACCGGCCAGCACTACGACCGCAACATGTCGGACGTGTTCTTCACCCAGCTAGATATCCCCGAGCCGGACTTTAACCTCGGAGTCGGTTCCGGAAGTCACGCGCAGCAGACAGCCCAAGTCATGACCGCCTTCGAGCCCGTCGTACTCGAGACCAAGCCGGACGTTGTGCTGGTGTATGGCGACGTCAACTCCACCATGGCGGCGACTCTGGTTTGCGCCAAGTTGCAGGTGCGGATCGGCCACGTTGAGGCCGGGCTGCGCTCCTTCGACCGCACCATGCCGGAGGAGGTCAATCGGATGGTCACCGACCGGCTTGCCGATTTGCTCTTCACGCCTTCCGAGGACGGCGATTTCAATCTCAAGAACGAGGGCGTGGCGGCTGAGAAGATCCACCTCGTCGGCAACGTGATGATCGATTCTCTGGTGCGACTTCTGCCGGCGGCGATGAAGGTGCCCCGGAATGGTTTACCGGAGCGCTATGCGCTCGTGACTTTGCATCGGCCATCGAACGTGGACGACAGTGACGGTTTGAAGAGCATTTTCGCGTCGCTGCTCGAAGTCAGCGAACGCATGCCGATCGTTTTTCCGGCGCATCCCCGAACTCGGCAACGCATCGCGGATTTCGGCATCAATGTCGAAAAGCTGCACGTGGTCGAGCCCGCGCCCTACATCGAATTTTTAGCGCTGCAGCGCGGCGCAACCGTCGTCATCACCGACTCCGGCGGCATTCAGGAGGAGACGACCTACCTGGGCGTGCCCTGCCTGACCCTTCGCAGCAACACGGAACGCCCCGTGACCGTGACCTTGGGAACAAACATCCTGGTCGGGCAGGACCGCCAGAAGCTGAGTTCCGAGCTAATGAAAATTTACGACGGCAAGGGCAAGACCGGTGCCATCCCCCCCTTGTGGGATGGGAACACAGGAGAGCGCATCGCGGATGTGTTGATGAGTCTTTGAGGCGTCATTCCGGCAAACCACTAGCAGTGGACGACCTTGCTGCTCGTGATTCCGCGGGTTGCGTTACGGGTATCGACCACCAACTGGGATTCCTGAACAATGTGAGCGAAGTCGTAATCGGAGTGGTCGGTGACGATCAAAACGCAGTCGTACTTTCCAAGGTCCGTTAACTCGGCGCATTTCATCTGCAGGTCGTATTTCCGGCCTCTGCCAATGGACGGAAAGTACGGATCGTTATAGCTGACCTGGGCTCCATCTTTCTGCAGCAGTTCGATGATGGTGAGCGCGGGGGACTCGCGCAGATCGTCGATGTCTTTTTTGTAGGCAACACCCAGCACCAGCACACGCGCGCCGTTGACTGACTTTTTGTGCCGATTCAGCGCGCTCCCGACTGACGCCAGCACGTGGTACGGCATGTTGGTGTTGATCTCGCCCGCGAGTTCGATGAAGCGGGTGCGGAAGTCCCACTCCTTCGCTTTCCACGAGAGATAGAACGGATCCACTGGAATGCAGTGCCCGCCTAAACCTGGGCCGGGGTAGAAGGGGTGAAACCCGAAGGGCTTGGTGGAGGCGGCTGCGATGACTTCCCAGATATCGATGCCCATGCGCAGGCATAGCATTTTGAGTTCGTTGACCAGCGCAATGTTCACGCAGCGATAGATGTTTTCCAGCAGCTTGGTCATTTCCGCCGCGGCGGGTGACGAGACCGGAACGGTACGATTGAAAATCGTGGAGTAGAGCGCGCAGGCGATTTCCGAAGCTTGCGCATTCAGTCCACCGACAACTTTCGGGATATCGCGGCGCGCCACCGTCGTGTTGCCGGGGTCTTCGCGTTCTGGTGAAAACGCGACAAGAAACTCCTTGCCGGTGGGCGCTTCGTTGCGCGCGGCTTTCAGTCCCGCTCGATTTTCCTTCTCCAGAATCGGGACCATGACCTCTTCCGTGGTTCCGGGATAGGTCGTACTTTCCAGCACGACCAACTGGCCGGCGCGCAGGTGCGGAGCGATGGAATGAGTAGTGCCGGTGATGTAGCTTAAATCGGGCTCGTGGTACTCGTTGAGCGGGGTGGGGACGCAGATGATGATCGCGTCCATGGCAGAAATCTGAGAATAGTCTGAGGTCGCGGAGAACCCCTGAGCTTTGGCCGCCCGGATTTCTTCGGCGGCGATCCGATAAATGTAGGAGCCACCCTTTGCCAGCGTGTCGATCTTGCGGGCGTCGATGTCGAAGCCCGTGACCTGGACCTTCTGCTCGCTGTAGAGCAGCGCCAGCGGAAGCCCAACATAGCCCAGGCCAATGATGCCCACGCGAGCCTGGCCCTGCTTGATCTTATTTTGCAGTTGATTAAGAGGCGTATCGGTTGCGTTAGAATTGTTTGCCATGTTTTTTGGAATGAGCTTGACCCGATTTTTCCTAGGCTATGATTAGTGTACATGTTGAGGGCGCAACCGACTTTGCGTCAAGAAACAATAGTCAGTTCCTGTCCATGAGTACATAAAATCGGCGGATATGCTGGCGTCTCGAGTCTAAACGACGCAGCAATCATGCCGAAGTCGAAACACCCAAGAGACCCCGAGTGAGCATATCAATCAGCGTGTTTGGACTGGGGTGTGTCGGATCGGTAACCGCGCCGTGGTTCGCGCATCTCGGCCACGCGGTCATCGGGGTTCACCTGAATCGGGCCAAGGTGGAGATAGTTTGCTGCGGGCCGGAGTCCGATCGTCGAGGCCGGGGTCGACGAACTGGTGGCTGAAGGACAAGAAACCGGCCGGCTGAGCGCCACCATCGACGCCGCGATTGCAATCCGCGAATCCGAAGTGTCCTTCATTTGCGTCGGCACTCCCAGTCTGCGCAGCGGCAAGCTTGATCTCAGCCATGTGGAGCGAGTGATCCGCGAAATTGCCGCTGCCCTCAAGCAGAAACGATCCCGTCACGTCATCGTATTGCGCAGCACGGTTCTGCCGGGAACCACGGAATCGTTTGTCATTTCCGCGCTGGAGCAGACCAGTGGGCTCCTCCGACACCAAGCTCAACATTTCGGCGGCGTATTTATCCCCCGGATTTGCTTTTGGCGGATCCTGTCTTCCCAAGGATTTGCGCGCGCTCTCCTACAAGGCGGAAGAACTCGATCTCGCTCTTCCCTTGCTGGAATTGGCGTTGCACAGCAATGCCGCGCATGTGGATCGCGCGATCGACGCCGTATTGCGTACCAACCAGCGAAAGATCGCGTTCCCTGGGCTGAGCTTCAAAGCCGGAACAGACGATCTGAGAGAGAGTCTGCAGGTACATATGATCAAAAGGCTGCTCGGAGAAGGCTGCAAGGTGAGGATATGGGATCAGGATGTGTCGCTCGGACGCCTCGTCGGTTCGAACCGCCAATACATTGAGGAAGTTATTCCCCACATCGGCTCTCTGCTCTCGTCGGAGTTCGACGAGGTGGTGCGCAAGTGGCGAAGTGGTAGTGATCGCAACCAAGGTCGAAAATGATCGCCTGGTTGCATGTCTCCGGCCGGGCCAAAGCGTGATCGACCTGGTAAACCTCGATTCCGCCCGCCGTCCCACTGTCCCCGGGCCCTATCAAGGAATTTGCTGGTAGCCTTATGCCTGCGAGAATTCCGCTGACACGAATGGGATGAAGCCGAAATAACCGGTGCGGCGATTTCGGGTGACAAGCAGCCATGAAGCTCATTGAGGCGTTGGAAATCTTGAAGCGTCCGGCCGCCGAGGGGCAAGGCCTGCGCATATTTCTTGGCTGCGGTTTCACTCCGCTTCATCTGCAGACTTTCCTTGCGGCGCAGCTCACTACGGCGGCTCTCGGAAGGCGGATGGAAGTCAGGAACGGCCTTTTTGGCGATCTGGCCGGGAGCATCGAGCGCCTCGATCCCTCGGGGATCGACACTCTGGCCGTGATCATTGAGTGGAGCGATATCGACCCCCGCCTTGGGATGCGAACGCTCGGGGGCTGGCGACCATCCCAGTTAGACGGAATCCTCGACTCAGCAAACCTGTCGGTCGCCCGCTTGCAACACGCTGTCGCTGGCATTTCGCATCGTGTTCCGACGGTGGTTTGTTTGCCAACTTTGCCGCTGCCCCCGATGTTCTCGACTCCCCGAATCGAAGAACATGCAGTGGAAGCGCAACTACGACTCACGGCCGCTTCGCTCGGGGCGTCTCTATCCCAGCAGTTCAGCCTGCGGATCGTAAACGCGCAATTGCTCGACGAAACCTCTCCTCTGGCGACACGTTACGATCTGAAGTCAGATCTGGCCAGCGGGTTCCCCTACACTCTTCAGCATGCCTGCGCTGTAGCTGAAGTCTTGACCAGCCTCATTCATCCCCGTGAGGCCAAGAGGGGGCTCATTACCGATCTAGACGATACGCTGTGGGCGGGAATTGTAGGGGACGACGGAGTTGACGGCATATCCTGGCATCTGGAGCGCCACACTCAGATGCATGGAATCTACCAGCAGATTCTGGGTTCGCTCGCAGGTGCCGGAGTTCTGCTGGGGGTCGCCAGCAAGAACGACTCCGCCGTGGTAGAACGCGCTTTCGAGAGAAGCGATCTGTTGCTGTCGAAAGCCGACATTTTCCCGTTCGAAACGAACTGGTCCCTTAAATCTGAATCAGTGGGGCGGATTCTGAAGACCTGGAATGTCAGCGCCGATTCGGTAGTTTTTGTTGACGACAGTCCCATGGAGGTGGCGGAGGTCCAGGCCGCCTTTCCGGCGATGGAGTGCATTGTCTTTCCGAAAGACGACTCTTCAGGCACATTGGAACTATTCAAACGACTGCGCGATCTGTTCGGGAAGCCGGTCGTTACGGAAGAAGACTCGTTGAGACTGGCGAGTATTCGCCAGTCCGGCGCCGGGCGGGAGTTGGGACAGTCTTCGCCTGTCACCACAGAAGATTTCCTCAAGGCTGCTGACGCTCACATTACGTTTGACTTCGTCCGGCCAACCGGAGATTCCCGGGCATTCGAGTTGGTCAACAAGACGAACCAGTTCAATCTTAACGGCAAGCGCTTCAGCGAATCGCAATGGCGGACTCTTCTCAGCGATCCGGAGTCGTTTCTTCTTACGGCATCGTACAAGGATAAGTACGGGGCCTTGGGGAAAATCGCCGTGCTCGGAGGTAGGTTACGGGCGAGGATGATTCATATCGACATTTGGGCCATGAGTTGCCGTGCGTTTTCGCGGCGTATCGAGCATCAGTGTCTGCACTATTTATTCGACACTCTGGCGGCGGATGAGATTGTTTTTGCCTACGAGGCCACCTCCCGCAACAGTGTCTTGCAGGAGTTCCTCACCGGACTGCTCGAAAGCCAACCTCTGCCTGGTGCAAGTCTCCGGAAGGATCAATTTGCCGCCCGCGTCCCCAGATTATTTCACCAGGTGGAGGGGATTGCACGTGTCTGAGCAAGAGGAACGTCTGATCCGCTGTTTCGCGTCAGTCTTCCCAGGGGCGACGCCTGAGGAGATTCGGAAGCTGAACTCTGAGTCAGCCGGAAACTGGGACTCCCTGTCGATCACCACCTTGACCGCTGTTGTTGAGGAGGAGTTCAAGGTTGAGATTGAGCCCAAGCTGATTTCCGAACTGAATTCTTTTGAGGCGTTTCAGGATTACCTTCGGCGGGCGGGGCGTTGATAAACAGCGGGAGTAAGATTGTCTTACCCATGCAGACCACAGTATCCACCAAGGGTCAGGTCATTCTTTCCGGTCCCATTCGCCGTCTGCTGGGGATCCGCTCAGGCGAATGCCCTCGACGAGAACATTCCGGGATCGCATTTCCATCGCCAGATAATTCGGAGGGGGCGTTCACTGTTCGTATATCTCGATCGGCAAGTCATCCGGATCGGCGAAGAATGTGAATCGCTTGTTCGTGGCGTCATCGACCCGGATCGGCTCGACGACCACGCCGCGCTCCGCCAATATTCGGGCGGTGTCTCGCACATCGTCGACTTCGAACGCGATATGCCGCAACCCGCGGGCCTCCGGTCGCGACACCCGGCCGGGCGGATTCGGGAACGAAAACAATTCGATCTGAGAGTGATCTCCAACCTGCAGGTCCAGTTTGAAAGACTTTCGAGCCTCCCGATAAATCTCTCGCACGACCTTGAAGCCAAGAATATCGACGTAGAAATGTTTCGACCGGGGATAGTCCGAGCAGATGATGGCGATGTGATGAATGCGATTGAACATATTTATTTCGCGGCGGCGGAGTAGCCAAAAACCGACTTCAGCTCCAGAAATTCTTCCAGTCCCGCCTCGCCCCATTCCCGTCCATTGCCCGACTGTTTGTAACCGCCGAACGACCCACCGAAATCGACCCGCGCACCATTGATGTGCACATTTCCCGCCCGCATTCGTTTGGCCACCCGGCGAGCCCGCTCCACGTCGCCCGACGTCACAAAGGCTGCCAGTCCATAGGGACTATCGTTGGCGATGCGCACCGCGTCGGCCTCGTCGTCATACGGCACAATACAAAGAACCGGACCGAAGATTTCCTCGCGCGCGATCGTCATGTCATTGCGGACGTCCGCGAACACCGTCGGCCGCGCGAAATAACCCTTGCTCAATCCCTCAGGCCGTCCACTACCGCCCGTGACCAGAGTTGCGCCTTCGCCGATGCCCTGCTTGATGAGGCCCTGAACTTTTTCGAACTGTGCTTTGCTCACCAGCGGCCCCATAGCCGTCTCTTCGGAAAACGGGTCGCCAACCTTCGTCGACTCAGCGGTTTGCTTCGCGACAGCAACCGCTTCAGCCATCTTCGACCGCGGAATCAGCATGCGCGTCGGTGCGTTGCAGGACTGGCCGGTATTGCGGAAGCAGGTTTGGACGCCATCCTTGACCGACTTTGCCAGATCCGCATCCTCCAGAATGATGTTCGCCGATTTACCGCCGAGTTCCTGCGTAACCCGCTTCACCGTCGGTGCGGCGGCCGTGGCCACCGCCACACCCCCTCGCGTGGACCCCGTGAACGAAACCATGTCCACCTCAGGATGTGCTGCGATCGCGGCTCCCACCGTGGGTCCGTCCCCATTCACAAGATTGAAAACTCCCGGTGGAACGCCAGCCTCATCCAGAATCTGCGCGAAAAGATAGGCCGAGAGCGGCGCCAGTTCGCTCGGCTTCAACACCATCGTGCAGCCCGCAGCGAGCGCCGGCGCCACCTTGCAGGCAATCTGGTTCATCGGCCAGTTCCACGGAGTAATCAGCCCGCAGACTCCGATTGCTTCCTTGCGCATCAGAGTTGACCCTTTGAGCTCTTCGAACTGAAAGTGTCCGAGCACCTTCACCACTTCCAACAAATGCCCCAACCCCGCCGGAACCTGCGCCTTTCGCGACAGCGATATGGGAGCTCCCATTTCCGTCGAAATCGCCTGCGCCATCTTTTCGGATTTACCTTTGTAGACTTCGATGATCCGCTGCAGCAGCATCAAGCGCTGGTCAACTGTAGTGTCCGAGTAGGATTCAAAGGCCTCGCGAGCTGCGGCCACGGCCTTGTCCACATCGGCGGCACTGCCAAGCGAAATGGTCGCGATCGGTTCCTCGGTGGCGGGATTGATCACGGAGAAGTCTCGGCCTGCCTCCGGACTGATCCACTTCCCATCAACATAAAACTTCCGGCAATCGTTCATTGCGAACTCCCTGATGGTCATCATACCGGGTGAACTGAAGAGTCCGCTTCCTTCGAAAGAAGGAGTACTTCTGAATGAAACTACGGCGCCTCCCAATCCACTGAATAAACATCCTGGCTTCCCGTGTCGCGAAGCAGTAACGGCGAATCATCCGGGGCAAGAGCCAGAGCGCCGCCATAGCGTCCGACCGTTACAAAATCTTTCAGGTCGACCACCTGCTGTACCTTGTGGTCGCTGATTCGAATTCTCACGACCGCATTCTTTCCCCTGAAGTCCTCTACGTAAACATAATGACCGTCGTGCGACCAGTTGAGCCAACTCAAGGAGCCGCTGGCCAGTTCGGCCCATTTCTTGGTCTGAAAGTCGAAGAGGAAAAGCGTCTTCGAATCCGCCGAGAACGCGGAAACGAAACGCCCATCGGGCGACCATCGCGGTGAG
>Ga0210410_10006274_pt1 | contig 10350 bp, 8 predicted proteins | sample IncBWC4MmetaG_FD_161058 | JGI IMG/M metagenome (GOLD analysis project Ga0210410, IMG submission 161058) | Forest soil microbial communities from Barre Woods Harvard Forest LTER site, Petersham, Massachusetts, United States - Inc-BW-C-4-M | ecosystem: Environmental > Terrestrial > Soil >... | reverse complement strand
GATCGCCGCCGCGACGAAAAATTTCGGCGAGGCGATGAATTTCTCCCCGCCTCGCGATGTCGTTATACAAAGCTTCCAGCAAGCCGGCGCGCGATTCGAATTGATAGTAAACAGTCAGCCGCGTCACTTCAGCTTTGCGGGCCACCGCCTCCATGGTGAATTCGGAAAATCGCTCCGCCGCCAATAAATCGCGCGCGGCGGCGAGAATTCGCAGGCGCGTGACCTCGATGGCTGCCTGCCGCTGCCCCATCTGATACGCTCTGGGGCTCAAAAGTCCTGTGTCCTCATAGAGTTATAATCAATCATACATAGTGTATAATGAAATGCAAAGATTGCAATTCGAGGAATGATGGCCGTTTCGAAGCGAGCAAGTCGTCTTATCTGGTTTGCAGTCATCGTGTTAGCCGCGATCGGAATCGCGGCCGCCACACGCAGAACACTGGTTTTGCTATGGCCCGCGCAGTACACCGGAAAATATCCGCCCGCCGCTGCCATGGACGAAGGATTCGCCCGTCACGTGCTCCTGACCTTCGTCCACATTTTGCCCGGCGCTTTGTTTTTCCTTCTCGTTCCTTTTCAGTTTGCGCCTTCCATCAGAGCGAAGCATTTGCAACTGCATCGCTGGATGGGAAGAGCTCTCGTGATCACCGGACTCGTCATCGGAATTTCGGCGCTGGTCATGAGCTATCGCATGAACATCGGCGGAGCGAACGAAACCGCCGCGACGACTCTGTACGCGATTCTGTTTTTATTTTGCCTGGTGAAAGCTTATGTGCACATTCGTAGAAAAGAAGTGGAGCAGCATCGCGAGTGGATGATCCGCATGTTTGGCATCGGCCTGGGGGTCGCGACGACGCGGCCGATTGTGGGAATGTTTTTTGCCTTCCGCCGGCTGACGCCGCACGAATTTTTCGGAATCGCCTTCTGGCTCGGATTCACCATCAGCGCCGTTGCCGCCGAAGGTTGGGTGGAGTACACGCGCCACATAACCACTCAGCCCAGATAGCGAAGAAATTTTCCGGGTTGATTTTCGTAGCCGGGAAATACGTTGGCCAGATTTTGATTGCCCATGTGGCGCGAGACGGCTTCGCCGATCACCTGGCGGAAGTCGGTAGTGAGGGCGAGGTCGCGGCCTTCGTAGAGTTGCGACTGGTCGAGGCCGGGCCAGCGGCCATAGACCTTACCGCCTTTGACGGGGCCGCCGAGAACGAACATCACGTTGGCGTGGCCATGATCGGTGCCGCGATTGCCGTTTTCGCGCGCGGTGCGTCCAAACTCTGACATGGTCACGACGACCGTTTCTTCACCGAGATCGCCGAGATCGGCCCAGAACGCGGCGAGCGATTGCGAGAACTCGCCCAGCACATTGGCCAACTGTCCTTCAGCCGCGCCTTCGTTGACGTGGTGATCCCATCCGCCAATGTCGGCGAAGGCGACCTGCACGCCTAGATTGGCTTTGATTAGCTGCGCCAGCTGGCGCAGGCTGTCACCGAAGCGTCCCCGCGGATAGTTCGCTCCTGGCGCTGGGGTGTACTTGCCGGGGTCGGCGGCCTTCAACATCTTGACCGCATCGAATGTTTCTTCTCCCGTGCCGTGCAGGACCGCATCGGACGAATGATCGTACATGGCTTCGAAGGCGCTGGCGGCGGGAGAACTCTTGGGATTTTTTCCGCCAATGGAAAAGTCGTTGATGTTGTTCATGGCAACGGCGGGTTCGGCTCCGCTCAAAATACGCGGGACCGACGGGCCAAGAGCAATCGCGCGAAACGGCGTTGCCGTCGACGGCTTCAGCGTGGATTGCAGGGAACGGTTGAGCCATCCGTCTTCGGTGGCTTTGACGCCGGGAGTGCCGGACTCCATGAAATCCTGCGCGTCGAAGTGCGAACGCGTAATGTCGGGCGATCCGGCGGCGTGCACGATGGCGAGGTGACGCTGCTGCCACAACGGCTGGAATGAAGACATGGCGGGATGCAGTCCGAAGAAGCCGTCGAGATCGAGAACGGATTTGCGCGGAATATTGATGCTGGGGCGCAGGGCGTAGTACTGGCGCTCGGCGTGAGGCACGACGATGTTGAGGCCGTCGGCCGCGCCGCGCTGGAAGATGACGACTAGGCGCTTGGTGCGTCCGCCGTTTTCGACTGCGCCGAATGCGGCGCGCGTGAGAAAGCTCGGCACGGCCGCGGTGCCGACAACGGCGAGGCCGCTGTTGCGAAGGAATACTCGACGGGTGATTGGCATGACTGCTCCTCGCTTTTAGCTTCTCGCTTCTAGCTTCTAGCTTTTAGCTTTTAGCTTCTCGCTTCAAAAATCACGATCAAAATCTTTAAACACAGAGGACACTGAGGAGCACAGAGGAAAACATGTTCCTTCATCTTCTTTGAAACTCGGGCGAGCCTAACAGCAGGCCGGCTATGGTTGCTGGATCGGGGGGGAGCTTGCGCTCGGCGGGCTTGCGCGCGGGAGCGGGCTTTTCTTTATCCTGATCCTGCGGTCCGGTTTTGTCCGGCGCTACTGGGGCGGGCACTTTCATTACTCCGGATTCGATTTGGGCGATGATTGAGTCGTGAGTTTGTTTGGAGACGTCGGAGGCTAGCAGAGTCGTCTCCATGTTGGTTAATGTCGCGGTCGGATCGGGCGGCGAGGCCGCTGCGCTTCCTGCCGCCAACTGCGCTGTGTTTACTTTTACTCCGCGAATCTTTCCGCTGGTTAGCGCGAGGGCAAAATTCAATCGCGTCAATAGGGCCGACGAACTCACCCAAGTGTCGGCTTTCATGGAATAGCCGGTGGGCGGCTGCGCGCCATAGAGCGGCATGCCCATGTTGGCGAGTTGGCGGGTAAGGGGCAGCGCGTCGTCCACTTCAGCGCCGGTGCCGCGCACGGCGGAGGCGACGAATTCCAGCGGCGTTTTTACTTTGGCGCGATAGGCGCCTTCGGCCCAGAATTCGGGGGCATGGAACATGGTGGAGAGAACTTCGCGAATGTCGCCTTTTTTCTTGAGGAAGGTTTTCGCCATGGAGTCAACCAGGGCGGGCGGCGGATCGTCGGCGACAAATCGCTGCGCCAGCTTCAGAGAAATAAAGTGCGCGGTCTGCGGGCTGGTGGCGAGGCGATGCAGAACTTCGCGGCCTTCGTCTTCGCCTTTTTCTTTTATTTTTTTGCCGAGAACATATTTCGGGCCGGGCTCGTGCATGCGCGGATCGAAGTGGAAGCCGCCGCCTTCAAAGGGCTTGTCGATGGTCCATCCGGTAAAGACTTTGGCGACTTCGGTAACATCTTTTTGGGAGTAGCCGCCGTTGACGCTGAGGGTGTGTAGTTCGAGCAACTCGCGCCCGTAATTTTCGTTGAGGCCGCTGTTGGGGCGACGCTTCTCGTTGGCATTCGGATTCGGAGGCGGAAAGCGCCGCGGATAGCGGCGATAAGGACCATAGGGAGCGGGGCCGCGTCCGCCGCCCATGCCGCGGGGCGAGTCCGGGCCGACGCTCAGCCAGTTATCGAGATAGAACAGCATTGCCGGACTTTTCGCGGTGGCTAGCAGAAGGTCTTCGAATTTTCCCAGCGCGTGCGGGCGGATTACCTGTTCTTCATAGTTGGTGATCAATACGCGGTCGGCGCCTTTGTTGACGAAAACGTTGAAGTGATTCGACCAGAAATCGGCCATGACTTCATCGAGCTGGCGTTCGCTGTAGATGGCGCGCAGCAACTTGGCTTCAACTAATTCGTCGGTAATTACGCTCTGAGGATTATTGATGGCCTGCAGGCTCTCGCGCTGCGTGGGGCTGAGGCCGGCGAGCAAGTCCTGGCCTTTGCCTCCGCGCAGGGAGTCCGCGAAGACGACCAGTTCGTCGGGCGGCAGGGCGAGAACTTTTTTGTAGCGTTCGTCGGGAGGGACGTCGGCAAGGCCTTGAATCTTCAAATCGGCATAGAGACGATCTTCGCGGCGGCGGGCTTCGGCTTCCTCGGCGGGTCAAAGTTTTTCTTCGGCGGGAGGGGCGGGAGCGGAGGCTGAGGCTGACATGGCCATGCCGTCGGCGTTCATTTTATTTTCGCCGGACATGTTTTCACCGGACATGTTGCCGCTGTCGGCGGCTGCGGCGGCGGCGAGTTCGGCTTCAGTTTTGGCTGTGTTCTCGGCGGCGGGCGCGGGCGGCGCAGCGTCTTCTTTGTTCTTCTCGTCAGTCTGTTTGGAGTCAATCTGTTTCGGGTCAGTCTGTTTTATATCAAGGCGTTTTTCATCGAGGCGCGCGATTTGGACTCGGACCATGGCCTGCTGCGCGGGGTCGGAGGGCATCGGTTTCCTGCCGTCTTTGATCTGCCGGATCATCTGCTGATCGGGAAACGCTTCGACAATTTCGTGCGAACTCATGCGCAGAGTGCGGAAGGTGGACAGGCGGGCTTCGATGGCGTTGTCGGGGATCTGGTCGGGATGCAGTTGCTGGTCGATCCATTTATCGACGCCCATGGCCGCTACTTTTTGCAGGTCGCCGGGACGAGGCCCGAAGGTGAGGCGATTGAGCGCGTGCAGAGCGCGCTTCTGCTCAGCGGGGCCGGAGTCGGGCGCTTTGTCTTTCTTCTTCGCGATGAGCGGAACGGTGGAAGCCAGGCTGACGGCCAACAAGAAAAGTGCGAACTTGCCGAAACCGGATTTCATGGATGCTCCCGGAGGAATGCCCTTTCATTATGAACCCAAGGGGCGGGAAAAGTTGCTGTTCGCGGTGGTTCCGAGGGCTGCCGGAAGTAACGGTGGGGGAAGGAGTTAGGAGGTTGGGAGTGGCCTTCGCTGAAGCGGACTTCTCTGACGAATGTTCCCGGGGCCCTACGTGCCGGCTATCTTGCGTCTTCGCCTTGCGACTGAAGGCGCCGTAGCTTCGTCTTGGAGACTTGGGAGAACATGGGTTATGATGCGTGCGCTCGTTTGGACGGTAGTTCTCCCCCGCTCGATTGAATCGTCCCGGAGGTCGAAATCATGCCCTCGCGCTTCCGTGTCTACGGATCTGCAGACATATTCATTGTCTTACTAGTTGTCTGGTTTCTCGTCGTCGCCAAGTTGCCTGCGTACGCGCAGACCTACCAGGTACTGCATTTTTTTGCCGGTCCCACCAGCGATGGCGTAATCCCCAACGTCATCGTCAAAGGAGGAAACGGCACGATCTTCGGCTCTACATGCTACGGCGGCCTGTCGTACAACGGGATTGCGTACGAGCTGTCTCCCGCAGGCAAAGAAACGATCCTCTACAACTTCAATGCTGGATATGGCGCTTGCCCGTATTCGTTGTTTGCATGGAAGGGTGAATTCTACGGAACTGCCGGCGGCGGGGCCTATCGCGACGGCGTGCTCTTCAAACTCGACCTTCGTGGCAATGAAGTCGTCCTCTACAATTTCAGTCCAAGTACGACCGCGGGAATTGGTCCGGGCCTTGGCTTTCAAAACTCAGCCGGACTCCTCTACGGCACCACAGCCCGCGGGGGCAGCAACGGATCGGGAACGGTGTTCACGGCAGACACTTTCGGCAAAGTAACGGTCATCTATAACTTCCCCGCCAGCGATACACAGGGTTCATCCGTATCCGGTCTCGTTTCAGATGAGAACGGCAACTTGTACGGCACGACGTTATATAACGGAAGCTTGACGTGCAATCTCGGCTGCGGAACAGTCTTTAAGTTGGATGCGGCACGGAACTTTACAGTTCTGTACTCCTTTACTGGCGGCGCCGGCGGTGCGTACCCATCCGGGCTGATTCGCGATCCAGAAGGTAACTTCTACGGTATAACCTTCGAGGGAGGAACGTGCGTGCTTACCAACTGCGGAACCGTGTTCAAGTTGGATCCGTCCGGCAACCTAACTACGCTTTACAGCTTTACGGGATTTCCCGACGGCCTATTCCCAACTGGCAACATTGTGCGGGACGCGTCTGGCAATTTGTACGGGACGACCTTCGATGGTGGCCTCGCGCATTGTGACGGTTTCAATTATGGCGGTTGTGGAATCTTGTTCAAGATCGATCCGTCCGGCAAAGAGACCATCGTGCACACTTTCACTGGAGCGTCCGGCGGCGATGGCGCCAATGGGGGGTTTTTGCTGCTTGATGCCACCGGCACAATCTTCGGCACGACCATCGGCGGCGGACAAGAGCTCAACTGCCCGCTGGGTGGCTACGGCGGTTGTGGAACACTTTTCCAACTGACCCCGTGATCGTGCCGATGAAACGCGCATATCTGTCGAGGGAGCATTCTTTATGAAGAAGTGCAGCGGACCTGACCCCAAGTCGTCGACATTTCCTCATCGCCTTAATGCCTACGCCCTCGCAGCTGGAGCTGCAGGCATAAGTTTGTTGGCCCTCGCTGAACCCTCATCGGCCGAGATCATCTATACGAAAACAAATCAAACGATGGGGAAAGAAGGCACACTTTACCTCGACCTTAACCGCGACGGAATCACCGACGTCACTATCGAAAACCGCTATCACAGGCATTGCAATACATTAGGCACTTGCTTCACCTCTGCAAGCCTGGCGGCCCTCGCTCCCGGAAGCAATCAAGTCGTCTACAACGCCTATGGCGCCGTGGCCATGAAAGCGGGCATGGGCATCGGACCACTTGACGCCTTCAAAGGGGGCAAGGAGCAAATGGCCTTCAGCAGCCACAATATCTCGCACGCATTCGGAAGCTGGGTCAACGTCACCAACCGCTACTTGGGCGTAAAGTTCAACATCAAAGGCGAAACCCACTATGGCTGGGTGCGGCTGACCGTTCAAACTCTGGGAGGACTCATCATCACTCCCACGCTTACCGGCTACGCCTATGAAACCCTTCCCAATACTCCGATTACCGCCGGCAAGACCCAAGGCTCCGCCGACACGAACACCACAGCCGGCTCTCTGGGCAGGCTGGCGCTGGGATGCAGATAGCTGAAGCGGGACCCGCCGTGGCAGGCGCGGATTATTCTTTCGCCCGCCGGGGCTCGTTCGTTTCCCGCCGCCCTTACCCACGGCTTGCGCCGTGCGCTGCATTCTTAGGCCGCTTCGCGGCTAAAACCGCAGTCGGTTCTGGGGATTAGGTCAGATAGAGTTTGCCGCGGGAGACTTTGTGTTGCAGGGTGGCGGCCAGCTGATCGATGTCGGCGGCAGCGATGTTGACAACGCCGCGATCGAGGAGCGGGGTGCGGTTGCTGCCGACGGCTTCGCGGCGAACCTGAATCAGAAGAGCCTGCACGACACTGGCGTCGTATTTTTGGGGAGCCATGCGGACCAGGTCGCTCAACGCGCTGCCGACCGAGAGCGGTTCGCGGTAGGGGCGGGCGCTGATCATGGCGTCGAAAGAGTCGGCGAGGCCCATGATGCGGACGGGCATGGGGAGATCGTCCATGCCGAGGCGGTCGGGATAGCCGGAACCGTCGCCGCGCTCGTGATGCCAGCGGACGATCTCAGGAATCTTGGGCCAGGGGAAATCGACGCTGCTGACGATCTGGTGGCCGACGGTGGTGTGATCGGCCATCTCACGAAACTCTTCGGGGTTGAGAGCGCCGGGCTTGCCGAAGAGGCGGCGGTCGACGGCGACTTTGCCGATGTCGTGGAGATATCCCGCGCTGCGCAGGCCTGCGACCTCGGCGTGATCCATTCCCATGGCTTCACCGATAGCGGCGGCGTAGCGGCCGACGCGCAGCGAGTGGCCGTGAATGTTTACGTGCTTCACGTCGATGGCGGTGGCGAAGGCTTCGAGAGCGCTGTCGTAGAAGCCGTGGAGCGAGGCCATGAGGCGCAGATTTTCCGAGACTCGCTGCGCGACGGTCTGGGTCAGCGCGTGATTCTGCACCGCGAGCGCGATGTAGTTGCAGAGCAGGTCGAGCGCGTCGAGGTCGTTATCTTCGTAGAGCGCGTCGCCGGGGCGGCGTCCGAGGGCGACTACGCCGGCGAGACGGCCGTTGGCCTTCAGAGGAGCGAGACACTTGAATAATTCGGGTGCGACGTTTCCGTTGGAACTCAGGAAAACAGAATAGGTGGAGGAATTCAGAACGATGGGCCCGCGGGCGGAGGTCAGCGCGTGGACGTGTTTGGGAAGAAGAGGGATGAAACCGGGATCGGGAATGAGGGCGAAGCCCTGAGTGGCGGCGGAGGTGAGGAGCGCGGGCTTGTCGTTGAAGAGGAAGAGAGCGCCTTCACGGGCGCCGGCAGCCTCCATGATGGCGGACAGCATGAGCCGCGAGGTCTCGCTGAAATCGCGCTCCGCCGCTAATGCGGGGCCCAGTTCAGAGAGCGCCTCGACCGTATGCAACACCCGGCGAAAATTGTTGGTCTGTATCGCCAATGATGAAGTGGAAACAGTTCGAGAATGATTTGAGCCTAACATGCGGAAAATGTACGGTGGGGGACCTTGCTGTTGGTTAGTTTGATGCTCTACATCCAAGAGGGTAAACACCGTGACGGATATGGTTCCCGGCGGGGATGTGGAAAACTTTAACAACGTATAAGGAATCGGGTTGAGTGCGGTGGTGTTTAAGAGTGACTGCCGGTCAGGTCAGGGTAGGCCGCGCTCGTGCCGGGAAATTCAGAAGTGTTCGCGGAGTTCGGCGAATTTGCCGACGATCAGAAGTTTTTGCCGGGGAGGAGCGGGGGCGAGTTCTTCGTGCTCGAGGATCCAGGTATCGCCGTGGGGAATGAAGATGGCGTTGAGTCCGGCGGCGAGAGCGGGATTGATGTCGGACTTGGGGCTGTTGCCGACCATCCATGTGGAAGTCGGTGGTAGTTGATATTTGTCGACGAGCGAGGAGTAGGCGGCGGGATCTTTTTCGGCGACGATTTCCACGGCGGTGAAATGTTTTCTTAATCCTGAGCGCAGGACTTTGCCTGACTGCTCAGGGACTGCGCCCTTGGTCACCATGATGAGGCGATGGCGGGGCGCGAGATAGGCGAGCGTTTCATCCACCTGGGGCAGGAGTTCGATGGCATGGTCGGTGATGGCGTGGGCGAAGCTTTGGATTTGCGAGTGCAGTTCGGGAGTGACGGGCTGAGGGCTCAGGCGTTCAAAAGTGCGGACCAGGGCGTGAGCGAAGCTGTGCAGGCCGTATCCGTGGGTGACGATGCATTCGCGCTCGACGTCGTTGAGCACTTCGCGAACTTGCTCGGGAGAGAATTCGTGATGGTTGAGGAAGGAAATGAAGCGGGCGATGGCGCGCTCGAAGTAGATGTTGTTCTCCCAGAGCGTGTCGTCGGCGTCGATGAGGAGGGTGTGGGAGGGGAAGCTGTTAGCCATTAGCTTTTGGCTCTTAGCTTAAATCCCGTTGTCTTAGGCATTTGGGGACTGAGCGAAGCTATGAGTTATTCCTGACGAAAAGCGTAACCGTAGCGGCTCGAAGCTAACAGCTAACGGCCTCTTACTCACACCCAATCCACGTGCGCTTCGGGGCCGATGATGCCCGCTTTGTGGCCCATGTCGAGGAGGCGGCGGACGGCTTCGCGGCCTTCGGCGCCGTAGTCGAGGGTGCGTTCGTTCACGTACATGCCGATAAATTTGTCGGCGGACTGGGCGTCGAGATCGCGCGCAAACTGCATGGCGTAGGCCAGGGCCTCTTCACGGTGATCGAGTCCGTATTGAATGCTATCGCGCAGGGCGGCAGTTACGGCCGGCATCAGCTCGGGGCCGAGCGAACGGCGGATGGCGTTCCCGCCGAGGGGCAAGGGAAGTCCGGTAACTTTTTGCCACCACTTGCCCAGGTCGACGATGCGGTGCAGGCCGGATTTGTCGTAAGTGAGCTGGCCTTCGTGGATGATGAGTCCGGCTTCGTACTTGCCTTCGAGCACTTGCGGAATGATCTGGTCGAAGGGGACGACTTCGGTTTCGATTCCGGGGGCAAAAAGTTGCAGGGCGAGATAGGCGGTGGTGAGCTTGCCGGGAATGGCGATGCGCTTCTTCTTGATTTCGTCGGTGGTGAAGGATCGCGGGGAGACGATCATGGGGCCGTAACCCTCGCCCACGCTGCCGCCGCAGCTCATCAGCGCATACTTGTCCTGAATGTAGGGGTAGGCGTGGAAGGAGATTGCCGTCACGTCGTAGACGCCGTCGCGCGCTTTCTGGTTCAGCGTCTCAATATCGCAGAGGGTGTGGGTGAAGCGAAGGCCGGAGCTGCGGACTTTGTTGGTGGCGAGTCCGTAGAACATGAAGGCGTCGTCGGAGTCTGGACTGTGGGCCACGGAAATCTCGCGAACTCCGGGTGCGATGGTGCCGGCTGCTTTCTTATCTTGTTCGGATACTACGGTCATTATGATGACTCCTAAATATTATGGACGGGCTTCATATTATGGACGCGCCTGGCGACGCCAGCGGACGGCGATTGCGGCCGCGAGCATTACTTTGATG
>Ga0210410_10006272_pt1 | contig 10351 bp, 7 predicted proteins | sample IncBWC4MmetaG_FD_161058 | JGI IMG/M metagenome (GOLD analysis project Ga0210410, IMG submission 161058) | Forest soil microbial communities from Barre Woods Harvard Forest LTER site, Petersham, Massachusetts, United States - Inc-BW-C-4-M | ecosystem: Environmental > Terrestrial > Soil >... | reverse complement strand
TGAGCCCGCGACCCCGAAAACGGCCTTGGTTTCTCCATGCGGGAGTCCGAAAGAAATGTTGTCCAGGACCACCTTGTCGTCGAATGCGAGCGTCACATTTTCGAACCGGATAGCCTCGCGGCCACGTTCCTTCACGGCGATCGTTGGCGTTTGAAGCGGCAGGGTGGGAGCAGACATGAGTTATCGGTATCCCAGTAGAGCAATTAGAAGCTTGGTGACAAAGAAATCGACAACCAGGATCAGTACCGAGGCGACGACGACAGCTTGCGTGGTGGAGCGTCCTACGCCCTGCGTGCCACCGCGCGTCGACATACCGAAATAGCAGCCGACGGTGGAGATAACAAATCCGAAAAGAACAGGTTTGATGAGCCCAGTGGTCACGTCGCGCCAGACCAGCGACTGCCAGGCCGAGGTCCAATACTGCCGCGAGTCCAGGCCCAGAAGCAGGCTCGAGACCATGTTTCCGCCCACCAGTCCCAGCAGGTCAGAGATGATGGTCAGAAAAAAAAGCATGACCACCGTGGCTACCACGCGCGGCGTCACCAATTTTTTCGTGGGATCGGTACCGAGCGCGCGCATGGCATCAATCTGCTCTGTCACGGTCATGGAGCCCAGTTCGCTGGCCATGCCGGAAGAGTTACGGCCGGCGACCATGAGCCCGGTGATGACCGGCCCTAGTTCAGTCACCATGCCGACCGAAACCAGTTGGGCGATAAGAGTGAGAGACCCAAACCGTGACAGCGTGCTGGCGCTGTTCAGAGCAAGCACCGCGCCGGTGAAGCCGCCGGTCAGGATCACGATGGGCAGCGAACCGACGCCGATAAGGTCGGCCTGCTGAATCATGTCGGTGACATACAGCGGGCGGCGGAAGAGATTGGCCAGAGACTGGCCGGTGAGCAAGGCATAGTCCTGCAGCGCCGCGACCTTCTCCTTGGCGAAATCAGCGGGTGATCTGAGCGGGATTTGTATGTCCCCAGCTGCCATGCAGTGTGGCCTCTATCTGGAGGAACTATAGCAGAGAAGCTGTCAGCTATCAGCCATCAGCTCGCAGCTTAGTCCCACGGAGATGAATAACAGCGAGGTGGACTAATAAAGCTTGAGCTGAAAGCTGACGGCTGACAGCTTCTACTCCCGAACCTTCTTCTTGATCTCAATATTCAGGCGCTTGATTTTCTGGTTGAGGGTGGAGAGCGGCACGTGGAAGCGTTCGGCGGCCTCGGTCTGGTTCCAGTTACATTTCTCCAGCATGTCGAGGATGATGTGGCGCTCGCAGTCTTCCACGATATCGAACAGGGAAGCGTCGCCGCGATGTTCCATCATTGGAACTGGAGTGCCGCGACCCACGATGACGTCGGGCAGGAGGTCGGCACCAACGTCCTGGCCGGAGGAGAGTACGACCGCCCGCTCAATTACATTTTCCAGCTCGCGCACGTTTCCCGGCCACGAATAGGAAAGCAGCGGGCGCAGCCCTTCCGGCGTCATTCTGCGCCGCGGACGCTCGTTTTCTTCCGAATACCTAGACAGGAAGAAATCTACCAGGAGAGGAATATCTTCCCGTCTTTGTCTCAGCGGTGGAAGATCAACCGTAATGACGTTCAGACGATAGAAGAGATCGTCGCGGAACCTGCCCTCGCGGACCAGTTGCTTCAGGTCCACATTGGTCGCGGCGATGATGCGCACGTCAGCCTGAATTTCATGAACGCCGCCCAGATGCATGAATTTCCTGTCCTGCAGGACGCGCAGGATCTTGCTCTGTGTGTCCATGCTCATGGTGCCGATTTCGTCGAGGAAAAGCGTTCCCCGGTCGGCAATTTCGAACAAGCCCTTCTTCGAGGCGATAGCGCTAGTGAAGGCGCCTTTGACATGTCCGAACAGCGTGGATTCCAACAGGTCCGGCGGCATTGAGCCCGTATTTACCGGGACAAAGGCCCGGTCGCGCCGCGGCGAATTCAAATGGATGGCTTTGGCGATCAGCTCTTTGCCGGTTCCGCTCTCGCCCTGCAGGAGTATGGTGGAGCGGCTTGGTGCCACCTGCGCCACAAGATCAAAAATCTTCAGCATGGGCTCGCTCTTGCCCACGATATTTTCAAAGTTGTAGCGCTGTTTTAGCGCGCGCTTAAGCTGAACGTTCTCAGCTTCCGTCCGGTGACGGGCCACGGCGGTGCGAATGTCCGCCAGCAGTTTTTCGTTGTCCCATGGCTTCTGGACGAAATTCGTCGCGCCGGCCTGCATCGCCTTCACCGCATTTTCAACCGTGCCATAAGCGGTGATCATGATGACAGCCAGCTGTGGATCGTGAACGTGAAGCTCCGCCAGCAGATCGATGCCGTTACGATCGGGCAGCGCCAGGTCGAGCAGGACAAGGTCGTACGGCCGGCTTCCGATCCGGGTCAGACCCTCGTCGGCAGTGGCCGCCGACTGCACGCTATAGCCTTCCATCTCCAGCAAAGTCTCCAGCGACTCCCGGATGGCGGCTTCGTCGTCGATAATAAGTACGGAACCCGCAGACGCGCTCTCGCCTACGCTGTGTCGCGGCATCGTGGCCAGTTCAGACATTGACAGCCTTCCTCGTCAGCGGGAAATCCAGGTAGAAGGTTGTGCCCTGACCGGGCGGGCTTTCCACGCGAATCTTTCCGGCATGCTCCTGAATAATTCCGTACGTCACCGACAAGCCCAGGCCAGTACCTTTGCCCTGGCCCTCGCGCGGTGACGACTTGGTGGTGAAGAACGGATCGTAAATGCGCTGGATGTGCTCCTGTGCAATGCCGGTTCCGGTGTCAGACACAACCACACTCACCCCATCACCGTTCGACGTGGCCACCCGGAGGGTCCCGCCTTCAGGCATGGCATCTCGCGCATTCAGGAACAGATTCAGGAAGACTTGCTGTAGACGGCCAGAATTACCGCTGATCAGCGGCAAATGGTCCGCCAGTTCGTCCTCTACCCTGATCTTGGTGATTTTGAACTGGTGCTCCAGCAGCGCCATGGTGTCGCCAATAATCTTGTTGATGTTCACCTCGGTGAATTCTGTGCCGCTGGTACGCGAGAAATTCAGCAAGTTGTTCACGATCTCCGAGGCCCGAAAAGTTTGCCGGGTAATCTTTTCCAGCAATCCCCCTTTTTGCGGATCATCCTGCAGTTGCTTCGACAGCATCTGCGCATAGGAGGAGATGACGGCCAGCGGGGTGTTGACTTCGTGCGCTACCCCGGCTGCGAGCAGACCAATCGAGGAAAGCTTGTCAGCCTGTGAAAGCTGCGATTCCAGATCAATGCGTTCCGTGATGTCATCGACAATGATCAGCCGCCCGATCACGTTGAACTTCCGCGTGACCAGGGGCGCGATGGCAACGTTCACCATGCGGCTCTCTCCCGTCGGCGTCGCCAGGCGGAACTTGTACAGGTTGTTGATCCCGGGATTCTGCCGTACCCGGTAGAACTCTTCCACAAATTCCGAGGGAAATACCTCGCTCAAAGGCCGTGTCAGCGCCTGCCAGCGGGGCAGCGCGTACATGACTTCCATCTGCGAGTTCCAGGACTCGATGCGGTCCTCCAGGTCGACGGCCATCACGCCTACGTTGATCGACTCGACGATATTTTCGTTGAAGTCCTTGAGGCGTTCGTACTCGGCGACTTTCTGTTCGAGCGACGCGTACAGACGCGCATTCTGGATGGCGATCCCGATATAGCCGGCCAGGGTTTCCAGCAACTCGATGTCTTCGCTAGTCAGGAAATCGCCTTCTACTGTCTTACCCAGGCCGAGGAATGCAATCGTCCGTTGCTGGGCCCGACAGGGAATGTAGTAATTCAAGTCCAGCTTGGCGATGGTCTGCTGGGCGCTGGCGGTCTCGCGTGGGACTTGGTGGACGTTCTCCAGGAAAAGATGTCCGGCCTCAGTCTCTGGCCGCGGGGCGCTCAGGAAATTCAAGTCCAGTCCGCTGGTCTGGGTCATGCCAAAAGACGTCGCCAGCAAGAACTGGGGCGGCTCGCCCGCCGACAGGAAAATGGCCATGCGATCCACCAGCAAGGTGCGCGACAGGCGATCGACCACCGAACTCAGCATTCGGTCCAGATCGGTTTCCGAGCTGAGCTCGCGCCCAAACTCGATCAGCGTCTTGCGATAGTCGTAGCGGGTGCGATAAAAGAACTGGTCAATCCGTTCCTGGATCCATTTGCGGACCGGGTCAAAAAGCAGCGCCGTTACCACCATCGCCAGGACGAGCCCAAACGGCCCGGAACTCGGTACCTGGGTGTGGACCAGTTCGGCCACGCCGGCCACTACCGCGAAGTAAACGCCCACAATCGCAGCCGCCGCCAGGGTGTAAACCATGCCCCGCTTGAAAATCAGGTCAACGTCCATCAACCGATAGCGGAAGATGGCATATCCAAATGTCAGTGGCAGCAGGCCCAGCGACAGAACGGAAACCTTCATGGCCGAACTCGGCATCGAGCCGGTCAGGTAAGGAATCACGTAGAACAGGGTGAATGGCGCGATGGCAAGGATGGTGCCGCGCGTCACCCACTTGAGCTGTTGCCGCAGAATCGGCGTGCTGGCCCGGCGGTAGCTATCCCACAGCACTGCCGCCGCAATGACGAAGAACAGGGCCAGGTATCCCATCTGCACCCGGTCGAGGTTCCAGCGCAACCGCTCACTTGCCTTCAAGACCCGGAGTGCGAAGATATGCATCCCGAGCAACAGCATTCCCGGGACATAAATTGCAGAAACAACCCGGGGGTGTTTGCGGACAAAGCCACGCTTCTCCGGGAAGGTCAGGACAAAGTGCAGAAACAACGCTGGCTGCAGCAACCAGGCCGTAACGTTGCCCCAGTAGATGATCCAGTCAAACTGGTTCAGTTTCCCGGTGAACTTGAAGGCGTAAAAGATGAACGAAACCAGGCAGAAGATGTAGAAGTGCGTGGAACTCGGCGCTGTCCACCGTCGCAGCAGGACGTAAAGCCCGATGCCCAGGTAGATCAAGGCAATGAACCGCAGCCAGAAGTTCAGCGAGCGCTCGGCGGGAATCAGGATGACCGTTGTATCCAGCGGGACCGACTGCCGTACCAGGGAATAAGTCGCCTTCGACCACGCGCCTACCCGGTAAACCTGCCGGATCCGGGCGGTGGTGTCCTTTACGTCATGCTGGTTGATCGCAGTCAGCCGATCGCCTGCCCGAATGCCGGCCTTTTCGCCCGGGCCGTTTGGCTCCACGCGGTTGGCGACCAGGCCGCCGTCGTTTCCGGCCTGTTCCATCCACCAAACACCATCAGATGGAATCTGGAATTCAGCTTCTTTTTGGAAATTGATCCAGGCCAAAACTACTGCAGCCGTGGTCAAAAGAATCAGCAGGCCGGCTGTAAAACGGATTTGGAAGTCCCGGTTCATCGACCGCAACGGCTCCTGGTTGAGGGCGGGGGAAAGACCCGAAAAATGGTTAAGCACGTCGGGGGCCACGGTGGGGCGCAAGGGAGAACCTCTAACCTACTTCAACGAAAAGACTTTACTGATTATAGAAGCCCTGTGGACGTAAAGCTATGTTTTTTGGAAGGCTTCTGTGGGGTTTGGTAACTCCATGCGTGACAGAACTTTAAGGGACTACCTTAGTCGCCCTCAGAGACGCTCCGGAGGACGTTTTTTTGGGGCCTTTGCGGTCAAAAGCTCTTGACCGCAAAGTGCGCAAAGCACTCCGCAAGGGATGCAAAGGGAGTCCCATATCGGGGCCAAGTACGGCTAGAATTGCTATTCCCCATGTCCCACACAGACGAAATCATCGAGCGCGAGCGCCGTTTCCTCTTGCCGACCTACAACCGCTATCCCATCGCTCTGGAACGGGGCAAAGGAGTGTTCCTCTACGACTGCGAAGGCAATCGCTACCTGGATTTCGTGGCCGGCCTGGGAGTGAATGCTCTCGGTCACGCCCATCCCCGGGTGGTAAAAATAATTCGCGAGCAAGCCGCCAGGGCGATTCACTTTTCGAACCTCTACTACAACGAATATCAGGGATGCCTGGCCGAGAAACTCTGCCAACTGTCGGGCTTGAATCGCGCATTTTTCTCGAACAGCGGTACCGAGGCCATCGAGGGCTCGATCAAGCTGGCCCGGCTGGCCGGCCACCGCGCCGGGGGAGAAGCGAAGAGCCAACTGGTCGCCCTCGAGGGTTCGTATCACGGACGAACTTTCGGCGCCATGTCGCTCACCGGGCAGGACAAATATCGCAAGGGATTCGAACCGCTGCTGGAAGACGTCAAGTTCGTGCCCCGCAACGATCTTGAATCCTTACGCCAGGCCATCAATGACCAGACCTGTGCCATTGTGCTCGAGCCCATCTTCGGCGAGGGCGGCATCTACGAGTGTTCGTCCGAATTTCTTCAGGAGTGCCGAGCCCTGGCCGACCGCCATCGGGCGGCCCTGATTTTCGATGAAATCCAATGCGGTCTGGGCCGCACCGGCACAATCTTTGCTTTTCAGGCGTTCGGTGTAACGCCGGACATCGTCGCTATCGCCAAACCGATCGCCGCGGGTTTGCCGCTGGGTGCTTTTCTGGCGAAAGAGGAATTTGCTTCCGCGATTTCCGCCGGACAGCATGGAACGACGTTTGGAGGTGGTCCTCTGGCTTGTCGAGTCGCCCTCGAATACCTGGCGGTCGTCGAAGAGGAAAGGCTGCTGGAAAATGTGATGCGAGTGGGAACCTATTTGCAAGAGCAGTTGAAGGCACTGGGCGAGCGTCATGGCGCGGCGAAGGAAGTCCGAGGGCGGGGCCTGATCCAAGGGCTGCAGCTGGCTGTCCCGGCTCGTCCTATTGTCGAAGAGGCGCTGGCTGACGGCGTGCTCTTCAACAGCACCCAGGACTCGGTTCTGCGCTTCTTGCCGCCATTCTTGTTACAGGAAAAACACGTGGACAAAGGCATGCGTGTGCTCAAGAAACTATTGCGGAAGAAACGGCCGGGGTAGCGGAGACAAAAATGCGGAGAGCCAAGGCTCCCCGCGAAAAAAAGCAATAGAGGCGATATCACTTACATAGAGGATTGCCGCGGTTACCGAGTTGTCCGAAGGGAAAAGAAACCCAATTGACGAACGGAACAGAAATCCAAACCAAGCTCCAGGATTCAACGCCGGGTGACGAATGCTGGTCCGTGCTCGATGGCTACAGAATGCGATACCTATGCAGCGGTTCCGGACCGCCGTTGCTGCTGTTGCATGGCTTGCTCGGATATTCCTTCTCCTGGCGATTCGCCCTGCCCGCACTGGCAGAAAGAGCGACGGTGTACGCGGTGGACATGCCGGGTGTGGGCTTTTCCGACCGGCCACCCAACGCGAACGGCAGCTTCCGGGGGCAGGCCGAACGTCTGCTGCGTTTTCTGGACAGCGTTGACGTCGACTGCTGCGATCTGTTGGCAACGTCGCATGGCGGCGCGACAGCCATGATGGCGGCGGCTCTGGCTCCGGAGCGAGTGCGGAGCCTGATTCTGGTCGCTCCGGTGAATCCATGGTCGGCTCACGGCAGGCGACTCGCTCCTCTTGTGAGCATGGCACCGGTTTCCTGGGTGCTTCTGCGCTTCGAACCGTGCTTGGGGATTGTCCGCGACGTGTTATTGCGTCGCCTTTACGGCGACCCTCGGCGCATTCGTCCAGGTACGCTCACTGGCTACTCTGCGCCTTTCAAGATTCCCGGTACCCTCAACTATGCGCTGGGAATAGTGAGGTCATGGAACCACGATCTTGCGGAACTGGAAGCGGCGCTACCGCGAATCGCGAATATCCCAACTCTGCTGCTCTGGGGCAGCAAGGATGCCGCAGTCAGTCCTGATTCGGCGGATCGGCTGCACCAGGCGTTCAAGCATTGCGAGGTCGAGATATTTGACGGCGTCGGGCATCTGCCATACGAAGAAGTTCCAGAGCGATTCAACTCATCGGTGATTGAATTCCTGTCCCGAAATTCCCCGAAAATCCTCTGACCCCCGCTTTATTCCGGAGCTATTTCCGGCACAACCACGGCCCGCCTGATACTTTGAAGGGAGAACGTAACCGAGAGATTGTTTGCCGTGAAAACCTACACCAAGCGAATTCTGATCCTGATCGTGGGCTGGGCATTCATCCTGTTGGGAATCCTGGGCCTGTTTTTGCCCGTCCTGCAGGGTGTACTGTTCCTGCTCGTCGGTTTAATCATCCTGTCGTCAGAATATGTTTGGGCGCACCGGCTGTTGACCAGGTTGCGCGAGCGTTTTCCGAAGATTGGCCGCACCGCGGACCTCGCGACTGAGAAAGCAAGTGCATGGTTACGGCGCATTATTGGTCAACCCAAAACGGATTGATGCTCAGTCGCGGCGGTGCTAACCTCGAAACAGCGAATCGCGCCCATGGCTGATCCCGTAATATCCGCATCGCCGGCCCCGGCTGCCGCCATTCGACCGCGCGCCCGGTTCCTTCGTTTCGAGATCCCGGAAATCTGGAAACGTTTCCTGCTGGCCCTCCTGGGGCTAATCCTGGCATTCGCCGCCGCGCTCTTCTCCAGCGTGGCGCGCGAATCGGGCAGCCTTTGGACCACCGTCATCCTGGCTTCGATCGCGCTCACGCTGGCTGTTGTCGTGGGCCTGACGACGGTGCCCTATCTGGTGCGCCGGGTCGCGGGCGGTCGGGTCCGCGAGGCCTTCAGCTACGACGTGACTGGAGTGGGCATCATCTACGTCGTAACTGCGCTTCTGATCGGGGTTGCGGCCCTTAATACCGGCAACAACCTGCTCTACGTGATTGTGGCGGCGATGCTGGCGGCCATCCTGGTATCGGGTATGGCGTCGGCGGTCGTGCTTCGCGACCTTGAACTGGACATTCGTTTGCCCGAACAGGTTTTCGCGGGCCGTCCCACACTAGGCAAGATCGTGATCCGGAACCGCCGCCGGTGGCTACCGTCATTCTCGATCAGCGTGGTGCCAATCAAGCAGAAGTCTTCGGTGAAGTGGCAATCCGTGCCTACAACTTTCGGTTTTCCGCCGGGGCGGCCAGCAGCCCAACAGTGGGTGAGACTGCCCGACCGCCAGTTTCGCCGTGTCGCCGACGGCGCCGCCGCTCCGCCTGGAATCTTCACGGACTCGGCTTACTTCCCTTATATTCCGGCGGGCGCTGAACTCGCGGCCGAGCTAGATCTATGTTTCCCGCGTCGCGGACGTTATCAACAGAACAGCTTTGGTCTGGCCACCCGTTTTCCTTTCGCCTTCCTTATCAAAACGCGGCGCGTGGCCTTGGCGCGAGAGGTCCTGGTCTATCCGCCGGTGGAGACGACAGACGAATTCTTTGAAGTGATCCCGCTGATCACAGGCGAATTTGAAACTTTTGCCCGCGGTCGCGGCGACGACCTGTATCTCATTCGCGAGTACATGCCGGAAGATTCGGCGCGCCACGTGGACTGGAAAGCCACCGCCAAGACCGGGTCGCTCAAAGTACGCGAATTCAGCCGCGAGGATGAACGCAAGCTGCGCATCGTTTTCGATAATCCTGTTCCGGGTGCAGTTTCCGAGCAGGCTTACGAAAATGCAGTGACGACGGCGGCTTCCCTGGGCTGGCACTTCGCGGAAGCGAATGCCGACCTGTCGTTTGTGGCGCAGGACTACCGGGAAGGAGCCGACATATATGACTTCCTCGAATATCTAGCAACCGTAGCTCCCCAACCAGCGCCGTCGGTGCTCGACAGCCTGGAAATCTCGGGAGACTATAACGTCATTCTCACCACTCGTCCGCGCGGAACGATTCCTGCCCATCTTTGGGCTTGTTCGTATTTTATTTTCATTGGAACTCAAGACTGATGTGCAGATTACCGGTATTTTTCGTGCAGCCACGTGGCATGCGGCTGCATCCCAAGAGTGAAACGCCGCTTTGCCTGGCCTGCCGAACTTCAACGAGGTGAAAAGGACATGAATCGCAAGCATTTCTCGCTCGTAAGTGCTGGGCTGACGTTTCTCCTGCTGGCGCTTTCCCCGCTTTCTGCGCGAGGGCAGAAATCTCTGGAGATTCCTTCCGCTACATCGATTCGGGTGCGCATGATTGACAACCTCAGCAGCGAAAAGACCCAGGTGGGAGACACATTCCGCGGCACGCTGGACGAGGCGATTCAAGTGAATGGCAGGGAACTCTATCCCAAGGGCGCCGATGTCATCGGCCGAGTCACCGGCGTGCATCCCACCGGCCGGCTCAGCGAACCCGGGGAACTCGACCTGGTGTTGAATACCGTGAGTTCGGGCACGGTGGCGGCTTCGATAAACGTGGAACCGCTGGTGATCAAAGGCGACTCGCACGCCAAAAGCAATGCCACCAAAATCGGCGGCGGAGCAGTCCTTGGCGCGGTCATCGGTGCCATTGCCGGTG
>Ga0210410_10006271_pt1 | contig 10352 bp, 9 predicted proteins | sample IncBWC4MmetaG_FD_161058 | JGI IMG/M metagenome (GOLD analysis project Ga0210410, IMG submission 161058) | Forest soil microbial communities from Barre Woods Harvard Forest LTER site, Petersham, Massachusetts, United States - Inc-BW-C-4-M | ecosystem: Environmental > Terrestrial > Soil >... | reverse complement strand
TCGAAGGCGGGCCACATCTCGTTGATCCGCGGGTCGGTCTCCGCGTAGTGGATCAAGAGCGGCGCCTTGATCCGCGCCACCCCGGCGGTCTCGGCCGCCGCGCCGTAGAACGGCACCCCCGCCTGCAGGTCGCCGCCCATCGTCACCGCGAGGAAGTTCACGGTGCTGCCGCCCCAGCAGAACCCGGTCACCCCGAGCTTGCCGGTGGAGAGCGCGTGGGCCTTCAGGAAGGTCGCGCTGTTGAGCATATCGGTGCGCAGCTTGGCCTGGTCGAGCTTGGCCTGCAGGGTGCGGCCGTCGTCGTCGTTGCCCGGGTAGCCGCCCACCGGGAAGAGGCCGTCCGGTGCTAAGGCCACGAAGCCCTCGACGGCGGCGCGGCGCGCGACGTCCTCGATGTAGGGATTGAGGCCGCGGTTCTCGTGGACCACCAGGACGGCCGGGAACGGTCCCGGGCCCGCGGGCTGAACCAGGTAGCCCCGCATCTGCCCCGACGTGCCGCCGGGCGAGAGGTAGCTCACGTAGGTCGCCTTGATCCGGGTGTCGGTGAAGGAGATGGTCTGGGCCTGCGCGTAGCGCGGCAGCAGCGCCTGCGCCATCGCGAGACCGCCCACCACCGCGCTCGCCAGGAGCAGAAACTGGCGTCGGTCGATGCGGCCGTGGCAGTACTCGTCGTAGAGGTCGTACACCCGCTGGTCGATCTCGATCTGGGTCACCGTGTCGGTCATGGCCGGCCTCCTCCGTGCCGGCCATCCTGCCCCGGCCGGGGCCCGCGGTCAAGAACCGGGACGGCCACGAAGATGGGCGGTCCCCCGGCCGCGGGGCGCGATAATCGGCGCTGGTGAGGATCCTGCAGCGCTACCTCGCGATCGCGCTGGCCCTGGCGGTGGTGGCCGCGATCTACCTCTCGCTTCGGGACGTGCCCTTGCCCGACCGGGCTCGGATCGACCGCACCCTCGAGGAGACGGAGCCGATCCAGGAGCCGAGCGAGCGGCCCTCGTTCACCACCACGATCAAGGGCTACACCTACACGCTCACGCCCCGGGCCACCTACGACATCGCCGGCCTGGTGGTGTCCCAGCACCGCGGCGACGCGCTGTTCAACCTCTACCACCAGGCCGATCCCGGCAACATCCGCGACGTCTGCGTGGTGTGGGGCGAGGCCATCACCAACGGGTCCTACCGCAAGGTGACGTTCACGAGCGGGGAGTTCACCTGCTCCTTCAGCTGGTCGACCGCCATCACGCCGCCGTTCCGGCCGGAGAAGGCCTCGAACAACCACCTCATCCCCGCCGACGCCGCGGTCGCCCGGCAGATCGGCCGGATCCGCGTCGGCGACCAGATCCGCATGAGAGGCCTGCTGGTCGACTACCGGGTGACCAGCGGCGGGCAGGACGTCTTCACCCGGCGCACCAGCCTGACCCGGGACGACACCGGCAACGGCGCGTGCGAGATCCTCTACGTCACCGGCCTCACCGTGGTCGCTCCGGGCGATCACCTGCGGACGGACGCGGGACGCTACGCGTGGTACGCGAGCCTCGTCCTGCTGGCCGCGCTCGCGACGGTCTGGCTCCTGCGCCCTCCGCTCGCGGAGTGAGCCCGGCCCGGCCGCGCGGGCCGCGCCCCACCGACTCTCCGCCCGCCTTGACGGCGCGCCATCCCGCGGAGCATGATGCTGCCCGCGCGCGGGCGATCGCTGGGTCTGTCGGGCATGGGCGCACCGAGTCCTCCCTCGCGAAGCGAGGTACACACGTCCTGGGTCGATCACGAAGGGGGGCGCGATGAGAAAGTTCTGGGTGGCACTGGCGCTGGCCGGAGCAGGCTGCTGGGCGACGGGCACCGCGGAGGCGGAGCCGGTCAAGATCGCCATCATCGAGACGCTGTCGGGCGGGCAGGCCGCGGTCGGCAAGATGTTCCTGACCGCGATCAACTACGGGCTCATCAAGCTCAACAACGAGAAGGTCTGGCCCGACGGCATCAAGGTCCTGGAGTACGACAACCAGGGCGGGCCCTCCGAGGCCGCCGACAAGATGAAGGCCGCCATCAACGACGGCGCCCACATCATCATCCAGGGCGCCTCCTCCGCCATCGGCGGGCAGATCACCGACGACGTGCGCAAGCACAACCTGCGCAACCCGGGCAAGGAGATCATCTACTTCAACGTGGGCGCGGAGGCGATGGAGTTCACCGGCTCGCGGTGCCACTTCTATCACTTCCGCTGGAACGGCAACGCGGAGATCCGTCTCCGCGCGCTGCTGACCGCGATGAAGGACGCCAACGCGCTCGGCAAGAAGGTCTACGTGATCGGCCAGAACTACAGCTGGGGCCACGACGTGCAGCGCCTCGTGAAGGAGTACTCCGCGTTCGGCGGCTACACCGTGGTGGGTGACGTCATACACGACGTCAACAAGATCCAGGATTTCGCCCCCTACGTGGCCAAGATCAAGGAAGCCAACCCGGACACCGTCATCACCGGCAACTGGTCGAGCGATCTCCTGCTGCTGATGAAGGCGGCCGGCGATTCGGGCCTCAAGGTGCGGTTCGGGACCTACTGGATGGACCAGCCGGGCAACGTGGCCAACGCGGGCGCCACCGCGATCGGCCACTACAACGTCTCGAGCTACTATCCGGAGGCCAACGGGACCGCGACCGCGCAGTTCGCCGACGATTTCAAGGCCAAGATGGGCCAGTACCCGGTCTTCGTCCAGGGCCACACCGTGCACGGCATCTGGGGCCTGGGCGAGGCACTGAAGAAGATGAAGCCGGGTCCCGACGGCAAGGTCAACGTCAAGCAGCTCGCGCTCGCGATGGAGACGGTGAGCTTCAACACCAGCATGGGTGAGGTCGCGATGCGCAAGGAGGACCACCAGGTGCTCCTGCCCCTGGTGGTGGCCACCGTGTCCAAGGAGGCCAAGTACAAGGTGGACGGCACCGACATGGGCTTCAAGCCGGTCCGTCTCGTGAGCGGCAAGGACGCGGCGAGCCCCGTGCAGTCGACCTGCAAGATGGAGCGGCCGGGCTCCTAGGTAGCGGGCGCCCCGGGGCGGAGCGCGCGGCGTGGAGTTTCTCGTCGTCTCGGTGTTGAACGGGGTGGTGCACGGGCTCCTGCTGTTCATGGTGTCCGCCGGCCTCACCCTCATCTTCGGGATGATGGGCGTGCTCAACTTTGCCCACGCCTGGTTCTACATGCTGGGCGCCTACGTCGGCTTCACGCTCTCGCGCACCGTCGGCTTCTGGGCCGGGCTGATCGCGGCGCCGATCATCGCGGGGGCCGGCGGGATGCTCGTCGAGCGCTACATGCTGCGCCGGGTGCACAAGTACGGCCACGCCCACGAGCTGCTGCTGACCTTCGGCCTGGCCTTCATCATCGAGGAGGTCATCAAGCTGTTCTACGGCGACTTCCCGGTGAACTACGCGATGCCGCCCTACATGAAGTTCTCCGCCTTCACCATCTACGACACGAACTATCCCTTTTACCGTCTGTTCATGGGCATCGTGGCTCTCGCGATGTTCGCGGTGCTCTACGTGGTGCTGACCCGCACCCGGGTCGGCATCATCGTGCGGGCCGCCACCTACCGGCCGGTGATGGTCGAGGCCCTCGGCCACAACCTGCCGATGGTGTTCATGGGGGTCTTCGCGGCGGGCGCGGCCCTGGCCGGGCTGGCGGGGGCGGTCGCGGGCGCGTTCTTCCCGACCGGGCCGAACATGGCGGTCGACTTCGGCACGCTGGTCTTCGTGGTGGTGGTGGTGGGCGGGCTCGGCTCGCTGGAGGGCGCGCTGGTCGCCTCGCTGATGATCGGCCTCTTCATCTCGTTCTCGGTCGGCTTCAACTGGTCGCTTTCCGACGTGCTGGGCCTGGTCGGCCTCGGCGACTGGGCCCGCGGGGTGGGCGGGCTCCTGACCCTGCAGCTCTCCACCATCGCGGCCAGCATGCCGTTTCTCCTGATGCTGCTCGTGCTCCTGATCCGTCCGGCCGGGCTCTTCGGCGACCGCCAGTGAGCCGCTCGGGCCGGACCGGGCTCCTCGCCCTCGTGGCGATCCTGCTCGTGCTGCCGCTGCCGCTCACCCCCAACCTGGTCAACGCGGCGATCAAGATGATGATCGCGGGGCTCTTCGCACTCTCGTTCAGCCTCGCGATGGGCCAGGCCGGCATGCTGTCGTTCGGTCACTCCGCCTACTACGGCCTCGGGGCCTTCGCCACCCTGCACCTGATGAAGGCGGTGGAGGGGCACCTGGTGGCGTGGCCGACGCCGCTCCTGCCGCTGGCGGGGGCGGCGGTCGGGCTGTTCTTCGGCCTCGTGTTCGGGTGGCTCGCCACCCAGCGCACCGGGGTCTACTTCGCGATGGTGACGCTCGCGCTCGCCGAGCTGCTGTTCACGCTGGCGCCGACCTGGAACTCGGTCTTCGGCGGCGAGTCCGGCATCTCCACCATGCGGATGAACTCCTGGGCGATCGACTTCGCGACGGATACCGGGGTGTACTACCTGACGCTGGCGTGGGTCGCGCTCTCGACCTGGTGCCTGTGGGCGTTCACCCGCACCCCGATGGGACGCCTCGCCCTCGCGGTGCGCGAGAACGAGCACCGCGTGCGCTTCCTCGGCTTCAACACCCACGGGGCCCGCACCGTCATCTTCGCGATCTCGACCATGTTCACCGGGGTGGCGGGCGCTCTGCTCGCGATCGCCAACGAGGCCACCAACTACACGATCTTCAGCGCCCAGGCCTCCGCCAACGTGGTGCTCCAGACCTTCATCGGCGGGGCCGGCACCTTCTTCGGTCCGGCTCTGGGGGCCGCGATCATGACCTTCTTCGCGCGGGTGACGTCCGATCTCACCCGCTCGTGGCTGCTCTACCAGGGGCTCGTGTTCGTGCTCGTGATGCTGTTCGTGCCGGACGGCATCGGCGGCCTGATCTCCCTGCACGCCCGCCGGCTGCGGGCCACCGCGGTCCGGCACCTCACCCTGCCGTATCTGCTCTGTCTCGTGGTGGGGCTCTTGCTGCTGGCCGGCGTCGTCTTCACGGTCGAGAGCGTGCACGTGGTGCTGTCCGACGCCTACGCGGTGCTGCGACGGGGCAACGGCGGGGCTCTGGTGCCGTACACCCTCTTCGGTCGCAAGTTCGATCCGGTGTCTCCGTGGACCTGGGCCATCCCGGTGGGGTCGATCGCGGCGGGCGCCGCCCTGCTGCCGCTCGCCCGGCGGCTCACCCGCCGCGGGTGGAGCCAGGCGCTCCTGGAGACGACCGCGTGAGCCCGGCGGCCCCGGGAGGATCCGTCCTGGTGCTGCGCGACCTGCACAAGTCGTTCGGCGCGACCGCGATCATCCGCGGCGTCGACCTCGAGGTGAAGCGCGGGCAGCGGCACGGGCTGATCGGGCCGAACGGGGCGGGGAAGTCGACGCTGTTCAACCTGATCTCCGGCCACTACGTGCCGAGCGCGGGCGAGATCTTCCTCAACGACCACCCCATCGCGGGGTTGACGCCGCACGCGATCAACCGGCGGGGGCTGTCGCGCTCCTTCCAGATCACCAACCTCTTCCCGCGCATGAGCGTCGCCGAGAACCTCCGCATCTCGGTGATGGGGCGCCATCACCATCGCTTCACGCTCTTCCGCCCGGTCAGCCGCCTGACCCGGGTGGCCGAAGAGGTCGACGAGTATCTGGAGAAGCTGCGCCTCACCCGTCGCCGGGACGATCCGGCCGGGGCCCTCGCCTACTCGGAGCAGCGCACGCTCGAGATCGGCATGGCGCTGGCCACCGATCCGGAGATCCTGCTGCTCGACGAGCCGACCGGGGGCATGTCGCGCGAGGAGTCCGCCTACACGGTGGCCCTCATCCGGACCGTGACCGAGGGCAAGACCCTGCTGGTGGTCGAGCACGACATGAACGTGGTCTTCACCCTCTGCGACCAGCTGTCGGTGCTGGTCTACGGCGAGATCATCGCGAGCGGCCGGCCCGAGACGGTGCGCGCCAACCGTGAGGTCCAGCAGGCCTACCTGGGCGAGGAGGTCGCGTGAGCGTGCTGCTCGAGGTCGAGGGCCTGCACGCCCACTACGACAAGAGCCACATCCTGCGCGGGGTGCACCTCACCATCGGCAAGGGCGAGATCGTGAGCCTGCTCGGACGCAACGGCTCCGGCCGCTCGACCACCTTGAAGGCGATCATGGGCCTGGTCCCGCCGAGCGCCGGCTCGGTCCGGCTCGACGGCGTCGACCTTGCGGGGGTGCGGGCGTTCCGGATCGCGCGGGCCGGCCTGGCCTACGTGCCGGAGGAGCGCGAGATCTTCGCGAACCTCACCGTCGACGAGAACATGCGCATCGGCGTGCAGACCGCTCGGCGCGGCGTCCCCCAGTGGACTCCCGAGCAGATGTACGGCTACTTCCCCCAGATCCGGGAGCGCCGCGATACCCAGGCCGGCATGCTGTCCGGCGGCGAGCAGCAGATGCTCACGATCTGCCGCTCGCTCCTTGGCAATCCGCGCGTGATCCTGATCGACGAGCCGACCGAGGGCCTGGCTCCCAAGGTGGTGGAGGTGGTCACCGAGGTCATCCGCGACATCTGCCGGCAGGGCGTGGCGGTGCTGCTGGTCGAGCAGAAGCTCACCATCGCGCTCCGGATCGCGGAGCGCGTCTACGTGATGGGCCACGGCCAGATCGTGTTCGAGGGGACCCCCGCCGCGCTGCGGGCCGCCCCCGACGTCCGGCGCGACTGGCTGGAGGTGGCCTGAGGCGCCGGACACTCCGGCTTGACCCTCACCCCCGGCCGCCCTACCATTCCGGGCAGGAGGCGCCGCCATGGCCAATCATCGGCCGACCAGCACGCGGACCGGAATCATCCACCTCATCAATCCGAAGACGGATTCGCTCACCACCCGTCCGCTGTACCTGAACCGAGCGCTCTACTCCCCGCTCGCGGGCCTGCTCGCGGTGGCGGCCGGCATCCCCCGCGATCGGTACGAGGTCGTGCTGACCGACGAGAACATCGAGTCGATCGACTTCGACCTGAAGGCGGACCTGGTCGGGCTGTCCGCGATGACGAGCTACGTGAATCGCGGCTACGAGATCGCCGACGCGTTCCGGGCGCGCGGGGTCCCGGTGGTGATGGGCGGGGTGCATCCGAGCTTCATGCCCCAGGAGGCCCTCAAGCACTGCGACGCGGTGGTCATCGGCGAGGCGGAGCTGGTGCTGGACAAGCTCCTCGACGACCTCGAGCGGGGCGAGATGCGCGGCACCTACCGGGCGGACCGGCTCCACCCGATGGAAGGCCTCTCGATGCCGCGGTACGACCTGCTCAAGAAGCACCGCTACGTGAACCGCACCTTCGTGCAGACCTCGCGCGGCTGCCATCAGGGCTGTACCTTCTGCGCCGAGCCGCTGATGAACGGGCTCAAGTTCCGCTACCGCCCGGTCGACGAGGTGATCCGCGAGATCGAGAATTGCGGGTCGCGCATGATCTCGATCAACGACGCCGATTTCTTCGGCACCCCGGAGCGGCCCAAGGAGGTCATGCGCGCCCTGAAGGGTCGCGGGGTGACCTGGCAGGCCGGGGTCACCTCCAAGCTCGCGCAGGACGACCGCATGCTCGAGCTGGCCGCCGCGAGCGGGTGCACCCTGCTCAGCATCGGCTTCGAGTCGATCTCGCGCTCCACCCTCACGAGCGTGCACAAGCACGTGAACCGGCCCGAGACCTTCGCGGCCCTGGTCGAGAAGGTGCACGGCTACGGCATCATGGTGTTCGGCCTGTTCATGTTCGGCTTCGACGGTGACGATCCGTCCGTGTTCCGCGAGACGGCGCGGTTCAACATCGAGGCGGACTACGACGCGTGCGCGTACTCGGTCCTCACGCCCTACCCGGGCACGCTCACCTGGTACGAGCTGAAGAAGGCCAACCGCATCGTCTCCTTCGACTGGGTGAAGTACGATCAGGCCAACGTGGTGTACCGGCCGGCGCAGATGACCGGCGACGAGCTGCGGCTGGGCCAGAACACCGCCTACGAAACGTTCTACGCCCCGTCGTCGATGGCCAGGCGCTTTCCGGTCCGCGGCGGCCGCCGGCGGCTCCAGTGGACGATCTACAACCTGTTCATGAAGAAGGGCGCCGCGACGGACCGGAAGGACGCGGTCGCGCCCGCCACCGAGGCGCCCGACGTGGTGCCGATGCCGCCGATCCTCCCGCTCAAGCGGGAGTGGCGCGAGGCGGTGCTCGAAGGGACCGCCAGCGCGCGGCCGATCTGATCCCGACGCCCGAGAGGACGACGATGCCCGTATTCACGCGACCCGACGCGGAGATCCACTACGAGGTCCACGGCTCCGGCTTTCCGCTGCTGCTCTTCGCGCCGGGCGGGCTGCGGTCGCAGCTCGAGTACTGGCGCCAGAGCCCGAGCAATCCCGCCGCCCCGCCCCCGTGGATGAACCCCATGGCCGACCTGGCCGACCGGTTCACCGTGATCGGCATGGACCAGCGCAACGCGGGCCATTCGCGCGGCGCGGTGACCGAGACGCACGGGTGGCACACCTACGCGGGCGATCACCTGGCCCTGATGGACCACCTCGGCCATCGCCGGTTCCACGTCATGGGCGGCTGCATCGGGGGCACCTTCTGCCTGACCCTCTGCGAGCTGGCCCCCGAGCGCATCGCCGCCGCGGTGCTGCAGAATCCGATCGGCCTGCACGAGAACCGCGACACCTGGGACGAGGCGGTGGCCGGCTTCACCAAGACCATGCTGGAGCGCGACCGGACCTTGACCCCCGCGGTCATCCAGAAGTTCGGCCACAACATGTTCGGGGGCGACTTCGTCTTCTCGGTGAGCCGCGAGTTCGTGCGGCGCTGCCCCACGCCGCTGCTGCTCCAGCCGGGCAGCGACAAGCCGCATCCGGCCGAGACCAGCGCGGAGATCGCGCGCCTGGCCCCGAGCCTCGAGATCCAGAAGGACTGGCGCGCCCCGACCCACCTGGCCGAGTCGATCAGCCGGGTCGGCGACTTCCTGTCCCGCCACACCCCCCGGTCCTGAGCGGATCCCGGCGCCCTCGCCCCCAATCGTGCCCACGGGCGCCCCGCCCGCGGCGCCGGTTGCCGGCGCCGGCGCGCTCGCCTATGGTAGACGGGCCGCGGCGCCCGGGCCGTCGCGTCGTGCGTCCCGAGCCCGCCGAGAGAGGGAGGCCTTCGTGAGCGTGAAGAAGAACTTCTACAGCGACAACGTGTCGGGCGCGGCGCCCGAGATCCTGGAAGCGCTCGTGGCGGCCAACGCGGGCGACACCGCGCCGTACGGCGCCGACGCGATCACCGAGGGCCTGGCGGCCAAGTTCTCGGCGCTCTTCGAGACCGACGTCGAGGTCTATCCGGTGGGGACCGGCACCGCGGCCAACGGGCTCTGCGCGTCGATCGTCTCCGCCCCCTACGGAGCCATCTACCTCTCCGACGCCGGCCACCTCCACGGCAGTGAGTGCGGCGGACCGGAGTTCTGGTCGGGGGGCAACGCGCGCACCGTGCCGGTGCCGAGCGTGGACGGCAAGCTGGTCGCCGCCGAGCTCGCGCGCCTGGCCGACGCGGCGGTCGCGCGCCCGGCCACCGAGGTCCCGCCGCGGGCGGTCAGCATCACCCAGGGGACCGAGGCCAGCACGGTGTACACGCTGGCCGAGATCCGCGCCATCGTCGAGGTGGCTCGCGAGCGCAATCTGTGGGTGCACATGGACGGCGCGCGCCTGGGCAACGCGGTCGCCCGCCTGGGCTGCACGCCGGCCGAGGCGACGTGGAAGGCGGGCGTCGACGTGCTCTCCTTCGGCGCCACCAAGAACGGCGCGCTCACCGCCGAGGCGGTGGTGTTCTTCAACCGCGAGTTGGCCCAGAGCATGCGCTATCGCCGCCGGCGCGGCGGCCACCTCTTCTCCAAGATGCGCTTCCTCTCCGTCCAGCTCGAGGCGTTCATCAAGGACGGACTCTGGCTGCGCAACGCCCGCCACGCCAACGCGATGGCCCAGCGGGTCCGCGAGGGCCTGGCCAAGATCCCCGGGGTGCGCTTCCCGAGCCCCACCGAGATCAACCTCGTGCTCGTCGCCCTCCCGCAGCCGGTGTGGGACGGGCTGGTCGCCGAGGGCTACAGCTTCTCCCGTCGCGGCACCCTCTCGGAGGGCATCATCCGGATCGCGTGCGCCTTCGACACCAGCGAGGACGCGGTGGACGCCCTGGTCGAGACCGCCCACCGGTACGCCCGGAACTCCGACTGAAGCGGGCTCACCGGCTCGCCCGGAGGATTCCCTCCATCCGGAGCGCGGTGGGCGGCACGTCGGGGTCCACCTGCGCGGGCTTGTCCACCTGGCGGAGGTCACTGCGGGCGAGCCGCACGCCCGACGTGTCGCGACC
>Ga0210410_10006268_pt1 | contig 10359 bp, 5 predicted proteins | sample IncBWC4MmetaG_FD_161058 | JGI IMG/M metagenome (GOLD analysis project Ga0210410, IMG submission 161058) | Forest soil microbial communities from Barre Woods Harvard Forest LTER site, Petersham, Massachusetts, United States - Inc-BW-C-4-M | ecosystem: Environmental > Terrestrial > Soil >... | reverse complement strand
TTCATTCCCGCGGGTTGATGCCATGTGGCCCGGCATGTTTGACTAAGGCCGAAAGCGGGGCATCAATGACTTACGTCCTTGCGCTCGACCAGGGCACTACCAGCTCGCGCGCCATCCTCTTTACCCGCGATGGCGCCATCGCCGCCGTGGCGCAAAAGGAATTCACGCAGTTCTATCCGCAACAGGGCTGGGTCGAGCACGATCCCATGGAGATCCTCACCAGCCAGATGGCCTGCGCGGTCGAGGCCCTTGGCAAGGCCGGCGCTCGCCCGCGCGACCTCGCGGCCATCGGCATCACCAACCAGCGCGAAACGGTCGTCATCTGGGATCGCGCGACCGGCAAGCCCATTCACCCGGCCATCGTCTGGCAGGACCGCCGAACCGCGTCCTTCTGTGCCGATCTCGAAAAGAGCGGCGTGGGTGACGACATCAGCAACCGCACCGGCCTCGTCATCGACCCCTACTTCTCTGCTACCAAGGTCCGCTGGATTCTCGACAACGTGGAGGGCGCGCGCGCCCGCGCCGATCGCGGCGAGCTCGCCTTCGGCACCGTCGATAGCTGGCTGATCTGGCACCTAACCAGTGGTCATCGCCACGTAACCGACGTCACCAACGCCTCCCGTACATTGCTTTTCAACGTCGTCGAGGGTAAGTGGGACCCGGAGTTGCTCCGCATCTTCGGCATCCCCGCAAGCCTTTTGCCTGAGGTGGTGTGGTCCAGCGAGCGCGTCGGCGAGGTCACCACCTCGCTCGGCCTTGGCGGAGTTCCCATCGCCGGCATCGCGGGCGACCAGCAAGCCGCGCTCTTCGGGCAACTCTGCTGGAGTCCCGGCGAAGCCAAGAATACCTATGGCACCGGCTGCTTCCTGCTGCAAAACATCGGTACCAAGTTCATACGTTCCAAACACAAGCTCATCACCACCATCGCTGCCAGCGCCCAGCAACGGCTGGAGTACGCGTTTGAAGGCAGCGTCTTCATCGGCGGCGCGGTGGTGCAGTGGCTGCGCGACAACCTCCGTCTCATCGGCTCATCCGCCGAAGTTGAGGCACTCGCGGCCGGCGAGCCCGACACAGGTGGCGTCGTCTTTGTCCCGGCCTTCGTCGGCCTCGGCGCGCCGCACTGGGACCCGCACGCAGGCGGACTGCTCATCGGGCTTCGCCGTGACACTCGCCCCGGCCACATCGCCCGTGCCGCCCTCGAAAGCATCGCCTTCCAGGTTGCCGACGTTCTTCAGGCCGTACAGAGTGAGACCACATCGCCCCGCGGCGCCTTGCGCGTTGATGGCGGCGCCGCCGTCAATGATCTGCTCATGCAGTTTCAGGCCGATATTCTCGGCGTCCCTGTCGTTCGCCCGCGCGTCACCGAGACCACGGCTCTCGGCGCAGCCTATCTTGCCGGGCTCGCAGTCGGCTTCTGGGGTAGCCCGGACGAGCTGCGCGCCAAGCGTCAGGACGATGTGCGCTTCGACCCCAGGATGGACAGGGCGGAGTCTGCGTCGCGCCGCGCGCGCTGGCAACGGGCTGTCGAACGCTCCAGAAACTGGACAGAATAGAAAGGCAAAAACAATGCAGCGCGAGAGCATGCTGCGCAAGCTGCGCGAGCGACAACAGCCCTGGGATATCGCCATCATCGGCGGCGGCGCCACCGGCATGGGCGTGGCTGTTGACGCCGCCGCGCGCGGCTTCGACGTTGTTCTTGTCGAAGCCCACGATTTCGGCAAGGGCACCAGCAGCCGCTCCACCAAGCTGGTGCACGGTGGCGTGCGCTACCTCGAGCAGGGCAACGTCTCCCTCGTCATGTCGGCTCTCAAAGAGCGCGGCCTGCTGCGCCAGAACGCTCCGCACCTCGTGCACGATCTGGCCTTCGTCGTCCCTAACTACTCCTGGTGGGAAGCTCCCTTCTACGGCATCGGCCTGAAGCTCTACGACCTGCTAGCCGGCAAGTATGGCTTTGGCGCCTCGCGTCTCCTCTCCCGCGAAGAAACCCTGGAGCGTCTCCCCGCCCTCGAGCCCGAGGAATTGCGCGGGGGCGTTGTCTACTACGACGGCCAGTTCGACGATGCCCGCCTTCTCATCCATCTCGCCATGACCGCGGCCGAACTTGGCGCCACGGTGGTGAACTACTGCCCCGCCACCAGCCTGCTGCGCGACGATGACGGTTATGTCAACGGGCTCACCGCGCGCGATGACGAAACCGGCGAAGAGTTCGTCCTCAACGCGCGCATCGTGGTAAACGCGACCGGCGTCTTCACTGACTCCATCCGGCGTATGGCCGATCCCGACGCGGATCAGCTCGTCGTCACCAGCCAGGGCATCCACCTCGTATTCGACCCCAGTTTCCTCCGCAGCCAGACGGCTCTCATGGTCCCGCGCACCAGCGATGGCCGCGTGCTCTTCGTGATTCCCTGGCACGGCCACGCGGTCGCGGGAACTACCGACACGCCCGTCGACGCGCCCAGCCTCGAGCCCCGCGCCTTCGACGACGAAATCGAGTTCATCCTCGAGACCGCCAGCCGCTATCTCAGCCGTCCGCCCACGCGGGCAGACGTCCTTAGCGTCTACGTGGGCCTGCGTCCGCTGGTCAAGGGCGACGGAAAGACTTCGGCGCTTTCGCGCGATCACGTCATCGACGTCGACCGCTCCGGCCTGCTCACCATCACCGGCGGCAAGTGGACCACCTATCGGCACATGGCCGAGGATTGCGTTGACCACGCCATTACCCTGGGCAAGCTGCGCGATGAGCCGTGCGCCACGAAGAACCTGCACATCCACGGTTATATCGAGAACTCCAACGAACTTGGCGATCTCGAGGTCTACGGCGCCGACGCAGCACACATCCTTGCCCTTGCGCGGTCCAACCCGGCGCTCGCCGAGCGCCTCCACCCGTCTCTGCCGGTCATCGGCGCCGAAATCGTCTGGGCCGCTCGCCACGAGATGGCGCGCACCGTCGAGGACGCCCTGGCGCGAAGGACGCGAGCCCTGTTTCTAAATGCCGCTGCAGCCATGGAAATGGCTGGAACCGCCGCGGCTCTGATGGCATCTGAATTAGGTCGTGATCGCGACTGGGCTACTAGCCAGGCCAGCGCGTTCTGTCACCTGGCGCAACAGTATCTGGTGGTGTAGGAGAGGAAACCCAATGGCAGCAAAGTGCACGCACATCAAAGAGATCAAAAATGTGAAGCCGCAGAGCAAGGGTTGCGAAGAGTGCCTCAAAATGGGCGATACCTGGGTTCACCTGCGTCTTTGCCTCGAATGCGGCCATGTAGGCTGTTGCGACAGCTCCAAGAACCGCCACGCCCGCGCCCACTTCCATTCGACCCAGCATCCCATCATCCAGTCCGCCGAGCGCGGCGAAGACTGGCGCTGGTGCTATCTCGACGAGGTCTATCTTTAGCGAGTCCGAGCATTCCGGAAGCCGCTGGGCTCTCATCATGGATATACATGGATATTCAAAAAGCGAAGATCTTATGAAACGCGCCTACCATAAGTTGATGATTTAATTACCTTTAATTATATTGGGAAGGCGGAAATTCTGCTACATAGGGGAGGGGGTGGGTAGGTCGCTTTTCCCCCGGTTCGATTCACGGATCGGGGAACACTTGTCCCCTCTGGTTCGGTGAACCTTGTGTGAAGTATGCGCCGATTGGGCCTGGCAGCGTGGGCCAGCGGTCACGGGCGGTGGTGATAAGAGCACCGCGTGTGCCCCTGTGCCTGCCGGAGCCTCTGGGACGAAGTCGAGAGTTCAACGAGCAGACAGCTGGGCGATCCGGTGATTGGACTCGGGTAAATCTTCCTAATTACGCCCCATCCAACCGGAACGCAGAAACTCCTTTCTCCTCTCTGCTGGATGAACGCTTTGGGCTTTAGTTGCCAACCGAGATCCGGGCGCAAACCAGGCTCTACAGAGGTCGAATTGTCATGGCGAGTCGCAACGAATCATTTGCGACTCCGTCTTATTCCTAACCGGGGTAAACCGATGCAGACTTTCCTCCGAGACATCCGTTACGCGGCGCGGAACCTGCGCAGGTCTCGCGGATTTACGGCGACGGTGGTGATGACGCTGGCGCTCGGCGTGGGAGGGACAGCGGCCATCTTCAGCTGCGTATACGCATTGCTGCTGCAATCGCTTCCGTTTGAAGACGCCGGTAGAATCATTGCGTTGTCGGAGATCCACCCGCAAATTCGTGGCGGGATCGAGGCCACTTATCCCGACTACGAGGATTGGAAGGCGCAGCAGCACAGTTTTAAGCAGGTCGCCGCCTACTCCACACTCAACCCGGAAACTGTCTCGCTGGCGATGGATGGACACGCCGAGCAGGTGCATCGAGTGCTTGCTTCCGGCAATTTGTTCTCGCTGCTGGGGATCACGGCACAGCTCGGCCGGGTGATAAACGAGCAGGACGACCAGCCTGGAAGCGATCGTGTTGCGCTGCTGAGCGCATCAGCGTGGGAGCGCTACTTCGGCAAGGATCCTCGGGCGGTTGGGCGCAGCGTCAACCTGAACGGGACGGCCTTCACCATCATCGGCGTATTGCCGTCCGGCGCTGCGTATCCCTCAGGAGGTGAGGTCTGGCTGCCGCTGTCGCTGCTTGATCAGGAGACGCGCGCGTCCCGCGTCTGGCACTCCGTCAGGGTTCTGGGCAGGCTGCGCCCTGGCGTTGGATTGAGTGAAGCACGAGCAGACCTGCAGACGGTTGCAGGGCGCCTGGCCGGAGCTTACCCGAAAACCAACCGTAATGTCGGAGTGCTGCTGAGGCCGTTGCGAGAAGAACTGGTCGGAGCGCTGCGTCCGGCCATGCTAAGCCTGCTTGGAGCCGTGTTGCTGGTCCTGTTGATTGCTTGCGCGAATGTCGCGAATCTCTTGATGGTACGGGCCACAGCGCAGCGGCGTGAGACTGCCATTCGCCAAGCGCTTGGCGCTGGCCGTACGCAGTTTTTCTCTCAGTTTCTGGCACAGGCGTTTGTTCTTTGCCTAATTGGCGGAGCGCTTGGCGTTGCGCTGGCGGCCGGTGTGCTCCCGATGCTGCGCATAACTCTTGCGCACACACTGTCTCTCGATCCATCAATGATTGCATCCATCGGCCTTAACGTGCCCGTATTGCTGTTCACGTTGTTGACCTGCACGCTTACCGCAATCGTGTTCAGCCTGTTCCCGCTCATGACCAACTCGCCTCATCTGACCGAAACTCTGCGCGCGGGAGAGCGCGGCAGCACTGGCAGCCGAGGCAGAAGCCGCGGCGCGCTCGTTGCTGGAGAGATTGCAATTGCGGTGGTGGTGGTGTTTCTCAGCACACTTGTGATGCGGAGCTTTCAGAAGCTGCTGGCCGTTGATCCGGGCTTCAGGACAGATCATCTGCTCAGCGCAGAAATTGCCCTTCCGGAGCCAAAGTATGGCGATGATAGCCCGGTCACCAATCACTTCTTTGAACAACTCATCGAAAACATTGCACGATCGCCGGGAGTTCTGTCTGCTGCCACCACGACGGTTGTTCCGCTCAAGGCTTCGCAGGTGATGACAAGGTTTCTCGTAGAAGGCGCGCCACCCACGGCACCGGGAACGTTTCCCGCGGCGCAAATCCGCTATGTCAGTCCAGGCTTTTTTTACACATTCGGACTCGCGCTTCAGAGCGGCAGAATCTTTGAACAGAAGGACATCGAGAACGGCAGCAAATCCTTCGTCGTGAATGCGGCTTTTGCCAAACGCTATCTGGCGGGGAGGAATCCGCTGGGCGCCAACATTCTTCTCGGCGTATTGACAGCACATCCGGACAAGGTCCCGGTGATTGGGGTAGTTGCCGACGCGCATGACCTAGGGGTAGAGCGCGAGGCGCAACCGGAGATTTATTTGCCCGGTTTCGGGCTCCACGCCGTGTTGCTGGTGCGTACTGCCGCCGACCCTGCGAGCCTTGAATCGATGGTGAAGAATGCGGTGCGCACTTTGGATCGCAATCAGCCTGTCTATCATGTGCAAACGGTCGATGCGCTGTTGTCGGACTCCATAGCGCGTCAGCAGATGACGGCCATGCTGCTCGGCATTTTTTCACTCGTGGCGCTGGCACTGGCGGCGATTGGCATTTACGGAGTGCTGTCCTATTCCGTTGCACAGCGCTCGCGGGAGATTGGTGTGAGAATGGCTGTGGGAGCGACTCGTGCGCATATCCTGCGCCTCGTCTTTTCGCAGGCTGCCCAATTCACCGGAGTGGGACTTGCGATTGGCGTTGGCACAGCGCTGGCCGGCGCGAGCCTCATCAAAGGCTTGCTCTTTGATACCGGCACGACTGACCCGCTCTCAGGGGGTATAGCGACCGGCTTGCTGGCGTTGGCCGCGGCTGTTGCAACGATCATTCCTGCAATCAGGGCCGCGTCGGTGCATCCAAACGAAGCACTAAGAGCGGAGTGAGAGATCATCGCCAAGTGCTATTGGCACTCATACGAAGGAGATTTAGGTGATGCAGGTGGATAACTGAGAATGCGGAAATAACAAAAGGGCAACCCGCCATCAGGGGTGGAGGGCCTTCCACCTAAGAAAACAAAGGCAGGAACAACTGCAGATGCCTACGCCCGCCGGGCGGGCTACGGGATGACACTTCCGCGGGAAACTGGCTCTTGGCGTCAAATTCAAAGGCGGTTGGGAAGGGCCGGCGACGCCGGCCCTCGAGCTAAGCTAAGAGCTAAAAGTTGCACTACTGCACTTCTCCGATATAGACCCCGAACGGCTGCAGCTCAATCGCATCGAGCGACGCAGGATCTCTACCGCCCGGCGACTTCAGCAGCGTCCGAGAGTGGCTTCCCTTCAGCGCCGATCCGCTTGCCAGGTTCACCGTCTGCGGCTCGGCTGTGAAGTTGCACGCCACCACCACCTGCGAGCCATCCGGCGCCTTGCGCATCCAGCTCAGCACCTTGGTATTCGACTCGTCGAGCATCACGTTCTCGCCCTGGGCCAGAGCCGCGTTGGTCTTCTTCAACTGGACCAGGGTGCGATACCAGCTCAGCATCGAGTCGTGTGCGTTCTCCTCCGCGCTTACATTGACTTTCGTGTACGTGGGAGGAACAGGCAGCCACGGCGATGCCTTGCTGAAGCCGGCATTCTCGTTCGTGTTCCACTGCATCGGCGTGCGCTCGCCGTCGCGGCCCTTGTCCTTTGGCCACCCCGTCAGACCCACCGGGTCCTTCACTTCTTCCTTGCGCGTCGGCGGTGTTGTCTTCATGCCGATCTCGTCGCCGTAATAGAACAACGATGCTCCTCGGCTGGCAAACAGAATCGTCGCGATCATGCGCTCGATCTCGTCGTTGTGCACGCCATCGCCGTAGCGCAGATCGAGGCGAGCGTTGTCGTGGTTATCAAAGACCAGCAGCGGAATATTGCCGTTCAGTTTGGTCTCGGCATCATTCAACCGGGTGCGGAAGTTCTCCACATCCAGCTTGTTGATGAAGCCGATCTGCGTATCCATGGGAAGATGGAACTCCGGGCTACCGGGCGGTCCGTACTGCTTGGCAAGCTCGCCGACGTTGGGCAGATAGGTCTCGCCGATCAGGACCCGCGTTCCCGGAAACACATCGGGCTTGAACTGATCCGCCACCGCCCGCATCTCCTGCATCACGGGATGCACACCGGGCAGGTTGTTGGTCATGGTGTCGTTGAGAGCGATGTCGTTGTAGGCATTCAAAAAGGACTTGCCGTCCTTGTCCTTCATGATCTCGTCGTCGCGCATGTCGGGGTCTTCAAAGAGCGTGGTGATGGCGTCGAAGCGGAAGCCGCCCACACCCTTGTTCAGCCAGAAGCGGATGATCTTCTTGAAGGCCTCGTGCACCTTGGGATTGTTCCAGTTCAGGTCGGGCTGCTGAATATAGAACTTGTGGTAGTAGTACTGACGCGTGGCAGGATCCCACTCCCAGGCCGAGTGCCCGAAGTCCGACTGCCAGTTATTGGGTGGCTCGCCCTTGTCGGTCGCGGTCTGACGCTCCGACCCCAGCGACGAAGACCTGTCGTTGGGGACCCCCGCCTTTGCGTCGTGCCATATGTACCAGTCACGGTAGGGATTGTTTTTTGACTTGCGGGATTCCAGGAACCACTTGTGCTTGTCAGAGGAGTGGTTCATCACCATGTCCATCAGGATGCGGATATGGTGCTTCCTTGCCTCAGCCACAAGCCGGTCGAAGTCGGCCATGGTCCCGTACTGCGGATCGATAGCCTCGTAATCGGAAATGTCGTATCCGAAATCCACTTGCGGCGATGGATAACAGGGCGACAGCCAGATCGCATCGACGCCCAGTTTCTCAAGGTAGTCAAGGTGCGCGGTGATCCCGTTCAGGTCGCCGATGCCGTCGCCATTAGTGTCCTGGAAGCTGCGCGGGTAGATCTCATAGATCACCGCATTCTTCCACCAGTTTTCGAGATTGGCATTGGATGCCGCGGTTGATTTTTGCGCGGCGATTTCAGGCGTAAGTTCCCCATACACGGCCAGCATGCCCACCCCAGCAATGAGGGCGAGTCCGCAGGCCGCCATGCGTTTGGTCCAGTGCATTGCGGTCTCCTGTCATTTGTGCCCGTTGCTCGTGGATTCGGCAACGGTGTAACGGGAGAAAACTATCACATTTTGCCTGGACTTCGCAGCGATATCCCCGCGGGTGCCGGCGCTTCAATCCTGCTTCTGCTGGGCCTGCGGGGCGGCCTGCTCCTTTTCGACCGGCCTCTCCGGCGAGGTCTGTTTCATCCGCCCGAAGTCGATGCCGATCTCTGGTGCATCGCGTGTGCCGCGAATGTGGATGGGGACCAGTGTCCCCGCTCCGTCCTTGCGAAAGAACCGGTCGACCGGCTTCAACAGGAACCCTTTCCATCCGCCCACCATCTGCGAGACCGTGGCCTCCATGCGTGCGGCGCCCTCGAACTTCACATGGCCGTCGAAGTTATAGGTTCCTTTTACCTCGATGTCAGCACCGGGTACGCTGTACTTCAGGTTGGGCAGCGAGATCACGCCGTGATCCACGTGAAAATCTCCCTCCATCTCCGAGTTGATGCTGTCGGGATCCGTTTGCTTCATCGCATCCGGATGGCCCTGCCCACGCAGACTCAACTCTTCCACCCTGTCCTGAATCCTGGGGCTGGTGAAGCGCGCATTCTCAAGCTTGAAAGAGCCATCCAGCTTCATCCGCAGATGTACGGGAGCCTCCCCCGGAGGAATGTGCAGGTTCGCCTTCGAGGTCACCACCGCAATCAGGAGGGGGCCTGCCGAGCGGCTTACCAACCGCATGAAGTCTTCGAGATATCCGCGATCCACAACCACCTTCAGATCGATCAGGTGTCCAGCCCGCGCGGTGACCTCCGGCGTTACTGGAACGGCCGGCTCCAAATCCGCTTTTCCCGCGGCCGGTTTCTCCGCAACTCGCTTCTCGCCCGCTGTGCCAATCGATCCCTGTGCCACCCGCACTACTTTTCCCTGCGTGATAAAGTGCGACCGCCCCAGCGTCGCATCCACAGGTTCGAGCCACGTATCTCCGTCCGTTCCGTCCACGCGCGCGTGGAACCTGGCATGGAGCGGCAGCTCGTTCCCGAAGCCGGTCAGCCTGAAGTCCGGCACTTCTGCCTCACCATCAACCACCATTTGCCGCAGCGTGCCCTGGTAGCTCCCCGTGGAGGCGAGGATTCCCGCGATCCCGTTGAAGGTGCTCAAATCGGCGTGCGCAAAGTGATACTTTCCGCTCACTGGCGACTCGCCTGGTTCCTCCACCACCCAAGGCCCAAAGCTGCCCGATGCATTGATCAGCCCCTTCGGCCGAGGGTTGGTCACTTCAGCCTCGAAGTCCATGGGCTTATCAACGGCAAGGTGCGTGAGCGTCAGGTGCGATATGGCGAACTCGAGCGGCACCTTGCCCGGCTTGTCGGTCTCGAGAGTCAGCTCCGCTCCCTCGCAGATGACTCGGCCAATCGTTACCGTGGCAAGCGCGTTGCCGGACTGTGGCGGGGGGCCCGAGGAGCTGGTTGCCGTCTCAATATGCGGCTTCTTCTCTCGCTCCGATCGGGGTGGGACATCGATGACAAGGTTCTTCAGTCGCACCTCATTGATGTGCAGGTGCTGCGTGATCTCATAGCGCAGCGGCACGTGAAAACTGAACTCGCCCAAATCGATCAGCGGCTTCGACCCCGCCGCCGACTGCAGAGGATGGTCGCCGCTTTCGTGATGGGGCGGCCAGATGCGGAGCCCGCGTCCCCGCGCCCACAGACCCCACTCTCCCTGCTGCCCGTGCTGCACAGCGATGTGGAACCCCACCAGTTCCACTCGTGTGTGGAAGCGCAGCTGCAGCCCCTCCACGATGCGCGCGCGCACAAACGGCTCAAAGTGGCGAGCCACAATCGCAAGA
>Ga0210410_10006266_pt1 | contig 10359 bp, 9 predicted proteins | sample IncBWC4MmetaG_FD_161058 | JGI IMG/M metagenome (GOLD analysis project Ga0210410, IMG submission 161058) | Forest soil microbial communities from Barre Woods Harvard Forest LTER site, Petersham, Massachusetts, United States - Inc-BW-C-4-M | ecosystem: Environmental > Terrestrial > Soil >... | reverse complement strand
CGTCTGGACCGCGGACATGGGCCGCGCGCTGCGCGTGGCGGATGCGCTGGAAGCCGGCATGATCTGGCTGAATTCCGAAAACGTCCGTCATCTGCCGACCCCGTTCGGCGGCATGAAATCGTCAGGCATCGGCCGCGACGGCGGCGATTATTCGTTCGACTTCTACATGGAAACCAAGCACGTCTCGCTGGCCAAGGGGACGCACAGGATTCAACGGCTGGGAATCGAGCCCGGCATCTAATGTACATAAACCGCATCAACAACAGCGGTGCGCCCCCTCTCCCCTTGTGGGAGAGGGTTGGGGTGAGGGGTTCCGGTCTATCGATAGACCTTAACCCCTCACCCGGATCGCATCTGCGATGCGATCCGACCTCTCCCACAAGGGGAGAGGTAAGAAAGAACTCGACTGATCTTTAGGATAGATCCATGCCCGTGCCGCAACACATCTTCGACCCCCCGTTCAACATCGTCAGGTCCAGCCACGCCGTGCTTGACGTGGTGGACCTGAAGGCGAGCCGCGAGTTCTACGAAAACTGCGTCGGGCTGCATGTCGAGGATCGCGACGAGCGCGCGGTTTATCTGCGCGGCAGCGAGGAGCATCAGCATCACTCGCTGGTACTGCGCAAGGCGGCAACCGCGGCCTGCAACCGGCTCGGCTTCAAGGTCGGCAACGAAAGCGATCTCGACAAGGCGGCAGCGTTCTTTTCGGAAAACGGCATCACTTACGCATTTGCTGAACAGCCGTTCCAGGGCCGCACCCTGCAGTTCACCGACCCCTGCGGCTTTCGGATCGAGCTCTATGCCTCAATGGAGAAGCGCCCGCATCTGTTGCGCCGCTACGATCTCTACAAGGGCTGCCACCCGCAGCGGCTCGACCATTTCAATGTGTTCGCGGCCGAGGTGCAGGACACCGTCGACTTCTACGCGCGGCTGGGTTTCCGGCTGACCGAATACGCCGAGGAAGACGGTCCGAACGGACGCATCGCGGCGGCCTGGCTGCACCGCAAGGGCAACGTGCACGACTTCGCCATCACCAATGGCAAGGGCCCTCGCCTGCACCATTTTGCGTATTGGGTGCCGACGGCGATGAACGTCCTGCATCTGTGCGACGTGATGGCCTCGAGCGGCTTTCTCAAGAACATCGAACGCGGCCCCGGCCGCCACGGCATCTCCAACGCGTTCTTCCTCTACATCCGCGATCCCGACGGCCACCGGCTGGAGCTCTACACCAGCGACTATTTCACCGGGGATCACGACCACGAGCCGATGCGCTGGTCGCTCAGGGACCCGCGCCGGCAAACGCTGTGGGGCGCGCCGGCGCCGCGGTCGTGGTTCGAGCAGGGCTCGCCGTTTTCGGGTCAGGCGATCCGCGAGCCGCTGTTTGTCGCCGATGTCACGATCGCAGATTAGGGTGCACCGTTCGAATGTCATCCGCTGCGATCAATTGGGGGTATCATGAAATGGCTTACGCTTGCGGCAGCCGCATCGATGCTGAGCCTTGCGCTGGCCATGCCGCCGATGAATGACCTTCATGCCGCCGAGCTCAGGATACTGGCCGGTGGCTCGATGACGGGGCCGCTGAACGAACTCGGCCCTCAATTCGAGCGCGCCACCGGCCACAAGCTCGTCATACACTTCGATTCCACACCCAACCTGATCAAGCAGGCCACCTCGGACGCGCCGTTCGATCTGGGTGTCGTTCCCATCGACGTTTTCAAGGACAGCGCCGCCAAAGCGCGGTTCGCGGCGGGGCCGGCGATCGAGATTGCCCGCGTCGGGTATGGCGTCGCCGTTCGCGCCGGCGCGCCCAAACCTGACGTCAGCACACCGGCCGCATTGAAAAAGACGCTGCTGGACGCGCAATCGATCGCCTACATCCCGGCGAGTGCGGCCGGCGCTTATGTCACTGGTGTCTTCGAGCGCCTCGGCATCGGCGAGGCGATGAAGGCCAAGACCAAAGTGCAGACCGCGACAACGGAGATCCCCCAGGCCGTCGCCAAAGGCGATGCCGAACTCGGGGTGTTTCTGGTCAACGTATTGATGGCTCCCGGCGTCGAGCTTGCCGGTTCATTCCCCGCGGAATTGCAGCAGGAGCTGGTCTTCGCGGCCGCGGTCGCCGCCGACACCAAAGAAGCGGAAGCCGCCAAAGCCTTCATCGGCTTTCTGACCACGCCCGCGGCTGCCGCCGTCATCAAAGCCAAGGGCATGACGCCCGGCTAGCGAAGACGAAGCTTCACGAGCAGAGATCAATTTCTTATCGTATTGGATACCCGATGACCCCTCCCCGCCTCGCCACCTATTCCGTCGCAGGATCGACAAAGTACGGCGCCGTCGTCGAGGGCGGCATCGTCGATCTCTCTGCGCGCTTCGGCAAGGATTATCCGACGCTGCGCGAGGCCATCGCCGCCGGCGCCCTGACAAGACTTGCCGAGGACGCCGCAAAGCGCTCACCGGACCATGCGCTGGACACCATCACATGGCTGCCGCCGATTCCCGCGCCGGAAAAAATCATCTGCATCGGCGTCAATTATCCCGACCGCAATGCCGAATACAAGGACGGTCAGGACGCCCCCAAATATCCCAGCATGTTCATGCGCACCCCGCGCTCCTTCGTCGGACACAATACGCCGCTGGTTCGCCCGCGCGCCTCCGCGCAGCTCGATTACGAGGGCGAAGTGGTTCTGGTCATCGGCAAGGCCGGCCGCCACATTCCGGAGAGCACGGCACTGGATCACATCGCCGCCGTCACGCTGTGCAATGAAGGCACCGTCCGCGACTGGGTCCGGCACGCGAAATTCAACGTGACGCAGGGCAAGAATTTCGATTCGACCGGCAGTCTCGGTCCCTGGCTGGTGCCTTACACCGATGAATCGCAGATCGCCGATATCAGGCTGACGACGCGGGTCAACGGCGAGACGCGGCAGGACGACCGCACCGGACGGCTGATCTTCGGCTTCCGTTACCTGATCAATTACATCTCGACCTTTACGACGCTGGTGCCCGGTGACGTCATCGTGACGGGGACGCCGACCGGCGCCGGTGCGCGGTTCGATCCGCCGCGCTATCTCAAACCCGGCGATGTCGTCGAGGTCGAGGCCGACAATATCGGCGCGCTGCGCAATGGCGTGATCGACGAAACCCTATGAAATTGTTCGCAAGCGATTGGAAGAAACCATGACTTCATCTACCGGCGGCGAAGCCATCGTCAGCGGCCTGGTCGCACACGGCGTCGATACCGTATTCGGCCTGCCCGGCGCCCAGATCTACGGCCTGTTCGACGCGTTCCAGCAGGCGCAGCTCAAGGTGATCGGCGCCCGCCACGAGCAGGCCTGCGGCTACATGGCCTATGGCTACGCGCGATCCACCGGCAGGCCCGGCGTGTTCAGCGTGGTGCCGGGCCCCGGCGTGCTCAATGCCGGCGCGGCCCTACTGACGGCACTCGGATCGAACGAACCGGTGCTGTGCCTGACCGGACAGGTGCCGACGGCGTTTCTCGGCAAGGGCCGCGGCCATCTGCACGAGATGCCCGATCAGCTCGCGACGCTGCGAACCTTCGTGAAATGGGCCGACCGGATCGAATATCCCGACGCGGCGCCGGCGCTGGTGTCGCGCGCATTCCAGGAAATGCTGTCGGGACGGCGCGGGCCCGTCGCGCTTGAGATGCCATGGGACGTGTTCACGCAGCGCGCGGAAACCGGTCCATCGAAGCCGTTCGATTCGTTTCCGGCGCCGCAGCCCGATCCCGAACGCGTCAAGGCCGCCGCCGCGCTGATCGCCGGCAGCAAGACGCCGATGATCTTCGTCGGCAGCGGCGCCATTGACGCGCGCGATGAAATCCTCGAACTCGCCGAACTGATCGACGCGCCGGTGGTGGCGTTCCGCAGCGGACGCGGCATCGTCAGCAACGCGCACGAACTCGGGCTGACGATGGCGGCGGCCTACCGGCTGTGGCCGAAGACCGACCTCATGATCGGAATCGGCACACGCATGGAATTGCCGGCCTCGTCGTTCCGATGGCCGTTTCGGCCGGACGGCCTGAAATCCATTCGTATCGATATCGACCCGTCGGAAATGCGCCGGCTTGCGCCGGATGCCGCCGTGGTCGCCGATGCACGCGCCGGCACAAGTGATCTGCTCGCGGCGGTCAGAAGGGCCGGCTACCGCAAAACCAGCGGCCGTCGCGCCGCGATCCGCGAGGCTTCGGCAGCGGCGCTGGAGCAGATCCAGAAGATCCAGCCGCAGATGGCTTACCTGAATATTCTGCGCGAGGTGCTGCCGTCGAATGCCATTGTCACCGACGAGCTGTCGCAGGTCGGCTTTGCCTCCTGGTACGGCTTTCCGATCTATGAGCCGCGTACCTTCGTCACCTCGGGCTATCAGGGCACGCTCGGCTCGGGCTTTCCGACCGCGCTTGGCGCCAAGGTCGCCAATCCCGACCGGCCGGTGGTCGCGATCACAGGCGATGGCGGCTTCATGTTCGGGGTGCAGGAACTGGCGACCGCGGTCCAGTTCAACATCGGCGTGGTCACGCTGGTGTTCAACAACAACGCCTACGGCAACGTACGGCGCGACCAGCGGGAACGTTTCGATGGCCGCGTGGTGGCGTCCGACCTGGTCAATCCGGATTTCGTCAAGCTCGCGGAATCCTTCGGCGTTGGCGCTGCGCGCGTCACGTCGCCTGATGGATTCCGCCCGGCACTGGAAAAGGCGCTGGCGGACGGCGGTCCTTACCTCATCGATATCGAAGTGCCCAGGGATTCCGAGATCAGCCCGTGGGAGTTCATTCATCCGACGAGGCCGTAACAATAGTCGTCGTCATTCCGGGGCGACGCTTCTTTTTCCCTTCTCCCCTTGCGGGAGAAGGTGGCACGGACGTCAGTCCGTGCCGGATGAGGGGCTCCGGTCCATCGATAGACCGGAACCCCTCACCCGTCTCGAATTCGCTTCGCTCATTCGAGCCACCCTCTCCCACAAGGGGAGAGGGTAAGAAAGCTCACCGCGCCTTGCGGAATGTCAGATTGATGCGTTGCCGGCCCATCAACGCGTGCTCACCGTCCGCAAGCGGGGCGACCCCGTGAAACCTCAGTCGCGCCGGGCCGCCCCACACCGCGATGTCGCCGTGTTCGAGCCGGAAGCGTTGCGGTTTGTCGGCGCGCTTCAAGCCGCCGAACAGGAAGACGGCAGGCAAACCCAGCGAAACCGAGACGATCGGCGCGCCGAAATCGTGCTCGTCCTTGTCCTGATGCAGCGACATGCGGGCGCCGGGCTGGTAGCGATTGACCAGGCAGGCATCCGGCGAAAATCCACCGAACCCTGCCTGTGCCGCCGCTTGTCGGGCAAGCTCGCGAAACGAGGGCGGCATCGCCGGCCACGGCCTTGCAGCCTCGGGATCGCGGGCATCGTAGCGATAGCCGCTGCGATCGGTGACCCAGCCGAGGCTGCCGCAATTCGTCATCGCCACCGACATCCGATGGCCGCCGGGCGTGACCATGTGGCGAAACGGCGACTGCGCCACGATATCGCTGAGCTCAGCGAGCAGATCGGCTTCTAGTGATTTGGCGAATCCGCGCAGCAGCACGGCACCTTCCGCCATCGGTTGCTGCGACGGGCGAACATCGGGCGCGTTTTCAAACAGATCCGCAGTCAACGAGCCTCGCACTCACTTCGCATCGTGAAAGATCACGCCAAGGGTATGGCGATGGCCGGAGCGAATCCGGCTCACGCCATGGCGCAGGTTAACGCGATAGAATCCACGCGTCCCCTGCACCGGTCGGTGATGCACGGCAAAAGCCACCGCGTCGCCCTGCGCGAGCGGCACCACCTCGGGCCGCGACTGCATCCGCGGCCGCTGCTCGGTCAGCACGAATTCGCCGCCGGTGAAATCACGCCCCGGTTCCGACAGCAGGAACGCAACCTGCAGCGGGAACACGTGTTCGCCGTAGAGATCCTGATGCAGGCAGTTGTAGTCGCTTTCGCCGTATTGCAGCAGCAGCGGGGTCGGCCGGGTCTGGCCGGCGGCATGGCAGCGCCTCAGGAATTCTTCGTGGCCTTGGGGATAACGGATATCGATGCCCATCGCCTCGTTCCAGCGATTGGCGACGTCACGAAGCTGCGCATACAGCGCCGGCCGCAATTGCGCGATCGGGTCAGGCAGCGGATAGGAAAAATATTTGTATTCGCCGCGCCCGAAGCCGTGACGCCCCATCACCACCCGGCTGCGGAAGCGAGTGTCGTCCGGATAGAGAGCGGCGAGCCCACGGCACTCGTCCGGGGAGAGCAAGCCCTTCAGGACCGCGCAGCCCTGGGCGTCGAGATCGCGGCTGGCTTCTGTCCAGTCGATCGCATCGACGCGCGCGGCGAAGTCCGAGGAAGGTGCGGGAAGGATAGTGGTTTTGGCTTGCGATTTCATGGCGACAATCTCTCAAATCGCGTCACCTTCCGCCACCCGATTTCCGGGAGAACCGCCCTTTCCTGTCACTGCGAGCCACCGGGTCGCGCGAACGCGCGCCCGATGACAGGCTCCGCGAAGCAATCCATGGCGGCGATCCGGAAAGAGATGGATTGCTTCGTCGCAAGCGCTCCTCGCAATGACGAAGATGGGACGACCAGTTACCCCAGCACCGGCAGCTCAATTACATCATACGCGTGGCGTATCGTCCGCTTGAGAACGGGATCCTCAAGCTCGAATTCAAACCGGCTGGCGGGCCGGATGCCGCCCTTGGCCGCAAAAGTGCCGCCGAACATGGCGCAGCCGTCCGGCAGTCCCTTGCCTGCAAAACCGCGATGAACGAGTTCCTCCACCGGCAGCATGGCGTCAAGCGTACCCTCCTGGTACAGCACCCGCGCCCCGTCGATCCACGCGAACGAACGCAGGATCATCCGGTCCCAATGGCCGGCAACTTCCTCGAGTTCCCACAGCACCGGCGCGATCGGCTTGTCGCACATCTGCTTGGAAACCGTGACGCTGTAGGTTTCCACCTTGCGATCAGTGTGATCGGAGCCGGCGCCGACGAAGATGCGGCCCTGCCAGCCGATCAGCACGAATTCGACCTCGCCGCTGGATTCGGTGCCGCTGACCTCGATGCTGTCTTCCGTGGTCAACCGCCGCGCCGAGACCCGATAATAGATCGGCGTCGACGCCGGCCGCGCGATACCGATCGCTTCGAGTTCGGCGATATGCTTGTCACGCGCCACCGGATCGCGGCCGGTCCAGCCGGCGATCACGGCCTGGTCGATCGGCAGCGTGAGTGGCGTCGAGGCGGACTGGGTGTCGATGGTGAATGCCAGATCAAACACGGATGACACCCTCCATTGCTGCCGCGAGTTCGAAGATGCGGCGGTCCGCACCGCCCGATGACGCCAGCATCAGCCCGACCGGCACCTCGCCCTCGCGATGACAGGGCAGCGAGATCGCGCAGCCGTCGATCATGTTGATCAGCGTGCAATTGCGCAGCGCCAGCAGGTTCGCCTTGGTAAAAGCCTTGTCGTCGGCGAGATCGGCGATGCGCGGCGGCGTGTTGGCGGTGGTCGGCAGAACCAGCGCGTCATAGGGGGCGAGGCGTTTTTCGGTGCGCGCGATCAGCGACCGCCGCGCGGCCAGCAAGTCGATATAGTCGGCGGCACTCAGGCTTTCGCCGCGCATGATCCGGCTGGAGACGCGGGGATCGTAGACGTCGCCCTTGCTGGCGATCAGATAGCGATGCCAGGCATAACTTTCAGCCGCGGCGAAACCGCCCTTGGCGTTCATCACGGCAACGTCGAGGAATTCCGGCACCGCGATCCGCTCGATCAGCGCGCCCTGGCGCGACAGCGTTTCCAGCGCGCGCTCGAATGTCCGCGCCACGTCATCCTCGAGTTCGTCGAGCGCGACCGTGGTCGGCACCGCCAGGCGCATCCCCTTGATCGAACGCGGCTGCAGCGGGGCGACCGTTTCGTCGGCGAGCACGGCGTCGAGCACCGCGCAGCACCCGACCGTGCGCGCCAGCGGCCCGAAACTGTCAAGCGTGAACGACAGCGGCACGCCGCCGTCGAGCGGAACGCGCCGCTGGGTCGGCTTGAAGCCGACGATGCCATTGAAGGCGGCCGGAATCCGGCACGAGCCGCCGGTATCGGTGCCGAGCCCGCCGTGCGCCATGCCGTCGACGACCGATACCGCGGCACCCGACGACGACCCGCCGGGCACATGGCCGACGCCGCGCCGCCACGCCCCCTTCGGGGTGCCGTAATGCGGATTGATGCCGATCCCGGAAAAAGCGAATTCGGTCATGTTGGTACGGCCGATCACCACAAAACCGGCGCGGCGCAGACGCGCCACCGCGGACGCATCGGCTTCCGCCGGCGGTGAATCGTCGAGCGCGCGCGAGCCGGCGCGGGTGACCTGCCCCTTGATGTCGAACAGATCCTTGATCGAGACGGGAATGCCGGCATAGCGCGACGGCGCCGCCTTCACCTCGCGCAGCCGGTCCATCGCTTCCGCTGCCTCGATCGCGGCTTCGGCATCGACATGGATGAAGGCGCGCGCGCCCTCGCCCGAGGCGTCGGCGATCCGGGCCAGGCATTGGTCGACCAGCTTGCGGGCGCTGGTGCGGCCGCTGTCGAGATCCTCGGCCAGGGTAGCGAGTGTGGGAGTGTTTTTCATCGTCGATTCTCTCCGTAATGGCCGGGCTCGTCCCGGCCATCCACGTCTTGCTTCTATCTGCGACCTTAAAGACGTGGATACCCGGCACAAGGCCGGGCATGACGATTATAGATCGAGGCCGTCTTCGATATCCATATCTAGCAGCGCCGAGCTAAGCGACTTGCCATGCGCGTCGAGCGCCAGCGACCGCGTCACGCCGCCGCCGAGTGCCCCCGTCATGACGAAATTCAACGCTGATATGTTGGGCAGCTCGTAGCGGACCACGTCGCCTTCGACAACGGCGGCAAAATGCGCTTTCACCCGCGCGCTGGTGACGTGCTGAACCAGCAGCGGATAGTGCTTCTCATCATAGGCAATCACCGAGATGTTCGAGGTGTTGCCCTTGTCGCCGGTCCGGGAATGGGCGATCTCGCGCAATTTTATCATTCAAGCCCCACGAAACGGACTTGCGGCTTCGCAAGTTCGCGCGGCAGCAACACGGATGCCACCGCGACCACATCGCGGGCCGATTTGAACGCGCCGCCGCCGGCGGCCGGGCCATTGGTATAGAGCGTCTCGACCTCGTTGCCGATCCTGACGGCCTCACGCAGGTTTTCGGTGCGGCCGGCGACGCGAACGCGTACCTCGTAAGGCTCGCTCGCGCGCGCGGAGACATCAGGGCCGTGCAGCGAATCGACGCCGATCAGTTCGAACCGCCATTCGCTGGCCGCGACGCCCGTGAGTTTCAGCCGCTCGCGAACGATCTCCAGCGCCAGCCGTCCGCGCGCCAGTGCGCCGGGACCGGCATAGGAAATCTGCCCCTCGCCGATAAAACTGTCGACATAGCCGACCGAGACTTTCAGCGTCTCGGTGCGTTTGGTGCCACGCCCACCGCTGACGCGCACCCGATCCAGCGCGATCTCCTCGACCTTTACCTGCGAGAAATCCGCCACCACATCGGGCTGAATATACTGCCGGGGGTCATGCACCTCGTAGAGCAGTTGCTCCCTGCAGGTTTGCGCCGTCACCGCGCCGCCGGAGCCTGCGACCTTGGTGATGACAAGGCTGCCGTCCTCGCCGACTTCGCCGATGGGAAAGCCGAGCCGCGCCAGATCGGAGATGTCCTTGTAGCCGGGGTCGGCGAAGTAGCCGCCGGTGATTTGCCCCGCGCATTCGAGCAGGTGGCCTGCGACGGTGCCCTGCCCCAGCAGATTCCAGTCATCCATCGCCCAGCCGAAGGCATGGATCATCGGCGCCAGAAACAGCGCGGGATCCGACGCGCGGCCGGTAATCACGATATCGGCGCCGCCGGTCAAGGCCTGCGCGATCGGCTCGGCACCGAGATACGCATTGGCCGACAACAGCCGGTTGCCGAGCTGCCTGATGGTGCCGTCGAATTCCATGATCTTGAGATCGCCGTCCTTGCAGGCATCGAGCACGTCATCACCGACCACGGCGGCGACCTTCAGCGAAGACAGTCCCAGCGATTTGGCGATCTCGGCGGTCTTGCGGGCTGCGGCGACCGGATTGGCCGCGCCCATATTGGTGACGATCCTGATGCCCCTGGCCGCGCAGATCGGCAGCACCGCGCGCATTCGCTCCTCGAGCAGCGGATCATAGCCGCTGTCGGGATCCTTCATGCGCGCCTGCTGCGCCAGCGCCACGGTGCGCTCGCCGAGGCATTCGAACACCAGATACTGGATGTCGCCCTTTTCGGCGAGTTCGACCGCGGGCTCGATGCG
>Ga0210410_10006265_pt1 | contig 10359 bp, 9 predicted proteins | sample IncBWC4MmetaG_FD_161058 | JGI IMG/M metagenome (GOLD analysis project Ga0210410, IMG submission 161058) | Forest soil microbial communities from Barre Woods Harvard Forest LTER site, Petersham, Massachusetts, United States - Inc-BW-C-4-M | ecosystem: Environmental > Terrestrial > Soil >... | reverse complement strand
CGGTTGGCTGTGGCTGCGCGGAAAGTGCCGGTCGTGCGCTCTTCCGATTTCGCCGATGTATCCGCTGGTCGAGCTTCTTACCGGATTGCTCTTTGTCGCCGCGTTTCTGAGTTTTGGCCTCTCCCCCGCCACAGTAAAATGGATGTTTTTCACTTGCCTGCTCATTGTGCTCACGATCACGGATCTTCGCGTACGAATTCTGCCCGACGTGGTGACCTGGCCAGGCTTCATCCTTGGCCTCTTCTTCTCTGCCACCGTTCCTCCCGACGACGGAATTGCCGTTCAACTGGGCGCCCGCCTGATGCAGCGCTTCCCTCCCCAACAAGTGGTTGGCATTGTGGATGCCCTGCTAGGCGCGGCGTTCGGCAGCCTGCTTTTGTGGGGAGCGGCGGCCCTGTACAAGCTAGTCCGCGGACGCGAGGGCATGGGCTTCGGCGACATCAAAATGATGCTCATGGTTGGCGCATTTCTTGGATTGCGCGGAGCCTTCCTGACGATTCTGGTGGGCACACTGTTGGGTAGCGTCATCGGCTTGGGCGTGATTATTGCCGTCTACGCCACCGGAACGGACAGGAATCTCGCAGAACGCGCCAGCCGCCGCGGTCTAGGAAGCACAAACGCGCTGCGCTGGGCCATCGCCAGCCAGTATCAACTTCCCCTTGGAACATTTCTTGGCATCGCGGCGTTGGCCCTGGTGTACGTTATGCCCGTAGTGGAAGCACATTCCTACTGGCTGGGTATTTGAGCCTGAGCATTGGACCGGCGAGAAAACTGATGCTGATGGGGGCCTTACAAATCGACAAGCCCACCCAAGTCTGGCTGATCGCGGGCGGCCTCGGCCTGGCCTTCATAACCATCGTTACGCTCACGCTTTGGTTTTTGCGCCGGTTTTTCCAGGACACCCGCGACGTGCAAAAAGATCAGATTCTGACCGCAGCTCCGCGAACCGAAAATGCTTCGGCGTTCATGGCCGCCTCCATGCAGGGCGTAATCCTCAAGCTCAAAGAACAGGAAAAAGAGCTCGAGCGGCTCCATAAGCTGGAACGCGAACGCGCGGAACACACCGAACGGCTGAGCGAGGAAGTCACCCGCAATATGCCCGCGGGGCTGCTGGTTGTGAATGCCACTGGAATTATTTCGAGCGCAAATCCAGCGGCCGAGCAAACGCTGGGGATTCGTCTGCTGGGATTCCGGCGTTATAGCGAAGCGCTCGGAGAGTCCTCGGATCTCACCAAACTGCTGGCGGACTGTCTGACGACAGGAAAAATTTTCCGGCGCGAACAGGTGGAACACACCGCTCCAGACGGCGACACGCGGAAGCTAGGCGTGACCATTTCACCCATCCGGCGCGGAACAGAAAAAATCAGCGGCGCAATCTGCCTGCTAACCGACCTGACGGAACTAACCACGCTCCAACAACAGGTGCAGCTCAAGGAAAACTTGGCCGCGCTGGGCGAACTCTCCGCAGGCATCGCCCACGAATTCAAGAATGCCCTGGCCACCATCTCCGGCTACGCCCAAATGATTCGTGCCGAGGCAGCCACGGGCGAAGCTCCCGATTATGCCGAGCGCATTCTCGAACAGACCCGCAACATCACCCACGTGGTGACGGAATTCCTGAAATACGCCCGTCCACTGGATATCTCCAGCGAGCCTGTGGCCTTGCAAGCCGTTGTCGACCGCGTGGTTTCCGAAGTAGCGGAAGGGAGCCCGCAAATTCGCATCCGCCATGAAGGTCCCCTCGGCAGCGTCGCTGGAGACGAAGGTTTGCTGCGGCAAGCCCTTCTAAATCTGGCGCGAAACGCCGCCGAAGCTTGTGCCGACGCTGCAAATGGCGGGCGTGTATTGCTGCGCGGAGAAATCGTCCGCGGCGACGAAAACGGCTATCAACGCATCACCGTCTTCGACAACGGCCCTGGCATTCCGCCAGCTGCGTTGGCAAAACTCTTTCGCCCCTTTTTCACGACCAAAGCCAACGGAACGGGACTGGGCCTCGCGGTCGTGCAAAAAATTATCGTGCAGCACGGCGGGCAAGTTGAGGCCCGCAACCGCGCGGAAGGTGGCGCCGCGTTTATCGTTACGCTACCCGCGTGCCACAGCGTCCCGGAAGCAGTAGAATCAAAGCAAGACGTCATCTAATGATTTGCAGGGGTCGCCCGCCGCTCCCAGGAGGTAGTTCGCATGCGCACAAAAAATTGGTTGAAAGTCTGGATGTTCCTACCCGCGCTTTGTTTGTCCGCGCTACCTGCACTTGCGCAGCAACAGGATAACTCCCAGCAACAGAGCGGCGACCCCGTCGCGGACGCCGCGCGCAAAGCGCGAGACGACAAAAAAGCTGCTCCGAAAACCAAAAAGGTTTACACCGAAGATGACATCAGCAGGAAACACGACGACACCCCCGCGCCTTCAGCTTCTTCTTCCGATCAGGCGAACGCGCCGGCAGGAGCAACGGACGCAGCCGGGGCTGCAGCTGCCGACGACAAGAAGGATGACAAAAAGAACGACGAGGCAACCTGGCGGAAGCGATTCAGGGAATTGCACACCAAGATCGCCGATGCGGAAAAAGAGCTCGACATCCTGCAGCGCGAATCCGACAAGACCCAGGTGCAGTACTATTCGGATCCGCAGAAAGCCTTATTCGAGCAAAACAACCGCAAACTCGTGAACGAGAACCTGGCTAAAATTGAAGCCAAAAAGCAGGAGGTTGCGCAATTGAAGCAGAGTCTGAGCGATCTCGAAGAGGAGCTGCGCAAAGCCGGTGGCGATCCCGGCTGGGCCAACGGATAGGCGTCCTCCGGCGATTCCCTAGACGAATTAACCTTGCGTTGTTCCTAAGCTTCATTCTTAACTCCGCACACCTGTCGCGTGTTCCTGCCGGGCCACCTTCCAATTCGTGGTAGAACCGGAAGAGATGGAACCCCTGCTTCTAGTCGAAGACAAGAATGAGCTGCGTGCCATGCTGCGCAAAGCTCTAGAGCGTGCCGGCTACTCCGTGGACGAAGCTCCCGACGGCGCCGCAGCCATTCAAAAGGTCCGCGCGCGCAGATACCTGATGGTCATCACGGATTTGAAAATGCCCGGCGCTTCCGGGCTCGACGTTTTGCGCGAAACCAAGCAGGCGGATGCCACCATCCCCGTGCTCCTGCTGACCGCCTTTGGTTCCGTGGAAGAAGCCGTAACCGCCATGAAAGAAGGCGCGTTCGACTTTCTGCAAAAGCCGGTGGACCTCGATCATCTAAAACTCCTTGTACAGCGCGCGGCTCGCCAGCAAGAAATGTTGCGCGAAAACCTATTGCTCCGCGAAGAATACATGGCTCGCTACGGACTCCCGCGCATTCTCGGCGATCACGCAGCGATTCGTGAAGTCTGCCAGAACATTCAAAAAGTAGCCGCGACCGATTCGACGGTGCTGCTGCTGGGCGAGAGCGGAACGGGCAAGGAACTCTTCGCCCGCGCCGTGCATCACCTTTCGCCAAGGCGTGAACAGCCGTTCGTGGCCCTGAATTGCGCGGCCATCCCCGAAGGGCTGGTCGAAAACGAACTGTTCGGACATGAACGCGGAGCCTTCACTGGCGCGGGTGCGCGCAAAGTGGGCAAAATGGACCTGGCGCACCGCGGCACGCTCTTCCTCGACGAAATTGGCGAGTTGCCCCTGGCCATCCAGGCCAAACTCCTGCGCGTGCTCGAGGAGCGCCGCTTCGAACGCGTCGGCGGCACCCAATCGATCGATGTCGATGTGCGCATCGTGGTGGCCACCAATCGGAATTTGCAAAAGCTCGCCGAAGAGAAACTTTTCCGCGAGGATTTGTACTTCCGCATCTCCGCCGTGCCTATGACCATTCCCCCGCTCCGCGAGCGCGGGAACGACGTGCTGCTCCTCGCCGACCATTTCCTCGACAAGTTCAGCCGCGAATTTGCCAAGCCGGGGCTGGAGATTTCTCCCGAAGCCCGCGAGCGCCTGCTCCACTATCGCTGGCCAGGCAACGTGCGCGAGCTGCAGAACACCTTGGAACGTGCAGTAATCCTGGCCGATGGACTCAGCATTCGCCCGGAAGGTTTACAGCTTCCGGCAACGAAGCCCGACACGGACCAACTTCCCGAAGGCATGCTCCAGGAAAAATTTGACTGGGAAGGCTCGCTCGAAGAAGTGACCAGCCGCGCCGTGGGCCATATCGAGCGCGTCATGCTGGAAAACGCCCTTCGTGAGTGCAAGTGGAACAAAACGCGCGCCGCGGAAAAACTGGGTGTTTCCCCCAAAACACTGCTTGCGAAACTGCGTACGGCAGGACTTGAAGATTGACCGTCGCGTCTTAGTTGGATTTAACCCCGGTGTGCAACGCCACCGTCCCTAGCGTCCATTCCCGAAAATCGACAGCTTGGTAGCCAATATCTGTCATAAGGCTCGCCAGTTGCGCGGGTCGAAAAAAACGGGAAACCGATTTTGGCAGGTACGTGTACGCGGTGCGATGCCCTGAGAGCGCTCCGCCAATGCGCGACAGCACACTCCGAAAATACCAATTAAACAACGCTCCGAACGGGCCTCGCGGCGGTTCCGTGAACTCCAGAATCGCAACCGTTCCACCGGGCTTCAGCACGCGCTGAATTTCGCGCAGCCCAACTTCGTAGTTCGCCAGATTGCGGAAACCAAACGCGGTGGTGACGAGATCGAAAGAAGCGTCCGCGAAGGGCAGCCCGAGGGCGTCGGCCTCGAAAAGCGGCAAGGGCGGCGGACCCGGCATGCGCGAGTGGCTGCTGCCGATGATGCTCTTAGCGCGCGCGCGAACGAGCATGGTGTGCGCGAAATCGGCGCCAACGACGTGGGCCTTTCCGGATTTTCTCAACGCGAGGGCCAGATCGCCAGTGCCGCAGCAAAGATCGAGTACCAACGCATCGGGACGCGCGAGAATAGGGCGGAGACGCCGCGCCACACGAGCGCGCCAGACGCGGTCGATTTGCATCGATAGTAGATGATTGAGCGCATCGTAGCTCGGCGCAATCTCCGTGAACATCTCGCGGATTTTCTTCGAGGCGTCGGCTTCGCTCGTTACGCCCTCGGGCCGAGTTCCTTTCGCCGGTGCGGCGGCCTCAGCCATGGAACACGCTCGATTGATTCAGCAAACGAGGCGCGAAACGAAGAACACGCTTTAAGGCTTCCAGCGGGACGGAGTCGTAGGAGCCAGCGTTGCCAATGCGCGGTACAAGGACGAAGCGCAGCTTTCCTCCGCGCGCTTTCTTGTCCGACTTCATGGCATCCACCAAAGCCGTGGGCGAAATACGCGGCCATGGTGGCAGCGGCCCAATCTGCCGGACCAGAGCGACTATTCGCGAAACATCTTCAGCGTTCGTAACACCAATTTCATGTCCCAGCAGCGCCGCCGCCATCATGCCCCAAGCGACGGCTTCGCCGTGCTGGTAACGGCGGTATTTGGTCACGCTCTCGAGTGCATGCGCAAATGTATGACCAAAATTCAAGATCTCGCGCAGCCCCGCCTCTCGTTCGTCGCGGCTCACGACCTCCGCCTTGATTTGCACGTTGCGCGGAATCAGCTCTTCGAGTGGCCGGCCGTCCCGCCGCTTCACCTTCTCCATGTTCCCTTCGAGATACGCAAACATCCGCTTGTCCGCAATGGCCGCATGTTTGATCACTTCCGCCAGCCCGCCGCGAAATTCACGCTCCGGAAGCGTGCGCAACACCTCAGAATCAGTGAGGACCAAGCGCGGCGGATAGAAGGCGCCAACCAAGTTCTTCCCTTCCGGCAGGTTCACGCCCGTCTTGCCGCCGATCGAGCTATCGACCTGCGCTACTACCGTCGTAGGGATTTGCACCAGCGCAATGCCCCGCAGGTAAGACGCAGCCACAAATCCCGCGACGTCGCCGACCACGCCGCCTCCGATCGCGACAAGCGCCGAATTGCGGTCGGCACCGGAACGTGTGAGCGCTCGCGCGAGCGACTCCACCGTGCGCAGATTTTTCGCCGCCTCGGCATCATCGAAGAGATGCAGCTTGCTGGCGTCCTTCGGCCCAATCCCTCGTCGTACGATTTTCCCCACGGCCCGCCACACCTTCGGCGAAGAGATTACGTGCACGCTCGAGAATTTCCCTAGCGCCGCGATTTCCTTTGCTCCGCGCTGCAGCACCCCCGCTCCGCACACCACGGAATACGCGCCCGCCGACGATTTCACTAAAATATGTTTTCGCTTCATCCGTCCAACTTCTCCGCCCGACTTTTTCCCCTACATTATCCCCGGCATTTTCAATGTAACACACGGCCCGCTCCAGGGACTTGCCGCCAGCCGCGATTGCAATTCGCACAATTTCTTCGTGCTACCATATTCGCGCAGCAGATCGACCGCTTTCCATGAAACCCTCCCCAAAGACCTACCACCCCGATTATGCCGTCGTCGGCTCCGGTGTCGCTGGACTCCGCGCCGCCATCGAACTTAGCAGCGCCGGCAACGTCCTGGTGCTGGCAAAATCCGATCTCAACGATTCCGCCACGGCCTGGGCGCAAGGCGGCATTGCCGTCGCCCTCTCCGACGAAGACGAAATTAGTTTGCACGAACAGGACACCATAATCGCGGGCGACGGCTTATGCCGGCCAGATAGCGTCGCGCTTCTGGTAGAAGAAGGTCCGAAGTACATCGCGCAATTAATCGAATGGGGGACCGAATTCGACCGCGCGGGAACCAAGCTGGCCTTCACCCGTGAAGCCGCGCACAGCCGCTCGCGCATCCTGCACGCGCACGGCGACTCCACAGGCCGCGAAATCAGCCGTGCACTGCTGGCGAGGGCCCATTCTATTCCCCACTTGCATTTGCGCCCGCACGCCTTTACCACCGAACTGATCCTCCATTCCGGGCGCGTCGCCGGGCTGCGATTCATCGACGAAACCGATGGTTCGCACTATGAAGTTCAGTCCGGGGCAGTTCTCCTGGCCACCGGCGGGCTCGGCCAAATCTATCGCGAGACGACCAATCCCGAGGTCGCCACCGGCGACGGCATGGCCATCGCCTATGAAGCGGGCGCGGTGCTGTCCGACATCGAGTTCGTGCAATTTCATCCCACCGCGCTGGCCATCAAGAGTGCGCCACGATTTCTCCTCTCCGAAGCACTGCGGGGCGAAGGCGGCATCCTGCGCAACGTCCATCTCGAACGCTTCATGAAACGCTACAGCGAAGCGCAGGAGCTCGCGCCCCGCGATATTGTGTCCCGCGCCATCGTCAGCGAAATGCACCGCACGCAAACCGCCCACGTCTATCTGGACATGACCGCCAAGAAAGAAGACTTCCTGAAAAAACGCTTTCCCCGCATCTACGAAACCTGTGCCGGCTACGGCCTGGACCTTGCCAGCGATATGGCTCCCGTTTGCCCCGCCGCACACTACATCATGGGGGGCGTAAAGACCGACCTCTGGGGACGCACGTCCCTACCTGGTCTTTATGCCGCAGGCGAAACCGCAGCCACCGGCGTTCATGGCGCCAACCGCTTGGCGAGCAATTCCCTGCTGGAAGGCCTGGTCTTTGGCGCGCGCGCCGGCCAAGCGATGATCAAGGATTTTCCTGTGGCCAAACGCAGCGGTTCCGCACTGCCCGGCAGCCTCGCCCCCATGCCCGGCAACTCCGCAGCAACGCTTCCCGCAAAACCGGCGGCGAAGATTTCGGCTGCGAGCCAAGCGCTGACAAAAATCAGAGATTTGATGTGGAATGCCGCGGGAATCCTTCGCAGCGGAAAAGAACTCGCCGCGGCAATCCAGCAGCTCCACGCCATGGAACTCCCGAAATCAAATGCTCACGGGCGCGCGGAGCACGAACTGCGCAACCTGCATGCACTGGCGTTGCTCATCACGCGCTCTGCCCTCGCGCGCGAAGAAAGCCGCGGCAGCCATTACCGCTCCGATTATCCTTATCGCAATGAGGAAACGTTTGGAAAACACTCGGAAGTGCAAAAAAACAAAGACGTGACGTTTGAGGATTAACCTGATTTTTCACCATCGCCTCAGCCGAATCCGGGTACCCCTACTTGGCCTGAAGCTGTTTCACGCTTTCCAGGAAAACGTGCCCCACGATAGCCAGCGTTTTGGGGCTGATTTTGTCAATCGAATCTTGCGGTGTGTGCCAGTACCCGTTGTTCACAAAATCGCCGATCACATCCACGGCAGGCACACCCCTCTTCATAAATGAATCATGGTCGTCCTCGGCGGAAGACTCCCTATCCAGAAAGATGCTCGAGTACCCCAGCTTGTCCGCCGTATTCCAGACCAGATCGACTAATGCCCTCGTGGAACTCGACTCGCGCGGAAAATAAGCTTTGCGTCCCCCCACGATGTCCGCCAGCAGGAACGCCCTGATCTTCTTGATATCACCGCTCGCGGCCAGGCTGGCCGCCATCTCCCGGCTCCCATAGCGGCCGTCCGTTTCGTTCCACACCTTGACCGCCTCTTCCCCATCAAAAAACGCGATCCACACCGCGTAATGCCCACGCTGCGAACATAACAGCCGCGCAAGTTCCAGCATCACAGCCGTCGAAGATCCGCCATCATCAGCGCCAACGAAGTTATCCAGAATTTTCGTGTCGTAATGCGTCCCAAGAAGAATCACGCCGGGCTTATCGCCGGGAATCTTCACCAGAAAATTCTTCATCGGTAAACGCCCGATTGGCGTGTCGGAAGTGAACGCATCCGTCTCCACCGTGCATCCGTAGCTCTTCAATTCGGACAAAAGATATTCCTGCGCTTGCGCAATCGCGGGAGACCCCGACGGACGCGGCCCAAACCCCACTTGTTTCGCCACATGACTGAAAGCGCGCTTCCCGTCGAACCCATCAACCGTATCGGGCGAAGGCGCCTCATCGGCGGGCGGCAAAGTTGCCACCGTGCTCATGAACGGCGGGCTTCCAGCAGCAGCCTTGGCATCGTCGCCCTTGGCCTTACATCCGACCAGCGACGCGCATGCCACACACGCGCAGAACGCCCGCAAAATTCTTCCATTCATCCGATTCATCTAACTCGCCTCCGCAGCCAACCGCCGATTGCGTCGCCGCACCACCAACGCGGAAACCCCGATGCTTATAAAGTACAGCGCCACCATCGGCGCCATGAAAATCAGCATACTCAGGGCGTCAGGCGGCGCAGCCACCGCGGCCGCCACCGCGATGAGCAAAATCGCGTATCGAAAATTCTTCCACATGAATTGCGGCGTCACGATTCCGAATAACGAGAGGAAAAATATCAGCACCGGCAGTTCGAACATCAACCCAATGCAAAGCAGCGTCAGCAGGATCAGATCAAAATACTCGCTGATGCTGATCATCGGCACCACTTCGTGCTGCAAGCTGAACAATGGTCCGGGATTCACCAGAAAGTGCAGCATATACGGCAGCGTGATGAAATAGCCGAAGGCAATGCCCGCAAGAAAAAGAAAAACCGTGGAAAACAGGAACCCGGTAATGGCTCCGCGTTCGTGTTTATACAGCGCCGGGGCCACAAACAGCCAAACTTGATACAGCACCACAGGAGAAGCCAGCACGATGCCGAGATAAACTCCTACCGTGATGATCAGATTGAGCGCACCGGCTGGGTGCGTGTAAATGAGTTTCTTCTCCAGGTGCGCGTCCGCCAGCGCTTTCAGTATCGGCCGGTTGATCCAGTCGATAAAAAATCTTGAAAGGTAAACGCCGGCGAACGCTCCGATGACCACGGCAATGAGCGAGTTGACGATGCGCTTGCGCAACTCAACAAGGTGCTCGAAAAACGTCATCGCTCCGGCAGGTTCCGTGTCCGGCGACACGGTAACAGCTTCGCCCGCCGCCTCAAGCTGGTTGCTGGTGGTCATGGATGGCTTCTGGCGCGCCCGTCGAAGCCGCCGCAGTCTCGGATTTCTCTTCGATTTTCTGTTCTTCGGCGCGCGGCACGGCTTCCGCGACGGGTGCAATTACAGGCGCTTCGCTGGCGCGGCGATCAATATCGGTCTGTGCCGCCGCCGTTTCACTTCCCGGGGCGGTGCTTTCCGTGGCCGGCTCCGCCGGCGTAACGACGGCAGCGGCGGCAGCAGCAGCCTTCTGCCGCTCCGCGATCACCGCTTGCCGCTCGATGTTGCGCATCTCCTCTTCAAACGCACCCTTGAAGTCTGTCGACGCCTTACGAAACTCCGCCATCAGCTTGCCAAACGTCCGCGCCAGTTCCGGCAGCTTCTGCGGCCCGAATACGACCAGCACGATGACAAATAGCACAACCATGTGAGGGATGCTGAGCATGAGTCCGGGTGACCATTTGAGGGCCCATTGGCATCATAGAGAACGGTGTTTGCCACTGTCAAACGGCTCTTTGCGTTATGCTATAATTCCTAGACGAGTGGATCAGG
>Ga0210410_10006263_pt1 | contig 10360 bp, 10 predicted proteins | sample IncBWC4MmetaG_FD_161058 | JGI IMG/M metagenome (GOLD analysis project Ga0210410, IMG submission 161058) | Forest soil microbial communities from Barre Woods Harvard Forest LTER site, Petersham, Massachusetts, United States - Inc-BW-C-4-M | ecosystem: Environmental > Terrestrial > Soil >... | reverse complement strand
AAAGTTTTCGCACCAATTTAGAAAGGCAGGCAGTTATGGCAGACGAACCAAGACAGCAATCGCAAGCCCCCAGCGGCGCACCTCGTCGCGACGGCCCCGGTGGTCACGGCGGCGGACACGGCCCTGGTGGCGGTCACGGCGGCCCGCGTCGCGAAGGCGGCCCCGGTGGACCGGGCGGTCCCGGCGGACGCCCCCGCGGCAAGCGCCAATATTTCCGCAAGAAGAAAGTCTGCAAGTTTTGCGTCGAGAAGATGGACTTCATCGACTACAAGCGCGCCGACATCCTCTCCCAGTTCGTGCAAGAGCGCGGCAAAATTCTCCCGCGCCGCATGACCGGTGTCTGCTCGCGCCACCAGCGTTGGCTCGGCGTAGCCATCAAGCGCGCCCGCAACATCGCGCTGATGCCCTTCGCCGGCAGCGCCGCAGGCACGCACGCACCGCGCCAAGTAGCCCCCGCGGGAGCGCCAGGCGCGCAAGCCCACGCACCAGCCGCAGCACCGCAAGCGCACGCACCGGCAACGCCAGCCGCCGCGCCACCAGCAGCGCCCCCGGAAAGCGAAGCGCCAAAAACGTAACGGCGTCCATGTAGTGGCCGATCTTTAGATCGGTGAGAAGCAACTGTAGGCGCTGGGCTTTAGCCCAGCCAGCAATCGATCGGATTTAGCGACAGGAGCAAAGAGGAACGTTATGGAAATCATTCTGCAAGAAGATATCGACAAGCTCGGCCACCGCGGCGACATCGTCACCGTAAAGCCCGGCTACGCCCGCAATTTCCTGCTGCCGCGCAAGCTCGCCATCGAAGCCACCACCGGCAACATGAAAGCCGTCGAGCGCATTCGCGCGTCGCTCGCCAAGAAAACCGCCACGGAGCTGGACGCCGCGCAAAAGCAAGCCGCGCTCCTCAACGGCGTCTCTGTTCGCTTCACGCGCAAGACCGGTGAGAACGATCAGCTCTTCGGCTCCGTAACCACTGCCGACATCGCCGACTCTCTCGCCACACAAGGCTTCAAGATCGATAAGCGCCAGGTTCAGCTCAAGGAACCCATCCGCGCCCTCGGCGAATATCCCATCACCATAAAAGTCTTCCGCGACGTAACCGCCGAAGTAAAGGCCCAAGTCGAAAAAGAATCGTAGCAGTTTTTGCTGGTAACAATTTTCCGCGCCGCCACGCTAAAACTTGGCGGCGCTTTTTTTGTCACCTGCATGCTCACAGCGACGTAACTGTAGCGCAGGGCGAAGTCTTCGTAGCCCTGCGGCTTTTCCGCTCGCCGGCAAAATTCAAAATACTCACGCGCACCACTACAGAAAAAACTTTTGCACATTTTCCGAAGCGATGCACAGCTACACCAATTGACGCCCGCCAATCTTCGCTACACAATGCGCTCACGCTTTCAAACAGGGAGTCGGTCGAGCCAGGCATCGTCCTCGCCACCTGAAAAAATTTGAATCCGATGTTCGCGTGCAACGTCATCTTGCGCGCCAGGAAAGGTCTGTGTTACCGTAGGCGAAAATAAAGCGAAATATGCCCACCGACTCCACTTTAGAAAAGCCGCTCCCCAATAATCTCGACGCCGAGCGTTCCGTCCTGGGAGCCGTAATTCTCGACAACAACGCCCTCAACGCCGCCATAGAAAATCTCAAGCCCGAGGATTTCTTCCTCGACCAGCACCGCCGCGTCTTCACCCAGATGATCGCGCTCGGCGAAAGCCAGCAAGCCATCGACCTCATCACGCTCACTGAAGAGCTCCACCGCCATGGCGAGCTCGAAGCCGCAGGTGGCGCGCCCTATCTCGCCTCGCTCGCCGACGGCATGCCGCGCGTCTCCAATGTCGAGCACTACGCGCGCATCGTCAAAGAAAAGGCCATCCTCCGCAATCTCATCCACACCACGCACAATATTCAGCAGCGCGCCTTCGAGGGCGAAGACGGCGCCGACGCCATCCTCGACAACGCCGAATCTTCCATCTTCCAGCTCGCTGAAGACCGCATCCGCGCCGGCCTCATCCCCGTCAAGGATATCGTTCGCGACAATTTCGAGCGCCTCGAAAAAATCTTCCGCGAAGGCAAGAGCATCACCGGCATCCCCACCGGCTATGTCGAGCTGGACAAGCTCACCTCCGGCCTGCAAGCCTCCGAGCTGCTCATCCTCGCCGCGCGCCCTTCCCAGGGAAAAACCGCGCTCGCCCTCAACCTCGCCGAAAACATCGGCATTCGCGCCGGCCAGCCCGTTGCCGTCTTCAGCCTCGAAATGTCCAAGGAGTCGCTCCTCCAGCGCCTGGTCGCCTCCGTAGCCCAGATCGACGCCCACAAATTCCGCACCGGCCATCTCTCCCGCGAAGATTGGCGCCGCATGACCGAAGCGCTCGGCACCATCTCTTCCGCACCCATCTGGGTGGACGACGCCGGCTCCATCTCCGTCCTCGAAATCGGCGCAAAAGCCCGCCGCCTCAAGCGCGACAAAGGCCTCTCTCTCCTGATCGTGGATTACCTGCAGTTGATTACCGCGCGCGGCCGCTTCGGCAATCGCCAGGAAGAAGTCGCCAGCATCTCCCGCGGCCTCAAAGGTCTCGCCAAAGAGCTGCAGATTCCCGTGCTCGTCCTCAGCCAGCTCACCCGCGCCCCCGAACGCGACGAGCGTGGCCCCCAGCTCTCTGACCTCCGCGAATCCGGCGCCATCGAGCAGGACGCCGACGTCGTCATGTTCATCTACCGCCCGCACTTCTTCAAAGCCGGCGCCACCCCCGAAGAACGCGAAGAGACCGAGCTGCGCATAGCCAAGCAACGCAACGGCCCCACAGACACAGTCCGCTTCGTATTCCGCAGCCGCCTGACGCGCTTCGAGGAAGCCGCCCCCGACGCTTTTTCGCAATTCTCCCCCGAGGATATGTAATAGCGCCAATTATTAATTGATGTATATTCTAATTGTCTTCATATGCGCACAATTGTGCTCAGCCGTTAGTGGGACAGCCATTTCTGGCTGTCCGCCACCGGCTTGCAGGATGGCAAATCGAAAACTCGCGAATTATAAAACGTGCCTGTGACATGACCTTTTACCGCCGCAAGCTCCCGCACTGGCACCCCGAAGGCGTGCCTATCTTTCTCACCTGGAGGCTCTGTGGCTCTCTCCCTGCCTCCGTTCGGACAGCCAGAAATGGCTGTCCCACAAAAGACTCCGCAGGCAAACGATTCAAGCTTCTCGATTCCGCTCTAGACAAATGCTCCACCGGACCGCTCTGGCTGAAAGATCCCCGCGTCGCAACATCCGTCGTACAAACGATTCATAGAGGCGAATCGGTTTTAGGTTATTTTGTCCTCCACGCGTTCGTGCTGATGCCAAACCATGTTCACCTGCTTATCACGCCAAAAATCTCCCTTCCCCGTATAACAAACGGAATCAAAGGCACGAGCTCCCATCAGGCCAATTCTATCCTCTCTCGGGAAGGGCAACCTTTCTGGCAGGACGAATCTTTCGATCATTGGGTGCGCTCGCCGAAAGAGTTCGGCAAAATCCGCGCCTACATCGAAAACAACCCAGTCTCCGCCGGCCTCGTTCGCACACCCCAAGACTGGCCTTGGTCAAGTTACAGCACCTGGGGGGGCAGCCATTTCTGGCTGTACGCCTCGTACGAGGCAGCAGATCGGGTCCGCCGACAGCGTTAGCTTTCGCGTCCACTTACTGGCGCCGACTTACCAACACCCTCCCGCATGTCGCTATTCCTGGGCTGATACAGAACAGTGATATAACTAGTGCCGCAGGCACGGCGCGCAAGCCGGGTTGAATCTCAACTTGGGTTCTGCTATTGCCGCCGGCAACTTGGTTCGATTCCAAACTTTGGGAATGGTCTCCTACTCTGCTGGCGGAGTCGGCCGGGTGCCCCATCCTTGCGGTTTGTGCAAGGGTGGGTTTTTCTTTCCGCTCTAGCGCGTCAAGACCTAAGGCCGGCCGTCCGCGACCCGCGCAACTACTGCGACCCCGCTCCCAACTGCTTCAGTTTGGTTTCAGCGCTCTCTTGAATCGCTTTGCGCTGCGCCTCCGGAACCGTTTTATCCCATTTCAAATACTCCAGCGCTTTCTTGGCGTTCTCTCGCGCCAAATCCTTCTGTCCGGCGGCAAGATACGCATCGGAGAGGCTATCGTACACGTTCGGCGAGTTCGGATATGCGACAGCATTGAGCTTCATGATTTGCACCGCTCCCCCGAAGTCCCCCGATTGCAAGTGTTCGTATCCGAGTTGATTCGCCATCGCTTCGGAGAAGAGATTCGCCTTGGGATCACTCTGGCGCGCCGCGTCCAACTTCTGTGCGATTGCAGCGGCCCCTCCCGGCATATCGAGTATTTCCAAAATTACGGGCGTACCCTTCTTTGATAGAACGTTCGCTGCCGGAGCGCTCCCCGGTGTTTTCACCAAAGTTTGCACATACCAGTCCACAATCGTTCCCGGCAGTTCTTTGTGCGCCGCGAACATTTCCGTTCCGTGGCCTCCCGAGGAGTAGTGCACGAATTTGGTTCCCGCGTTCCCGGATAGCTCATACAGCCACTGCATAACTTCCACCGCTGCGCCGTCGTCATCGGCAGCGGAAAGCATCATGGGAAGCTTTTCCGATTTCCGCAGGAACGCCCGCCCGTCGCGATCGGTATTGCCGGACAATAGCACCAGCGATTTCACTTCCGGATGCCGCCATGCCAGTTGAATCGACTGGTTAACGCCGCAGCTCGCGCCTCCCGCACCAACAATGCCCCGCGTTACACTCGGCTGCGACACCAGATAGCTGAACGCCGTGTCGACGTCGCGGGGCCATTTCTCCGCCACGATCTTCGCAAACTCGTCCTGAGGAAGATCTTTGTACGGAGTCCCTCCGCTTTCTCCGTAGCCGCGATAATCCAGCGTCAGTACGTTGATTCCGGCTCCCGCTAGCCGCCCAGCCAGCTCATCCCAATTCTTCCTCTGCTGATTGCACTGGTGCAGCAGCAACACTCCCGGGCCGGGTTTCGCGGCAGCGAAGAACGTCGCCTTCAACGTCGTACCATCTTGCGCCTTCAAATCCACAATGCGTGGAGCAGGCAGCTCCTGCGCCTTACAACTCACACCAAAAAACAGCATCACCAGCAAACCCATTGGCATGATTCGACTCATGACTATCACCTCCCGTAGCATTCCCCCGAAGTCCCTGGTTCACTTAGTCGCATCCTTGCGCGTCCACTCGCCGGTTGCCGACTTCACCCAAATCTGCCCGCGTGCATCAAGCCATGCCCCCATCGGCACACCGTCCTTCGACTCCGCGCCAATCCGCAACACATTTCCATCGATATCCTCGATCTGCATCTCGTACGCCCACCCATAATTCGTCGGCGCATGCCGCACCTTCGCACCCGCCGCCCGATACTCCTCAAACAGCGGCTCAATCGCGTCCACGCCGATCCACACCCAACCTCCTGCATGCCCCTGATCGCCCTCGCACAGCATGATGTGGCACCGCCCCCGCGAAACCGACGCCATAATTCCCGGATCCTGCCAATCCACCTTGAACCCCAACACCTTCACATAATATTCAAGGCTCGCCGCCAAACTCCCCACCCGCAGTATCGGCGTAACCCCTTGAAACTCAATCGCGCCAGCTTTCCGCGCCTCTCCGGCTCCCGCTTCCCTAGGGTGCCCCATCCTCGCGGTGTCTGCGAGGGTGGGTCTTTCTTGATCTTCTCCGCCTGATTCTGTCTTTCTCCGCGTCTCTCCGGCAGGTTCCGTCATAGCCGTTCCTCCCTGCGCACAAAAAATAGTACAGAAGCCCTTTTTTGTCCCTTAGTACAGTTGTCTTGAGTTTACCAACAGAGTAATATAGGCAGCGATTATCGCACTCTGCATACGCGCCTGGTTCAAAATCCCTCCGCGCCGTTCAGGTCGATGGTAACGAGAGGTCACGCTTTTCTAGTCCGAAAGTGGCGAGCAAGCTTCGACTAAGTACCTTTAGAATGAACACTTGCAAAAGTGTATCAAAAGAAAGCACTTTAACTTGCTTTAGAATGAACACTTATGAAAAAAGGGGGGGGAGGGGGTAGCCGTACCCCTGCTGCAAATCCGCGACCCTCACTTGGCCGCCGGATTCACGGGAAGCCCCTGCCGGCACGCTCACATGCGATCTTGAAACGAAAACGCCGATTCCAGCTTGAGCGGTTTCCCATCGAGCTCCGCATAGGGATAAATAAAATAGTTGAGCGGCTCCCCTTGCTGGGCCGGGTCCAGCATGATGTCGCGACCAACCGTGAATTGCACGCGATTGTCGTCGTGCGCACCGAAGAAATAATTTTTCTTCTCCGGATGCTTCCATGCTTCGGACGCATCGACCGGGATCCACCCGTATCGCTCAACATAAAATTCCGCCCAGCAGTGATATCCCGGTATGGCTCCGGCGTGCTGTTCCTCGGGGAGCGGAAAGCCAATCTCGAATCGCGCGGGAATCCCCGCCGCCCTCATCATCCCAATGAACAACGAATGAAAATCCGTGCAGTTGCCGCGCTTTGCCGTGCACGCCCAGATCGCATCGCCGTTGCCCCACCCGGTTCCGGATTTGTCATAGCGCATGGTCGCGATCACGTAATCGTAGATAGCGCGGGCTTTCGCCATCGGATCCTGAATCCCTCGCGTTTGCTCAGCGGAAAGGTCTGCAATAGTTCCCGCAAGCGGGACGCGGCGGTCTGGCTCGAGGAAGCGCTTCAAATCTCCACTACGCGCTTCCGTTCCCCCTGCAGCATTCGTCACGCTCGGATTCCCTTCGACCGCTACGCGATGCTCCTGCCGTGCCACCTGAAAATGGACGCTGACCTCTGCCGCCGCGGCCTTCGCTGCGGGAACTTCCAGGTATACGTACTCGTTGCCGTATTCCGAATCGCGATGAGTGGCGTAAGGGAATGGAGATTCAATTTTCAAGTCGCTGATTGCCTGGTATGCATCCGATTGTGGCAGCGGAATCCAAATTTTCGAAGTTTTCGCGTCCGCCGGCAGTGCCGGAATTTTCGTCACGTAAGTAAATTCAAAATTGCGTACCGGCGCGCTTACGCGTGAAGACGCGGAAAAGCTCCGCCCGGCAATGCCGATCACTGAAATGCAAAGCAACGCCAAAAGAAAAGTTCTGCTCGATTTCATGGTAAAACTTTCTCCAAACCAATACGGCCTGGTGACTAAGCGGGGTTTATCGACTCGAACTTCAAAACGGATATGTGCCGGCGGGACCCGCGGTTAGCGGGCTGTTCAAGTGAAGCCACTAGAGCAGAACAACAGCATACATAACCTTAATAGCACCGACGCCGTTCAGTTTGCAAGAGCGGCCAAGTCCCGCAACGGAGCAGTCCGCGCCGTAGTTCTCTCACAACGCATTCGCCCTCTCGAGCCGCTCGCGGAAATATTCCTTCCAGCTCTCGGGCAGCGCCGCAACTTGCAGTGCTCGCCGCACCGACTTCGCGTCATTCTCGTTATACCTCTTCGCAATATACAGTCGAGTGATCTCCGACACAGGCACCGCATTGCCATCGTGCGAAATCACTTTAATCTCATCGCCTGCAGCGACTTCCCCTTCGCGAGTAACGGCGACATAGAATCCGGTACGTCCGCTCGCCAGAAATCGCCGGACCATGTCGTCGGACTGAAATCTGACGCCCAATTTGTAGCAGGGCAGGCGAGGTTGCGTCACCACAACTTCCGCGGAACCTACAGAGAAACGATCGCCAAGATGTACGGAGCTTTCCGACATACCGTCGGCGGTGAAATTTTCTCCAAACATGCCCATTGGCAACTCGCGACCGGGCAACTCTTTCTTCCAGTAGTCGTAATGTTCGACCGGGTAGCAGTACACGGCCTTGTACTCTCCACCATGCACGGTGAGATCGGCTTGAGCGTCGCCGTCCAAGTTGAGCGTGCGCAAAGCGAGTCGGCCCGTCACGGGCGACTTGAAGATGCCGGTAGTTACCACTCGACTGTGCCACGTAACATCTCGCGGCAGTCCGACGTTCAGCGACACAATTTTCATATACCTATACTACTCTCGGCGTTGGGCGATCAGCCGTGCGGATGCGCTTATCTTGCGGACGGGCTTGCCTCAGAAATTCGGGCTCGAAAGCGGGTTTGGGTTTGTGTGCTGCCGGCAATCAACGATGCTTAATCGCCGAATCTTTCTACGGCGCGTGCTTTTGCTTTCGCGGCTTCTTCTTCGCGATTCTTTGGAGGAGCGGTTGTCTCGAGTGAATGCAGGAGCCGCCTCGAGATCTCCGCTACTTCGTCTATTGCGGCGAGAAACGCCGCTTCATTTGCCTTGGACGGCTTGTTGAAGCCGGTGATTTTTCTTACGAATTGCAGCGAAGCAGCGCGCACCTCTTCGTCGGTGACTGGCGGATCGAAATTGAAAAGCGTCCTAATGTTTCTGCACATCGTTAAATCTCCTGAGATCGGCCGCCGGATATCGGTTCAAGGACCACCGAACATTGTCCTATAACCTGAGTGGTTTTTGCCCACGTTAGAGAAAAGCCGCAGGGCTACGCGGACTCCGCCCCGCGCTACATGTAAGCCCTGCATACAGGTTAGTTGTGGCTCACTATCGGCGGGGTGTGGGTGACATGACACTGCGTCCGAAATATTGACGTAAACGATTCCGGCAGATCATGACCATGTACTTGCATACTCAACAGGTTACAAGGCGGCGTGGTTCTGTTTGTGGCGTCGCGTCTGCGGCTGCTTGATTGCTTTCAAGTTGGGTGTTGCCTTTCACGAAGCATCCGCGCAGCGGTTCGGCCCCGGCCGCGCGGATGTCGTACACTATTTGCCTCTCAGGACGACCATGGCGGCGCGACAGAAAAACCAGGTGAAAATCGAAGGGCGACCCGTGTGGGCGGAGGTTTCCTCGTCGGCGCTTGCGCACAACTTGTGTGCCATTAGGGACTTCGTGAATCCGGCGAACGAAAAGCGCAAGACGCCGCGCAAAGTGCTCTCCATCGTCAAGGGCAATGGCTACGGGCACGGCGGACCGCAGGTTGCAAAAATACTCGAAAAAGCGGGCTCGGACTGGTTCGGCGTCACCTGCACGAATGAAGGGATCGACGTTCGCAAGGCGGGCATACGCAAACCAATCTTGGTGCTGACCAGCTTCTGGCCGGGCGAAGAAGCGAATTTATTGAAGTACGACTTGACCCCGGTGATCCACCGTTGCGAACAACTGGAACCGCTGGATCGCGCGGCGGCGAAACGCCCGGCGCGCAAACCGGTTTCGTTTCACCTGAAATTCGATACGGGCATGAATCGGCTCGGCATTGGCACCAGCGATGTGGAATGCTTCGCGCGGCAGCTCGCCAAATGCAAACATCTTCGGCTTAGCGGTGTGATGACGCATTTTGCTTCGTCGGAAGCGTTTGCGCCGGCGCCACAGGGCCAGCAAACACGCGAACAGGAAGTGCGCTTCTTCGAAGCGTTGGAGCGTTTGCGGAAGCTGGGCATCGACACTGGAATTGTGCACATGGCCAATAGCGCGGCGATTGCAGCGCGACCGGAAAGCTGGGGAGACATGGTGCGTCCCGGCGTAATTTTGTACGGATACCATCCCGGGTACGATCCGCCGGAGCAACGCGCGGAATCGGAGCGGCACTTGCCGTTGAAGCCGGTAATGAGCCTGCGCACGCGGATCATCAGTTTGCGCCGCGTTCCGGCCGGGTCAGGTGTCGGGTATGGAGCAAAGTTTGTGCCGCAGCGGCCTTCGGTGATTGCGGTGCTGGCGGCGGGCTATGGGGATGGTATTCACCGGTCGCTGAGCAATAGTCGCGGCCGCGTGCTGGTGCGTGGAAAACTTGTGCCCATCGTCGGAATCGTCTCTATGGACGTAACGATGATTGATGTTACGGACGTCGATGGCGCCGAAATCGGCGACGTGGTCACTATTTACGGCACTGATGGCGAACATGTGCATCCGGCGAATGGAGTCGCGCGCGCGATCGGTACCGTCACTTCTGATCTGCTGTGCGCGGTAACTGCACGCGTCCCTCGCGTTTACGTCTGAGGCGACGCAGAAGCCGACGCGGTTCTGGTTTGTGACCCTCTTCCGATTGCGAGCTTGCACTAATTTGTGTTTGAGGTCGTCGGAGCACAGCCAAGAGTGGCTGTGCTACTGGGTGCTTGGGCGCTGTGGTTGAGGTACACTCTGAAGTTTGCGGTGCGCGAGTGAAACGCGCTGCGCACGCAGTCAAATAATGAATCGCATAGCCGCCATTCTTCCTGCTGCTGGTCTTGGAACGCGCATGGGCGCGGAGACACCCAAACAATTTTTGGAGTTGGATGGCGTGCCGATTGTGATTTTGAGTCTGCGGCGGATTGCTTCGTGCGATTTG
>Ga0210410_10006261_pt1 | contig 10361 bp, 10 predicted proteins | sample IncBWC4MmetaG_FD_161058 | JGI IMG/M metagenome (GOLD analysis project Ga0210410, IMG submission 161058) | Forest soil microbial communities from Barre Woods Harvard Forest LTER site, Petersham, Massachusetts, United States - Inc-BW-C-4-M | ecosystem: Environmental > Terrestrial > Soil >... | reverse complement strand
ATGAAACGGTCCCACTGGAACAGATCCTGAAAATCAAACAGTCGGTTTCCCCCAGCGAATCGGTCACGAGTTTCGTCCAAATCCCGCTGCGCGCACAGGCCCTCGCTGACACCGCGGAAGGTCGCGGAAGCCATGCGGGCGGACGGGGTTGAGATTGCCGCAAAGTGCGGCCACAATCTGACCTTCGCTGCGGCCATCCCTGACAGAATGACCCTCTCGTTCGAAGATTTTCCCGTCGGCCGCCTCGGCAGCTTTGGCCCGCGCCATGTCACGCGCGAGGAGATCCTGGAGTTTGCCGGCGAATATGACCCGCAGCCGATGCATCTCGACGAGGAGGCCGCCAAAAAGACCATGTTGAAGGGGCTTTCGGGCTCGGGCTGGCACCTCTGCGCCGTCATGATGCGGATGATGTTCGACGGCTTCCTCGGCCGCGCCGCCTCGCTGGGCTCGCCCGGCGTCAACGAGCTGCGCTGGGTGGCGCCGCTGCGGCCGGGCGACGATGTGACGCTCGACGTCGACGTGACCGAGGCGCGGATCTCGCGCAGCCGGCCCGAGACGGGGATCGTGACCTTCAAGGGCGTGGCGCGCAACGCGGCGGGCCAGGTGCTGTGCGAGATGGTCTCGCCGATCATCATCAGCCGCAGGGCGAGTGCCGGCTGATGTGGTACTTCGAGGACATCAATGTCGGTCGCCGGCGCGAGGTCGGCTCCTTCACCTTCACCGCCGACGAGATCAAGCGGTTCGCGCGGAAATACGACCCGCAGCGGTTTCATCTGTCCGAGGAGGAAGGCCGCAAGTCGCTGTTCGGCGGGCTCGCGGCTTCCGGCTGGCACGTCGCCTCGGTCTGCATGAAGCTGATGGTCACGGGCGCCCAGCGGCTTGCCAGGGAAGCGGTGGCGCGCGGCGAGACGATTGCCGCGAGCGGACCGTCGCCGGGCTTTCGCGACCTGCGCTGGATCAAGCCGGTCATGGCCGGTGACACCGTCAGCTATGTCAGCGAGGTCGAGAGCAAGCGGACGTCGGACTCGCGTCCCGAATGGGGCATCGTCGAGATTCGCAACACCGGCACCAACCAGCGCGGCGAGGTGGTGTTCTCCTATCTCGGCACCGGCTTCGTGCCACGGCGAAACCCGGGCTCGGCGCAGAAGTAACGGGATAGCAAGGTTACCGCATCGTTCTGCGCCTTCATCGCGCCGAATGAATCGGTGGAACAAATTCCCTGCTAACGCATTTTGAACCTGTGACGAGGATAGTGACCCTCGCAAAATTCGGCGAGGGACGACGATGGCGGATCGCAACGGCTTGCAACTGGTGGGGCTTATCTTCGCAACGGTGACGCTTGCGGTGATGCTGACGGCGGCGATGGTGGTGAGGGGCTACGCCGACGGCGGCTATCGGCTCGAGGTCGCCTCGATCGACCGCCAATAATCAGCTTTCGCTAACCATTGGCGGCAAATCTCAGCGCAGCCAGACCAGCGCCATCGCCGTTACGGCGAGGAACAGCAATCCGACAAAACGGATCATAATGGTGCCGACCCGGTGCGGCGACGGCCGCAGCGGAATCGGATCGGGCGTATCGGGCCGAATGCTTTCCATGGGCGATTGATCCCCGTTTGCGCCGAAATCTGGCGCCTGCCCTTGGTCGCGGCCGGGGATCGTCACGTTCAAGCTCATTTTGCACTTTTTGTTCTGGCCGGAATCGAAACCGCCGCGCTCCCGCGGGAGGGCGGCGGTCGGCATTTGCATGAGCGATCAGCCGTTGCGCAGCCCGTCGGCCGAGCGCTTCCACTGCTGGACGTTGTCGGCGATCATGCGCGTCGACTTCATCGCGGCCTGGCTCAGCTGCGCATAGCCGGAAATCTCGCGCTGGACGCGCTGGCCTTCGGCATGCAGGAGGTCGCGGAGCGCCTCGAGCTCCGAGATCAGTTTCTCGATTTCCGACACCGAGGTGCCGGCGACGCGGTGGATCAGCGAATTGACATTGTTCACGGTTGCCTCGGCGCTTGGGTCGAGCGTCGTCTCTGGAGCGGTGACTGCGACCGGACGGCGCAGATAGGCGATATCGTTGCGGACGAATTCGCGGATGCCTTCCTCGACTTCCGAGACCGCGTCGAGATCGGCGTCGGTTTCCGGTTCGATCGGGTCAATTTGCTCAGAACGAATGGCGTTATTCATCGGCCTTCCCCTTCTTTCGCGTTGGCGAGAGTCCCCCGCACGACGAATTTCCGAGTGGTAACAAGGCTATCAGGGCGGCCGATTTTGACCGCAACGCGGCCAAGTTGCGGCATGACTGGTGCATTCAACCGGCTTCGCCGTGGCGGCTCGACCTGCCGGATTCACCAGCTTTTCTTGAAGCCGGCGCTGATGCTCTTGCTGGTGGTGCCAGCCGGCGTCTCACTGACCGAGCCGGAGATGGTGACGCCGTCGAGCACCTTCTGCTCGGCGCCGAATTTGCGCAGCCACTTCTCGTCGGATGTCGACAGGGTCTGGCCCGCAGTCACGCTGGTGCCGGTATCGCCGATTGAAAGCTTCGCCGATTGCTCGGTTTCGTAGCTGCGCGCCGGGTGTGGGCTAAGGCCGGGCACCGGCACCAGGCCCTGCTGGGTCATGGCGTACCCGTTCTGCAGGGTCAGCGAATACTGCTCGCTGATCGGCACCTGCTTGCTCAGGGAGGTGCCGAGCTTGCTCTGCTCGCTTGACGGATCGACGCGCGCCTCGACCGCGGTCTTGTCCCAGACCGACCCCGCGCCGGGTGCGGTCATCGTCGCCCAGGCGGAGCCGCCGGATTGCGGCAGAGTGCCGCCATTGGCGGTCTTCTCCGCCAGCAACTCGGACATCGTGGTCGGCTCGCGCGTCACCCTCATGTCGGCGCCGACGCGGGTGTCCCAGAACGGCGCGACCTGTTGCTTCACCGAGACCGCCGCGCCGTTCGCCCGGTTGTTCGACGACCATGTCATCTCGCCATCGGCGCCGGCGCGCCGCCCGGGCACCTTTGGGCCGTAGGTCAAGGTGGAAGGGTCGAGGTTGAGCTGGCTCCAGTCGAGGGTGTTGGCGTCGACCTCGGCGGCATCAGTAGGCTTGGTTTCGGCGCTGGCCGTCGCGGGCGTCGAATCATCGGCTGCTTCTTCGTCATCGTCCGCCTGTTGCGCCTGGGCGAAAGACGGATGCGGCGAAAGCGCGATCAGGCCCAACGTAAAACCCGCCGCCAGCAAAAGCGCGGCGGTGCTATCCCGCAAAACCCTTGAAGTCATGACCCAGCCCGCATGTCGACGGAGCCTAACATGAGGTGTTTCGGGTGCAAAATTGTGACGGCCGACTCACATCCGCGTCAGGCGTCTGCGTCACTTTGCACCAGCGGTGGACTGCGTCAGTCGGGCGGCGCTTTAAGCGCCGCCCGCTGGGCGAAGCGATCCCGACGGGGGCTGGAAGGTCGGATCGCTTCAATGCCTGCGCCACGAGAAACATCAGGCGCAGGATGTCAGGCGCTCATCCGCGGCAGATGGATGGGGTGTCCGAGCGCCTGCTCGACCAAATCGAAGCTGTCGATCAGGACGCGGATGTTGCTGAGCCGGGCGCCCTTGAACTGGGCGAAGTGGGCAACGCGGAGCGAGATCGGCTTGTTGGATTCCAGCGAGGTCAGCGAATAGCGCATCATCGATGCCGCGGAATCGACGCCGAGCATGATGGTCTCGCGATCGAAGCGGTGCACCCGCACGTTCTCCGCGATCTGCTTCACCACCTCGATCACCGCCTCCTTGCCGCGCCGCGCGCCGAGGAACGGAAACATGTCGATCGGGCCGTAGATCGCCCAATCGACGTCGTCGTCGAGCACGGTGGCAAGGTCGTCGAACTCGCGGTCGTTGATCGCACGGTGCAGCGCGCGCGAAAAACGCCAGAGGCTGTGCTCTGTCATGTCGCTTGATTCCCGGACTGGCTGTGAGAAGCAGCAGAAGTCCCGCAATGGACTAAAACCCGGCAGGAGACGCCCCCGCGTCCAGCCGGATTTGCTGCAGCTTTATTTGAAGGTTCAAGTAATCCAAAATGATGGAAATGCAATCGGCAATTTTGCATTGCACGCTTGCGACAGCCCCGTGAATTTACGGGGCTTTTAACGGTCGCTGCGCGTCACCCGATCACGCTCGATCGCGATCTCGTTATCGCGCACCGCCATCAGCGCGAACAGCAATGCGCCTCCCAGCGCGCCGATCCACTCGCTTCGCTCGCGGGGGGAGGGACAACAAGAGCGTCCTTCTAAACCTCATCCGGCCTGTTGCCGGCGAGCGCGGCGGTCAGATCGCGCTCCAGCACCTGCTGGACCACGTCGAAAGTGTCCATGATCTCGCGGATGTGGGTGATCCGGCCGTCACGCAGCGCATAGAACGCCGCGAGGTCGAACTGCACGATGCGGTTGTTGGTGATCTTGCGAAAGAACACCCGGATGTTCACCGCAACCTTGTCGGCTTCGGCGACGACGATCCGCATCTCGTGGCGCATGCTGGAATAGCGGGTGTGGATGGTCTGCCACATCCTGCGCACCTCGTCCTTGCCGCGGTGGTGACCCATATGCGGCAGGATATCCACCGGCGCGTTGGAGAAAAACTCGACGTCGTCGCTGCAGCGCGCCAGCGCACCCTCGACGTCGCCGGAATAGAACGCCTCGAGGAAGTTCAGCACGCGCTGGCGATTCAGATTCTCGACCATTCGTTCTCCGTCGGGTTCTCGTCGCCCGACTCGCAACCTGCGTTCATTCTGCGCAGGGGTGGCAGCGAGATCAATCCGGAAACATACGCATGCGACAATGGCGCATATGGCACCGCGACGTGAGAACAACCATAAGCTGTTTTCCAGACGAAAGCACCAACTTTCGCCTTGAGGTCGAGCGCGGCGCGGGCGGGCAGGCAACGGTTTGCGCCTCGGGTCATGAAGAGTCTCCCCACGGTCTGGAACCGCGTTCCGCGCCGGCCGTTATCGCTGCGAGATTCCATTTGGAGATCGCATATGAAAACCGCATTCGCTTTCGCCGCCGTCGCCGCACTGGCGCTGGCGTCCACCTCGCCGGCCGACGCCAAGGGTTGCCTCAAGGGTGCCGCCGTCGGCGGCGCCGCCGGCCACTTTGCCGGCCATCACGGCCTGCTCGGTGCTGCCGCCGGCTGCCTCTACGGCCGCCACCGCGCCAACGAGCAGGACCGGCAAACGCAGACGCAGGGCAATCCCCGCGACGCGCAGGGAAAGATGTAGGCGGACGCGCGAGCGCCCGCGTCGTCTTTTGCGTTGCTCGTCTTCAGATTCGAATGTCAAACAGCTGCTGCCACCCTCCCCTGGAGGGGGAGGGTCGGCGAGCATGAGCGAAGCGAAATGCGAGACGGGGTGGGGTGCGCGGTGGAAGACAAGTTCACCCCACCCCGCCGCTCATTGCATTCGCGTCGACCCTCCCCCTCCAGGGGAGGGTGAACACGCGTCAATGCATTCCCGCGACGGATTTTCCGCCCGAGTGATGCGTTGTCGGTGTCCCTCAAAAGAAGAGGGCGCAGGGAATGCCGGGCGCTGGCCGCACCCGCAGCCTTGTGTGCTGAAAGGGTAGAAATGCACACAAGATAGTCAGGTAGAGCCGAAAACACCCGGCACTCCCCGCGCAATGGTTTATCGGCTGCTCCGTGCTCTCCCCGGAGTTCCGGGCTTGTTAGCCTCCGTCGCGAGCAGATCATCTCCACTCACTTGACCCCAGCGTCGGGGGGACAGGACCACACGGCTTGACCGTCCGCATCGTGACGCACGTCTTGCGACACAACGCGTCCATCGCATTCCGCCTCGCGTTCGGTGACGATAGGCCTGACGCCCCTCTTGCCGAAACGGAACGGGCGGATTAGAGCACATGTTCCGATTTTCGGAAATAGAAATATCTGCGACATAGTAACGCGACGTGCAAAAAAAGACACAGCTCGTCATTCCGGGGCAGCCCCAATCTCCCTTCGTCATTCCGGGGCGCCGCGACTCGTCCGCCGAAGCGCATAGCGCGTAGGCGGAAGCGGCGAGCCCGGAATCCATAACCACTGGCCGCCGTAATTGACGGGATCGTCGACGAACCGTTTCCAACCACGAGCAGCTGTGGTTATGGATTCCGGGCCCGCGCCTCCCGAGCAAAATTGACGCCACGCGTCAATTTTGTCTCGATGGCGCGTCCCGGAATGACGAAGAATTATCCTGGTCGGCTCAAATCGAGGGTGGGTTCGAACGTCATGGACCACGTGCGGCCCTTCCAACCGTTGCCGGTCAACCGCTATGATGCCCGCTTTCCTGGGCCCGGGAGCATCGCATGAGGCGGCGGGACTTCATCTCGTTGGTTGGCGCCGCGACGGCTGCGGCACCAGCCATCGTCCGTGCGCAGGTCGTCAGGAAAATGCCGACGGTCGGCTATCTCTGGCACGCCGGCAGCCCGAAGGAAGAGTCGCCTTATTATGAGGCGCTGATCGAGGGCTTTTCCAGACTGGGATATGTCGACGGGAAGAACATCAATCTTGTCCACCGCTTCCCCAACGAAATCCCCGACCGCTTCCGCAGCATGGCGGCCGAACTCGTGGCCCTCAACGCCGACGTGCTGATGGGCGGCTCCGTCGGCGCGTCCTACCTTCGGGACGCAACGACCACGATTCCTATCGTCTTCATGTTCGTGCCCGATCCCGTCGGGATGAAGCTCGCGAAGAGCTTCGCCAATCCCGGCGGCAACATCACGGGGCTGTCCAACTTCGGCCGCGAGATCGCCGGCAAGCGCCTGCAGCTCCTGAAGGAGCTGGTGCCGGGCCTCAAGCGCGTGGGACTGCTGACCAATCCGGACCTGCAGACCAACCGTGTCTATGTCGAGGTGATGGGCGAGGCGGCGCGTCAGCTCGAGCTGTCGCTGCAGACGTTCGATGCGCGCTCCGTCGCCGAAATGGAGCCTGCGTTCGACGCCATGGCGAAAGCCGGCATCCAGGCCATGACGCCAATCCAGGGCGGCACCTCCTTCCAGGGACGTGCGGTCATTCCCAAACTCGCGTTGGCGCGGCACATCGCGATGTGCGCCTATTCAAGAGAGACGTTCGAATATGGCGCGTTGGTCTCCTATGGCCCCGATCAGGTCGAGATGTGCCGGCGGTCGGCGGTGTTTGCCGACAAGATTCTCAAAGGCGCAAAGCCCGCCGACATTCCGATCGAGCAGCCGTCGAGCTTCGAGTTCCTGATCAATCTCAAGACGGCCAAGGCGCTCGGCCTCGAAGTGCCGCTCAACCAGCAGCAGCTCGCGAATGAGGTGGTGGAATAGGTCTGTTCCCGAGGCGATGCGCGCGGAGGACGAAGAGGAAGTCGGTGGGGTCACCGCTCTCGTACTCGGCGAGGACCACCAACGATGTCATCCCGGGGCGCGCGCAGCGCGAACCCGGAATCTCGAGATTCCGGGTCTGCGCCAGGAGGCGCATCCCGGAATGACGACTTCTCATTCAACCAAGGCTTAGGTCAGCATCTGCCTTTTCGGATGAGCGCGCGACTGCAACGAGGTTCGGTAGCTGCCCATCGTTGACAAACCCCATCTCAAGCGCGGCAGTCAAGTCGTGTGGTCCTGACGCCTCGACGCCGGCGTCAAATTGGCGACGATGCTGCGCATCGCGCTGGTGACGGGGAACACTTGCACTGGAACAAAATCTTCTGCTAACCGTGTGGCAGCGCTCTAGATCTCTCGAAGGAAATGTCCTAACGTGGCGCAATGCTAAAAAAGAAATCGAACAAAAATAAAGCTGCCGCGCGACCAAAGCCCAGGTGAATTATCACTCCGTCAAGAATTGATTGGTCATTCGTTGCGCCAAGCGTGTGGGCAGGTCCAGTTGAACAGTTTTTGGACGCCGCTCCAGCAAAGCCCATCTTCGACCTGATCGTAACGTCACCGCCCTATAACATCGGCAAGGAATACGAACGACGCGAAACCTTGAAAAAGTACCTTGAGCGACAGGAATCCGTCATCAAGAAACTTGTTGGACTTCTAAAGCCGCGAGGCAGCCTTTGCTGGCAAGTTGGAAACTTCATTACCGCGAATGAGGTCGTTCCGCTCGACCTAGAATATCATCAAATCTTCAGACGACTCGGCCTTAAACTGCAAAATCGAATTGTCTGGCGATTCGGGCACGGCCTTCACAGCAGGCGTCGCTTTAGTGGGAGGTACGAGGTCGTTCTTTGGTACACCAAAGGAAGCAATTATAAATTCACCCTCGACCCCGTGAGGATTAAGTCCAAATATCCCGGGAAGCGGGCTTAAAGGCAAAAATAAGGGCAAGTATTCGAGCAACCCCTTAGGTAAGAACCCGGAGGACGTTTGGGATAACCGCCATTCTAGCGAGAACAGTCTCTCAAGCAGACGAATACCAAGACGCGGCTACCACCCAACCGATATCTAGCCAGGCATTAAAGTCAAAGCTCGAACGTCATGGGTTCCGCCGCAAGCTAAAATCCTATCAAACCAGAAACGTCCGAAAACTACTTCGCCAAACCTCCGGGGCGACTTTTTCTGTCCCAGGGGCGGGCAAAACATCTGAAGGTCTAGCTTTTTTTGCTGCCAGCGCCGGAAAAAATGAACGCCTTCTCGTCATTGCGCCTAAAAATGCGTTTGCGGCTTGGGAAACTCAATTCGAGTTGTGCTTGCCTTCGATCAAGATGGCCGAATTCTCTTAACGCCGACGGGACTTCAAATTGCTAATTCCATAGCGAAGAAGGAAGCCGCGGGCGCTTTGCGGATTCAGATATTGTCCATGATAAGGGCGTATAATTGGGTTTGGACGAACGCGCTCCGATATGGACGTCAAGAGGCAGTGCGAAGAATGCCGCCCGACGCACGCCAATGTTTCGCGGAATCACTCGCTCTTGATTCTCATTGGCCCAAGCAACTAATCCGCTGGTGGGACGAACTCTCGAAGTATCAGCGAGAGGTCCGCACGGAGGAAAACGCTGAGGTTGGACGCCACGCGGAAGAATTGTCTTTCGAGTACGAGCGCAAGCGCATAGGAATGCGTCCCGATTGGAGAGCGCTGGAGTCGAGCTTTAACGGTTATGACATTCTTTCACAAAAATCGAACGCTGATGCAACGCCGTTGCGAATCGAAGTTAAAGGCACCGCAATGAAAGCATCTGACGCGGAATTCTGGGTTACGCGTCATGAGTGGGCAACTGCCACAGCGAGCGGAGATTATATGTTTCATCTCTGGTCATTGGGAGAGGTGAACTCCCTATCGATCGTTCCGTTTGTTGATGTTGAGAGTCATATCCCTTTGGACCGAAACAAAGGGCGTTGGGAAAACGTAAAAATCAAATTCGGTCCATTTTTTTCGGGAAAGAGAAAGATCGTGAGTTTTAAATCAACGTCAGCTATGCGGACACCCGTGCCAAAGCGGATTCAGATGAGGCTCAAGACTCAATAGCCTAAGCGCAAGTTGCTACCGCTTTTTCCACCCACCTCGTTTCCCCGGTGCGCCGCCGGTCGAGCGCGGGGCGGGGCCGAACTCGGGACCGGATTGGCGGGAGTCGCTGGGTTGGATGATCCGGCTGTCGTCGCCGAACGGTTTCTTGGGAGGCGCGCCGCTCGGGCGGAAGGGCAGGGACTCCGGGCCGTGCATCTCGTCGAGATGCGGCTTGTGGATTTTGGAGTTGGCGCGGAGTTCGTCGAATTCGTCGGCGGACGGAAGCAGCGGGTCGTCGCCTCGCGATTTCACCCCACCCCGCGTGGCTGCGCCACGCGACCCTCCCCCTCCAGGGGAGGGTGAAGAAGCGCCGCTGCGGCTTGCGCCACCAGAAGAGCCGCCGCGCATTCCGCCACCGCGCATCCCTCTTCCCTTCATCGTCGTCGCCGGCAAATTCGCGGCCTCGCCATATTTCTTCGCGCCGGCATACGCCCCGGCGCGGTCCTGCACCGCGCGCTGCTTCACCGTGGGATCGTCGACCACCGCCAACTCGGTCGCGCGCAGGCGTTTGACCTCGTCGCGCAGCCGCGCCGCTTCCTCGAAATTCAGATCGGCCGCGGCCTCGCGCATCCGCGTTTCGAGATCGCCGAGAACCGCCTCGAAATTGTGCCCGATCGAGATGATGTCGTCGGTCATGTCGTGGCCGCCGACCTCGACCAGCACATGGTCGCGCTCGTAGACCGAGTTCATGATGTCGTGGATCGAGCGCTTGATGCTCTCCGGCGTGATGCCATGCGCGGTATTGTACTCGACCTGCTTTTCCCGTCGGCGATTGGTTTCGGCAATGGCGCGCTCCATCGAGCCGGTCACGGTGTCGGCATAGAGGATCACCTTGCCGTCGACATTGCGCGCGGCGCGGCCGATGGTCTGGATCAGCGAGGTCTC
>Ga0210410_10006260_pt1 | contig 10361 bp, 4 predicted proteins | sample IncBWC4MmetaG_FD_161058 | JGI IMG/M metagenome (GOLD analysis project Ga0210410, IMG submission 161058) | Forest soil microbial communities from Barre Woods Harvard Forest LTER site, Petersham, Massachusetts, United States - Inc-BW-C-4-M | ecosystem: Environmental > Terrestrial > Soil >... | reverse complement strand
GTTCGACGAGCGCAGCCTTTGCTGCTTTGTCGACAGCAAGGGCATTGGCATTTGAAAGCTGCTGCACACCGATGCCGACCGCCTCGTGGCCGCTGTATAGCAGGTTCGTATCATAGCTTTCCGCGCCAATCTCTGCCCCGCCGACGTCTTTTATTTGCACGATGCCATTCGCGGTGTTCTTGACGATGATGGCTTCGAACTCCTTCGGATCAGACAGGCGGCCTATGACGCGAAGAGTTGTTTGAAACGCCTGGTTGGGTTCGGACGGAGGTCTGCCGAGTTGACCAGCGGGTATTTCAACGTTCTGTTCTTGCAAAGCAGCGATAACATCGGTCGCGGTCAGCCCGCGCGCCGCCAGCTTGTTGGGGTCGAGCCAGATACGCATCGCATATTTGCGCTCGCCGAAAATGATGACATCGCCCACACCAGGAATGCGTTTCAGCGCATCTTTGACGTAAACGTCAAGGTAGTTGGAGATGTATTGATTGGAAAGGCTGTTGTCAGGCGAATAAAAGCCTGCACCGAACACGAAATTCGGATTCGCTTTGGTGATCGTGATGCCGGTGTTTTTGATCTCCTGGGGCAGTCGGCCCTGAGCGGTGGCAACCCGGTTCTGCACATCGACCGCCGCAATGTTCAAATCGTAACCAGTGCGAAATGTGACGTCGATGGAGCTGGTTCCGTCATTGGAACTGGTGGAGGTGATGTAGTGCATTCCTTCGACACCGTTGATCTGCTGTTCCAGCGGAATGGTAACCGCGGATTCCACCACTTGTGAGTTAGCGCCGACATAGTTGCTCGTGACCGAGACTTGCGGCGGAGCCAGCGTGGGGTACAACGAAATCGGCAAGCCTGGGATTGACACCGCGCCCGCAAGAATAATGAGCAAAGCGCAGACTGTTGCGAAAATCGGCCTTCGAATAAAAAAGTCGATCAACTGTGTTTTTCCTTCTCGCCTGTGGCTTAGACCATAGGCGTGCTAACTCTGCGTAACAAAGGTGACCTTCGAGAGCTTATCCGAGCGGTTGTACGGGGACGCCATCCTGTAGAAATTGTGTGCCGGAGATGATGACCTTATCGCCGGCCTTAAGCCCGCTGGTTACCGCGTAATCATTGCCCACTGTGTCGCCAAGACTCACTGCGCGTTGACGGGCGAACGTTCCCTTGTCCGTCTGTTCCGCGACATAAACAAACGCCTGTCCGCCGATTCTTGTAATGCTGAGAACAGGAACCGTCGGCGCCGGTGCAGTGCTCCATATGACGCGTGCCTTCACCAATTGCTCGTTCCGAAATACGTCGAGCGATGACTTGATCGGCGTCTTGACAAGAATCCCTTGCAATGAATTGTCGACTGTGGGTGAGACAAAATAAATCTGCGTCGCCTCGATTAAAGTGCCTGTGCTGGAAACAATCTGCACTGGCAACCCGGAGCGAATATCAGACGCACGCTCGGTCGGTATATATATGTAGGCCTCAAGCTGCGCGTTTTCGTCAACGGTCGTCAGCACAGTAGATGACGATACATAATCTCCGATATGGACGGGGATATCGCCGACAATACCATCAAAGGGAGCGGTCAAATTGTAGTAAGCCAGCTGCTGCTGCTCCGCGATGCGTGAAGCGATAGCGGCCTCCCAGTCAGCCTTGGAATTGTTGTATGACTGCAAGGCCTGATCGTAGGCCTGCTTGCTGGTCACTCCGTTTTGATAAAGCGAGCGCTGGCGTTCCAGGTCAGTTGCGGCGTAATCGTAAACCGCTTTCTTTTGGGCCTCAATGGCGCGCTGTTGTTCGACGGTCGCGGCCTGTTTCAACGGATCGATGACCATCAACGGTTGACCTGCGCGAACATGGTCGCCGGATTTGACAAGGATGCGGATCAGCGTGCCGTCGACCTGCGGTTGGATGTTGGCAGAGCGGCGGGATTTGATCGTCGACACGTACTCGTCCGAGCGGGGAACTGGTTTCAAGGCGACGGTCAGGGTCTTCACCGGCATCGCTTGCGGACCGTGTTGAGATGACGGGTCCTTTTTGGCGCAGCCGGCAAGTATCCCTAGCGCGAGCAGAATGACTGAAACTGGCTTCCTAAAAGGTTCCATCGAGTAAATCTAGCTCCTGCAGTTGTTTTCCGATGCCCGGTCGGATCGATTCATTGTCCGGGAGTTAACGTTTGATGCGGGGCAAACGGTTCGGCTTCATTATTGCAGAGTCCTGTAAATCTAAAGCCTCTGAACACTATGCTGCGAAATGATTGAAATGATAGGGCAGGCGAAAGTCATTCACCCAGTACACCTCCAATGAAGATGTCGCCGAAGAGATACGGGACGGGAAGATGACGACGCCTCTCGGCTGATCGCACCGTCAGCGCGACTGCTTTCTGCGCGAAAAGGTTTCGAGGCGCGCACAACGCGCTCCGTAGCCGGGGCGGCGACCAACTGCTTTGACTTCACTGGGTTCGGTTGTTAAAGTCGAAGGTGGCAGAGATCAATCAGACTGCGCCCGCAGCAGACTCTGTTCGCGTATTGCGTCCCCGTCGTCTAGCCCGGCCTAGGACACCGCCCTTTCACGGCGATAACACGGGTTCGAATCCCGTCGGGGACGCCAACAAGACGCCTACTTGAGCCCATTCGACGCTTTGAGCCTTTTTTTTGAGATTCTGTGGGGACTAATTGGCCCTTAGAACGCGGACCATCGCCGCCTCGCAAACCGCGCACTATCGTCATCACGGTCGGGTCGTGCTGAACGATCTGACGGTCACGCCTGGCCAAATCGACCCGACGCATGATCGCGCGTTCCTCTGCTCAGCCGCCTTTCACACCGGCTCTATCCGCAACGTAACTCAATCCACCAAGTGGAAGGTAAGCGACGAATACGGCATCGCTCGCAAGGAGTGCAACAAGGTCAACGTAGAAATCGACCACCTGGTTCCTCTGGAAGACGGCGGCACAAACGACATCAGCAACTTGTTGGCCCAGCCGCGATTGCCCCGGCCCGCCGCTCTCGACCAAGACATTCTCGAAGACAAAAATAAAGCGCGAGGTCTGCGCGGGCCGAATGGATCTTCCGACGGCACAGCACCGGCTGATGACTGATTGGTATGCGTTCTGGATTGAAGTTGTGCAAGTAAAATGACGTTTTACTTACTCGTGTCTCTGCGGGCGGAATCTAACTTTCCAGCAAGCTCCTCGAACGGACGCCGAAAACAATCGCGGGCCAAGAAGACCCGCGATTGTGCTGTTAGCACTGCATGATTCTTATCCCTGCGACGCCAACAAGCTCATTGCACGTTCTGTTTTACTGTGGCTGAACTGGGAACATATATGGTGTCGCCACTATAGCTGGCTGTGATGAAATGTGATCCCGTGCTCGCGAACTTCACATTCAGTGTCGCCACACCACTTCCATCCAAGGCAACAGTTCCAAGTGGAGTGAGAAGATCGTAGAAGGTCACCGTGCCGGTGGGCGTGCTGGGAAGGGGCGGGTTGGGAAGCCCCGGCGGTGCCACGACAACGGCCACTAATCTAACAGTTTGGCCGACTGCCGAAGGATTAGGTGTCGTACTGAGTCTGACCGCATCCTGAAGTCCGAAAACAAACGTGGTCGCCTTCGCGTTCGACGGCAAGTAAAATGCGTCCCCTGCGAACATGTCGCTTACCAACCCCGGACCGCGCGGCTGTGCCACCGGAAAAATGCTGCAGGCGGCAACCCCGAGCGCAGTGGTCATACCAGTACATGTTTGCGCGGTGACGCCGCTGCCAAGCACGAACTTCACTGAGCGTCCGGCGATCGGAACTATGTTGTCTTCAAGCAGCACGCCCGACAGATGGGCTGTCGTGCCGTTGGTGACCTCTACATCGCCGGTGTAGCTCAGTGTGGTTTCTTCTTTGGTGATGGTGAAAACGGCGGACGCGCTGCTGCCCTGGAAATTGCCGGAAGTAGTAAAGCTGGCAGTTACCGTGTAAGGACCGGGAACCTGATTAAGTGTTAGAGGAGGGCATGCCGCGAAGCCGCTGGCGCTGGTTACGGCTGTGCAGCTCTGAGTCCCTATCGTAAATTTAATGGTTTGCCCGGCTATTCCGGTTGATGTTCCGCTGAGGGTGAGTATGGCGGACAGAATGACAGGGTCGTGATAATCGCCCGAGGTGGCACCGGTGTACGTGACTTTGGTGGGCGTCGCGCTCACGATGAAGGACTGGAAGAAGTTTCTGACGCTGGTCAGGCCCGCGCCCGATGCGAACTCCGTGTACAAACGTCCGATGGTGCAGGCGTTGCCGTCGTAGTCCCCGTATTTAGGATTAGGGTTTCCAGTTGTGCAGGTTTCCTGTTTATTGGTGGTGGGATTCAAACCGCATTTGCCGCCGTCAGGGCCGGAAAAATCGCAGCGGTTGTTGGTTGATGGATCCGGATTAGGCGCGGGGACGAGTTTGCAGACGCCCGCAAGCTGGGGTTGTACCGAGCAGTTCTCCGAGTCAAACATGGAACGCGGCGAGCCCGGCCACAGGTTGCACTGTGGGTCTGAGGTTGTGGAAATTTTGAACTCGTCATTATTCCGGACGAGGTTCCCTGCGGAAAGTCCGGCGCTCGCCGCAAAGTAATCGGTCAGGTCATTGTTGGCAGCGGTGGCGGCCCGCCGGTCGTACCAAGTGACGAAGGCATTGCCACCTGTGGCGCAGGCCCATGGATGATAGCGGCGTGCAGTGACGTTTGTGTTTACAGTAACCGGGGCGCGCCAGTTCACACCGCCGTTTGTTGAATCCGCCACCAGGATGTTCTCGTTGTTTGCGGCCGTGTTGTTCGCCCAGGCCACATAAACATGGTTGCCATTAGTGTCATCCACCGTGACGGTTGGGCCGTTGAGAGTGTTGCCGTCCTCGCAGCGGTCAAGTCCGCCGAAACCGTTGGCGACTTCGCAGCCGGCGAACCTTGTGTACGCGCTCACTGTCGTAGGGAAGCTAGCCGAAGCCCTGGTCATCTGGGCTGCCGAGGTGGTGCAAGCGTTGAACTTGTCCACCCTGATGGTGGCCCTGTTGAGTTCGTAGACGACATAAAAGAACCCGTCTCTTCCCACGGCGACCCTGGGAAAGTCTGACTTCGCCTCAAGGGTTAACAGAGGCGCCCAAGTCGCGCCCCCGTCAGGAGAGCAAGTGACAAAGGCCCCACTGGTTCCGCAACCACCCTGGCAGTTTCTGACAGCAGCGTATACGCGATCTGCGCTTGCATTACCCGCGTTAACCCGGTCAGCGGCGATGTGTTCCTGGTCAAGGGCGCACGCGCCCCCGCCAGTGTTCGGACACACCGCGGCATTGACGAGAGCGCCGAAGGTCTGGCCGTTGGTCGTAGAGGGGGCTACTGCCACGCAGTTGTTTGTGGACGCGGGCGTTCCTGATGGGGACGCTCCCGGACATGGAGGCTGGCACTTGTTTCCGAAACACGCGAGTGCGGCGTGATAGAAGTTCCCGCTCTGCCCGAATGCGATGGAGCTGTCGCCGTCACTGACATTCAAGACGCCAGAGGATGGGAAGGTCTGGCCGCCGTCGTTAGAAGTGATCCACGCGCTCTGCTTAACTACCACGATGTTCATGCCGTTGTTCGAAACGGCAACCTCCAGTTCGCCGTTTGTCCCGTTGTTAAGCTGCAGCAGCGGGCTGGCAGGAGTGGCAGCGCCGACGCCGAGAGCAGCGACGGACAGCGGGATCGCGCTCTCTGCCAGGACCGCGTGGCTTTGCAGAGAGACTGGGCGCCTGGGCGTGTTGCTGAGCTTGTTCAGATCCTGCTGAACCTGCGACGGATTGCCGGTTGAGCTGAACACGAGGCTCCGGCCAATGGCGAGCACGAGGTCCTTGAGCTCTTTGCTGGCATCCGACGGAAGGCTGCCCTCGACGCGGACAAGCAGATTGCCCGCCGCGATCGCTGTCGTTACCTCGATAAGCTTCGGGTCTGGAAACAGCGGTCTTTGGCTCGGCTGGCTTCTCCTGGCAAGCTGGACGCGCTGCAGCGCCGGCCAGCCACCGATAGTGAGAAATGTCGAGCTTACAGAAGATTCCTTCGCGTACTCCGCGAGCTGGTTCACCGCGTCGGCGTGATCAGGCCGTTCCAGATAGCTAACCGCCACTCGAACAGTCGGTTCGGCAGTCTCCTGCTTGTCGGCAGGCACATTCAATATTACCCATGAGTTCATGGTGGGCTGAGCGATCGACCAGCCATCGGGGTAACTTACGGAGATGCCCTTGCCGGCATGAAGACTCGACGTGTGAGGCAGGACCGTCTGCGCTGCGCTCTCGATTGACAAGAACCCTGAAGCGACCGCAGCTGTCGCAATCGCAGCCAAAAAGTGCACGAGCTTTGATCGCAATGCGGCCATGGCGCATCCCGTTCTTGGCTTTACACACATCCGATCGTGGCACTTAGGGCTAAACCGATTATGCCGAACTTCTAGGAGTGCACCAGGCCCGAAGCGAAGAGATGTATTGGAGAGGCGCAGCATTGGATTCTCGCTTTTCTGCTGGCGCGTGCCAGCATGCTATGGAGCATTTCGCCCACCTCGGTCTCAATACTGAGAACTCAAGGCGTGAGTGCAATTTGAAATCCGGGGATCTAAAGAAACGCAGGCGTCGCCGAGGATTCTGTTTTGGGGCGACCCAATGATTACGCGCCGCGCGATTCTCGCAGACGATCTGTCGCGGCAACCAATGGTGACGCACCGCGTGGCTCTCGCAAATCCTCCACATGGACTAGTCTGCGATGCCACCCTTTTTCATCTCAATTCGGGAATTCCAAGAATGGCTACAAGCGTCAAGAGGCTGCTCAACTTCTTTCACTTTGTTGAACGAGGACTAAAACCGATGTCGGCGACGGCTTCTACACCGTTGCCGAATTAGCCACTCTGCGCAGGATCCTGATCAAACTGAGATGCGAGGACATCGACGACTTCGACGCCTCCGAGCAAAAGTGGACGCGCGGCTGGCAAATACATACGGCTGCTTTATTGGCCCAGTCGTAATTAATTTGACCGCATTACATTTCAACGGCTACGGTGAAGATAGACCTTGACTAGACGAAATTGATTGACCTAAAACCCGCATATGGACGGCCTTTGTAGAGGCAGGGCCGGCCCAGGCGGAGTTCATAGATCAAGGGCCACTCGCTCCTCCCCGCAAAAGCTACCACTCCGCTTCCCAAATCGATAGCAAAGTCCCCCCAGGGCTCGATGCACCGGTCCGGCCACGTTCGCCAATACCTTTTCCGAAAGGAAAGCCTCGCGAGCTCTCGACTGCTTTCCTCCCAGGAGTACCCCGGACCCAAAGTCTAGAAACGGAGAAGAGGACATGTTCAAACAACAGAAACAGAATCCCGGGAGCGAGCTGTTTGCATTCGCAGGTAGATTCAGCGCAATGACTCTGGCGCTGCTGGGGTTGAGCCTTTTCGTTCTTCCTGGCATGGCGCAGACATGCCCTGTTAACACCCCTCATATCCAGGGGGTGTGGCGAACGCTACCTTACCTGATGCCCATCAATCCGATCTCTGCGACCTTGCTCCACACGGGGGAGGTTCTGATCGTCGCCGGGTCAGAGAACGACGGTCGCAACAACTCGCCTGGTGCGGAGAGCTACCGCAACGCTATTTGGGATCCGACGGGCACGACCCAAAACAGCATAACGGTTCAGCAGATCAACTACGATGTCTTCTGCAGCGGGACGGCCGCCTTGCCGGATGGTCGGCCTCTAGTCATCGGTGGAACATCGGATTACTCATTCAAGGGCGACAACCGCGCCTCCATCTTCGATCCAGCAAGCAAGCAGTTCGTGCAATCACAGGGAATGGTAGACGGTCGATGGTACGGCACCGCCACCGCGCTCGGCGACGGGCGCATGATGGCGTTTTCCGGCCTGAACCTTAGCGGCGGGACCAATAATACCAATAATACGGTCGAGATCTATGACCTGAGGAATGCCGGGGCCGGTTGGACCAGCCCGGTCACCGCGCCATTCTTTCCCACTCTCTATCCACGCATGTTCCTGCTGCCGAATGGAAACGTGTTCTACACCGGACAGGGCGGCGGCACAAACTCGACCTTTTCGTGGATATTCGACCCAGTTGGTGGGATATGGGCGCAGTCGGTGAGAACCACCCTTAATAGGTATTACGGCTCCGCCGTTCTTCTGCCCCTTCTGCCGCCCAGCTACACGCCGAAAGTCATGAACTTTGGTGGCGGCGTTCCCGCGACGTCCAGTACGGAGATAATCGACCTCTCCGCCCCCTCACCTACCTGGAACCCGGGACCTAATATGTCGACGGGCCGTACTCAAATGAACGCGATCATCTTGCCCAATGGTAAGGTGCTTGCGGAGGGCGGCTCTTTGAACAACGAGAGCCCCGATAACCCGGGCAAGCGAGCGGACCTATACGACCCCGTCACCCAAAGCTTCAGCTCGGGCGGCACCGCATCATACTCTCGGCTGTATCACTCCACGGCGTTGCTCCTGCCTGACGCGACTGTATTGAGCATGGGCAGCAACCCGGGCTCGCGTGGGAGCTACGAGCCCGCGATCGAGATCTATACACCGCCGTACCTGTTCGACGCGAACGACCGTCTGATCACCACCAATCGACCGAGCATCACAGGCATTACGCCAGGGGTGATCGGCTACGGTGCATCATTCTACGTAACGTACACGAGCACCTCGGCGATTCGTTCCGCCGTGCTGGTCCGCCCGGGCTCAGCTACACACGCTATCGACATGGACCAGCGCTTGATCGGCCTATGCGGTCCAATGCCGCAACCGCCGTGCACCGGCTCGGGCACACTCACCCTCACAAGCCCGCCGAACGGCAATATCGCCCCGCCCGGCTATTACATGCTCTTCCTGCTCGATAGCACCGGCGTGCCATCGATGGCACAGTTCATTCAGCTTTCGTCCTACGCAACGTTGCCGCCAAACGGCTCAATCTCGACGCCCGCGTCGGACACGACGATCCCAGCCGGAGGATCAGTCTCCTTCGGTACAACCTCCGCTGCGGCCAGGTATTCGTGGGTCTTCCCCAACGGATCGCCGGCAACCTCGACGGCACAGAACCCGGGCAATGTCACCTTCAGCACGCCGGGAGTGTACGTCGCTTCGCTGACGGTAATCGATAGCAGTGGCAACTCCGATCCGACCCCTCCAACGCGGACCATCACCGTGCTACCACCGAGTCCCGACTTCGCGATCGCGGTGAGCCCCTCGTCGAATGGGGTCATCCCCGGCCAATCAACAACTTTCACCGCGACGGTCACGCCCCTTAGCGGGTTCAACGGCGCGGTAAGCCTCAGCGTTGGCAGCGAGTCTGGGTTCCCCAGCGGGATCACGAGCGGGGGCTTCAACCCGCCCTCAATCGCTGGCGGCGGTTCGTCGGCGCTCACCATGAATACGACAACCAGCGCCGCTCCCTATGCCCTCTCACTCACCATTACTGGCACCGCCGGATCGATCCCGCACACTGCCTCAACCACGTTGCTGGTGAACCTCGCGGCGCCGACAAGTCTCTTTGCGACGTCGAGGAGCGCCGGCCAAATCACTCTCTCTTGGGCGGGATCATCTACGGCGACGAGCTATCACGTGAAGCGCGCGCTCGTCAGCGGCGGCCCGTATGTTGGTGTGGCCTGCACGACCGCGACCAACTACACCGACACCGGGCTAATCAACGGAACGACCTATTACTATGTGGTATCGGCAGCCTACAGCGCGAACCCGAACGCGGGCGGGGAAAGCGCCGACTCCAGCGAAGCCAGCGCGAGGTCGCTACCGCCAGTGGCGCCCACGAACGTAACTGCGTCTCCAGGCAATCCGTACGGATCCGTGAGGCTACGGTGGACCCAATCGGCGACCCCGGGTGTCACGCAGAACTACATTTACCGCCGGACCAGCACCGGATCGTATCCCTCGATACCGACGGTTAAGATTGCCGCTGCGACAAGGTACCTCGACACGAATCTGACCAGCGGCGCCAATTATTGCTACGTAGTAACCGCGGTGAGCAGTGGAGGCGAAAGTGCGAGATCCCAGCCGGAGGCGTGTGCCCGCGCAAAATAGACCGAGTGCGACTATCAGCGCAGCTTCGCCAAGCGCTTGCGGTGCGAGGTTCAGCCGAATGATGCGCTGGAAGGTCTGAGGAGCGACGTTGTAGGAAAGGATGAAGTCAAGACATTCGGCTGGAATATCCGCCATACAAAGCGCAACACACATATCCCATTCGCCGCTCTGCTGCTGCGAAGTTGGCGCAGCCTGCCTCACGGTAAGGCTATGTTCCCATCCGCTCTTGTAAGAACTCGGGCTGGGCGCCCGCAGTCTTCGATGCGACAGTAAATGTAGAGTGGATGTCTTCGT
>Ga0210410_10006259_pt1 | contig 10361 bp, 5 predicted proteins | sample IncBWC4MmetaG_FD_161058 | JGI IMG/M metagenome (GOLD analysis project Ga0210410, IMG submission 161058) | Forest soil microbial communities from Barre Woods Harvard Forest LTER site, Petersham, Massachusetts, United States - Inc-BW-C-4-M | ecosystem: Environmental > Terrestrial > Soil >... | reverse complement strand
TCGACGGTTGGTTCGGCGGCTGTTCCATTTCTGGGTGCGGCGCTTATGTCTCGCTCACTGATCCACCGCTGTTCGGCACCGGTGGTTTGCGAGTGAATATTCGCGTGTGGGCGGATGCTGACCCATTTGGCGATAACCACCCGATTTACAGCCTTTTTGTGTTCGTTCGAGGTCCGAAAGGCGTGCCGTTTCAGTGATGGGCTCGTGGCCTTCTGAGGCTCGAGCCCGGTTCTAATAGTAGACCGGGAAGTCGTAGTCGAGATTCTCTCGCCGCACGGTCGGATTCTGGCCGCCGGCCGTGAGCTTGCGCACCTGCTCTACGACATAGGCCTGAAGCTCACTCACGGTTACGACGTGATCCTTGTTAGGGGCAGCCTCGCCGTTCTTGAGGCCTTGTAGCAGCGTGTAGGTGAACACGCCGTTGTGCCATTGCTCGCCTTCGAGGCTGAATTCATCTCCACTAGAGCTCGAGATAACAGCGGCGCCCGTTCCGCGTCGGAGGTCTGCGAACCAATCCTGCTGGAAGCGCAGCATTGCCGACGAGAGCCGCGTTCCCTGGATCGCGGCGGTGCCGGAATCAGGCGTAACGCTTATGCCTCGAATCGGCTTGAAGGCACGCATCGTGACGGAGCCGGCGCCGCCGGTATCTGCGCCGGCGACCGCGACGCCGACATCCTTATCGATTTCACCGGAAAAGCAGGTATCGAGCAGCAATATCTTCTGCAGCGCCGGGATCCCATCGAGCAGGCCTTCGAACTCCTCGTATGGGAGCCCGTTGACTGCCGGGTGCGTGGGGTCGATGTCGTAGGTACCGAAGTAATAGTTCGATTCGGCATCGGTTATGCCGTGGCCCGCTGCGAAGACCACCACCAGATCGTGTGGCTGTGATTGCTGCAACCACTGCTTGGCTTGCTGAATCTGCGTGCGGGTCGCGCGCGAGTCCGTGAGCATCAAGGTGTGGACGTGGCCCTGGGCGCCCGGTCGTGTCTCGAGCGCCTGGTAGAGGGCGGCGAGGTCGCCGGCATCTTTGGCCGCAAAGCGCAGGTTGTAGGCCCGGTTCTTGTATTCGCTTACGCCGATGGCTACCACATAGACATCGGCCGCCGGAAAGCTTCCGTCGGCGTTGGTGTAGAAGGTGCGCCGCAAGGATTCGGCGCCCTGCTGATTAACCGCCGCCACCTGCACCTTGTTACGCCCGGGGACCAGCGGTATGCGCAGCTCGCGCTCGACTGCACGCGCGGTGCGGTCTGTCAGTGCCAGCCCGGCGGTGCCGTAGATCGGCACGTCATTCACGAAGACGTTGATGCGGTCAAGGGCATACTGGCTGTCGCTCGCCTTGATTCGAAATGCGAGTGTCGTCTCTGAAGTCGTCGGCGGAATGTCTGAGGTCACTTGTACCTCGGGTGCGTGGAACTCGGCTCCCAGCATGCTCTCGGTGAATCCGGTCTTCCTGAGTCTGCGCTGGTAGGCATTGCGATAGGTCTGAACCGCATCAGGCGCCGCAAGTCCGAGGCGCTCGAGGACGATGTCCGGCCGGTTGAAGCGCAGGTCGAACTGCTCAAAGGGGTACAGCTCACCCTTCACGCGGAAGGCGACGCCTCTCAGGCTGCTCTTCGAGGCGCGATAGTATCCATCCGGCGTGACCGCTACGGAGTCGGTCTGTCCGAGCGAGATGAGCGCGGCAGATTCCCGTCCACTTCTCAGATCCCACACTCGGACGGAGCCGTCGCGCGAGCCGCTAACCAGCACCGGCCGGTTCGGAACGAACACGACGGAAGTCACGTCACTCGAGTGCCCGACGAGCTCGAGCAAGTCGCGGCCGCTGGCGCGATCCCATAGTCTGATGACATGGCCGACTCCGTACGCGACGAAATGTCCATCGGGACTGAATGCCGCGGCGCCCGTGCCGCCCAGGGTGTTGCTGGTCGGGAGCACGGCATCCATCAGAGCCGCGGGATCATCCGCCACCGAGGCGGTGGGCATTGGTTGGGCGGAGCGGATCTCCTCGCCGGTCGCTACATCCCAGACGTGCTTACCGGTGTTGCCGAGAGTCAGCAGCGCGGTGCCATCGGCGTTGAAGGCGAGCGTTCGGGCACCCTCTCCGCCTTGTGCGATTTGCATCGCACGCATCATCTGACTGGCGTCCATCGACCCCCTGGACGCGGTCGCCGTTGCTGGTGCGTCGCCGCGCGGGACGCCTGTCGGAATGCCCCCGAAGAAGCGACCCAACAGACTCCCCCCGCGAGGCGCCCCGGACGGTTTCTCCGTCGACTTAGCGTTGGACGCTGGCCCCGCGGGCTGCTCCTTCGGCAGCGCAGCCGCTGTGGTGGCGCCTCCGATCCGACGTACCAGCTTGCCGCCCGCCAAGTCCCAGAGACGCATGTCAACATCGGTGCCGACCGCGACGAGGCTGTCGCGTGGCCGTACTGCCAGGCACCTGATCCAGTGCGATCGCTCCGCGGCTGAGGCGACCTCCGGGTTCGTGCTCTGCGCGGGGCGATCGACCGTCATCTTCGGCATGACGAACCCCGCCATCCCCATTTGTCTGAGGAAGTCCTGCGTGCCTGGGGGGTCTGGCGAGCGGGGCAGTGTGACAGAGGCGATCGCGCGCTCGGAGGCTATGTCCCAAAGTGCCAGCTGTTGTCTTGATCCGACTGCAAGAACTGCGGCATCGGCACCGAAGCGCACGACCACGGGCGCCAGCTCCCCGTCTCCAGATGGGGGGCTGATCTCCCGGAGACGACGACCGGAGCCGAAGTCCCACAGCCAGGCCGAGCCGTCGGTGCAGCCCGTTGCGAGCATAGAGTTGCCGGGTCCCACGGAAACGGATGAGACACCGCCTCTCCCGGGGCACTCGAAGCCCCGGACAACCTGGCCCGTCGAGAGATCCCACAATCGTGCCGCGCCATCTTCCATCGCGGCCACGACATATCGCTCGTCGGGCGTGAGGGCCAGGTCACTCACACTCGCCGTGCCACCACCTAAGGGTGTATCTCTGCCGGTCGCGAGATCATGCAGGAGCGGCACGCCGCCCGCGGCCTTGCCGATGACCAGTCTTTGCCCGTCGGCGCTGAAATTGACCGCCGCGCCTTCCAAGGGGGCGAGCGGCCGGCCCGTTGCGACCTCCCACAGCTGCACTCCGTCGTAGGTGGACCGCGCGACGATCCGGCCATCGGGGCTGAACATCAGCGCGGTGGCCGCCCGGGACTGGGGACTCCACCGCCCCGAGAACGTCTGGATGCGCTGGCCACTCTCGAGCTCGTAGACGGCCAGCGTGTGATCGGGGAGCTCTTCGAGCAGCCGGTGCCCGTCGGGACTGAGTGCGAGATTGTCGACCATGCTCTCGTTCTGAATCCCCGGAGCGATGGCAACGCTGCGCGGACCACGCCGCCTAGCCACATCCCAAAGGTGGAGCTCAATACGCTCGGTGACCTTAAATTCGGGGCGACCGAGCAGCGCCTTCAGAATTGAGGTCGAGTTCTTCACCTGCCGGCGCTCGGTGAGTAGTGTCGATCCATCCGCACTCAGCGCAACGACGGACTCCGACGTGTCGAGGGGTACGGTCCAAAGGGTGTTGCCGGTCGCGAGCTCAACGACCGAGACCGATGACGTGCCGAGGCGGGAGGAGATTGCGATGCGGCCGTCGCCGGATACGATGGGACTCATTGTGTAACCGGTCTCTGGTAATCGATTGAGCAGTTGACCGGTTGCTGTGTCGTAAACGTCAAGGCCATTCCCTCCATCAAGGACAAGGAACCGCGCGCTATCGGCCGTAAATCCGACCCAAGCCGGCCCGAAGGAAAAGCCGTGCAGCGTGCGCACGTCCTGCCCGCTCGCGACGTCCCAGAGCTTCACGGATTCGTCGAATGAGCCGGACAGGATGTATCGGCCATCCGAGCTCAGCGCTACTTTGGTGATCTCGGCGGCATGGCCCGTCTGAAGAACGACCTCGATGCCACCCGGCGCGATTCGGGGCGTTTGACCCTGGGTCTTGCCCATGCGCTCCATCAGCTTATCCATGGTGGCCTTGTCGAAAGGAGCGGCCTCGGGCGGTGGCGGTTCGGCAGGGCGAGTGGCGGGACTCGAGACCAGCGTCAGCACGCTTGCGCCGACGAGCAAGGCCAGACGCCTTGAAAAGTGACCCACAGCGCAACCCCCTAGTCTTGTCCGAGTCCGTCGGGCCCCATCGGTATGCGGTTCGATGCCTCGAACCCTTGAGGTTTCGCCTACGCCCCGGAAGTCCGGGCCGTATGCTGCAGTGCGGGAAGACTCTGCCCGCCTGGATGCGTTGTCATCCTCCGCTGTCCTGAGATTTCATACAATTTGAAGGTCTCTCTGAAGACTTCGGGCCTGCCGGTCTGATGCGACTAAAAAGGCCTCGGCCCGCTCGATGAGCCACTGACACGACAAGCACTCTAAGAGCTCGCGGGGGGCGCTGATCCATGACACGCGGCGGTGATTGATCGCTCGGTGCTGTCGGCGCGACTAACCATGGACTGCGATTCCGATCAGGCGTTGCTGGCCGCTGTGGCGCGGACAGACTCGACGGCGTTCGATGAGCTCTATCGCCGCTATGAGCGGCGCGTCCACGGCTACTTGCGCAGCATCGTACGGGACGAGGCAATGACAGAGGATCTGGTCATCGACACCATGACGGAGGTCTGGCGGGCAGCGGGACGCTTCCAATCGAGGTCCCAGGTGTCAACCTGGATTCTCGGCATCGCACGCCACAAGGCCATCGACGCCATTCGGAAACGGGCGGGGGATGCACGTACCGTCGCGATTGAGGTCAGCCTCCAAGTCCCAGATTGCAGCAAGAGCCCTGATGACATCGCAGCGTCAGAGGAGGGGCGGCGCCTCATGCAACAAGCCATCGAACAGCTGAGTCCGGACCACCAGGAGGCATTGCGCCTCGCGTTCTTCGAAGAACTTCCGTACGAGCAGATAGCAGCGCTGCTGGGGATTCCGGCGAACACCGTAAAGAGCAGGGTGTACTACGCCAAGGAGCACTTGCGTCGACTGATGTCAGAGAACGCGATGGAGCGCTGACACGTGACCGAGCTTCTCCCATCCGGCGTGCATCCGCAGGCGCTGCTGCTACCTTGGTATTTGTCGGGTACGCTGGCGGAGTCGGAACAGCAGGATGTGACCGGACATCTCGCGGGCTGCGCCGCCTGTCGTGCCGAGCTGGCGGCCCTGACGCGCGACCGCCACCTCGTGCGCGAGGCGCTCAGCGCCTCCCCGGGGCCGTCTCGCGACCTGCGAATGGAAGTGCTGGGCAGGATCTCTAGCGCATCGACCGGAGGGCGGCCGGCCGCGCCGCAGACCGCACTAAGCCGCCGCGCCTGGGGTACGCGGCCGGTGTGGCTTGCCGGGATGGCGCTCGCGGCGTCGTTGATCATCGTCCAGTTCGCAGCAATCCTGAGACTCGCAGAGGCCCCGACGGTGCAACCCCCAGTGCTGACACGCGGACTCGGTTCACCTTCGACGAGACTAGAGCTTCTTGTCGATCCGCGAGCCACCGAGGCGGCGCTGACGGGGTTTCTTCGTTCGCTGCATGCCCGCATCGTCGATGGCCCGTCGGTCGATGGGACCTATGTGGTGGAGGTAGCGACGGTTGACCCTGCGCAGATCGCCGCGGACGTGGCACGTGCCCGCGCCGAATCCCAACTGATCCGGGAGGTCAAGGTCGTTAAGCCGTGAACCGGACCCGGATTCAGGTCGACTCAGTGGATCAGCTGCATAACCCGCGCCGTCCGTCGCCGCACTCAACAGCCGTGGTTTCGAGATTTTTTGACTTGGTGTTCCGAAGCACGGTGATCCGGCTCCCGGCGCTCTCGCTCGCCTGCCTGCTCGTGCTTGCGCCGGCATTTGTCGCCGCACAGGAGTCGTCGGCTGCAACGCCCGGCGTGCGGCGCGCGCTGCTGATCGGTATCAACCGCTACCGCGCGGTTCCCGAGCTGCAGGGGTCTGTGAACGATGTCGAGACGATGCGCGAGATCCTCACGACGCGCTACGGATTTGAACGGCGCTACGTTACGTTGCTGACTGACGAAGCCGCCACGCGCCGCGGGATCCTGGAGGCGCTCGAGAAACTCGTGCAGGACAGCGGACCTCAAGACACCGTCTACGTGCACTATTCAGGCCATGGCTCGCAGGTCGAGGACTCCAGCGGTACGCACGAAAACCGCGTGAACCAGACCATCGTGCCGCAAGATGGGCGGACGAGCGACGTCCCCGACATCCTGAGCCTGGAGCTCGCCGTGATCCTGGCACGACTGCGGGCACAGAGTGCCGCCATTGTCCTCGACTCCTGCCATTCGGGCGGCGCAACTCGCGCCATCGAGATCCGTGCGCGGTCAGTGCCTGCAGACACGCGCCTGGATTTGTATCGTCGTGCGGCGCAAACGCGCGGGATCGTGTCCTCACTGAGCTCGAGATTCGTGGTTCTGGAGGCCACCGCACCCGACCAACTGGCGCTCGACGGGCCGATCGATGGCCGATATCACGGTTTCTTCACCTACGCGCTGTCAAAGAGCATCAGCCATGCGCATCCAGGCGCGACGCTAAGAGAGATCTTCGCGGGAGTCGGTCAAGAGCTGGCAAGACTGCAAGTCGAGTTCAACCAGCCGTTCATGCCAGAGCCGCAACTCGAAGGTCCCCCGGCGCTCTTTGATCATCCGCTATTCGCCTCCGTGCGGAGCGCGGATCCCGCGTCTCAACTTGGGCGCGAGCCCCGCCTCCCTTGGGCGGCTGTGCTGCCGCGGACGCCAACAGAAGGATCGTTGGTCAAGGCAGTGCTGCTCGGGGCCGCTCCGGGCTCGAAGTGGGCCGTGTATCCCCCTGGGGAAACGCAGTTCACACCGGGTGCAGCGCTTGGAACGGCCACGGTGCTACGCCTAGAGAACGGCGACGCAATCGCTCATCTCGATTGGAAGTCGCACCCTTTTCCTGCCGGCTCGCGTGCCGTCGCCCTCATGCCCACGAAAGCGCCGGAGCGTGTGCCCGTGAGGCTTCTCAATATGTCCCCACAGCAACGCGCACAGGTCACGCAGATCTTAAGTCGCGACATCGTCAATCTCGTCGGTCCGAATGAGCCGGCGCGGTTTCTCGTCGACGTGCAGGGCTCGGACGTGCGCCTCCTGACCGCGGATGGCCTGCAGGTCGTCGGACAGTTCGCGCAAGGCGGGCCGCAAACGACCGACGAGATCAGCCGCCTGTTGGATCGCTCCAGCAAGGCTGCGGAGATCCTCGCGTTGGACAATGCGGCGTCCAGAATCTCCATCACCGCCCGAGTGTCCGGCCGGCCTTCGGTACAAAAGCGCGGTATCGCCCTCGTGGCCGATACTCGACCCGCCGCGTTGCATGTCCGTAAGGCCGGTGAGAGCCGTGCTCCGGAGAACAGCCTGCAGCTCGAGGTACGCGCGAACGCCGACGTCTATGTGACGATCGTTGACGTCGACTCGAGCGGCGGGATCAACCTGCTGTTCCCGAACGACTATCAGGCGGCGAGCTTCTACCCAGACGGCCTGTTGCGTGCGACCGATGCGTTGCTGGTGCCGGATTCATTGCAGCCGGGAAATCGCGCTGGGTTCTACTGGGACTACAGCCCGCCGCTCGGGGCAGACACCATCCGGGTTTTTGCCAGCAGCGACTTGGCCACGGCGCGCGTGATCAGGGACACCATTAAACGCCTCCACGCCGTCAGCAGCGCAGGTGCGCGGGGGCTGGAAAGACCCGCCGTCGTTGCGGGAATCAATGGGCTGCGTGAGGCGCTCACGGATGTTGCAACGCGGGGGGTCCAGCTGGTGTCGGGGGGCGGGCCCGCGGAGGCCGGCGGGACATCCGGTTCGGCGAGTGCCCAGTCAGTTGGAAATGCGACTGCCAATTCAGGTGCGCCGCCCTCGATCGGCGGTGACCCGGTCAGCGGGGATTGGGCGGCGGCCTCGGTTACGCTACAGATCATCGACTGACGGAGGGGTAGATGCTACGCCAGTCGTAGCGCGGCTAGGCGGTCGGCCGGTCGGACTCCATTCGCCTCGAACCGCTACGCTGCATGACTCGACTCATTCCATGCGGTGTGGGTCCGGCGTCTGGAGCCGGCAACTGAGCCGATCAGGGTGTGTTACGTGCTGCTAAAGCGCCCGGGGGAATTCAAATGAAGCCCAGAGTATCGTTGTTCCTTTCACTAGGGACGCTCCTTTCCGCCCTCGCGTGCGCCCAGCCGGCGAACGCGCAACCGGTCGTGGAGCCTACGTGGCCACAGCACTTTGAGGCTTTGAAGGGCGAGCCCGCAGCGTTTGGATTCATCGTTACGCAAGCCGGACCCATCTCGGTGTCGGTATCAGTACAGCAGCCTTCCACGGCACCGGTCCTCGTTACGCTGTCGGGTCCGCTGACGCAACCGATCCAACATCCGCCGGGTACGGGAACGGTGCAGCTTGCCTACACGGTTACCGCAGCGGACGTGCAGAGAGGATATCTATGGCTCGTACACGTCGACTCGATGAATGCGCCGACCGGGGTTCAGGGCACGGTCGCAGGCAGCCACCCGCCCGCCGACATGAACCTTGCGGGCCCACAGATACAGGCGCTGCGCCAGCAGCACAAGGCCCAACGCGAGGCAAGTCGTGCCGCCAACGCAGCTAAGTCGCAACAGGCATTCGCCGCAGACGAGCAGGCGCGCCAGCGAGCGAAGCAGCAGTTAGCTTCCGCGCAAGCACTCAGAACGCAGCAGCTGCTGAAATCGATCGGCGCGCCCGGAGTGCAGACCCGAGGCGTACTAACGACGACGCTGGCGCCGGCGGCGAGCGTTCGTCCAGGTATGCTGGTGAGCGCGCCGATCGTCGCAAGACCGACACTCACTGCGCCGCCACCGCCGCCACCGCCACCGCCGCCTCCCACCATCACCTCGCTCAGCGTGGGCGAAGGTCAACCCGGTGATCCGGTCCTGATCACCGGCACTTCTCTCGGCACTGCCGGAGAAGTGCATTTTCTAATCAATCCTGGGATGGATGTGGTGGCACCGGTAGATTATTGGAGCAATGCACAGATCGTCGCGCACGTCCCGACGGTCACCGGGATCCAGCGTTACGGCGGGCAGATGTACGTGAAGGCCAACAATCTGGCGAGTGCGCTGCAGCCGTTCATCTTCGACCCGCAGCTCGACTCCCAGACGTTCGGCGTGTGGCCGCAGAACCTGACGGACGCGAGTATTGGGTCACCCGTGGCTAGCTATGGTTGGCCAGAGAGCCCACCGAATCCGTCACATGATTTCAGCGTAGACCACTCCGACGACTCGGTTTCATTGTATGTCTCGGGTCACAAGGCGGACGATCTGTATTACACGCAGACTAACTTGAAGAACGGTTGGGTGGTCGACTCAGCGTCGGTCTACGATTTCGGTAGCACCGGTGGACATGGCGCCTATGTTGCGGATAACCGATCAGGAACATCCTCTCTGTATACCGATGTACATTGGTGGGAGGACGCTTGGAGCAACGAATGTTATTTTCTCATCATCACCATCAAGGGACCGACGGGGACATCTCCGTTCTAACAACCGATTGCAGCCCGCCGGTCGAACTAACGGGGTACAGCCACATGGGGTCCAAGATTGCGTTTTCACTGATGATCCTCTCGAGTTTTGCGTGCGCCCAGGCGGCGAGTGCACAACCACTCTCGGAGCCCGCGTGGCCACAGCACTTTGACGCCTTCAAGGGCGAGCCCGCGGCCTACGGCTTTGTGGTGACGCAGCCCGGACCAATCTCGGTGTCGGTAGCGGTACAGTCTTCCCCGGCGCCAGTGCTCGTGACCCTGTCCGGCCCCTTAGCGCAGCCCATCCAACAACAAGGGACTGGCACTGTTCACGTTGCCTACGTGGCCTCGGCAGCAGACGTGCAGAGAGGATATCTGTGGCTCGTGCACGTCGACTCGATGAATGCGCCGACCGTGGTTCAGGGCACGGTTTCCGTCAGCCATCCGCCCGCCGACATGAACGCTGCGGGCCTACAGATACAGGCGCTGGGCCAGCGTATCAAGGCCGAACGCAATGCAAGTCGCGCCGCCAACAGCGCTAAGGCGCAACAGGCGTTCGCCGCACACGAGCAGGCACTCCAGCAAGCCAAGCAGCAGTTAGCTTCCGCGCAAGCGCTTAGAACTCAGCAGCTGCTGAAGTCGATCGGCGCACCCGGCGTGCAGACCCGAGGCGTACCAACGTTGACGGCGGCGACCGTTCGCCCGAGTTCTACTATGGCCCTCCCGGTCGCTGGAACGCCTGTCCTCAAGGTGCCTCCGCCACCTCCCCCGCCGCCACCCCCGCCCACGCCTCCGACCGTTACGTCGCTCAGCGTTGGAGAAGG
>Ga0210410_10006258_pt1 | contig 10363 bp, 7 predicted proteins | sample IncBWC4MmetaG_FD_161058 | JGI IMG/M metagenome (GOLD analysis project Ga0210410, IMG submission 161058) | Forest soil microbial communities from Barre Woods Harvard Forest LTER site, Petersham, Massachusetts, United States - Inc-BW-C-4-M | ecosystem: Environmental > Terrestrial > Soil >... | reverse complement strand
CAGAGTATCAAGAGCGTCGATCCTGCTGCGCTGGTGGTGTTGCGTTCGTGCACCGTCGAGAGCGGACCGCAGTACCTGGATGACTTCTTGAAGAAGGGCGGTGGCAAATACGGCGACGTCATTGGCTATCACTTCTACGTGCGTGCCAAACCGCCCGAAGCGATCATAGAAATGGCGACGCGCGTGAAGGACGTTCTTCGCGCTAACCACGTGGATAAGCCCATTTGGAATACTGAGTCGGGTTGGGCCGATCCTAAGCCGTTCCCATCCGACGAATTGGCCGCAGCGTATGTGGCGCGCGCCCTGATCGTGGCCTGGGCGTCTGGCGTCAGTCGATTCTATTGGTACGCCTGGGACAACCACGCTTTCGTCACGTTGGAAATGGTCGACCTCGACGACATGACCAAAAAGCCCTCGAGCAAAGCTTACGCCACTGTCCAACACTGGCTCGCGGGCGCAATCGTACGGTCATGCGGATCGGATTCGGCTGACAACTGGACATGCGAGCTCGAACGCGGCAGCACACGGCAATGGATCGCATGGAACACTAAAGGCCCGGGAGCATTCGCGATTCCTACTGATTGGCACGCGACTTACGATACGCCTCTCCTTGGATCGAAGGACAACCTGAGGAACACAAAAATCCAGATCGGACCAACTCCCGTGCTTTTGGAGCGCTAACAGATCTTCTGAGTGTTGGGCCCCTCACAAAATGACACACGTTCTTGAAAATCGAGCCGGTCTCGAAATGACCTCCGCCAGCATGACCGATGTGTCCAAGCGACTTCACCTCGGCTGTTTCGATCGGCCGATACGAGGCTGGATCAACACGGATGTCACACCGCACCTCTGGGTGGCTCGAATACCCGGCCTAGTATCGCTGCTTTGGCGTATGGGCCGAATCAGCGATGGGCGTTATGAACAGCACCGACGCGGCGTATTTCGCTTCGTCCGATACATGAACGTAGCAAAGAGGTTTCCTTACCCGGATGATTACTTCAGGGCGGTTTTCTCAAGCCACTTGCTCGAACATCTCTACCCCTGCGATGCGCAGTTCTGTCTGTCGGAAATCCTGCGGACGCTTCACCCGGGCGGCGTCTGCCGTACCGTAGTTCCCGATTTGGATATATGTGTAAAACGTTACAACCCGAAAGAGCCCGATGTATTCCTGAAGAGGTTGTTTGAGCCTTCGGACCGCCAAAAGAACACTCATCATTGGCTCTACAATGCTGAATCCCTGATAGCTCTGCTTTTGAGAATCGGCTTCCGGAGAGCCTACCAGTGTGATTACCAGAAAGGGCTTTGTCCAGACCTGGATACTCTCGACAATCGCCCCGAAATCTCCCTTTATGTCGAGGCGATAAAGTAGCCTCCGCAGGCTAAATACGAATCGCTATTGTGATACGAAGAGAAAGCGACCGCTTCCTTCGACCTCCAGAAGAGAAACGTACATGAATGCGTCCGCAAAACCAAAGCTAGTGGTCTTTTCTGACCACTTGCTCTATCCGTCGGAGACCTTCATCCGTGCTCAGGCATATGCACTTTCCGAATTCGAGCCAATATTTGCGGGGTCTCGCAGGGTTCAGGGCTTGGAATTACCAAGAGACTATACCTACGTCATCAGCCAGGGGGATTTCGCAGGCCGAGTTCACGAGGGGGCTTTCAAACTGTTCGGTGTTGCACCACGTCTTACCCGGTGGTTGGGCGCGCTGAATCCGGTGCTGCTGCACGCGCACTACGGCCCGAACGGATTGCGTGCGCTCCCGCTGGCTAGGAGTCTTGGCATTCCCCTAATCGTTACCTTTCACGGGTCCGACGCCACGGCAACCGATTTACGGCATGAAAGCACCCACTTTGGACATCGCCGTTATCTGGCAAGGAAACAAGAGCTGCATAAAGGGGGAACCCTATTCCTCGCCGTCTCGCAATTCATTCGCAGAAAATTGCTGGAGCAAGGCTTTCCCGAGGAGAAGGTGGAGGTCCACTACACGGGGGTGGATACAAAGAGGTTTCGGCCGGCAAGCACGGAGCGTGATCCTGTCATCCTTTTTGTCGGACGCTTGTCGGAGAGAAAAGGGGGTGAATTCCTGATCCGGGCGGCGGCTGAGGTACAAAAGGAATCGCCCGCGACCCAAGTGGTGGTGATCGGCGACGGTCCGCTGCGGACCGATCTTGAAAAACAGGCCAAAGGGTCGCTTCGCCGTTATCGATTTTTGGGAACGCGCACCCACAAAGAGATCTACGAGTGGATGAATCGCGCCTCCATATTTTGCGCGCCCTCGGTCAAGATGCCATCAGGGGAGGAAGAAGCGTTCGGAATGGTTTACGCAGAGGCAATGGCGATGGAGAAGCCTGTGGTGGCGTTCGATTCGGGAGGGGTTTCGGAGGTCGTCGCCCACGAACAGACGGGCTTCCTCGCACAGGAACGCGATTGGCGTACCCTGGCAAAATATCTTTCCGTTCTTCTGCGGGACGCCGGGTTGCGAAAGAGATTTGGAGTCGCAGGCCGCAAACGGGTAATCCGTCACTTCGACCTGGAGCAGCGCACGAAGGTTCTGGAAACAATTTACGCAAGAGTGTCCGGAAGGAAAACCCTGCCGCCTGAAGCTGGTGGTCTCAACCCCAGGTCTGGCGTCGCTTCGGCTCACTAGCGCTACGTAATTTACTCTCAAACAGAGAAACTCATGTCGAATCAAATTCAACTCGCGGCTACCAGTTCGCACTACGGCGCGGAATATTTCAAATATCAGTCCAGACTTGCGCCCTTCGGCGGCTGGGCAAATCTCACGAAATTCTCCAAATACATCCATCCGCGTATGAGGGTTCTCGACTTTGGATGCGGCGGCGGATACTTGCTAGCCAACGTCAACTGTAAAGAAAAGCTCGGGCTGGAGATCAACCCGGTGGCTCTTGCAGAGGCTGAAAAGTCTGGCATCCGGACAGTCTCTTCAATATCTGAGATCGAAGATGGTTGGGCTGACGTTATTATCTCCAACCATGCCTTAGAGCACTGCCAAAATCCTCTGCAAGAACTCCAAGCGCTTCTACCGAAACTCGTTCCAGGAGGCATAGCCGTTTTCGTCGTACCATGCGAGGCGATTAAGAATAGGTACAGAGCCAGCGACCCGAATCATCACCTGTATTCCTGGGGCCCGATGTCGCTGGCAAATTTATTTGCGGAGGCCGGTTTCACTGTCGTCGAATCCAAGGCGTACATCCACTGCTGGCCGCCACGCTTCACTCCGCGGTTGCTCCGGTCCCTCGGGGGCAGGTGGCTATTTGAAGTTGGATGCACGATCTACGGCGCCCTGACATACCTGAATCTCAGTCCCGCTTCCTATTGTCAGATTCGTGTAGTCGCGAAACGTCAGTAGAGTCTTCATGGTTCCGCCCTCAAGCTCATGAAAAATGTACTCGTTTGTGCCCTCTTGTTGCTCACTTCGGGCGCCTTCATCAACTTGATTGTCGACGAAAACTTTAACTTGACCGCTGCGTCAGCGGGAGACGGGCGCGCCCAGCTCATGTGGGGCGTAATTGACTTTATCGTCGTAATAGTTTGCTTTTTTCATGCCCGGCAACTTGTCCGCGTCGCTTCACGACAGCCCTTTATTCTGGCGTTTGTTGGCTGGGCCACTCTATCCCTGATGTGGTCGGATGATGCTCAACTGACCATGAGGCGAATCGTAGGATTGCTTTGTACCACGGCTGCGGGATTTGTTCTCGGGATGAGGTTTGAATTGAAGGCGCTATTGCGAATATTGGCATGGGCGCTGGCATTCGCGGTCATCGCCAGCTTTTTCGCAGCCGTTCTCTTTCCGTCGCTCGGCATTATGGCCAAGCTGGACGGTGGCGCGTGGCGCGGCATCTTCGCTCACAAAAATGAACTCGGTCGCACAATGGGGATCGCGTTAATTGTTTTTATTTGCCTGCTTTGGGAATCCCGGCAAAATCGCCCGACATACCTGATTTTTTTCTCCCTTAGCGTCGCGCTCCTCGTGCTTTCGCGATCCATGACTTCGATCATCGTTACGGTCCTGACCCTTTCGGTCGGGTTCTACCGGAGATCGCGGCTACGCCCCTCTCAGAGTGTGGCTTTTCTGGCGATCTCGCTGCTCGTGGGGTTCGTCGCAACGGTATACCTGCAAAGCCGAATGGATTCGATCTTCGCAATGATCGGGCGGGATAGTAACTTGACCGGTCGGATACCACTGTGGCGTTTGTCGATAGCCGCCATGCTCCACCGGCCGCTCCTGGGGGCAGGCTGGGACGCATTTTGGCCCGGTCCTGAAGGCGATACCATCCGAAACTTGGTCCGCTGGGTAGTCCCGCACGCCCACAACGGCTTTCTCGAGATATCGCTCAACATAGGCGTAATCGGTCTGCTCATTTTTATGTTGTTTAATTTCGACTGCTTCCGTCGTGCGCTGCGTTACGCCAATGACGAGAGTAAAACGTTCCGCCTTTGGCCGCTTCTTTTCTACAGCTACACCTTTTTCTTCTTTTTCACGGAAGCGCCTCCGGTGGATCGTCACACGCTAATGTTTGTTTTATTTTGCGCTCTCTCCGTTTCGATGACCGAGGAAACCCGGATGAAGGCGATTGAATACCGGCAGGAAAAGGAGTGGATGCCTACAAGAGTCGCTTTTGATTCTTAGATTCAGGAGTTCTGATGAACCAAGACAACATCATCCTTCGAAAAGGACCGCCGGCCATTCTGGCACGGCGCGGAGATCTACGCTTCCAGCGCGACACCCGTCCGCATTTTGACGAGCCATTTTCGATTGCTGAAGTGCTAAGCGTTGTGCGCCGCCGCAAGTTGGTAATTCTGACTTGCGTCGCGGTTGGACTTTTGCTCGCGCTGGCGGCCTCGCTCGCGATGACGCCCAAGTACGCATCTGTATCCGTCATTGAGATAAACAAGGAGAATTCGGACGCTCTGGGATTGGACACCGCTATGGCAGCGCTCAGCGAAGGCGCAGACCCATTGGACCACACCATCACCATGCAGACCGACGCGAATGCGCTGCAAAGCGACACGCTGGCTCTCCAAGTGATTGACCAGTTGCATTTAGACACGCGTCCTGAGTTCAGGTGGAAACCATCGCCTTGGAATTCCAAAGAAGAGATGGACGAGATTTCCCTGCCCTTAGAAAGCGCGCCGCATCGTCGCGAAAACTTGCTGAAAGTCTTTCATAAGAACCTGGCTGTAAAACCGGTGTCCAGCACCCGAATGATCGAGGTGCACTATCTCAGCCCAGACCGTCAGGTTGCGGCCAGTGTTGTTAATACCCTGGTAAATGCCTACATAGAGCAGTATTTCCTAAAGCGCTACACAGCCACAGCTCAGGCATCGGCCTGGCTTTCACAGCAACTTGCCGACCTGAAGACTCAGGTCGAGGCGGCTCAGCAAAAACTCGTTGATTATCAGAAGCAGAACGGCATTTTAGGAACCGACGCCGCGAATAACATTGTGATGACAAGACTCGAAGACCTCAACAAACAGTTGACAGACGCGGAAGGAGAGAGGATCACTCGCCAAGTCATCAATGAGCTCGTAAAGAGCGGTAATGCAGAACTGATCTCTGGCCTGGCAGGAAATTCCCTAAACGCCAACAGTTCGTCCGCACTAAATTCCTTGAGCCTTCTTCAGACCCTGCGCGGCCAGGAATCAGAATTGAAAGTCCAATACGCGCAGGCAACATCCAAGTTTGGGCCCTCGTATCCTACGTTGATTGAAATGAGCAACCAGCTGGATGCCCTGAAGACCGCAATTCGGGACGAAATCCAAAAAGTTGGTACTCGCGCGGAAAATGACTACCTGACAGCCTTGCATAAGGAACAGATGCTGCACTCGTCTTTTGAGAAGCAGAAAACAGAAGCCAACAAACTCAACGACAAAGCCATTCAATACACAATCTTGAAGCATGAGGCCGATTCCAGCAGTAATTTGTACGATGAACTGCTGGAGAAACTCAAAAGTGCGGGAATTCTCTCAGGTCTGCGGTCCACCAAGATGGTTGTTATTGATCCGGGACGCCCGGGGGCCAATCCTGTCCGCCCAAACTTTCTCCTAAATCAGGGTATTGGACTGGTCACAGGTCTGCTTTTAGGCGTGGCGCTGGCCTTCATCACAGAGAGCAGCGACAACACGATTCGCAATCCTGATCAAATCGAGGCAGAGACGATGATGCCGCAACTGGGCATTATCCCTGATTTTAATTCCAATTTCCTGGATAGAACTCACTACGCGAAAAGGATTCTGGGATGGACGAGGGTCCCGCTGAACTCCAAGAAAAAAGTATCAAAGCCGTTCGCTGTTGCAGTTCCGGACTCCCCCCTTGCGGAAGCTTACCGGCAGGTTAGAAGCTCCATTATGTTGTCCGGCATCGAGCTTCCCAAAGTGTTCTTGGTGACAAGCGCATTAAATCGAGAAGGCAAAACCACAACCGCCATCAACTTGGCTGCGGTTCTGGCGCAACAGGAAGCAAAAGTGCTGCTGGTCGACGCCGACTTGCGTCGCCCCTCGATCGAATCGCGTTTGCAAATGCCAATATCTGACACCGGATTAAGCTCTATTCTTTCCGCTAAAGATGGCAGCACTTCGGCAATCGTGGAATATGGCGGGCAGCCGGGCCTGTTTGTCCTCGGAGCGGGCCCAAAGCCGCATAATCCCGCAGAGTTACTTGGCCGGCGGCAAATGACCGACCTACTTGAACTGTGGAGACAAACGTTTGATATGGTCGTGATCGATACCTCGCCGGTGCTGTCGGTCACGGATGCGGTGGTGCTCTCTGCGAAAGTTGACGCTGTGTTGCTGGTAGCGAGATCGGAAGAGACGACTAAGCAATCTTTGTTACGAACCCGCGATATGTTGTGCCGAGCGAACGCGAAGATTGCGGGATTCGTTGTGAATGCTGCGGATCCAAAGGGCTGCGATTACTATCGATACGACAGCTGACAAAAGAAATATTTACGGGAGGATCGCACGCATGAACCGGGTAATCAATTCGGCTGCAATGGGCCTTGTCTTACCGATCCTGATTGGACTAGTGGCGCCGGCTCTTTTGGGTCGGCAAACTAGCACTGCGGCGAGGCCGTGGGCAGGAACGTCCGTGGACAAACTGGTGCCGCCAGATCCCGAGGTCAAAGCGAGACTCGTCATTGGACCCGGCGATTTGCTTACCGTCACGGTTTTTAATGTTCCGGAGCTTCTGCAGACCGTACGCGTGAGCGAGGCAGGAGATGCTGGTTTGTCGCTAATCGGAAGCATGCATCTCGCGAAAATGACTGTAGCCGAAGCGCAGGTGGCAGTAGAAAACGAATACCGCGATCGTAACTTTTTGCTTAATCCGCATGTCAGCATCCTTGTCACAGAGTACGCAACTGAAGGAGTCTCCGTCCTTGGGGAAGTTACTAAGCCGGGGGTCTATCCACTGCTGGGACCACACACTTTACTGGATATCATTTCGGCAGCGGGGGGCCTTACGGGATTAGCGGGGGGCACCGTATCTATCCGCCGGCGGAACGGTGCCGAGCAGGTGATCCAGTTGGATGCGAACGATCCTCAGAAGGCGCTCGCCCAAGACGCTGAGTTGCAGCCTGCCGATATCGTCGTCGTGGCGCGAGCCGCGATTGTTTATGTGGTAGGTGACGTTGGCAAGCCTGGGGGTTTCCCCATGCAGAACAACGGCAGATTGACGGTACTGCAAGCCGTCGCCCTGGCCTCGGGCGTGAACAAGACGGCTGCTTTGAGCCACGCGAAGGTTATTCACAAGGGTCCATCCGGATATCGGGAAGCAGATATTCACCTTGCCCAGCTCTTGCAAGGCAAAGCTCCGGACATGGAACTCACGGCGGAAGATATACTGTTTGTGCCAAATAGCAAACTAAAATCCGCTGTTGCCGGGGGTTTCACATCAGCTGTCCAAGCCGCGACAACAGCGGCTATTTACACCATCAAACCCTAGCACCAACCTTTTTGTCTTTGGAATCGATCCAAAGTACGCCAAACAAGTGCCTGCCTCAGCGACTCCGATGAATCAAAACAACGCCATTGGGTCAAATCCGCTCTTGATGCCAAAGCCCAGAGTCGCGCTCCTTGTCAATCTGGTGGCGCCCTCTCGTGAAGGAGTTTACAAGCACTTAGCAACCGCGCTCGATCTGCTCATTTTGCACGGCGGCATGGAACGTAACCGTACCTACTGGAGCAGAGTTGAAGTTAACGGAGCTAGTGGCAGGCGCATCGCCGGATGGCAATTGTCGCTGACCAAACGCGAACGCGGTGAAGCCTTCGATCATTGGTTTTTGCACCTTGAGCCCGGCTACATCAACGAATTAGTCCGCGAACAGCCCGACGCTGTGATCACTGACGAAATGGGCTTTCGCACTCTGGTGGGACTTGCCTATGGTACCTGTTTTCGCAAACCGGTGTGGGTGTGGTGGGGCGGCACGTTGCGCACCGAGCGCCGTGTGGGCTACTTCCGAAGGCTGGTACGTAAGGTTGTGGCGCGTTGGGCCAAGCGGTGGATCAGCTATGGACGAACTTCTACGGAGTACCTGTTAACCCTGGGCATTCCTCGAGAACGCATCTTGCAGGTTCAAAACTGTGTTGATGAAACGTGGTATGAGGCTCCAGCAGAGCCTGCCTTGAACCTGCGGCCCCGGCCTCTAGTACTGCATGTCGGCCGGATGGTCGCGGGCAAAGGGATTGCTGAGCTCCTGCGCGCTGCGGCTCGGTTGCAGCAGGAAGGACTCACATTTTCCACAGTGTTGGTGGGAGATGGCTGCGACAGCACCAAGCTGCAGCGACTTGCTGCTGAGCTGCGTTTGGACAACATTCACTTCCACTCTGCCCAGCCGCCGAAGGCCATGCCGGCTTTTTACCGCAGTGCGGATGTCCTGATTTTCCCGACGATGGAAGATGTCTGGGGACTGGTCGCCAACGAAGCGATCCTCTCCGGTGTGCCCGTTCTGTGCTCCCGGTATGCGGGGTGCGCGCCGGAACTATTCGATCCCGAATGCATATTCGATCCGGCCGACGAGGAACAGTTTGTGGCTGCTCTGCGAAGGGCGGTGAGGGGGCAATTGCCCCGTGCTGACAAGTCTCGTTTGCGGAGCAGCGCAGAAGTGGGCGACCTCATCGCCAACACTGTCTTGGCGTCTTGCGCTCCCAGGCGCTCGACAAAACCTAGGGTTGAACCCGATACGGTACAAGATTCCGTGGTTAGTAACTGATATTTGGGGTAAGCCGCGGCCCGGCTCGCTCGTATACAAGCGAGGCCACCTCATTTCCTAAAGTATGCTCCGAGGGCTAATCACTAAGACGAATTCGGATGAATCGGGACAACGCCATTAGGTCGGCAAAGCTCAGAGTCGCGCTGCTTGTCAACCTTGTAGCGCCGTCTCGCGTAAGGGTGTACGAGCACCTGGCAGCCGCTCTCGATCTGGTCATTCTGCACGGCGGCATGGAACGTAACCGCAACTATTGGAACAAGGTTCAAGTTAACGGAGCTTGTGGCAGGCGCATGGCTGGATGGCAATTGTCGCTGACCAAACGCGAAGGCGGTGAAGCCTTCGATCATTGGTTTTTGCATCTCGAGCCTGGCTACATCACTGAGTTAGTTCGTGAAAAGCCCGATGCCGTAATCACGTTTGAAATGGGCTTCCGCACTCTGGTGGGACTTGCCTATGGCACCTGCTTTCGCAAACCGGTATGGGTTTGGTGGGGCGGCACGTCGCACACTGAGCGCCGGGTGGGCCGCGTCCGAAAACTGGTACGCAGGATTGTGGCGCACTGGGCCAAACGGTGGATCAGCTACGGACAAACCTCGACGGAGTACCTGCTAACTCTGGGCATTCCTCGGGAACGCATCTTGCAGGTGCAAAACTGTGTTGATGAAACTTGGTATGAGGTCGCGGTTGAGTCTGCCTTGAACCTGCGGCCCCGGCCCCTGCTGATGCACGTAGGCCAGATGGTCGCGCGCAAAGGCATCGCCGAGTTCCTGCGCGCCGCAGCTCGGTTGCAACAGGAAGGACTGACGTTTTCGATTGTGTTGGTGGGAGAAGGTCGCGACAGCACCAAGCTGCAGCGACTTGCTGCTGAGCTGGGTTTGGACAACATCCATTTCTATCCTGCCCAGCCGCCGAAGGCGATGCCGCCTTTCTACCGCAGTGCCGATGTAGTGATTTTCCCTACCATGGAAGATGTCTGGGGATTGGTCGCCAATGAAGCGATCCTCTCCGGTGTGTCCGTTCTGTGCTCCCGGTATGCGGGGTGCGCGCCGGAACTATTCGATCCCGAATGCATATTCGATCCGGCCGACGAGGAACAGTTTGTGGCTGCTCTGCGAAGGGCGGTGAGGGG
>Ga0210410_10006256_pt1 | contig 10364 bp, 6 predicted proteins | sample IncBWC4MmetaG_FD_161058 | JGI IMG/M metagenome (GOLD analysis project Ga0210410, IMG submission 161058) | Forest soil microbial communities from Barre Woods Harvard Forest LTER site, Petersham, Massachusetts, United States - Inc-BW-C-4-M | ecosystem: Environmental > Terrestrial > Soil >... | reverse complement strand
CCGCGCGGCGTGCAAATCAAAAAAAATGCGGTCGGGATTGGCAATGCGCGCGGAAGTGTATTGCACGGAATCTTCGAGGTCGATGGTCACGCGCGTGGAATCGCCATTCACGCTGGCGCGGATGCGCCGGATGCGCGGAACGCCTTCGGAATCGGAACGATCCGGCACTTTGCCGCCGGAGTGCGAGCGAACAGGAGCAGATGCCTCCGTGGATGCTTGTTCATCGGAACTTGCAGCGGACTGCGCGTTCTTTGCGGGAGCGGGGTTCTCGCTGTTTTGCAAAAGCGCCAGCTCCGCGAGTGATTCCTCAGCCTCGCGTTTGCGCGGCGAGCGCGGATAGCGCTTTAGAAAATCTTCGTACGTTTTCGAAGCCAGCGCCGCATCGCCCAACTGGTCTTTCTGCAATTTCGCGGTGCGCAGCAAGGCGTCCTGGCAAAAGTGGCTGCCCGGATAGTCATGCACGAGGAATTGATAGGAATCCACTGCTGATTGATAGTAGTTGCGGCCGAAGCGATCGCCCATTTCGGTGTAAAGCTCGGCGACGGCGAGCAGGGAATCGGGCACTTCCGGAGCGCGCGGAGTAATCAGCGAGACGCGGCGGTAGCTGGCGACAACCAATTTGTATTCGGCGAGCGTGCGCCTGTTGGGGGGCTTGCTGTTGAGAGTGGCGCGCTGATCTTCAGCTTTGGAAAACTGTGCGGAAGCGGCCTGGCGTTTTACGGTGGTGGTGGAAGTGTCCGCGTTGTTTTTCGCGGGGAAAGCATGGGCGTTCGCGCAGAAGCAAGCCAGCGCAAGGAAAACCGGCGAAACGCAGGCGAACCTTCTGTGGAAAATATTTCTAACAGCGGTCATGCGCGCCCTACATCCCTTCAACGATCAATCGTTGGTGAAGACGATGCGGCCGCTCGAATCGACATCTCTGTGGATAGCGCGTGCATTGATAAACGCATCCGCAAGACGTCCTGAGCCCGGCCGGAAGTAGGCATCCTGCACCTTATGAACGTAGTCTCGCGTTTCGCGAAACGCGGGGATGCCGTGAGCCCTGTCGACGGCCCCCTCTCCCGCATTGTACGCCGCCAGGGCCAAATCGAGGTTGCCATTATATCGTTCCAGCAACATCTTAAGGTATCGAACCCCGGCGTCGATATTCTGTTGCGGGTTAAACACGTCATTTGCTCCAAATCGTTGTGCCGTCGTGGGAATCAACTGCATCAGTCCGCCTGCCCCCTTGCGGGAATAGGCATTGGGATTCCAGTTGGATTCCGTCTCGATCACCGCGCGGACAAGAGCAGGGTCCACGCGATGCCTTTCCGCAGCTTCCCTTACGAGTTTTTCAACGCCGTCGCGGTCGGTTCTGAGGGCCGGACGGCTTTGTCCCGTAAAAGAAGTCTCCGCAGGCAGGTAGATGGATGCGCGCGATTTGCCGGCTGTTGCGCTGAGCTTGGCCGTCAAGGGCGGCTCGGCATTGATGAACAGCTGCCGGCCGCTGGGGTCCACGACTCTGGTGATCTGGGCGCTGGCGGTTTGCGGGAAGCAGGCTGCAAACAAAACCAGCGTTGTCAGAACGATGCGAGCCGTGAGTGCCATGCGTTTAGCCATCTTAACTCTGGCCCGCTGAGCGGTTAATTCAATTGCGTCCGCGAAGCGGGTGACTCTGCCTTGGGGAAGGCGGTGCAACGATTTCAGGTGCTACAGGCGTGGCCCCGAAAAGCGGGACCAACAACCCTTCCGAACTCGGGCCAGCCACACTGCGGCTGACTCGTCTTGCGGAGCCGGGCTTGCGAGAGACAGGGAATGTCTCCAACCAGCCACGCTCCTGGCGCTGGGCATATCATAGCAACGGCTCCAGGAGTCCGGGGATGGTACCCAAGGCACTTTTTAGGGCGGATGTGTCGGTTCCGCCACCCTCCGCCAGGTCCGGTCTTCCGCCGCCTTTACCGCCTAACTTGGCCGACAAAGTCTGTATCAGCTTGCCAGCATGGACTTTAGCGGTGAGGTCCTTGGTGACGCCGGCGATGAGGGTCACTTTACCGTCCTCCGGCATGCCCAGGACGACCACTCCCGAGCCGAGCTTTTGGCGCAGGCTGTCCACGAGCTGGCGGAGGCCCTCGCGGTCGACGCTGGCGACCTCAGAGGCGATGACTTTGACCCCTTTGATGGTCTGGGCGTTGGCGGCCAGTTCGTTGAGCTGGCCTAGCGCTCCCTTGCGTTTTTGAGTCTCCAACTCTTTTTCCAACTGCTTGACGGTTTGCGACAGTTTTTCGACGGTGGCGAGCACGGAATCTTCACCAACATTCAACTGGTGAGCGACTTTTGTCAGCACTTCGGCTTGTTTCTGGTAGTGCTCCAGAGCGCCGATGCCAGTGACGGCTTCGATGCGGCGCACGCCCGCGGCGACGGACTCTTCGCTGACAATTTTGAGCACGCCGATGTCGCCGATTCGATGCACGTGCGTGCCGCCGCAAAGCTCCTTCGAGTAGAAGCCGCGAGGGGCGCGCTCGTCGGGAATCGTCACCACGCGCACATTAGATTCCGGATATTTGTCGCCGAAAAACGCGAGCGCCCCGGAAGCGAGCGCGTGGTCGAGCGAAGTGACCTCCGTGCCGACTTCCGTGTTGTGGCGAATTTCGTCGTTCACTTGTTGCTCGATGTCGCGCAGCTCTTCGGCATCGACATGCGCGAAGTGCGAGAAGTCGAAGCGCAGGCGGTCGGGCGCGTTCAGCGAGCCAGCCTGCTTTACGTGCGTGCCAAGAATGTTGCGCAGCGCGGCATGCACGAGATGCGTTCCAGAGTGGTTGCGGATGATGCGTGCGTGCCGCTCGGCATCGGCGATGACGGTGACCCGATCGCCAACGTGCAATGTTTCTTTGGCGACGACTTTGTGCGCGACAAGTCCCGCGACGGGGTAGTAAGCGCCAGTCACTTCGGCGAGCAGTTGCGACTCCGAGTTGTCGTAGAACGCGCCCGTGTCCGCAACTTGTCCGCCCGATTCCGCATAGATCGCGGTGCGATCCAGAACTACTTCGCCCGATTCGCCAGCCTTCAGTTCGTTGGCGGGGCCGATTTCGTAGCGCCGGCTTCCAGCCGGCTCTTTTTCGACGGACCCGGAAGCCGGCGAGACGCCGGCGCTACGAAATATCGCTTCAACCCGGCAATCCTTCACCGTCGTTGCCTGATAAAAATCCTTCTCCGTCTTAAACGTCTCCGCAATCTTCATGTAAGTGGGGCTTGCCGCTTCTTTGGCTCCGCCTTTCCACGACGCGCGAGCCTTCGCCCGCTGCCCTTCCATCGCGCCTTCAAATCCGGGCTCGTCGAAGACGAGCCCCGCATCACGGACCGCGTCGCGGATGAAATCGACTGGCAATCCGTACGTGTCGTAGAGCTTGAAAGCGTTTTTGCCCGGATAGGTTACATTGAAGCGGAGGTCGTGCTGGATGTATCCTCCGGTCCGCAGATCGTCTAGCGCCTCTTCTCTTGATATCTCGTCTTGCGCAGTCGCACTTAGGCGATCCTCCGGCATACTTGCAAAGATTTGATGTAGGTCATCCTCTAACTTTCGCAGGCCGATTTCCAAAGTGCGCGTAAATCGCTTTTCTTCCTCAGACAGGATGAGCCTGATCCGAGACGCGTGTTCGTCCAGTTCCGGGTAGGCAGATCTCATCTCTTCGCGCACAGCATCGGACATATACGGTAGGAATGGTGAGCCTGTGTTTAGTAGTTGTTTGTGACGCAGAGCGCGGCGAATGATTTTACGGAGCACGTACCCACGTCCCTCATTTGAGGGAATCACACCGTCAGCAATCAGAAAAGTTGCGGCGCGCGAATGATCCGCAATGATGCGAAGCGACGGCTGTTTCCTGGCGTCCGTCACGTCAGCTAAGGCCATGCTGGCGGCTTTCTTGATTAGGGGCTGGAAGAGGTCAGTGTCGTAGTTGGAGATGACGCCTTGGAGGACGGCGGCGGTGCGTTCGAGGCCCATGCCGGTGTCGACGCATGGCTTGGGGAGGGGAGTGAGGGTGCCGGTGGAGTCGCGGTTGAATTGCATGAAGACGAGGTTCCAGATTTCGACGTAGCGGCCGCAATCGCAGGGGAATTTGCAGTCGGCATGGCCTTCTTCGGAGGCGGCTGCGCCCATGTCGTAGAAGATTTCGCTGCAGGGGCCGCAGGGGCCGGTGTCGCCCATGGCCCAGAAATTGTCTTTCAATCCGGGAACTGGAACGATTCGGTCCGCGGGCACTTGTTGATCCAGCCAAATCTTGCGTGCTTCCTCATCCACGCCGAGCCTTGTACCCGGGGCTACTTCGGCGCCGCCAAAAACGGTGACGTAGAGTTTTTCCTTGTCGATGGCGAACCAGTCTTTTGAGGTGACAAGTTCCCAGGCATAGGGGATGGCCTCTTCTTTGAAATAATCGCCGAAGGAGAAATTGCCGAGCATCTCGAAGAAGGTGTGGTGGCGCTTGGTGAAGCCGACGTTTTCGAGGTCGTTGTGCTTTCCGCCGGCGCGGACGCATTTTTGGGCGGTGGTGGCGCGGTTGTAGTCGCGTTTTTCTAGGCCTAGGAAGACGTCCTTGAACTGGTTCATGCCGGCGTTGGTGAAGAGGAGGGTGGGATCGCCGTGGGGGACGAGCGAGCTGCTGCGCACGATCGTGTGACCCTTGCTCTTGAAGAATTTCAAGAACGCCTTGCGGATGTCGTTGCCGCTCCAGAACTTTTGCGATGTGGCGTTGCCGGTCACGTCGGCCTCAGTGTTGCGAGATGGATGCGATTGGGAATTATCGCAGAGGCGGAGGGAATGCACCAATGGCGAGGCAGAAATTGAGGTTAAGGAGGTTGAGGAGATAGAGGAGGTAAAGGAGTGGCGAGGACGAGGAGAGCGTTCGGCGTTGGCCCCTACCCCCCACCCCCACCTAATTGCAGAAGAGTGCGCAAGCTGTTGAAAACAAAAGGGACCAAAATGGGAAATCGGGCATTTTGAGACAAAAATGCGCAGGCTTCGCATGGGGAAGTGGCGAGTGGCCCCGACCCGGTCGGGGTAAATGAGTGAGGAGTGGCGAGTTTCGGAATGGGAATTGTTGCCATACACCCCGGCATTTTCTGCAAGAGTGGCAAACAAAGGGGTTGCGGGATGCGGAGAGTGGAAGAGGGCATAAGAGTGTGAAAAGGAAAGGTTTGCCTCCGGTTCAAAAGCGGGTATCTCAACACAGAGTTCACAGAGCGGAGGAGGAGAAAAGGTGGTGGATACACTCCGACTGCGGTTTGAGCAGGCAAAGCGGCTTTGTTCTGAGGCAAACACGGGAGAGAATAGCATATTTTACTGTACTTGTCTATAACTGTATTGATACTGTTCGAACGCGCTGTGGAAAAGTGTGTTGCGAGGATGCGGCAGGGACCAATGCGGATTTCTCACAAGATTCGGGAAAAGATTGCGAGGTTCTTGAGAAGTGGCGGAAGAATTAACGAAGTAGAAGAACAAAGATAAAAACACCTTGAGTTATGCGCCTTAGTAGGTGGGGCGCAGTCCCGCTTTGCGGGACGCCCCCACAGGGAATGCGCGATGTCATGGAGGATGCCGTTGGCGCCCACAAAAAGAGGAGGCGCCGGGAATTCCGGCGCCTACTCTGCACAGGGGGTTCTGCTGCAAACTTACATTGGGCAGGGAACCGCTGAATGAGGCAGCGCGGTGGTGTTGGGATAGCTAAACGCGCCGCCGATGGCATCCGAAGTTGCGCCCACTTCAAACCACTGCAACAGGGCCTCGGTTTGCGGATGATAAACAAAAACTTCATTCCCTTCCCTAAGCTGGATGCTGACGGTGGAGTTGGGCAATACCTCGACGGGATCGCCGGTTTCCAAGTTGCCTTGGCAAACCTTGGAAGTGGGCGGTTGGCCGGGGAACTGCCAGCGTGGGACCTGGGTGTTTCCAAAGGGGTCGTTGAAGGCTTCGGAAGTCTCGTGCGAGAGAGTGATGGCGTCCTGGATTCCAGGGGGAAAGATTCCCGGAGAGAGCCAGGTCGAGAAGATGGTAATCCAACGCGGTTGAGGGGTGAGGGAGGGGGCGTTGAAGAAGGTGTGGAACCCGAGCACACAGCAGGTTGCGGGGTTGCCCATGGCGTCGATCGAAAACAGTAAGGTATTGGGCCACGACTGTATGTTGATGGCATCGGTCGTAAAGTTGCCGGCGTTAATGTCGCTGATGGCCTGGTTGGAAAACAGGACGTTGAACAGCAAGTCCAGCAACTCGATGAACTCCGTGCCGTCCGGGGCGTGGCCAACAAAGTACGATTGAACGGTGACGATGCTTCCGTTCGCTAACTGCACCTGGACGTGCCGGGGTATATCGATGGTGACGCGGTTAAGGACGCTGGGGTCCAGCACGGTGTGCCAGTCTTCGCCCATATTGTTGAAGAATTCGGCGCGCTGAACGGCGTCGCCGAACTGAATGTGATGGCCCGAGGTGTAGTCTGTCGCCGCAAAGTTGGGAGAATCCGTCAAGAGATCCTCGAAACTAAATGGCACGCTTGCGGAAAAGCCCGCAGGCACATTGAGAAGATTGAGCGAAACCGTGGTGATCTTCGCCGGAATTTCCGTCTTGTGTCCGAGGAGCGGGTTATTTCCAATCATAATGTAGGGGAAGACCTTGCCGATAGAAGGGCCGCCTTGAGCGGCAAACGCGCCTGCGAACGTGGGTACCGTGAGGAGGCCAGGAATATTCCCGCCGGGGTTACGGGGAATGCCGCCGGATAGGTTGCTGCTATTTCCCGCCGCGCTATTTGGACCTGCGTTTGTGCCCGCAGCGTTATTGGTTGTCGTGAAGACGTCCCTGGAAGTTGTGGCGTTGGGCGGGAATACCAGGATAAATCCTGGATCCGCCGGATTTGCTGTCGGCACAGAGCCCATCGCAAGAGGCGACGCTGTTGCGTAGCCTGGTAGGGCTTGGGTTGAGAATGGGGAGGGTTCACTCTGAGCTGCCTGGCCAGTGGTGCGCGTGGCAAAGCAAGTCAACGACAGCAATCCCCAAAACAGGGCCGTAAATCGTATTGACCTTGGCATTGATTTTCTCCTGAACCAGTTAGAACTGGTGACGCTGCCGGACAATATACCTACTGTGACGTCAATGCAAGAGAATCGGTATTAAAAGCTGTTAAATTTCAGTTGCTGCCTATTGGCTGGATTTTTCTGACTCGGCGGGATTCCGGAGAGCGTGCTTCAGGACTTTGCCGTAGGCTGTCCGGGGTAGCTCGGCAACAAAATGGAAGGACTTTGGGATTTTGAACTTGGCAACCCGCGCCGCCAAAAATGCGGCAAGATCGCTGGGAGGATTCTCCGGCGATCGCGCGACAACATAAGCCGCGCCCACTTCGCCCCAAACCGCGTCCGCCACGCCAACGATGGCGGCATCCTTGACCTCCGGATGCGTCAAGAGCTCCATTTCAATTTCCGCGGGATAAACATTCACTCCTCCGGAGATGTACATGTCCTTGCTGCGTCCGGAAACGTAAAAAAATCCATCGCTGTCTTGCCGGGCGAGATCTCCGGTGTGAAACCAGCCATCCTTGTCGATGGATTGCTTCGTCGCAGACTCATTGTTCCAGTAGCCTTGGCAGACATGCGGTCCGCGGAATTGCATCTCTCCGACTTCGTCGGCAGCGCACAAGCTTCCGTCCGCGTGAACGATTTTCGCTTGCGTGAAGAGCATTGGTTTGCCGACCGAACCAATTTTCGCAAGAGCTTCTTCCTCCGACATCGTGAAGCAATTGACCCCTACTTCGGTCATGCCAAAGCCCTGCTTCAGCACAATCCCGCGGCGATGGTAGGCCTCCACCAGACCGGCGGGCAGCGGCGCTCCTCCGCTGATGAACCAACGAATGTGCGCCATGCTGGCGCTCGCAAATTCGGGCGCATCGAGCAGCATTTGAAGAATCGTTGGCACGCCCAACGCGACCGTCACCCGTTCGCTCTCGATCGTTCGCCAGACGGGACCGGCCTGAAATTCGCGATGCAGCACGATGGCGCCGCCGGCGGTCCAGATGGGCACGAGAAACGCGAACAGCCCGCCGGCATGATACAAAGGCGTGAAAACGGAGCTCACATCCGTTTCCCGCAGTTGCCAGCACAGCGCCGTGTTGTAGCCGTTGAAGGCGATCATCCGGTGCGGGATCATCACGCCCTTTGGCTTTCCCGTGGTTCCGCTGGTGTACAGCAGGCAGCAGAGAGTTTCCGCGTGGCACGGCGCCGGGGACCAGTCTTTTCCCTCCACGGAGTCACAAGCCGAGTTGTAGGAAAGATCGCGCGCATCCCGCGTTTCATCCAGACAGACAAAATGCTGCACCACTCCGTCGCGCCGGAGCTCCTCGATGGTTGGAGACAAATCACGCTCGTAAAATAACGTCCTCACGCCCGCATCGTTCAAAATAAAGCTTAGTTCGCGCGCGGTATACTTTTTGTTCAAGGCGACCAGCACCGTCCCGGTCTTGGCGGCCGCGCCGAACAGATCCAGAAACTCCACGCGATTCCCGGAGAGCACCGCAAACCGATCACCCATTTCCATCCGGCAAGCGCGCGCGAGCATTCGCGCACAGCGAACCGCCCGCGCATTCATCTGCGCGTAGGTGAATCGCCGGCCGGTTTCCACGCAGACGAGCGCCGTGCGCGCTGTAGAAATGCGCGCGCGTTCGCCGAGAATATCCGCCGTCAGTGTTTGAAAAGGGGAGTTGACCGCTGGCGTCATGGTTCCTCGCTAGGGCATGCGAAACGCGGCTCCGGCCTGGTTATATCCCACGCCCGAACCCACCAGCACTACCAAACCGCCCGGCCGAAGTTTTTGTTTCGCGATTGCGTCATCGAGCGCCATCCCCACGCACGCCGAACCGGTGTAGCCCATCTCTTCCATGATCATGTGCGTGCGCTCCATCGGAATCCCGAGCTGCGCCATAACGTGCTCGATGGTGCTCTTGCGCACCTGCGTGAAAATGTACAAATTCACTTCGTCGAGCGCAAAATTCCCGTCGCGCGCCAGCCGTTCCACAATTCGCGGCCAGCCCTGCTCGTTCACTTCGGGCGGATATCGCTCGACGAGCCGGACTTGTGTCCGGCCGTCGCGCACCGCCGTTTCGTTCGCTGGTTCCGCCGTGCCGCCGGCAAAAATTCCCCAGCGGCGATGGTACGAACCATCCGCCTGCATTGCTGAAGCTACAAAACCCGGCTTCTCCGCCGGTTCGACCACGGCCGCTGCGGCTCCATCACCATAAAAGAAAATCGTCGGGTCGGTGGGATCGGCCAGCTTGTGCATCATATATGCGCCCACGACGAGAACCGTGCGCAGCGATGAGTTGGCGATGACTAGCCCCGCCGCGGTGGCCAATCCTGTTGGAAACGAAGCGCACGCGCATCCGATATCAAATGTTCCGGCATTCTTAGCGCCCAGCTTGTCCTGCAAAACCACGGAAGTGGCCGGCGTGATGAAGTCGGGAGAATCCGTTCCGAGAATGATCAGATCCACATCCAGCGCGTCTCGTCCGGCTCGCTCCAGCGCGCGTTTGGCCGCGGGAACCGCGAGATCGGAAGTGCTCCAACTCGCCGGCGCATACCAGCGCTTCCGAATTCCCGTGGCCGCTTCCATTTTGTCCACGAAATCCGGCGCTTGCGCGAATCGGCGCCGCAACACATCGTTCGTGACTTCAATTTCGGGAAGATAACTGCCTGTGGCGGAAATCGTTGCGCAGCGCGCCATACTCAAGACCAGCCTTTTCCGGGGGTTTTGTTTTAGAGAACCACTCCGCCGTCCACGCTCAGAACGGCGCCGTTGATGAAGTCCGCTTCCTGCGAAGCCAGAAAGAGATAGGCATTGGCCACGTCCCGCGGCTGGCCCAGGCGGCGCAACGGCGTTCGCTCCGCCATCGACTGCAAAACTTTCTCGGGCATCTTCCTGACCATGTCCGTGGCGATGAAACCCGGCGCCACTGCGTTCACACGAATCCCTTTCGGCCCCAGCTCGCGCGCCCACGTTTTCGTCATGGCGATCACGCCTGCTTTCGTCGCCGAATAGTTGGTCTGCCCAAAGTTGCCGTAGATTCCCACCACGGAGGATGCGTTGATGATCCTGCCCTTTGCTTTTTCCACCATGTGGGTAGCAACCGCTTTCGTGCAATGAAAAACACCGCTTAGATTCACGCCGATGACCTGCTCCCACTGTTCTTCCGTCATCTTCAGAAGCGTGGCATCGCGGGTGATTCCTGCGTTGTTGATCAGGATATCGATCACTCCAAATTTCTCGATCGCCTGCGTGACCATGCTTTGCGCTTGAGAAAAATCGGAGACGTCCGCTTTTATGTAGTGACAAATTCACCGGCAGCTTGTATGGAGGA
>Ga0210410_10006255_pt1 | contig 10365 bp, 9 predicted proteins | sample IncBWC4MmetaG_FD_161058 | JGI IMG/M metagenome (GOLD analysis project Ga0210410, IMG submission 161058) | Forest soil microbial communities from Barre Woods Harvard Forest LTER site, Petersham, Massachusetts, United States - Inc-BW-C-4-M | ecosystem: Environmental > Terrestrial > Soil >... | reverse complement strand
TGCGGTCCAATCCGCTGGCTGACGGTCAGGTTTGGGGAGGAAGTTCCGATGCAAAGCCAGGAGGTTCTGGTAAGCGCGCCGGTTGCGGGCGCAACGGCGACGGAGCAGACGCAGAAATTTTCGCTGTTTGCGCTGACCATGATGGTGGTCGGCTCGATGGTCGGCGCGGGGATCTTCTCGCTGCCGCGGGCCTTTGGCAGCGCTACCGGCGTGTTTGGCGCGATCGTCGCGTGGACCATCGCGGCTGGCGGCATGTACTTGCTGGCGCGCGTGTTCCAGGCACTCGCCGAGCGCAAGCCCGACCTCGACGCCGGCGTGTATGCGTACGCCAAGGCCGGGTTCGGCGACTATCTCGGGTTCCTGTCCGCCCTCGGCTATTTCGCCAGCGCCTGCCTCGGAAATACCTTTTATTGGGTTCTGATCAAATCGACACTCGGCGCTTTTTTCCCGATCTTCGGAGAGGGCAACACGCTCGCCGCGGTCGCGATCTCCTCGATTGGTATCTGGATCTTCCACTTCACGGTAATGCGCGGCGTGCAGCAGGCGGCCGCGATCAACAAAATGGTCACGGTCGCCAAGATCGTGCCGATCCTGCTCTTCATCGTGATCCTCGCGGTTTCCTTCAACGGGAATCTGTTTGCCGCGAATTTCTGGGGCGGCGAAGGGATGCCCGCGACCGGCCTGTTCGAGCAGGTTCGCGCGACGATGCTCGTCACCGTGTTCGTCTTTCTCGGCATCGAGGGCGCCAGCGTCTATTCCCGTTATGCGCAAAAGCGCTCCGACGTCGGCACTGCCACGATCTTCGGTTTTATTGGCGTGACTTGCCTGATGGTGCTCGTCACCCTGCTCTCCTACTCGGTGCTGCCGCGGGCCGAGATCGCCGGCTTGCGACAACCGTCGATGGCGACGGTCTTGGAGGCCGTGGTCGGGCATTGGGGCCTGGTCTTTATCAGCCTCGGGCTGATCGTGTCGGTGCTCGGCGCCTATCTGGCGTGGCAAATGAGACGATCCTCGTGACCGCGATCTACAAGTTCCATCCCGACTTCGCGGGCAAGGTCAATGTCTGGTGGGGCGACCCGACCGAGGACCATGGGCTCGCCACCCTCGAAGGCGGCGATGTGATGCCCATCGGCAAGGGCAACGTGCTGATCGGCATGAGCGAGCGCACCTCGCGTCAAGCGATCAGCCAGCTCGCGGCGACCCTGTTCCGTAAGAAGGCGGTAGAGCGCGTCATCGTCGCCGCGCTGCCGCGGCTGCGGGCGGCGATGCATCTCGACACCGTGTTCACCTTCGCCGACCGCGACTGCGTGCTGCTCTACCCCGACATCGTCAACAGCATCACCGCCTTCTCCTACCGGCCGGCCAACACTCCGAGCGGGATCGAGCTGAGGAAGGACGACAAGCCGTTCGTGGACGTTGTCGCCGAAGCGCTCGGCCTCAAAAAGCTACGCGTCGTCGAGACCGGCGGGAACGCGTACATGCGCGAGCGTACGCAGTGGGACAGTGGCGCTAATCTCGTCTGCGCGTCCCCCGGTGTGGTCTTCGCCTATGACCGCAACACCTATACGAACACACTCGTGCGCAAAGAAGGCATCGAGGTCATCACGATCTCGGGCGCCGAATTGGGACGCGGCCGCGGCGGCGGGCACTGTATGACCTGCCCGATCATTCGGGACCCGGTCGATTACTAGATCGCCGACTGCGTCACGGCGGCTTTTGACGGAGCGCAATCTTGCGAACGGAGCGAGGCATGACGCGAGCCAGTCGTGTTCGTCCTCGCTGCCCTGTCAGCAGTCAGACGACTGCGATATTCGTGGCTGTGTTGATCGCTATCGCAACGCAGGCGGAGTTTGCGATTGCTCAGACCGCCAACAGCAATGCCGGTCTGGAAGGAGGCCAGGATGGTCTGTTTGACGCGATATTGGCGACACCAAATCAGAAAACGCCAGTCCCGCAGGACAACATGTTCGCTACCGCGCCCGGGGTCGAGCAGGCAGCCCGCACACCGCAATTACCCTGAATGTTCTGGCTCCGGCTCTTTTCAACTCAAATGCGCAATTTCTGAGTTCCGGCGGCAGCAAGACCTTGGAAGGCAGCCCGCTGGTTCGCCTCGGCTGGGCGAGCCAGCTATTCGATACGCCGATCAGGGTCTCGGGCGCCGCCAGCTTCGAGACCGAAAGATTTGTCAATGCTCGCGACGCTGCCATCGACTACATCCGCCCTTCCGCGCGGGCGCAATATATAAACCCTCAAGATGACCAGGACTATTCACCCTTCCTATCATATGTACCGCGTTTAGATTTCGATCCGACCTTCGCAAACAACTTCGCCACACCACAGGACCTGACCCTCGGTATCGACAAAGTGTTCAATTTCGATGGAGACTTCAACAGGGTTCCGGCTGCGTCCAGCAGCTCGGCTCCCACGGTCTGGTCTTTCGGCTTCGGCGTTGGGGGGCAGCGGCGCTTCCGCGATCCGTCCCCTCAGTCCTATGCTTTTTTCTTCAACCCGTCCGCGTCATACGTCATTTCCGAGCAATGGAACGCCAGTTTGTCGATACCAATAACGCGTCGCTGGTTCGATACGATCAATGCGGTAAGTCAACGGAACCTGACTGTGGAACCGACCGGTGTCGTTGAGTACGTCATCCCAGGCGATTGGCTGGGCGGGGCGGACGCGGCGCGGATGCTGGGCAACCCCGCTATCGACTTCGTCGTCGGGGTGGAGCGAAACTGGTCGAATGTATCGGTAGCCGCTTATAGCCAATGGCGCACCGGTATCGTCTTCAAGACAGGGTGGCGCTTCTAGTTCACGGAGGCCGGGTTATGGATCGAAAAGGCCGGACCGTTTGGAAGATATCGTTGCGCGTCCTGCTCATCGCAGCGTGTGCGTCACTCGCAGCAGTCTCCCCGGTGAGGGTTTTGGAATCATTGACTGCAGCCGCCGCCACCCAGCTAGCCGACGGCACCTGGACCGTACAGGGACGAGCAATCCAAGGCACCCGCCGCTGCGGCGATTGGCTTGTTCGCCTGACGAATAGGCAAGGGCAATTGTCCGGCGAGATCTCGCTGGCGCGATCGAGCGTGCCGATCCAGAACCTGGTGCTGCAGCCGGACGGGAGCTTCTCGGGAACTACTCGGGCGGGCTTGACGGGGTCAAGACACACGCGTGCTTACCAAGTCACCGGGAAGTTTTCGGGAGACAGCGTCAGCCTTACCCTCGAAGATAATATGTGCCCTCCTCGCCACGGCGAAGCCACTCGACAATCGGCAGCGCGCTGAAGCGCGCCCTCCTTGTGACTCGATCGGGATGGTAAGAGATCGGTGTACGGGCTGAGTTCAACACGAGGTTCAGATTTGCTGGAGCAGCGCCTGACGTCTCTTGCTTCAACGCTCCGTGACGGGGAGTAGTCAAATGCTGGATATCGCCAAGACCAAAAAATTGGTCGACCAGTGCTGGGCCGACGAGATCGTCCCGACCTTGTTCGAATACATCAAGATCCCAAACAAGTCGCCGTCTTTCGACCCGGACTGGGCGACGCACGGCTATATGGATGAGGCCGTCGCGCTGTTCGAGCACTGGGCGTGGGCGAAGCTCCCTTTTCTGCCGGGTGCCACCCTCGACGTCGTCAGGTTGCCCGGCCGCACCCCCGTCATTCTCATCGACGTCCCCGGCGAGGGCGAGGACACTGTGCTGCTCTACGGCCATCTCGACAAGCAGCCGGAGATGGTAGGGTGGACGCAGGGGTACGGCCCATGGATTCCGCGACTCGAAGGCGACAAGCTCTACGGCCGCGGCGGTGCGGATGACGGCTATGCGATGTTCGGCGCATTGAGCGCGCTGATGGCGCTGAAGGAGCAGGGGGTGCCGCACGCCCGCTCCGTCGTCCTGATCGAGGCATGTGAGGAATCCGGCGGCTACGACCTGCCCTATTACGTCGATCATCTCGCCCAAAGGATCGGCAGCCCGTCGCTGGTCGTCTGCCTCGATTCCGGATGCGGCAACTACGATCAACTCTGGCTGACGACATCGCTGCGCGGCATGGCATCGGGCACACTGACCGTAGAGGTGCTCGACGAGGGCGTCCACTCGGGCGATGCCTCCGGCGTGGTTCCTTCGAGCTTTCGGATCCTGCGCCAGCTGTTGTCGCGCCTCGAGGACGAGGAGATCGGGGCGATCCGCCCGGCGGAGCTCTACGTCCAAGTACCGCCTCAGCGGGTGGCGCAAGCCCGGCGCGCCGCGGCGGCGTTGGGAGATGCGGTGTATACCAAGTTTCCATTGAAGACCGGCATGTCGCCGATGAGCGGCGATCTGTCGGAGCTGTGCTCAATCGAACGTGGAGGCCACAATTGGCGGTCACCGGCATCGACGGGCTGCCCGCCCCGACCCATGCCGGCAATGTGCTGCTGCCCTCGACGGTCGCAAAGCTCAGCCTACGACTGCCGCCAACCCTGGATGCGGCGACAGCCGGCGATCTCGTTCGCACACTGCTGGAGAAAGCCCCGCCATATGGGGCGCGGGTCGTGTACGAGCCGGGGTCGAATGCCGTCGGATGGCACGCCCCCGCCTTGTCCCCTTGGCTCGAGCAGTCGCTGGCACATGCCTCCGTGACTGCCTTCGGAGCGCCGCCGGCTTTTATGGGCGAAGGCGGCACCATCCCGTTCATGGCAATGCTCGGGGAGAAGTTCCCGCAAGCAGAATTCGTCGTCACCGGTGTGCTCGGCCCGCACTCGAATGCGCACGGTCCCAACGAATTCCTGCACATTCCGACCGGGCAGCGCGTCACCGCTGTCATCGCCCAAGTACTCGCCGACCATCACACCCGCCCCACCCCGGAATGAGGGGAACCGCTCTGACAGGCGCTTAAAAAAGGAGCCAGGCCATGAGCGAGCCAAAGCTGACGAGTGCGGTTAGCGAGGCGATCGAACCGCCAAAGACGTTTCTACAGAAATTGCTCGACGGTGTTGAGCGGGTGGGAAACAAGGTTCCCCATCCGGCTGGCTCTCGCACTTGTTTTATTGGTTGGGAACGACTGTCACTTACGAGGTCATAAATCCGCAAACGCACAAAGTCGAAAAAGCCACCGCCGCCGTAAACAGCCTGCTGACCGCCGACGGCATCCGCTTCATGCTGACCTCGATGGTGCGGAACTTTACGAATTTCGGCCCGGTGGGGATCATTTTAGTGGTGATGATCGGCGTCGGGCTGGCCGAACAGGCCGGCCTGATCAACGCCTTGATCAAGAAGATCGTGATCGTGACACCGCGCAAGGCGGTGACCTGGATCCTGGTGACCTTGGGGGTGTTGGCGAGCATCGCTGCCGATGCCGGCTACCTGGTCTTGATTCCGCTCGGAGCCGCCGCTTTCCTCAGCCTCGGCCGGCATCCGCTGGCCGGACTGGCGGCGGCATTTGCCGGGGTTGCCGCCGTATTCGGCGTCAATTTTCTGATCGTGCCGATCGATCCAATACTGACGGAAATCACCAACGACGCGATCCATATGCTGAATCCGACTCTCTCCATCGATTTGACGGCTAATTTCTATTTCGGCGTGGTCCCGAGCCTCGTGCTGATCGTGGTGTGCACGGTGATAACCGAGCGCTTTGTCGAGCCGCGGCTCGGCGCATATCGGGGCGAAATCCCGGCCGAGAGCGGCCAAGACGTCTCGCCGGAAGAAGCCAGGGGACTAAGGCTCGCGCTCTATGCGCTCGTGGTCAGCATCGTCATTATCGCCCTGTTGACGTTTCCACCCGGAGCCCCGTTGCGCAATCCGGAGACCGGGGCGATCGTCGGCAACTCGCCCTTCATGAACAGCCTGATCGTGCTGATCATGCTGGTGTTTCTGGCGATCGGCGCCGCCTATGGCATCGGCGCCAAGACGATCACCAGTAGCGTGGATGGCATCAATGCCGTCACCAAGACATTCGCCGGCCTCAGCGGCCTCGTTTTTCTGCTGTTCGTCATCAGTCAATTTCTTGCCTATTTCAACTATAGCAATATGGCGACGATCGTGGCGGTGAACATGGGCGACGCCCTGGAACATGCCAATCTCGGGACAATTCCATTGATGCTGGGGTTTATCACGGTCACCGGCATCGTTGGCATGCTGATCGTTGGCGCGATACCGAAATGGGCGCTTCTCGCGCCGATCTTCGTACCGCTCTTCATGAGGCTGGGGGTTGCCCCCGAGGCCGTGATGGCGGCCTACCGGGTGGCCGACTCGCCGCCCAACATCGTTACGCCACTCATGCCCTATTTCGCCCTGATCGTCGTCTTCGCGCAGCGCTACGACAAAAATGCGGGCGTCGGCACGCTTGTCGCTATGATGCTGCCTTACGCGGTGGTGGTCTCGATCGTCTGGATACTGCTCTTTCTCGCCTGGGAACTGCTCGGGCTTCCTTTTGGACCCGCTTAGTTAACTGAGAAATGTCGCTCAGAACAGAGAATGGGATCCAAGGGCGGTCGCAGGCGAGTTTGAAGCCGGTCGCGCGTGCGGAAAAGGGTGTTGCGATGGTAGATCGAAGAAGGATGTTAGCCGCTGCTCTTGCCGCTATAGCTTGTCCGGTCTATGATGCGCTCGCCAAGCCCTCTACTCCTTCGCGACCCGCTGTCGAGCCCCCCTCAGCTAATCCTCTGCCGGCACCCGCTGCCCGGTTAGGGCCGCTGTGTGGCCGTCCGCCAATGCCGCCACCACGTCACGAGATCCGGCCGCGGCGTCCGTCTGGACCTCGCCGTTGGTATTGGTCGCGAGGTCGCTGGCGGTGGAATGGCCGTCGCTGGGTTTGGATCTCCGGGAGTTGGAGATGGCGCTAAAGTAAGCGGTTAGGCTCGATCGAGGACCGGCGATGGCACTGCGGTTCAGCGGCCCATCCACCTCCGAGGGCAACCGGCGCGCCTTCTCCCAAGTGGTCTACGAGATTTTCCACCTGCTTCTCCGCCCTTCTGGTGAGCGTTCGCACGCCTGCCGTTTCTGCTGCCAGTTGCTCGAGCTGCCTTCGGCCCCAATGATTAATCGAAACGTCACCGCAGGGGGAACAGCCAGGGAAGCATCAGGATAGTCACCGGCAGCACCAAGACCGTGAACGGCACGCCGAGCTTCGCAAAATCACCGAACCGGTATTGACCGGCCCGAGAACCAGCGTGTTGCAGGGCGACCACATCTATGCGGGGGCCAGGAGCAAATCGAAGTTCACGCCGGATCGTCCCCATCGGCCGCGCCATCTTTCGAAAGCAGGACCGCGATCGGGCCGGACGGAGGATGCCCGGCGCAGACGGTTGCGAGCGCGATCAGAATGGGCACGCCGATAAAGGCGCCGGCTATGCCCCAGAGCATGCCCCAGAAGAACACCGCAAACAGCACCATGAAAGGGGAGACGGAAACCGCAGTTCCCGCCACGCGGGGCTCGATATAGCTGCCGATCGCGAACTGAACAAGGTTGAGACCGATGAACACGACGAGAGCGGAATACAGTGACTCGAACTGCGCTGCCGCGAACAGAGTAGGCAGCAGGGTGGCGACGAAGGATCCGATGAAAGGAATGAAATTCAAGACGAAGGCGATCACCCCCCATTCACGCTGCAGCTCCAGCCCGTCGACCTCGGTGAAAATCCAGAAGGCGAGCCCCGTCAGCACGCTCATGCCGAACCGAACGAGCATATAGGTCTGCAATCGCGCAGCGATCTCCGTTGCCACGTTTATCGCAGCCGCACCTGACCGCCCGTCGCCGATCCGGCGAAGGCGATGCCCGAACGGCTCGACCTCGAGCAGGCCCAAGATGACGAACACGAAGGTCACAATGGAGAAGCTCAGAACGCCTTGCAGGCTGCCGCCGATCGCGCGTATGACCTGCACCAGCCACATCACATTGATCTGTTCGGCGAACAGCTCCGCAGCATAGAGGCCGCGCTGCTCCAGCAAGTCCGCCGCATGCATGTATAACCCCTGGAGCCGCGCGGCGTTGGCGATCACCCATTGTGCGATCCCCCCGAAACCCCAGACGACCAGCCAGCCGCCACCCGCGATCGCGAGCAGGGCGACCGCCGCAGTGACCAGGACGGCGATCACCTGCGGCAGCACTGCCAGCAGCCGCCGCTGCAGCGGCCAAACCAGCGCGATGATGAACAGAGCAAAAGCGACGGGCGTCATCACGCCGCTTGCCGCCCACAGGCCTGCAAGCGTGAGGATCGCGGCGCAGATCATTGCGGCCCAGCGAAGCGTGCGGTCGTCTGCCATCCCTGAACCCACCAGGGCTCAGCCCCATACCAGCATCACGGCGCCCAGTATGACCACCAGGGTCAGCAGCAACAGACTCGCTACCGGCCACTGCCGAAGATAGCCATCGGCTCGTTCGATCGCCTCGCCCCAAGAGGCTGTGGCGCGCATCGCCGCTTCGCCCACCACGACGACATCCCCTTCCGGCACGTTCGGCAGACGCTGTCCCCATTGCCACAGCCCAACGGCCAGCAACGCGCCGATCAGAACCGGCCATAATGCTGTCCACAGCGTCCCGGGGGCGACCGCCTGAGCCAAGGTTCCGCTCTCGGCTGTCGGATAAAGCGCCCAGGGAACCATCACGGCTGCAAAAGCTATGATAAGCCAGGGCCAAGTATATCCGGCGGGCGGCGCCGCCCCTGAGTGCCGAGGCGAGGCTTGCACCAGACGGCGCAGGAAGTGGAGCATCAGCAATGTGCTGCCGGCCGCCGATACTGCCGCGAACGTGCCGACGAGACCCTCGCCCAACTGAGGCTTCATCGCGAGCTTGGCCAGTGCGCCGCCGGTAAAAGGCAGCCCGCCGAGGCCCAGCGCCAGCACAGCGGCCGGGATCAGCACCGGCCACAGCCGCGCGCCGGCAGTGGCGGCTACGCCAAGCGCAAGGAACAGCCCGCCCTTGACCAAGACGTGATGCGCCGCGGAGAAGCTCACGCCCAGGATAGCACCGGTGTTGCCCGCGGCCAGCCCCATGCCGAGCGCTGCGGCGAGCAAGCCCATCTGACTGATGCTGGAATATGCCAGTATCGTCTTGGGGTTTTCCTGCGTGATACCGACCAGAACACCATAGAAGGCCGAGAATATCCCGGCGGCGGCCAGCCCCTCGCCCCATTCCGGCATCGCGACGCCGAGCGGCAGAAAGCGGATGAGCCCGATTACCCCAGCTTTGACCGCGGCGCCGCTGAGCACGGCCGCGGCTGGGATCGGCGCTGCCGTGTAGGCGAGCGGCATCCACACATGCAACGGTACGACCCCAATTTTCAGCCCGAAGCCTAGGATCAAAAGCGCAACCGCCGCTTCCCGCCATGGCGACGCCGGCAACGCTGCCACCGCATCACGGATCAAAAGACTGCTGTCCGGGGTGGCTGCCGCCGTGAACACGAAAGCCATCAACAGGAAGGCTTCGCCCAGTACGGCAAGTGCCACATAGATCATGCCGGCGCGCCGGCTGCCCGGCGTACCGTCGTGTACGATGAGGCCATAGGCCGCCAGGCTGACCACGGAGAAGGTCAAATAAAAGCTCACCAGGTCGGCGGCGATGAAGACGCCGAGGTTCCCGGTCAAGGTCAACAGCCACCATTCGGCAAAGCGTCCGGCATTCGGGTCGCCGCGCAGATGCGCCGCGGCGTAGGCGCCGGCGACTATCCACAGCAGCGCCGCGACCCCGAGCAACATCGCTCCGGGTATGTCGAGTGCCAGGGTCATGCGAAACGGCGGCTCCGGCAGAACCAGCGTCGCGCCGGCAGGAGCGAGCAGCGCCGCCGCTAGCGCCGGGATTGGCGCCAGCGCCAGCAGTGAGGGCACACGATCTCTGAAGCGCCTCGACAGACAGCCCACCAGCATTGCGAGCGGGGCAGCCAGCGTGGCGGCGAGCAGCGTCTCCGCTACGGCCATAATTCGCACTCAGGCGGGATCGGCTTCAGGCCGCAAATCACCTGAGACCTGTGGTGATCGCCGGACGGCCGATCTGCAGCAACTCCGACGGACGCAGCGGCACGAAGCCGAGCAGCACCGCACACAGCGCGAGCGCCACGACCACCGCCTGCCGGCTCGGCGATACGGTTGTCAACAGCCTCAATGGCTCGATGGGGTCGGCTAGTGCTCGAGCGAGCACAAGGAATACGTATCCGCCCGCGAGCAGCCCGCCCGTTAAGACAATGACCGCCCACCACCATTGACCTTCAGCGACCGCCGCGGTCAGCAACATCGCTTTCGCGATAAATCCGCCACTGGGCGGCAGACCCATAAGAGAGATCCCGCCCAGCGCGAAAGCAAAAACAGTGATCGGAAGCGCCCGACCGATACCGGCGAGCCCCGCGATCCGGTCGTGCCCGAGCGCTTCGGCGATCAGACCTGCCGCCATGAACATGGCAGCTT
>Ga0210410_10006252_pt1 | contig 10366 bp, 9 predicted proteins | sample IncBWC4MmetaG_FD_161058 | JGI IMG/M metagenome (GOLD analysis project Ga0210410, IMG submission 161058) | Forest soil microbial communities from Barre Woods Harvard Forest LTER site, Petersham, Massachusetts, United States - Inc-BW-C-4-M | ecosystem: Environmental > Terrestrial > Soil >... | reverse complement strand
AGTGGCGTCGTCGCTCGCCAAACCAGTACGAGCGACGATGCCGGCTTGCCGCTACTGCACGGATCCGCCGCATATCCGACCCGATGGCAGGCTGTCCGTTAAAGCGTGCTCGGAATCCTATCGTGGCCTCTGGGAGGGCTCGACCCGCTGTGTCTCTCTCAGAAGGTGCAGGGGGGATCCGCATCATCGTGATAATCGCACGCAAGGCGTTTCTCGGCGGAGCCTTGATCGCCAAATTGCTCGAGGGCGCGAGCAGCGGCTGGCAGAGCTGTTGCGCAAGCGGCGGCGTTCCGTGCTGGATCCCTAGCCGCTCGGTAGACAGGTACGGGGAAAATTAGGGGTGGTGGGGAGGGGCCGCGAACATCGAGCGATCGGCGACCGGCCTCAGCCTACTCGGGAATGACTGGCGGCCCGGTGACGATATCGTCTTTCCAAGTCGAGAACCGCGATCTCGTATTGCCGGGCCGGCTGGGGTGGGGCACCGACGTCAACGAGACGTTCTTTGCGGGGTCACCCGCCACCGGCGGTGGCGATCTCACCTGGAATGCGTCTGCTCGGGGATCAGCAGGTCGGGCGACGGCGACGCAAGAAGCCGAGCCCGAGGAGCGCCGTGCTCAGCAGCGCAAGCGAACCAGGCTCGGGGACGGCATCAACCCCAGAGAAGAAGAACGGATCGATCAGCCCGGTTGTATTGATGCCACCGGCGTTGACGTTGCCCAGCCCGGGAAACACTCCGTAGAAAGTATCGCCAACCGACGTCAGGAAGAGAAAATCGCCGAATTCGCGGTTGGTGTCGGTGCTGCCAGTGGCCTGCTGCAGGGTCAGCGGTGTGAAGCTGTACTCGTCAGTGTCTGAGGAAATGGTGGCGCCAAAATCATCCGAAGACGCGACGTGCACATGGACTTTACCATCCTGCGAATTAAAGGTTTCGTACATCAGCACGACGGTGCCGTCGGCTTTTACAGTGATCGCCGGCAGCGCGGCTCGCTGGCCCGCCGGGGAAACGACGATCTCGTGCGTCTGAACCAGGTTGGTGCCGGACGGTACATAGGAGACGAGGTAAATCCGGTCGACGCCGTTTGCGTCCTGCTTACCGATCAGCACGTAAACATGCGCGCCGGTGCTGTCGGGGGCGATGGCAGTGATGTTGCCGCGCAGGTCGTTGACGTTGGCAAACCAGTTGTTCGAAGCCTGCGTGCAGGAGTTGCACAGCTGGGTCGACACACCACTGTCAATCACGATGCCGCCGACGACGCTACTTCCGATAAAATCCCAAGTCGCCCCGCCATCTCTTGAGCGGTTCAGGTAATAAGTTACGTTGTGTACGCCGGGTGTAGCTGTGGTGGTACCGACTCCGAAAATGCTGTAAACGTTACCGGCGCTGTCCGTCTTGATGCGGGTCCCGGGATTGACGGAGTTCGATTGCGCGCCATTGCTGATCTGATTGTCGAGAGGGAAAGTTATGCCACTGTTGGTGGAGACTGCCACGCGCTCCGCAGGATTAACAAAACCCGCCTGAAAGGCGTCGTAGGCGACGAAGACGTTGTTGCCGTTCAAGGCGAGCCAAGGCTGGTCTGAAAACCCGACTGAGGCCGTGTTGATCCGCGTCCCACCACCCGTATAGGCCCACGCTGCAACCGAGTTTGGATTGGCGGTAGCGCCCTGGTAAATGTTGCCGTCGGAACCGAGAATTGTACCATGTAATACGCCAGAACTGTTATAAGTAAAATTCCAGTCTCTCGGAACCCCGACGCTGGGTGACGGCGGCGGCACGCTAAACTGGAGTGTCCAGTTGGCACCGCCATCGGTCGAGTGGAAGAGGCTGGCATTGGGATTCGTTGGTGTGAGAAAAGCGAAACTCGAAACGACGATGTCGTTAGTATTTGTCGGGTTTACCGCAACAAAGGGCTCATTGCCCCAATCCTTGTAGCTCTGGGTCGCGAAATTGTTGCCGGTGAAGGTCGCGAGAGGCAAGTGGCCAACGACGTCGATCGGGGCGTTGACGATGAGGCCAGCGACGGCTGCCGGCGCAAACAACAGGCTCGCAGCAAACGCGAACACGTTAAAGTTCGTTCTCATCCCCTTTCCTCCCTCGCGCGTTTTCATGACTTCGATCGGCTCAGGCCGAGGCCAGCCGTGCTTACGCTTGGCAAAATCCGGGCCAGACGGGCCAGAATCTGATATGCGCATTTTTTCATTAACTTATTGGATTGTCAACTTATTGGATTGTCCGGCAGTCGCCTGCCGAAAGCTGTAAAAATTCCTGACAGGGCTGCCGACGTTTTACCGATTTCAGTTGTCAGGATAATGTCACGATTTCAAAACGGTATGCCCCAGGGCGTCACTTACCTGCGGTGTAAAAATTTCCGACATCCTCCGAACCCCGAAGCTCGGTTGCTCGCCGGCGGACCGCAAATCGGCGCCAGGGAGCGGACGGAGTGGGTTAGCAGTATGTCGGTAGATTTTACAACTCACGACGGGTGGCCTTCGAGGTGACATTTGAGATCGCTTGCGTTATCGCGGTGCAATGACATTATCGGGGTAATGGCATCACAGCAGGTCGTCCGACGTGCGAGAACACAAATCGTCGACCTCGAGCGGGATCCGTGCCCAAAGTTCTCGTAAAGTCAAGCATGAGAAAGTTATCATCTGCACCCGTTTGGGATGTCGAGCGGCGCTGATCGCGCTGTTCCAACTAACGTTGATCTTCCACGCTGAAGGCTCCGGTTTGTCGCTTGCCGCTGAACCGCGAGAAGTTACTCAACCCCTATGCGCCGCCGGGGAAACCGGCATTTTGGAGGGAACGGTTACATTAGGATGCGAACCTGGCGCGATTAACTGCAAGGACCGGCCCTACCGGGTTGGACTTTTTATTCAAAGTGAACAAAGAGGGGTGCCGCCGATACCTGTCAACGCCACTGCTAGTTTTTCAATGGATCTTGCGCCGGGCACCTATACCATAAGCTCGGCAGATGTACGCAGCTCGTGGAGCCGTCCAATTCTCCAGCCGATTACTGTCGTGATAAGAGCAGGAGGCGTCACGCACGTAGAGGTAAGATTTCAGCCCGCTCCTGAATTGCCAGGTCCGGCACGCTGATCTCTCACCATAGTAGGTCGGGTATCGACCGGGCATTAGTTCTAAACGTCGCCAGCCGCGGGGGAAATCTGCCCCACCGGCTCCTTCACGCGGGCGAGACGCGCGACAACGCCCTAACGGGAGAGGCTCGCCATCGGGACCGGTAGGTGGCGGGCAGCTAACGCGAACGCAAGGATCGGCTCGGAGGTCGCCGTAACCGCGGCAGGTGTCCCTCCGCAATCACCGCCGTGTCCCATTCGAGACCCACGCGCTTGAATGACAGCCCGTGCTCGGCAATGTTCCTTGTGCTCTTCTCAGGGTCGAACGTGACAGCCATATGAAAATACGCGACAGCGGAAACCCGAGGCCGTCAAGGATATTAGCTGTAGCGTAAAATCGGCGTCCCTTCGAGGCGCGAGACTCCGGCCTGCTCCCAACACCTCGCGTAGCAGCGCTCAGAGGATACTGAACGCGCACGGCGCCAGGGTGTGAATGGCGCTCGCCTACCGGCTCTGACCGGAGGCAAACTGCGCCGCCGATACCTTAACCCAAGAGAGAGGAATTCGCCCGATGCCTGAGACACCGACTTTTGGCCGCTATGCCGAGATCCCCTATGACCGGATGACGCCGGAGCAGCAGGAGGGCTATCGATCGCTGATCGAGACCCGCGGGCAGGTGGGCGGGCCGAGCAAGATCTGGGTGCACAACCCCAAGCTGGCGAAGGCGGCGGGCCCGCTCGGAGCGTATTTCCGCACCGGCTACTCGCTCAGCGAGCGCGAGCGCGAGATCGCCGTCATCATCATCAACAGCAAATGGCATTCGATCTACCCGACCAATGCGCACGAGCGCGCCGGCAAGGCCGCCGGGTTGCCCGCCAACAAGGTCGAGGTATTGCTGTCGGGCCTGCCGACCTCGTTCGACGACAAGCGCGAACAGGTCGTCTACGAGATGGCGACGTGTCTTGCCAATTCGCGCTGGGTCGCCAAGGGGCTTTACGACCGCGCGGTCGAGGCGCTCGGCCATGAGGGTGTCACCGACGTGATCTGCCTGATGGGCTATTACACGATGGTCTCGATGACCCTCGCCTTCTACGACGTTCCCGCAGGCGCCGAGGGCATCGCCCGCTGAGCCCAGCTGAAGCTGGTTTTCAGCCGAGATGAGGATCCGGCTCGCCGCCGGTCCAAGTCTCCAGATGGATCGGCTGCCTGGCAATCGCCAAGACCTTGCGCAGTTTTTCGAGCGGCATCGCCAGCCTCTCCGCGAGTTCCTCGGGAGTGGGCTCGCGGCCCAGCTCGGGCAGCATCTGGCGCGATGTCCGCACCACCTTGTTGACCGTGTCGATAATGTTCACGGGGACCCGGGCCGTGCGATCACCAGGGTCTTCGGGCTGAGCCATTTCGGTGTCTTTCAAGGCGGCTGTCGCGGTGGAATCCACCGCTTCTCGAAAATGATAAGCCGCCGCGGCTAATCAAGGCGATAGCGCCACCAGGCGCATGCCGCTGCGCCACACGGTCGAGGCGCTCGGCCATGTCGGCATCACGACTGATCTGCCTGATGGGGTTCTACACGAGCGTCTCGATGACCCTCGCCTTCTACGACGTCCCTGCCGGGCCGAGGGCATGGCCCGAAAAGCGGAGGCGTTTCAGGCCTCGGCGAGAACTAACCCTCGCCGAGGCCCGAACGCCGAGATCGCTGCCCTGCCGCAAGGTTCAGGGCGGCGGGATCGGGATGGACGGGGTTGCATTCGCCATGACCGCAAAGATCGCGAACGCCAGCGCAGCAAGGGTCAGGATCGTGGCCCTCAAAGATGTCCGGTTCATTCGATCCTCCTCTCAAGCGCCGAGACAAGCATTCGATCGGCGCTGCACCGGCGAAGATAATCAAGATTGGACCGCGTCTGAGTGAGGTGGATCACACTCGGGAAAACTTCGGACGCGGGCGTCAAAATTGTACGGCTGCGATACCGAGCGTCCCAGCCGCTGCAAGCGACGTTCGGGCCAATGTCACCCGCGCTCGTGCGCGGGTGACACAAGGGCGCCGCGGCGAGAGCCGGTTAGCGCACCGGCGAGAAAGATGCCGGGACCAGCAGCTTGTTTTCCTGCCGCACCGGCCGGACCCCGGCTTGCGGCGGCCACGCACCGCCAGGCCGACGGGATTCTTCGCGGACGCGGGCGCGCTCGTTCAGATCCTTGTAGACCCAGATGTGGGTGAATTTGTTCAGCCCGCCGAGCTCACTCGTCCAGCACGCCGCCAGCGGCGAGAACTTCTCGCGCGCCTCGATGGCCTTGCCCCACGCGTCGAGCACCTTCGGGATGTCGCCCGGGGCGTAGGTGTAGGTGCGCATCTCATAGACGTTGCCGGTGCCGTAATTACGGCTGCCGAGCTCGCGCATGAACGGCGCCGGGATCACGATCTCGGCCTCTTGCGCGACTATAAATTCGCCGCCGCCGGGCATCGCGTTGCGCTCGCGGTCGTTCGCCATCGCCGAGCGCACCCTCGTGCGGTGTTGCAGATCGTCATAGGGGTAGACGTGGACGACCTGGTTCAGCGGGCCGAACTCGGTGTGCCAGAAGCCGCCCAGTTTCGAATGTTTTACCCGCGAGGGCAGCCGCTTTTCGTAGCGCTCTTCGAATTCGGGAACGGTCCCGGGGCGCAGCGTATAGGTGCGGACTTCGTAAATCATCGACGCATCCTCCTAGTGACGGGGGTTAGCGAGTGATATGCCGGCGAACCGACAGCCCATTCTAACTCCACGAGGGACGGAGGGGATAGGAAACGGTAAACATTTTTGCGCCGTATGGTGTGAAGGCGTCGCAGGTAACCAGGCATCACGCGTCGGGCGATCTGAGTTGCTTCTGGAAGAAAACGCTGGTTGCGATCGCCTGCGGTGCCATTGTGGCGTAGGCGCCAAATGCCGCGCAGATTTGGAAGCCGGCCTGCTGATAAAACCGGAGTGCCGCCGTCTGACGCGCTCCCGTCTCCAGCCGGAGCAGCGAAAAGCCGGCATCGCGCGCCGCTTGCTCGATGCGGACGAGCAACGCCTGAGCCACGCCGCTTCCGCGTGCCACCTCGCGAACATACATGCGCTTTACCTCGGCGAAGTCGGCGAAGAACGCCACCCCGCCGCATCCCACCGCTGTACCATTCAAACGCGCCACGAAGAACCGGATATTGGGCGCGAAGATCGCCTCCAACGCCAAGCCATGCCGCTGCTCCGGCGTATACTCCGCCGAGAGTATTCGATCGAGCTCGCCGATCAGAGCGCGCATGTCGTCGGTTGCGGCCGGCACCAATTCGACAGTGATTTCATCGGCGCTGCTCACCAACTCCTCCGGCACCGCTAGGATGTGCGAGAGGCTATCCGAAGACGAGCGACATCGCGTAGCATGACCGCCACCGATCGTAGCCAGTAAGGGGGACAACATGCTGATCGTCGACGCACAGGTCCACATCTGGTCGGCCGGTCCGCCGACCAATCCGTCGCACCGCCAGGTCACCTCGTATTCGGCCGAGGAGTGCATTCGCGATATGGATGCCGCCGGGGTCAATGCCTGCCTGCTGCACCCGCCGGGCTGGGACCCGAACTCGGGCAAGATCTCGGAAGAAGCAGCGGCCAAATACCCGAACCGCTTTGGGATCCTCGGCAACTTTCCGCCCGAACGGCCGGAAAACCGCGCGCTGATCGACACCTGGAAGAGCCGGCCGGGGATGCTCGGGCTGCGTTACGCCTTCACCCAGCCGCACCAGGCCAATTGGATGACCGATGGCACGATGGACTGGTTGTGGCCGGCTGCCGAGAAGGCCGGGATCCCGATCGCATTGATGGCCTCGAACTATCTGCCGCTGGTCGGCCAGATCGCCGAGCGCCATCCGGGCCTGAAATTGCTGATCGACCATTACGCCCGCGTCCGCGACGGCAAGGACGACGCCGCGCACGGCAACCAGGCGGCCTTGCTGGCCTTGGCGAAGCACCCGAACGTGGCAGTCAAGTGCACCGGCGCGCCGGGCAATTCGGGCGAGCCCTACCCCTATCGCAACATCCACAAATACACCCAGCAGATCGTCGAGACCTTCGGGCCGCAGCGCAGCTTCTGGGGCACCGACATCACCCGCATGCCGTGCTCGTGGAAAGAATGCGTGACGATGTTCACCGAAGAGATGCCATGGCTCAAAGGCCGCGACCTCGAGCTGGTCATGGGTCGCGCGGTCTGTGACTGGCTCGGCTGGAAATTGCCGGGGTGAGCGCCAGCGGCGATTTCGCGGCGACGCTGACCTTGCGGGGAGGGCCGACGGTCGGCCGTCTCGGCTTTGGCGCGATGCGGATTGCCGGCCCCGGTGTATGGGGGCCTCCCCGCGACGAGAGCGACGTAATCGCTTTGCTGCGCCGAGCGGTCGACATGGGGGTGACCTTCATCGACACCGCCGATTCCTATGGGCCGAGTGTCAGTGAGACGCTGATCGCCAAGGCGCTCTACCCCTACCCAGCGGGGCTGGTGATCGCGAGCAAAGGCGGGTTCACGCGTCCCGGTCCGGGCAGCTGGGCGGTTGACTGCCGGCCCGCGCATCTGCGGCGGGTCTGCGAGGAGAGCCTGAAGCGGCTGCGGCTCGACCGGATCGAGCTCTACCAGCTTCACACCATCGATCATCGCGTGCCGATCGAGGAGTCGGTCGGCGCCTTGGCCAACCTGCAGCGCCAAGGCAAGATCAGCCATATCGGCGTCTCGAACGTCTCGGCCGCCGAGCTTGCGCGCGCCCGCGCGGTGGCGGAGATCGTCTCGGTCCAGAACGCCTACAATCTGCACGACCGGTCATCCGACGGGCTAATCGACATCTGCACCGACGCCGGGATCGCTTTCATTTCCTATTACCCGCTCGCCAAGGGCCGGCTCGCCGGCAGCCCGGGCTCACCGCTCGACCGGATTGCCGAACGCCATCATGCGACGCCCCGGCAGATCGCCCTCGCCTGGCTCCTGCACCGCTCGCCCGTCATGCTGCCGATCCCAGGCACCTCCTCGATCGCCCATCTCGAAGAGAATTTGGCGGCGGCCTCGATCCGTCTCAGCGCCGAGGAGTTCCAGACTCTCGCGGGCAGGTAGTGACTCACTTGGAAATTCAGGGCCGCGAAGAAGCCCGCATGAGCGCGATCTGCTCTTCCACGAGGGCGACGAGTCCGTTTCCTGATCGGCCCTTTTTTAAAGTAGACGCGGCACAGCTTTTTAAATTTAGGCCAGGTTTAGGAAAAAATTGAAATTCTCTGCCATTCCTGCGTGCCTCACCGAGGTCGCGGAATGACTGGCCAGTAGCTGGGCTGAGTTCATACAGCATATAAATCGCGTCAATACCATTTTGCCCTTTACCGTTGATGAGCCTGTAATTTACCATCGGCCGCATCGGTAATCACCTGGAATAATAAGCATCCGTTCTATATATGCTTGGCGATTCGAATTGCCAGGGATGGCATGCCGAAGGGACCGCAAGGCCAGAAGCGACCCGCCGCCGTGTAATTCTCGTGCAAAATCAGGCGCGCGGGGTTGGGCGCGGCCGTCACCGGTCGAGCCAGACGTCCTCCATGTGCTCGCTGTTGAAGATGCTGTTGTCCATCAGGGTCAGCCCCTTGACTTCGGGCTGCCAACAGGTGCCTTGGCGCATGAAGAAGATGATCGGGCGTACGGCGTCATCGATCAGCCTGCGCTCGATCTGCCAGACGAGCTCCTTGCGCTTGGCCGGGTCGCTCTCCGCCGATTGCCGGTCGATCAGCGCATCGATTTCGGGATTGCATCCGGTATAATTGCGCGGCGACCGGCACGAGTAATTCTCGTAGAACTGGTTGTCGGGGTCGTCGACCGCACTGCCCGAAAGACTCATCGCGACAGTAAAATCCTTGCGCATCAGCTTTGGGACCCAACTGGCGGTCTCGACCGTATCGAGCTCGGCGTCGATCCAAATCTCTTTGAGCTGGTCGATCAGGATCGCCGCGGGATCGCGGTACCAGGCGATGTTGCGCGACGCCAGTTTGACCTTTAGCCGGTTGTCGGGTCCGTAGCCGAGCGATCGCATCATTGCTCGGGCGTCTTCGCGGTTCTTTTGCACGTCCGGACCATAGCCGGTCAGCTGTTGCAGCATCTCCAGAGGCATGCCCCAGATGCCTTCCGGAGGCGGCTGCAGAACCGCGCCGATGTCGTATTGACCCTCGCCGAGAATGTCGATGAAGGATTTGCGGTCCAAGCTCAGCTGCATCGCCCGGCGCAGCACAGGGTTGTTGAACGGCGGCGCGTCGGTGATCAGAAGGTTGGCCCTGCCGTTCATCGGCTTTATTTCGCAGATCGCCCGCGGGGCCTGGCTGCGCACGTCCTTGACCAGCGGGACCGATACCTCGTAGGGGAAGGTCATGTCGAATTTGCCGGCGACAAAAGCGAGGATTGCGGTCGAGCGGTTGGCGATGATCGTGTATTCGATGCCATCGAGGAAGGGCCGGTCTGGCTTCCAGTAATTCGGGTTGCGCACGACCTTGATCGACTGGTTGGGTTTGTACTCGGCAAATTTGAAGGGACCGGTGCCGACCGGATGGCTGCGCATCTCGCGCGCCGAAACATGGCACGGATAGACCGGTGAATAGCCTGAGGCGAGCAATGAGAGCACAGCAGGCTGGGGACGTTTGAGACGGAAGGTCGCCTCGTTGTCGCCCTCGGTGGTGACCCTGTCGATGTTGTGGAACCAGGCTTCGCGGTAGTTGAGGCGCAGCTTTTCGGTCGCCTTGCCGGTCAGCAGGTCGTAGGTGCATTTGACGTCGGCGGCGGTGAACGGCCTGCCGTCGTGCCATTTGACGCCCTGGCGAAGCTTGAAGCTGAGCTCGGTCCCGTCTTCGCTCCACGACCAGCTCGTTGCGAGCTCGGGCACGATCGACTCGACCCGGTTCTGCGGCACATGTTGATCAAAGAGCACGAGGTTATTGAACACCCCCATCATTGGCATGATCGCCGATATGCTGCCCTCCTCGAGGATCGACATACTGGCCGGGCTGTCGCGGTGAAACACCCGCAGGATGCCGCCTTGCTTTTGCGCGAGCGCCGGGTTCGCCAACCCAATGCCGATTAGCAGTCCGGCTGCTGCAGCGCATCTCACTTCCCGGTTCATCGCGATCCTCCCCCCAAAGATTAGCTCAACGTTGGCCTCGACTCGGCTCCCCCGACATTACTGCGGCATGCGCAAAGGCGCACGCCCCGTAACAGCGAGACAGGCATGAGCAGCCTCGATCGCGCAGCTCTGCGCCCATCTGCAGCGCGACAGGAC
>Ga0210410_10006251_pt1 | contig 10367 bp, 6 predicted proteins | sample IncBWC4MmetaG_FD_161058 | JGI IMG/M metagenome (GOLD analysis project Ga0210410, IMG submission 161058) | Forest soil microbial communities from Barre Woods Harvard Forest LTER site, Petersham, Massachusetts, United States - Inc-BW-C-4-M | ecosystem: Environmental > Terrestrial > Soil >... | reverse complement strand
GGACGAAGCCGAGCTGGTGACGGAGCTGCAAGGCGGCTCCGGCGCCGCATTCGACTGGCTCGTTACGCACTACTCCGGCCCCGTCTATGGATTGGTTGCCGGGATGGTCTCGGAGACTTCCGATGCGGCGGACATCACGCAGGACGTTTTCCTCAAAGCGTTTCGCGGGATTCGCGGTTTTCGACGCGGCAGTTCGCTGAAGACCTGGCTATACCGAATCGCCATTCGGGAAGCGCTGAATCACCGGCGCTGGCTCTGGCGGCATCACCGGCAGCAGGATTCGATTGACGCGGAAACGGGGACCGGCCATGCATCGCTCGAAATCGAGGATGCCGGCAGCACGCCGTTCGACCAAACCGCGACACACGAGCTGCAGCAAGCGGTACAGCAGGCCCTGCTGAAGTTGCCGGAAGTATTCCGGAGCGCCGTGATTTTGAGAGATCTTGAGGGGTTGTCCTACGAGGAAGTGGCGGAGGTCCTGACGATCACCGTCGGCACGGTGAAGTCAAGAATTTTGCGCGGACGCCGGATGTTGCGGGAAATATTGGATCCAGTACTGCGGAGTTCACAGGGCGCGCGCGGACCGGCGCCCGAGCTGCAAAAGAGAGAATCGATTTTGCACTCCACGCTTTTTCCTGCGGCGGAGGAGCACAACACCGGTCGGAACGACACTACCGGCTGGGCGCACCCGGACAAGTTGGGTGACGCAGAGGGAGGTGTCTAGTGAACTGTGAAAAAGTAAGAGAATTGTTGCCCGGCTATCTGGATGACGCGATCCCCGCAGGCACGTGGACCGACACGCATGTCTCCGTGGGGCGTCATCTGGAAACGTGCGCAGACTGCCGTGAAGAACTGCTCGCGTATCGAGCAATGTCATCGATGATGTCCGGCGTGAAGCGCCCCGCGCCGCCGGCGAACCTAGCGCTGCAGATCCGCGTCGCCGCCGCGCAGCGCCTCTCCGACCGCGACTGGTTGCATTGGGCTCGCCGCGCTCAGACTCGCGCCGAGCTTGTTTTGAAAAATATTCTGGAGCCGCTCGCGATCCCCGCGACTGGCGGTTTCACGGTAGCGTTCATCGTGTTCGTCATGGTGTGCCAGTTGCTTGGCCTGGGTGTTCCGCTGCGCGCCGTGACGAATGATTCGCCGACGAATCTGCTTCAGCCCGCGCGCCTCGAATCTCTCGCTCCGTTCCCGATCACCGGCCTCGAGGAGTCCGGCCACGCCGGGCCGCACGCGCTCCTTGTGGAAGCCACGGTAAACTCGCAGGGTGAGGCGGTGAACTACAGGATCCTTTCCGGGCCGGATACGGACACGGTCCGCCGCCAGCTCGATTTGGTCCTTTTGTTCTCGCGTTTTCGTCCTGAAATGAGCTTTGGCCGGTTCACTTCCGGCGGCCGAGTCGTGCTCAGCTTTAGCGATATTTCGATCCGAGGCTAAAGACGGCTCCATTCCAAGACCTCGCCCGCGACGACCTGTCTTCGTAGGCCGATCCCCTTGTTGACTCCTTAGCGCCAGTAGTACCCGCGTACTATAGCGAGGGTTTCACAGTGAACCGAAAATGTATGCACTCGGCTTGCGTGTAAATCCCTGTGTTTTCGGGCTTTTGGCGCGATCCTAACTTCCATGACGTCTTCGATTAAAAATTCACCGGAGTCGGACGCTCAGGGCAAGGCCGGCCAGTCCCCACGCTCAAACCCCGTGTGCCTGGAACTCGGGATCACTCTGCGGAGCCTGCCAACGGAAGCAGGCAGCCCGTCCCAGCCTATCCGGGAGGACCTTAAGACCGTCATCGTGTTCGACAACGGTGCAGTCATTCGCAGCACGAACAATCTGCCTGGTGGGCTGACGCTCATTCTCTCGAATTCAGCTGGGCGTGACGTGGTTTGCCGCGTCGTAAGCGGGCGCAGCATGCCCGCCGTGAAGGGGTACGTCGAAATCGAATTTATCGAGCCGGTAAAGGATTTCTGGGGCATACACCAAGAAGGCGGGCTGGGCGGTGCGCCAACGCCTTCAGTCGCTCCCCCGCCAGCGCCTAAGGCGCCGTCGGCGCCATCTTTGGCAGCCGCGCCTCCGGTTGTCCCACCCGTCCAACGGGAGGCTCCGGCTCCGCCGCCGGTGGTTACGCCTTCTCCTCCTCGACCGGTCCCGGCATTCCAGCCGCCGCCAATCCCCAGGACCACAGTCGTAAGCAGCACGCCGGAATATGACGAATTTCCTGCGCCAATGGGCATGCCTTCTTCGGCGGTGAAGCGCGAACCGAAGCCCGAGGCTACGAATCCTGCGCCGGCAATGTCCGCCAGGGTTGCGCCCGAGAAAGTCACACCTGAATACAACCACTTCGAGGTAGCCAGCTCAACCTCGGTCGCGAACTGGACGCCGCCGGCACCAGAGCCTCCTTTGGCGAAGCCATCGGTTGAGGCACCGCAAGAGACATTTCCGACCCCCTCTTCGAGCCCTGCAGAGACGCGAGATTTCATGAGCAAGGGCCTCATGGCCTATGAGCAGCCCAATGCCTCGACGGGCGCTTCCGTAGGAAAGACACCATTGATCTTGGGCGCGGCCGCATTAGTTCTGGCAGGCGTCTGCGGAGTCGTGTTCTTCGTGCATCGAGGGAGTGCGCCCTCTCCGGTCGCGAAGGCCGCCGTCAGTCAGCCGGCGACTCCGCAGTCGGCGCCCGCAAGTAACGCAGCCAGGCCAGCGCCTGTCCAAGCCGCGAGAGAAACGGCAGTTCCAGCGCCGGCGCAGACCGAAACCCAGCTGCAGGCCCAGCCAATGGCCGCGGCGCCCGCCCAATCTGCTGCCGCAGTATCGCCGATTCCCGCGGCTGAAGTCGCAAGCGCTTCGGCAACGGAGGCTATGACGGATTCACGGACGACCCGCCGCCAAGACAAATCAGCGGCAGCGGCGAAGCAGCCGGACGCACCGGCTCCCAAGCGCCCAATGATTTCAAATTTGAAAATAGCCGCTCCGAGCGCGCCCAACAGGAAGCCGGATGATCTCGGCGACACTTCTGCGCCAATCACCGAAATCGCTTCCGCAGAAATGCCGGCTGGCACGACTTCCGCGGGAATACTGACTTCGTCCGGGCGCACAGCGAATCCGCCGGCGCCGCCATCGGCACTGGAACCTCCTCCTCCCGCCAAAGTGATAACGGACCCGAAGTTGATTTCTTCGACGCGGCCGGTCTATCCAGTGACGGCGAGGCAGTCGAATATCGAAGGAAGCGTTACGGTCGTCATATACATCGACAAGACCGGCAAGGTTTTCAGCGCGAGGGCGCTGAGTGGCCCGGTGATGCTCCGCGCGGCGGCTGAAGACGCCGTGAAGCAATGGAAATATTCCCCCGGCCTGGAAGACGGAAACCCAGCTCAATCCCACGTTGTCGTCAAAGTTGATTTCAAAATAAATTAACGTGCCCAGAACGCCTTAGAACGTCTCACCCTCTGGCTTTTCTCTGACCAAGACTTAGGACAACCTGCGCGCCTTCCTGGCACTCCAACCATGCAGGGGTTTCTTGACTGACTTGGCTGCGCCTTGTAAATTCTAAAGCAGACTGGGTAACCGATTGCGGTTGAACATCGCTAGGAATCGCTGGGTGTGGAAGGCGTGCCTCGGAGCGGCTCTGCTTCTTTCGGGGTTCGAGAACGCATATCCACAAGCGCCTCATGCGCGGCCGAACCCCCCGCCGAGGGGGGCCGAATTTCGCCGGACCGTTTCCGTCGACGCGCGCCCCCAGCTTTTTGAAGTTCTTTGCGCGTTGGACGCCGCTGGATACGACTCCACGGCCCCCGGCGATACGCCCGGCCGCATTCAGTTGCGGAAGAAGTTGCAGTCGCTACAGGGGCCGGCCGTGGACGCCCTCCGCAAATACTATGCGGAGCACGCGCGCGGCGATTCAGCTGCCACGTTTTCCCGGTTTGTCTCGTTCGCGCTCGTTGCGGGGCCTCCTCCGGACTTTCAGTTTGAACTGAAACGCGACGATTTGCCGCCGGAAGCACTTACGCTGGACGGCTTTAACGCCGTGCTGGCCAATTTCTACACTGAGGCCAAGATCGCCGATTATTGGAAGAACTACCAGCCCAGCTATGAACGCGCCGTCGAAGTCCTGCGCGCTCCTGTTTCCAACACGGTTTACACCGCCTCCAACTACCTGCGCGAAATCATTCGTTCCGGCTCGCCCCGAACTTTTTCCGTCTACGTCGAACCTCTCGCCGGAACAAAAACAATTTTCAAAACGTTTGGCGACCAATACACGCTCGTAGTCCGGCCGAGCGCGAGCATGAAGATGGACGACATTCGCCACGCGTTTCTTCATTTTATGCTCGACCCGATTGCCATCCGCTACCGCAGCCAGGCGTCCAAAGCCGCGCCGCTGCTCGAGATCGCGGCGCGCGCGCCCCTCCTTCCGGTGGACTTGCGCGATGATTTCTCAGCCTTCTTCGATGAATGCCTCGTGCGCGCCGTCGAGCTTCGCTTGCGGAACTTGGCTCCCACCGACTTGGCCACGGCGCTCGATCAGGCCGAGGGAAGCGGCTACGTGCTTGTACGGTCCATCTACGCGGGGCTTTCCGGATTTGAGAAATCCGAACCCGCGATGGGCTACTACCTGCCGGACCTGATCAAGGGAATCGATGTGGACGGCGAGAAGCGGCGCCTCAGTGGCGTGAAATTCGCGGATGCCGGTCCCGCGGACGAATCGGCACCGGAGAACAACCGTCCGGCGGCGCACCCAGCTGCCTCCGCGAATCCGTCCGATGACGATCTTGCGGAAGGGCAGCGCCAGATTTCCGCGCGAAACGGAGCCGCGGCCGCCGCGTCTTTTGAGAAAGTGCTCGCCGCGCATCCCGACGACCTGCGCGCCACTTACGGACTTGCCGTGGCGTCGGCTCTTCAGGGAAAGCCGGAACAGGCGCGCGAACTCTTTACGAAAGTGATCGCGGCGTCGCAAAATCCGCTCGCCGACAAAAGCGCGCGGCCTGATCCCTCCAATCTTTCCTGGTCGCATATTTACCTCGGAAGAATGTACGATGTAGAGGGGAAGCGCGACCTCGCGGTGTTGGAATATCGCGCGGCGTTGGCGGTTGAGGGGGCGCCGGAAACGGCGCGGACCGCCGCGAAGCGCGGAATCGAGACGGGATATCAGACGCCGTCTCGCGACAAGCAGTCGGACGGTAAGTCGTAATAATCATATTCTCGCACTTTCCGCCGCAGGGGATGCGCGGCGAACGGCGCGGGATCGCAATGCAATCCACTCGGGACGATGGATGTCCGAGAATAAACTTTCGTGGAGGGAGTCTTATCATGAGGGCACAGTTTTTCAAGTGGCCGGCAGCGGCGTTGGGTGTTGCCGTGGCAATTTTCGCGGGTGCGGGCGCTTCCAGGGCTCAGTACGGGCAATCTTCGGCGCCGCCGGCGCAACCGCCTTCTCAGAGCGCGCCACCGCCTAAGGATTCGGGGAAGCCGCCGAAAATCAACAAGGCGGAGGAAGCCGCCTACAAGAACGTGCTGGCGGCGCAGGGCGCCGATCCGGTCATGCAAATCCAGGCTGGGACGGATTTCATCACTAAGTTTCCGATGAGCAAGTACGCGGGTGGAGTCTACGGCATGCTGACCAGCGCCTACTTCAATGCCGGGAAGACAGACGAAATGTTCGCGACCGGAGCGAAAGCGCTCGAACTCGACCCCAACAATGTGGATGTGCTTTCGCTGCTGGCGATGGCCATCCCGCGGCGCGTGAAGGCGAGCACGCCGGACGGCGCGCAGCAGTTGCAGAAAGCCGAAACCTACGCGCACCACGCCATTGATTTGATCCCAACCATGACCAAGCCAGACACAGTTGACGACGCTACGTTCGAGAAGGCCAAGAACGATAAGCTCGCGCTGTGCCACAGCGGCCTCGGCCTGCTCGATATCGGCCGCCAAAAATACAGCGACGCCCGCACCGAACTCACCCAGGCCGTGCAGCTGGCGTCGACCCCCGATCCGGTCGACTATTACCTGCTGGGCAACGCTGACGCGCAAGACGGTTTCCTGCACGGCGCGATGGCCGCGTACGAAAAGTGCGCCGCGTCCGGGCCGCTCACAACGCAATGCAAGTCTCGCCAGGATTCCGTCAAGAAAGACATCGACTCGGGAACCAAGCTGAGCAGGGACTGAGCCGGAGAATATGTCTTCCACCGAGATGGCGGAGTTGGAGTCGATTCTCGGCCACACGTTCCACGATTCCCGGTTGCTCCTCCAGGCCTTGATGCACAGCTCGCGCATGCCGGAGCGCGCGGCGGAGGAGCCGGTCGAGAGCAACGAGAAGCTTGAATTTCTCGGCGACGCCGTTCTTGAGCTGCTGGTCAGCGAAGAGCTGGTTCACAAGTTTCCAGAATGGAGCGAAGGCCAGCTCTCCAAGAGCCGCGCGCGCCTGGTGAACGCCGCGGCAATTTCCCAGGCGGCGCAGCGGCTCGCTTTGGGCAAATATTTGAGACTCGGCCGAGGAGAAGAAAAAACCGGAGGGCGAACGAAGCCGGCGCTCCTCGCGGACGCCTATGAAGCCCTGATCGCGGCGGTCTATTTGGATGGCGGACTGGACGCGGCGCGCGGATTTGTTTCGCGCACGCTCGTGGAAGGATCGATCGCCGTCGAAGCCGAGCGCATGGGCCACTCGGACCATAAGTCCGCGCTTCAGGAATTCCTGCAATCCCGCGGCATGGCGCCGGGCGCGTATCACGTAGTTGCCGAGAGCGGGCCGGATCATCAGAAGATTTTTCGCGTCGAGGTTCGGATCGCCGGGCAGGCCCCCGCGATTGGAACCGGAAGAACCAAAAAAGAAGCGGAGCAGTCCGCCGCCGTCGCCGCCCTGATACAATTGGGAGTGGAAGAGAATTGAGGTATTGATTGGCGAGTGAACACGTACAGGCCGTGAGGGCGCGCGAAGCCGCGGCGCCGCGCGAGGAAACACATCGCGCGACAGTGCGCGAGTACATTGAATCGCTCCTAGTCACGGTGATTCTGGCGCTCTTCGGCACGACGTTCATCGTCCAGGCGTTCAAGATCCCCTCGCAGTCCATGGAACCGACGCTGCTCGTCGGCGATCATCTCCTCGTCAACAAGTTCATCTTCGGCGGGCGCGGTCACTGGTACGACCATGTTCTTCCGTACCGCAACATCCGCCGCGGCGACATTATCGTTTTCAAATTTCCGTTTCAGGATCATCCGCACTACGTGAAGCGAGTGATCGGCGTTCCCGGCGACCACGTCAAAGTCGTCGATCAGGGCGTGTATGTCAACGGGAAGCGGCTGAACGAACCGTACGTCGTTCACGATCCCGCCGTGCCCTACGATCCCTTCGGAGACAATTTTCCCCCGCGCACCCCGCAGTACCTGCAGGCGAACATGCAGCCCGAATGGGCCGATGAAATTTTCAATTACATTCACGACGGCGAAATTGTGGTTCCCCCGGACAAATACTTCGCGATGGGCGACAACCGGGATCACAGCTGGGACAGCCGCTTCTGGGGGTTCGTGGATCGCGACGCGATCATGGGCCGCCCGATCGTGATCTATTGGTCCGTGATCGGCGACGAATCGGCGGATCGTAACTTGAACTCGTGGTTTTATAATCTCGTCGACACGATTTTGCATTTGCCGTCGCGGACGCGCTGGTCGCGCATGCTGCATGAAATTCACTGAGGCGGCGCTTTCCTTCCTGCCTGCCTTTTGCCACAATTTCCGATTATTCTGATCACGCGATGAAAATGCCAAGATGGCTGCGCGCGGTGTTGATTGCGGCTGTGGTGCTCGTTGCCGCCGGCGCCGTATTTTCACGCGCCTTGCGGGCGAGCGCGGCGCGGCGCTATTTGACTGCGCATCTGGCGGCGAGCTTTGGCCGACCCGTGGACGTCTCCTGGTTCGACTTCAGCCTGCTTGACGGCGCGCGGATCGAGGCCCACTCCGTTACCGTTTCGGAAGATCCGCGTTTCGGAAACGAATATTTTCTGCGCTCGGACACGCTCACCGCCGGGCTGCGCTGGGGGGCCTTGCTCGGCGGGCGGTTTGAGTTCGGCTCGGTTTCTCTCTCTCGCCCGAGCTTGAATCTGGTGCGCGATGCCATGGGCCAATGGAACATCGAGCGGTGGCTTCCACCCGCGCCGCCGCCGGGTTCGCGGCCCGGTTTCGTGGGGCCGGTAGCGCCGCTGCCAGAGGTGCGAGCAACACGCCCTGCGCGGATCGATATCCAGGACGGGCGAATCAATTTCAAGCGAGGCGACGACAAAGTCTCTTTCGCGCTCGTCGGTGTTTCGGGCCGCATCGAGCAGAACGGCCTGGGCCGATGGCAGCTCGATCTTGAGGCGCTCCCCATGCGCGCGGGCGTCGAGTTGCAGGACATCGGCACGGTTCGATTGCGCGGCTCCATTGCCGGCACAACCGCGCGCCTGCAGCCCGCCGAACTGGCGTTGACGTGGCGCGCAGCGTCCCTGGCCGACACCCTGCGTCTTCTGAGCGAAAATGACTATGGCATGCGCGGCGAGCTGGCCGTGGATCTCAGCGCGCGCATCTCTCCATCGCAGGCGGAATCCGCAGCGAGCAGTACCGCGAATCCTCTGGGCGCGCAGTGGTCCATCTCCGGCGTGGCGCGGCTTACCCGCTTGCACGGCTGGGGACTTCCAGAGCGCGCTTCCGATCCCGCAGCGAATCTCTCCGTTGAGATGGACTGGCGGCTCGGCGAACCCCGCGTGCAAATTCGCAACTTCATTGTGGAAATGCCGGCGTCACACCTCGAAGGAAAGGGCGAAGTGGATTGGGCGCGGGGAATTCGCCCGGAGTTGCAGATTGCATCCTCCACGGTTGGGCTCAGCGACGTTCTTTCCTGCTATCGCGCATTGCGTCCGGACGTCGCGGAAGATTTGCAGGCGAGCGGAACGCTCGCCTTGGACGCAAGATTCGGCGGCTGGCCGATTGAGCTGCAAGAGGGCGGGATTCTGAGTTCAGTCGGAACGCTGATCGGGACATCGTTGCCCGCGCCGCTGCGAATCGGCGAACTGCGCGCCAGCGTGTCTCGCAGAAAGATCGATGTTTCACCCGCGGAAATTTCATTCCTGCCTGCGTCTGCGGGAACAGGAAGCGGTGCCGCCCAGGCCGCGGGTGCGGCAAAAAATGCTTTCGTGGTTCGCGGTTCGCTCTTTCCCTCACAGAACGGCGTGTTCCGCTGGCCGCCCAATTGGGATTTTGCGATCGAAGGCGCGACCGCTCGCGCGCAGGATTGGCTCGATTTGACTCGCGCGCTCGCGCAGCCGCTCAATTCAGGCTGGACCGCGTCAGGCGGCGTCGCGATGAAGATGCGCGGAGAGCGCCGCGCGGATTCCTCCGCGCCTCCCTGGATCGGAACCGTGGATTTTCTGGCGATGACTCTGAATCCATCGTACGTCAATCAGCCGCTCGTTTTCCCCAAGGCTCACATCGAATTTGTGCCAACGCAACGAACGATCACGCTCTCTGCCGCGGAAGCCTTCGGTACAATCTGGCGCGGATCGATCGCGCGGAAATATTCCGACACGCAATGGTCGTTCGATCTCACGGCGGATACGCTCGATGCCGTGGAACTCGATCGCTGGCTCGGCCCGCGCGCCCGGCCGGGATTTCTGGCGCGCATGATCGGATCGGATTCCGGCCCCTCGCCGGCTCGGCTGGCCGGTGCTTTCGTGACCAAGCTCGCGGCGCGCGGGCGGCTGCGCGCCGGCGCGATTTCGGTGCCGCCGATGCACATCGAAAAATTTGACGGCCAGGCGGAACTCGACGGGCGGGCGATTCGGATTCGCGGCGCGCAGGGGGATTTTTTCGGCGGAAAAATTTCGGGATCGCTCGACGCGCAGCTTGTGCCCGATCCTTCCTACGAATTTCAAGGGCGCTTCGATCGCGTGGACCTTGCGCTGCTGGGGCGCAGCGTGCCGTCGCTGAATGGACGTATTGCGGGAATCGCGTCCGCCACGCTTACGCTCTCCGCTCACGGCATCGGCCGCCAGGACTTGATCGATTCGATGGAGGGCCAGGGCACGCTGAACGGACGAAATGTTTCGCTGCGCGGCATCGATCTATTGAGGGCGGCTTCCGGAACCGAAGCGGGCGATTTGCCGGATACTTTCGCGGCTCTCCAGGGCGCGTATCGCATCCGAAACAAATCGGTCGATTTCGAGAATTTTGTGCTGCAAAGTTCGGAAGGAAAGCTCCAAGCGGACGGCCGCGTGGATTTTTCGCACGCACTGAACATTCGCATTCACCCGTCAGGCCTCGACGCCGCGCCGGCGCCCGCTTCGGATTCGTTGCCAAGTTTTCTCCTAGGCGGCACGATCGAAGCGCCAAATCTGTTCTTCGCGTCCGCA
>Ga0210410_10006250_pt1 | contig 10367 bp, 9 predicted proteins | sample IncBWC4MmetaG_FD_161058 | JGI IMG/M metagenome (GOLD analysis project Ga0210410, IMG submission 161058) | Forest soil microbial communities from Barre Woods Harvard Forest LTER site, Petersham, Massachusetts, United States - Inc-BW-C-4-M | ecosystem: Environmental > Terrestrial > Soil >... | reverse complement strand
ATTTCGCACGCAACTTCGCAGCCGCCCGGCGCCGGACCGTAGGAAAAACGCTTGATGAGCGAAAGACGCGGCGAAGGATCCCCGTTCTTCACCAGCCAGGGCAATTCCCCTTCCCGAGCAAGCTCGGCGTCGTGCGGTGCGGAAGTTTTTACGTCGAACGCACCACCGGCGAATCCTTCGTCTTCGCGCAGTTCCAGCGCCTCGTATTGCGCATGCGTGCGCTCGGGATCAAAAATCAAAACGCGGAAAGCGTGACGCGGCCAGCGATCGTAGCGGAGAAAGCGCTCGAGGCCCGGCTCCTTCACACGCGTCTGCTCGTGGATTGAGGTCACGCCGCCTTTCTCCGGTTTTTCCGCGGCTTCGCGCAAGCGCGTATGGTACGCCTCGGGACGCCGGAGAATGGAATTGACGAGCGTCGCCGCTGCGGGGCGGAAATCGAGCGCGGCGATGGTGGCGCCATCGGTGGGTTTCAACAAAACCTGATATTCCGGGGAAGTGAAAAGGAGTTCATTGGCGCCGTCGGAGTCGTAGTCGAGCAGCTCGACACGGGCCAGGAGTGCGCTGGGGGTCAGCGTGTCGGCGATGACTTCGGCGCGAATCAGATTGCGCCAAAGTTCGGTACGCAAATGCGGAGCATAGAGTCCCCCAAAAATGCCATGCCAATAGGCATCGTTGCACTGCGCGCGCAATAGCAGATCGCGGGCCTGGACAAACTCATCGGCGGCTTTGGAACCGCTGCGGCGCGCAGGCGCGGCGGCAATGCGCGCGGAGACGCGCAGCATTTTTTTGTGCAGTAAGTTCGATTCGGAATACTTCCGGAAAAAACCGCGCCACGAGCCGCCGCGAATAAACGAGAGCACATCGGCGCGGCCGGCGAACTCCTTTTGCAAGTCATGGTAACGCCGGCGCACGCCGGTCGGCAGCACCCATTCCATCATTTCGGTATACGACGCGGTGGGAAGGTCCGCGCGGCCCAGCGGAGCGTGGGAGGCCAGATATTCGGCGGGCGTGGCAACGTGCAGCCAATCGGAATTTTTTTCCAGCGCTTCAAAAAAATCCTCCAGCCAGCCGTCGGTGTGGCAGTGCTCGTGGGTGCCGGGCCATACGCCGAACTTTTCCATGTCGTCGCCCATGGCAGCCATCCCGCCGGGATGCGTTTTTGCGGCAGCCTTCAGATAGGCGATGACTTCCTTGACCGTGCCAAACGGAATGAGATAGCGCAGCGCTTTCTGTCCGGGATACAGCCAGACGCTCTTGCCCCGGTCTTCCGCGATGTACGCGCCAAAAAGTTCCTCGGATTCGAATCCCGCCGAGAGAAAGTGAATGTCATCAACAAGCGTGTAACCCACGCCGGCGCCCGCCAGCGCCGACGGAAGTTGAGGTTCCCAGACGCGCTCGGCCAGCCACGCGCCGCTGGGCCGCTCGCCAAAGTGATTTTCCAGGTAGCGCGAAAGCAGCGTGATCTGCTCCCGCTGATCCTCCGGCGGTATGGAAATAAGGATCGGCTCGTAGAAACCGCCGCCCACCAATTCCACCTGTCCCCGCTGCACGAGTGCTTTCAGGCGGGCAAAATATTCGGAACGGTGTTTCTCCATCCAAGTGAGCAGCGGCCCCGAATAGTGCAATCCGGCGTGAACACCGGGATGTTTTTCCAGCAGCTCGACGAACGGCAAGTAGGAATCCGCATACGCTCTTTCCAACACATGCTCGAAATTCCCGCAGGGCTGGTGCGCATGGATCAAGAGAACGAGATGGAAGGGCTGAGGCATCGGGGACGTCGTTCCTCAATGTATAGTACCCCGGTCTGCAAATAGCCAGGGGAAGCGCAAGAGCAGCGTGCTCGAAACGCGCAACCTACTTTGATGGGCAAGCAGCGCGGGAAGTTTCAGCCTTTCTTAAAATTCAGGGGTTGACGCGCTTCAAAATCCAGTTGGAAACATGGTTGAGCGCCCCAGGAGCCATGGTCTCCTCGATGGCGCCGTATTCCGTGGGCGAACCGCTCTGGCAGTGCTGGAAAAGATGATTCAATCCCGCTAATTCCATAATCTGAAAATCCGTGTTGCCGCCGGCTTCCAGCGCTTTTTGAATCGGCGGCAGGTTTTCCTTCGAAGACACTTGCAGATCTTTGTCGCCGTTCAAAGCGAGCACGGGGCATTTTGTTTTTTGCAAGGCAGGAACTGGGTCGTAATCGAGAAAGAAACGGAACCACGGCGAGCCAATCATGCGAAACTGCGCTTGCAGCGCGGCGGGAGGCATGGCGCCGGCCATCCCGGTGGATTTCACCAACTCATTCAATTTATTGTCGAGCGCAGCGTGGTCCTTTTCCTCGCGCACGAGTGCATAGGCTTGACGGTCGAACGCAAGACTGGTCGCGATCTGCGAATCGCTCATCGCCGCGGCGCGGGCAATCAGTTCCGACTGATTGAGCATGACGTCTTCCCCTTTAAGCCCGGGGCCCGCAAGCAGCACGATCCAGTGCACGTCAGTGGAACGCGCCGCAAGCATCGGCGCGAGAATGCCGCCTTCGCTGTGGCCGATAAGGCCGATTTTTTGCGAGTCAATTTCCTTGCGCGTTTTCAGAAACGCTATCGCGGCCTCGGCGTCGTTCGCGAAATCCTCGGACGTGGCTTGCTCAAAATTGCCGGTGGACTTTCCGATGCCGCGCTTGTCGTAGCGGAGCACCGCGATTCCTTGACGCGTCAAGTGGTCGGCCAGAACCAGAAAAGGCCGATGCCCGGCAAGCGACTCATCTCGATCATGTGGTCCAGAGCCGCAAAGGAGCAAAGCGAGAGCAAAGGGCCCGGGACCGCGCGGAAGCGTCAGCGTACCGGCAAGCGAAACGCCCGACTTGGAATTTGTGAACACGACCTCTTCCTCTTTGTACGGATAAGGTTTGACCGGATTTTGTGGCCGGCGAAGTTCAAGGACCTGGTCGGAGCGCTTGAATTCCAATCTCTGTTCAACACCGGCCTGCGTCCAGAGCCCGGTCAAGGAATTCTTTGCGGGGTTGAGAATGCCTTCGTATACGCCGCCAAACGCTGGGACTTCGAAATGAAATGCAGCCTCTTTCTGCCTGACGTGGTTGGCGGGCAGGCCGTTTACACCCTGATCGATGCTGTCGAGAGCTGCGACGAGTTCGTTTTTGTCGTCGTGCGACACATGCAATTGCACGCGAAAGCGCATGCCCGAAGTCTCCAGCGCACCTTGCCAGAGTCCCTCAACGGGGAAAATCGCATCCGAGGGCTTCTTCGCCGCCGCGCTCGCCGATTGCCGATGAAATTCCAGCGCAAGGCTGGCGCCGGACTGCGACCAGACCCCTTCGATCTTCTGACGGTCGGCGGAGATTTTTCCTTCGTAGACAGCGCTCACGGACGACACTTCCATCCTGAGCGTGGACTCATGCCGCGCGAGAGAGGTCACTTCAATCCCGTAGACGCCCTGATCCAGGCTGTCGATCACCGCCTTCAAAGAACCATCCGCGCCTTTCGAAATATGGAGAACCAAGTGAAGCACCGCTTCGCCGGCCTGCAGCGTCCCTGACCACGAACCTTCCACGGTCTGGGTCGGCGGGTGGACCGGAGCGGGTGCGGCGGGCTTCGTCTGCGCTTGCGCCAGAACAGCGGGAACGCCGGCATAAAAGCCAAATAGCAGGCAGGCAAGAGCGGGCAGGACGTATCGTGATCTCAAGAATCATCTCCAAGTGCTGTCCATCAAATTGTAGATGATTCGGAGGCCGCGAGCGTTGGAAATGGTTGCCCGCAAAGGTGCGCCGGCGCGCAAGATTGACACACCCGCACGCGTGTGGAAGGCTAAGACCGGGCCCAGGTAGATCCGCAATGCGCGTTACTGCAAAAGGCGAATACGCAACTCAAGCCGTTCTACACCTGTCGCTGCATTATCCGGAAGTCGTAACCATCCACGAAATCGGCGAGCGCCACCACATCCCCCTAAAGTATCTCGAACAGATTCTGCTGGAATTGAAACGCGGCGGCATCCTCGAGAGCCGCCGTGGCGTGCGCGGTGGTTATACGCTGGCGCGCGCGCCGCAAAATATCTCCGTAGGCGAAGTGCTGCGCCTAGTGGACGGCGAAGGCTTCACGGAATCGAGCTGCACGCATGCGGAAACGCGGCTCGGCGCGGTTTGCGTCGAAGGCGAAAATTGCGGGTTGAAGCAGATGTGGAAAGACGTGCAAGGCGCCGTCGAGAAAATCCTCTTCGCGACGTCGTTTGAAGATGTGCGAAAACATACGCTGCGTGGACGGGAGCGGAATTGCGGCCTGGCGCAGCTGGACGCCTGAGCGATGCGCAAAAAAAGAGGCACGCTGATGCGTGCCACTTTTTGGCAATAATTTTGGGATCCTTCGCGACGGAAAGGCTACTTTTTGTTGTACCAGTCGGCGTTGACCGGCGTGAAGCTCGACCACTTCTCCGGAAGGTCTTCGAGAGCAAAGATCGCCGTCACCGGGCAAACCGGCACGCACGCGCCGCAATCAATACATTCGACCGGATTGATGAACAGTTGCTTTTCGCCTTCAAAACCCGCTTCGTCCTTGCGCGGGTGGATGCAGTCCACCGGGCAAACGTCCACGCAGGCGGTGTCTTTCGTGCCGATGCACGGCTCGGCAATCACGTAAGCCATTCACTATCTCCTTTAGTCGGACAGCGGGCCGGCGGCTCCTGGTGCGGAGCGGCGCAACCGGCGAAAATTTTCTTATACCACGCGGCTGCCGGGGGCCACAAGCAGCATAAGGAATTGTACGCGGCGCGAAGGGGTTTCTCAACTTTGGCCGGAGCAGCTAGAATGGAGAGGAAGGAGAACCGATGAGATTTCGAGCCGTTTCTAGTGGACTCATTTTATTGCTTGCTGCGAGCGCCCTCGCCGCGCCGCAGGGACGCCAGGCCATAGCGCCGCCGCGCGATCCCGAAGTGATCGACACGCAGGGCTACGTGAAATTGCTCGACAAGTACCGCGGAAAGCCGGTGCTGATCACCTTTTGGGCCACCTGGTGCGAACCTTGCCGCGACGAATACCCCATGCTCAACGAACTGGCGAAAGAATATGCTCCCCAGGGGCTAAACATCGTGGGTGTGAATCTCGATGACGACGGCGACTTGATCCTCATGCGCCGATTCCTCGCCCGCTACAAGCCGGTTTTTCCGAACTATCGGAAAAAGGCAGGTGAACAGGCTGCCTTCATTCAATCCGTCCTGCCGGGATGGAACGGCGCGATTCCCGCCTCGTTTTTTTATGCCAAGGATGGCAGACAGATCGGCCATCTGCTCGGCGAGAACAAACGCGACACGTACGAGGCGGCCATTCGCTCGCTGCTGAGTTCGGGCGGAGGAAACTGAGCGGCGGCGCAGGCTTCTGCATCCTATTACGTCTACCATCTACGTCGTGAATCATGCGGAGAGGATGACGAATGCTGGACACTAAAGGGAATCGCATCACGTATTTCGGCCACAGCACGTTCTCGCTCACAACGCCCTCCGGGCAAGTGGCCTTGGTCGACCCGTGGGTGATGACCAATCCAGCTTGTCCCGATGTTTTGAAAAAAGTGCCGCGGCTCGATGTGATTTTCTTGACCCACGCACACAGCGACCACCTGGGCGATCTGCTGGCGCTGGCAAAACAACACAAACCAAAGATTGTCGCCATTTTCGAGACCTGCCTGTGGGTCGAGAGCAAAGGCTTCGAGAAAGAAACCTGCCCCATGGGCAAGGGCGGCTCGCAGAAAGTCGGCGAGTTTGAAGTCACCATGACGCATGCGTTTCATTCCAATTCCATCGACGATAATGGCGTGCGGATCTATGGCGGCGAACCGGGCGGCTACGTGATTCGCATGCCGGGCGGGTTTACCGTGTATCACGCGGGCGACACCGCGGTGTTCGGCGACATGAAGCTGATCGGCAAGCTGTACAAACCGGATCTGGCGATGCTGCCGATCGGAGATCGCTTCACCATGGGTCCGCGGGAAGCGGCGTACGCGATCCACCTCCTGGGAACGCAGCACATCGTGCCGATGCACTATGCGACATTTCCGTTCCTGACCGGAACCGCGGAAGCGCTGCGCAAAGAAACCGGCGATATCGCCAAGCTCGAAATTCACGCCTTGAAACCAGGAGAACACCTGTGATCCGAAGCGAAAATTTGCGCAGCGGTTACATTCAGGACGACGTCGAAGAATATCTCTACAAGTTACTGCCGGACCGCGATGCCGTCGTAACGGAAATGGAGGAATACGCCGAGCAAAACCGCATTCCCATCATTGGACCGGCAGTGGCGAGAATGCTCTCACTCCTGGTGCAAATCTCTGGCGCAAAGCGAATTTTTGAAATGGGCTCGGCCATCGGCTATTCCACGATCTGGCTGGCGCGCGCAGCAGGACCCAAAGCAAAAGTATTCTACACGGATGGCGATCCGGAAAAAGCCAAGCGCGCTCAGGATTATTTTCGGCGAGCAGGCGTGGCCAAGCGCATCCAAGTGCAAGTGGGCGACGCCATGGGCCTGCTGAAAAAAACGCCGGGAACGTTTGATTTCATCTTCAACGACGTCGACAAACACCAATACCCTGCCGCGATGCGCGCGGCCATGCCGAAGCTCCGCCGGGGCGGACTTTTCGTCACCGACAACACGTTGTGGTCTGGAAAAGCAGCACGGCCGGCGGCCCCGGACGATGCAGACACACTCGGCGTTCAAGCACTCAACCGCCTTCTTTATGCCTCGAAGGATCTCTATCCCGTGTTGATTCCCCTTCGCGACGGCGTGACCGTTTGCCGCAAGAGTTAGTCGCCTTTTCGGCAGCAGGTCAATTTCAGATAGCGCGACTAACCAGGAGTTGACTCGCTGATGCTCGTAGGGGCAATCGATTTCGTCAGGAGAGTGTTACCGTACATTTGAAGTGTTTCGATGATCGCAGTATTGATAACTCTGAAGGATTAAGTGTGACCGCCAAGACCAGGAATATAGGGCTGTTTGTTTTGCTCTTAACCATCTGGCTTTCTGCAGGATGTGAGCGACCCACGCATGTCAGAATTGAAGGCGGAACGACTCCAGTTTTTGCTCTCTCGGGAAGTGGGAATCTGGCGAGTTTTGTAGTTTATAGTCCAGATTTCGCGGAAAAAGCCGAATCCCCGTGGGATGAGAACTTCGCGCTCTGGAAAATAAAGCCAATTGGAGGCCATTCGAATCTCACTCCAGTTGGTAAGCTAGAAGGGATTACTTATGGTGTGGTCCCGGACGGGTACACGCAGGTAAAGCCAGAGGTTGGTTCTGCTCCGCCATTGACGACAGGCCATAAATACTTCTACGACGTCGAAACAACAAACGCGCCTGGCACTGCGGGTTATCTTGAGATCAGGAATTCACAAGCCGTGCCGACTAACGGGCCTCACGCATGTTTCGGGAGCGAGGGCAAGAAGTGGAAGCGTGTCCCGTGTCCTCAGTAAGCGCAGATTATCGCACCAGGTATTGCAACCCAGGGCAGACGGGCACGTGCCAAAATGGCCGTCGGAACAGGGATTAACATCAGCTAGTTGGAGCAACGTCTGGTTGACGCACTGACCGGAAACCGACCCATCACCGCCTTTCAGGTGGTGAGCAACCTCGCAGCCAGCCCGATTAATCATAGCTCCTGGGTGCAACTCGGCCCGGTGATACCATACTTAAATCATGGCCACAGCATCCGCTCCGGCAGCGAAAATCTCCCTGCCCCGTCCTCCCGGCCCCAAGGGCCACTTCCTGCTGGGCAGTCTGGGGGCGGTGTCCCGCGATTGGCTGGGATTTTATGCCCAGTGCACGAAGGAATATGGCGATGTCGTCTCTCTTCGCTACCTCCACGTCCCCATCTGTTTGCTGATCCATCCCCGTGACATCGAGTATGTGCTGGTCACCAATTCCGGCAATTTCACAAAGTCCGCGGATTACCGCGCCCTGGCCCGCGTTCTCGGCAAAGGACTGCTGAACAGCGAGGGCAAGTTCTGGCAGCGGCAGCGCAGCCTCATCCAACCCGGCTTCCGCCGGGAAAATATTCTGTCCTATGCGTCCGTAATGACCAGCGAGGCCAGCCGCATGCTGGATTCCTGGACCGACGGCGAGGCACGCAACGTTCACGAAGACATGATGCGCTTGACCCTCGAGATCGTCGCGCGCTGCCTGTTCGGCGCGGAAGTTGGCGCCGCCGCCGGACGAGTCGGCAAAGCCATGGAAGTGGTGACCGAGAACTTTATGGCCGACGCCGGCCAGGCCCTTCTTTTTCCGTTCGATATTCCCGATTTCGTCGGTGAGCGCCGGAAGGCCATCAGTGAATTGAAGGGCATCATCAACGGAATTATTCGCGAACGGCGAGCGCGCCAGGAGCCCCGGAAAGATCTCCTCGATATGCTCCTGCAAGCCCGCGATTCCGAAGGCCGCCCGATGAGCGACGAGCAATTGCGCGACGAAGTGATGACCCTGTTCCTGGCCGGCCATGAAACCACCGCGATTGCCCTCTCCTGGACTTGCTATCTCCTGACGCAAAATCCGCAGATCGCAAACAAGCTTGCCGAGGAATTGCGCACGGTTCTAGGCAACCGCGAGCCGACACCCGAGGATCTTCCTCGTTTGCGTTACACGGATATGGTGCTCAAGGAAGCCATGCGCCTGTACCCCGCGGTGTGGGGCATTGGCCGCAGGGCCATCGCGGACTGCGAAATCGGCGGCTACCGGATAGCAGCCGGCACCAACGTTTTCATTTTTCAATGGCTGACGCAGCGCGACGCGCGATTTTTCCCCGACCCCGAACGGTTCGATCCCGAGCGCTGGCGCGACGATCCGGTGCGTTCCGGGAAGATTCCGCGGTTCGCATATTTTCCTTTTGGAGGAGGCCCCAGGGTTTGCGTCGGCGCGTCCTTTGCCATGATGGAAGCCACGCTGCTGCTGGCCATGATTGTGCAGCGCTTCCATCTAGACCTCGTCCCCGGTCACCCCGTGGAAATCCTCGGCTCCGTTACGCTACGCCCAAAACATGGGATCCGCGTCACCGTCCACCGCCGCGCTGCCCTTGCGTAGCGATTTCGCGTTCCCGATAAATTGTTCGGCTATGAACGGAAGAAATTGCGCAGCAGGAATCCGAGGTTCGCGGGGCGCTCCGCAAGCCGGCGCATGAAATAGGGGAACCAGTCGCGGCCGTAAGGAATATAAACACGCACGCGAAAGCCGTCTTGCACTAGGCGGCGTTGCAAATCGGTGCGCACGCCATACAACATCTGAAACTCGAAATCGTCCTTGGAGATCTGCTTTGCGGCAGCGTGACGAATCGTGGCCGCGATCATCCGCGGGTCGTGCGTAGCGATGCCGTGATAGAAGCCGCTGGATAACAGGAGCTGCATCAAACGCACATAGTTCGCGTCGACATCCGCTTTCCTCGGATAAGCAACGTCTTCGGGCTCCTTGTAGGCGCCCTTGCAAAGGCGGATGCGGCATCCATAGGAAAGCAGGTCGGTGATGTCCGCTTCGCTGCGGTATAGGTAAGACTGGATCACCGTGCCGATGGCGGGATTGCGGGCGCGCACGCGCTTGACCAGCTCCACGGTGCGCTGCGTGTAGATGGAGCCTTCCATATCGATGCGTAGGAAATTGTCGTAAGCGACGGCGCGCTCGACGATGGAAAAAACCAGCCCTTCGCAGAATTCCACGCTGACATCGAGGCCCAGTTGCGTGAGTTTGCAGGAAACGTTGGCGTGCAACTTTTCGTTGGCGATGCGCTCGAACACCTCAAGGTAAGCATCGCGGGAATGCTGGGCGTCGGCGGTGGTGGCCACGTTTTCGCCGAGGTAATCGAGGCTGGCCATCATCCCGGCGTTGTTGCACACGCGGGCGACGGCAATGGCTTCGTCGAGCGTCTCGCCGGCAACGAAGCGGCGCGCCATGCGGCGCGTGGTGGAGTTGGAAGTAACCCAGTTGGCGAAGCTTTGGCTCTCAGCGAGCTTGAGCAGAGTCGAGCGCAGCATGGACTATAGGATTATGCCCATCTGGAGGAACAGAGACTAGTCCTTGTGCTCTTCGAGGAACTTTTCCGCGTCGATGGCTGCCATGCAGCCGGAGCCCGCGGCAGTGACCGCCTGGCGATAGCGATGATCCTGAATGTCACCGGCGATGAATACGCCGGGAATGGAAGTCAGGCTGCCGTGCTTGGCGACGAGATAGCCGTTGGAGTCCATGTCGAGTTTGCCCTTAAAGACGGTGCTGTTGGGGTCGTGGCCGATAGCGACGAAGACGCCGTCGAGGCTGATCTCGCGGGTTTCCTTGGTTTGCAGATTGCGGAGACGCACGCCATCCACGTGGCCGTTGGGGGCGTGAATATCTTCGACCGCGTAGGGAGTTACAA
>Ga0210410_10006249_pt1 | contig 10370 bp, 13 predicted proteins | sample IncBWC4MmetaG_FD_161058 | JGI IMG/M metagenome (GOLD analysis project Ga0210410, IMG submission 161058) | Forest soil microbial communities from Barre Woods Harvard Forest LTER site, Petersham, Massachusetts, United States - Inc-BW-C-4-M | ecosystem: Environmental > Terrestrial > Soil >... | reverse complement strand
ACGATGGCAGTAACCCCCTAAAGCGGTGGGATTGGAAAGCATTCCGCGAGCTGCCCGCCGAGACGATCACGGTTGATTTGCACTGTGTGACGCGATGGTCGAAACTCGGTACGTCCTGGGAAGGTGTTTCGTTCGATGTTCTGCTTGCAGATGTAAGAACCGACTTGCCCTACGCAATGTTCCGTTCGTATGGCGACTACACCACGAATCTTCCTCTGAAGGATATTCTGAACCATCAGGCCTGGCTAGTTTTCAAGTACGACGGTGCGGATCTTGCGCCCGAACACGGCGGGCCTTTGAGGCTTCTTGTTCCCCATCTTTATCTGTGGAAGAGCGCCAAATGGGTGAAGGAGCTGAGCTTGATGCCGCACGACAAACCGGGATTCTGGGAGAGTCTCGGGTATCACATCTATGGTGACCCATGGCGGGAACAGCGGTACTCGGACGAGTGAGGTGGCGAACTGCAAGAGTTGTTGGAACGCACGACGAAACACCGGCCGCGCGGACGCTCACTCTTGCGGTTCGCGAGTGGGCAGGTCACGTCGCCGGCCAGCATGTTGACGTGCGATTGACGGCTCCAGATGGATATTCGGCGGTCCGATCCTACTCTATTGCTTCCGCGCCGAACCCCGACCGTGTTGAAATCACGGTCGAGCGACTACCGAACGGTGAAGTCTCTACCTATTTGACGCAGCAAGTCGTGGTCGGCGAGGAACTCGAGCTTCGAGGCCCAATAGGTGGATGGTTTGTGTGGCGCAGCGACCAAACGGAGCCGATCCAACTACTGGCCGGTGGCTCAGGCATCGTTCCTCTAATGAGCATGATTCGATCCCGTGCGTTGGCGAATAGCACCGCGCCGTTTCGATTGTTGTATTCGGTACGTGAACCTGGATCCATATTCTATCGCGAAGAGCTAGAGGCGCTGTCTACCAAGTATCCGTCTGTCATCGTGAACTACGCGTACACGCGAGCCGTTCCGAAGGACTGGCCACGACCACCCGGCCGCGTCGATCGGGATTTGATCACCAGCGTGACTTGGCCTGCAAGCCTGGGTGCACTTTGTTACGTTTGTGGCCCCACTGGTTTCGTCGAAAGCGTAGCGGACATGCTGAGTAGGGCTGGCAACCGACGAGAAACAATCAAGACGGAGCGTTTCGGCGCTACGGGAGAACCGAAATGAATTCTGAAGCGTACCCTTATCTGGACGGCAACGCGGCCGCAGGTGAGTTGAACAGAATATTTGCCATCGACATCACGGCTGCGCAAGGACAGTGTGCCCATTGTAGAGCAACGAGGCATTTTGCAGAAGCTCACTTGTACGTGAATTGTCCAGGCATCGTGGCGCGCTGCCCCAGCTGCGGACATGTACTGCTTCGTCTCGTAAATGCTGGCGATCGATTGTTTCTCGACCTGCAGGGCATGACCTACCTAGCCCTTGCCCCCTCGGAATTCCGGGACTCAGGCGGATAAGTGGCCGGCCGGCGGTGATTCTGTCGAAAGTTGATCCGTGTTTCCCATCAGAGACTAAGAGACTAAAGGAGAACCGAGATGAAGAACCTGATCGTATTTCTGCTGTTCGTCATCCTAATCTTCCAGGCGACTGGTCCTAGTGCTGCCCGGGCAGCCAATAAGGATAAGGATGAAGACCGGTTGAAAGATTGTGGCGCGGTTTTGAAGGAGATCCTCGACATCCCCGAGGATATCCCCAAGGACTTACTCGACAAGGCTGAGTGCGTAGTTGTCTATCCCTCAGTGTTGAAGGCGGCATTCGTGGTTGGTGGGAGCTATGGTCGGGGCGCAATGACATGTCGAAAGGGCGAGAACTTCACGGGATCCTGGGGTGCCCCGACAATGATGGCCCTTGAGGGCGGTAGCATTGGCTTTCAGATCGGCGGACAGGCCACGGATTTCGTCCTGCTGGTGATGAATGAAGGTGGCGCTCGCGGGATCCTTGCGGGAAAGGTCAAGTTGGGAGGAGATGCTTCTGTTGCAGCAGGACCGGTGGGCCGCGAAGCTTCGGCCGAGACCGACGTGACTTTGCGCTCAGAGATTTTGAGCTATTCTCGTGCCCGTGGCCTCTTTGCCGGCATCTCTCTCGAAGGCTCAACCATCCGGCCAGACAACAAAGCGAACGAGCAAATTTATGGAAAAAAGCTCGACGCCAAGCGAATCGTGCTCTCGGATCAGGTCAACGTGCCTGCCGCCGCCGGGCAACTAGTTTTCACATTAAACACCAAAACTCCGCGTCACAAGTCGTGATGCTAAACGACGTACCTAGCCAAGCCACCCTTGTCAATGATGAAACTGGCGATCGGTTCAACACCCTCGCCTGATTTCAAATTCGAAAAAACGAAAGGCCGCATTCCGCGCATTTTGATCGTGTCCGCTTCCATTACACCAAGGTTTGCTCCTACCAGAGGAGCCAGGTCGATCTTGTTGATCACCAGAAAATCGGAGCGCGTAATGCCAGGGCCGCCTTTGCGTGGGATCTTTTCTCCCTCCGCAACGTCGATCACGTAGATGGTTAGGTCCGCCAATTCGGGACTGAAAGTTGCCGCCAGGTTATCTCCGCCCGATTCGACAAAGCACAGGTCTGCGCGCGGGAATTTGCTATTCATCTCTTTGATGGCAGCGAGGTTCATCGAAGCATCTTCGCGAATTGCAGTGTGAGGACAGCCCCCGGTTTCGACTCCCATGATCCGCTCCGCAGGTAGGGCTTGAGCGCGTGTGAGAATGAGCTGGTCTTCCTTTGTATAAATGTCATTGGTAATTACGAAGATGTCGTAAGTATCGCGGAGGCGCTTGCACAAGGCTTCGACAAGTGCGGTTTTGCCTGACCCAACCGGGCCGCCGATCCCGACACGCAAGGGACCGGTCCGCGAATCTGGGCTCGAAATATGCGTCATGAGCGAAATAACCTCGTGTATTGGGTTTCATGCAGGGTGGATGCAAGATCGACCATGAATCCGGCCGACCCTAAATCGTGAATCGTAGTTTCTTTAGCTTGTGTACTTGCGGCCAGCACTGCCTCTTCAAGCTCGGCGATGGCGCGCTGCCCATCCGTTTGACCTAAAGGGATGAGCCGAACTCCGGCACTCACTAGATTCGCGGAATAACTCTGTAGGAATGCGGGCAGCGCAAGGCAAACCGGAATCCCCTCTCGTGCTGACCGTACGCCGAAAACAACAGCTAGAGCCGGAGCAATGCGGCGTTCCGAAAGCGATTTTGAAAGACTATCTATAACGCAATCGGGCCACACCTGACGCAGGGTCGCAAGGCAAGCCGTCGCCTGCTGCGATGACTCCAGCGCAAATTCCGAGGTGCCGCGGAACGCGGCCGCCAGCTCTGCAACCTCAGCTAGTTTGTCGGCTTGGTCTCTCTTAGCGGAGTTCCACGCCTCGAGAAAGAAAATCGCCTCATTTCGTCCTGATCCATAGCGAAGGTCCGCGTCCAGCCAATCGACGAGGCTCTCGCGATCATAGATGTACCCTGCTTCTACTGCCCACTCGATACCATGAGAATAACTGTAGGCGCCTGTAGGAAATGCCGGAGAGAGCCAGCTTTGCTGCCTTAAAAGAGCCAGTTCGGAGAAACGGTTTTGTTGATCATCCATGATGATGCTCGCCGTCGTGATGTTGGTGATGATGACCATGACCGTAAGCACCGCCCTCCGGCTGGAAGGCGGACTGGACCACTTTAAGATCCGCCCCCAGGCCACGTAGCATATCTTCGATTACGTGGTCGGGCCGAATCAGAAGAATTCGGTCTCTAATCTCAGTCGGTAGATGCCGATTGCCCAAGTGCCAAGCAATACGCATAAGCTGAAGGGTATCTTCATGTCGGATTTCGACGATATCCTCCACAGCGGCCAGAACCTTCAGCCACCTTCCATCTTCAAGTTGCAAACCATCTCCGTCGGCCATAGCAACCGCTTCCGGAAAATCAAGGAGAATGTCATCCCCTTGATCTGCAGCTAGGCGAAAGCGACGGCGATGGCGCTGGTCAAAATCGAGGGTAAGAGAGCCTGCCGCCATTTTTTGCGGCCACTGTCCGGCGCGAAGATGAATGAAAGCACGATGCATCGTCATATCAGTACATGAAATAGCGCTGAGCCATGGGCAATACATTGGCAGGCTCGCAGGTGAGGAGCCGGCCATCGGCCCGTACTTCGTAGGTTTCGGGGTTTACTTCCATGCGCGGCGTGGCATTGTTTAGAATCATGGAGCCTTTGCCGATCTTGCGAGTGTTTGAGACTGGCAGAAGTTTCTTTGCGAGCCCAATCGGTTCGCCTTTCTGGAGCAGTGCCTGGCTGACAAACGTGACCGAGCTTTCTGTCAGAGAGCGGCCGAATGCACCGAACATTAGGCGGTAATATTCGGGCTGAGGGGTAGGGATAGATCCGTTCGGGTCTCCCATAATGGCAGCTGCAATAGTGCCACTTTTCAGCACCATCTCCGGCTTCACGCCGAAGAAGGCCGGGTCCCAGATGCAAATGTCGGCAAGCTTTCCAATCTCAATCGAACCGACATATGCGGAGATGCCCTGAGCTATCGCTGGATTGATCGTATATTTCGAGATATATCGGCGGGCCCTGAAATTGTCGTTATCGCCCTTCTCCTCGGCCAGCCGCCCGAATTGTCTCTTCATTTTGTCGGCGGTCTGCCACGTGCGAATGATGACTTCGCCAACGCGGCCCATCGCCTGACTGTCTGAGGACATGACCGACAGGGCCCCGATATCCTGCAGAATATCTTCGGCCGCAATGGTTTCTTTGCGAATCCGGCTCTCGGCGAATGCGACGTCTTCAGGAATTCGGGGATCGAGGTGATGTGTAACCATCACCATATCGAGGGCTTCTTCCAGCGTATTCCCTGTGTAGGGCCGCGTCGGAGTTGTAGAAGCGGGGAGTACGTTGGGTTCGCCGCAGACCTTGATGATGTCCGGGGCATGTCCGCCGCCGGCCCCTTCGGTGTGAAACGTGTGAATGGTCCTGCCCTTGAACGCGGCGATGGTATTTTCAACGAACCCGCTCTCGTTCAGCGTATCAGTGTGGATGAGAACTTGCACATCCATGTCGTCCGCGACGGACAAGCAGCAATCGATTGCGGATGGCGTCGTACCCCAGTCTTCATGAAGTTTGAAACCGCAGGCTCCTGCCTCGATTTGTTCGATAAGACCGGCTGGAGAACTTGCGTTGCCCTTCCCGAAAAAGCCGAGGTTCATGGGAAAACCATCGGCGGCCTGGAGCATCCTCTGAATGTGCCACGGGCCTGGCGTACAGGTCGTTGCGGTGGTCCCAGCTGCGGGCCCAGTGCCTCCGCCAAGCATGGTGGTCAGGCCTGAATAAAGTGCCTCTTCGATTTGCTGAGGGCAAATGTAATGGACATGTGTGTCGATGCCGCCAGCGGTGATGATCTTGCCCTCACCGGCGATCGCTTCGGTTCCGGGTCCTATAACGATGGTGACATTCGGTTGCACGTCCGGATTACCGGCCTTGCCAATTGCGCTAATGCGGCCATCCTTGATGGCAATATCTGCTTTCACGATCCCCCAGTGATCGAGAATCAGCGCGTTTGTAATGACCGTGTCCACTGCGCGCTCACTGCGCGAGCGCTGTGATTGACCCATGCCGTCGCGAATTACCTTCCCGCCTCCGAACTTCACCTCCTCACCGTAGGTCGTGTAATCCTTCTCTACCTCGATGATGATATCGGTATCCGCTAGGCGCACTCTATCGCCGACGGTTGGGCCGAACATTTGTGCATAGGCAGCACGGTTCATTTTGTTAGACATTCTCAGTTACCTCACTCGGCCCATCCGGCAATGCGCCCATCACAGCCTTGTTGAAACCATAAACGAGGCGTGCGCCTGCGTATGGGATCAGCGAAACCTCGCGGGACTGTCCGGGTTCGAAGCGCACCGCCGTTCCCGCTGGAATGTCCAGCCGATAACCAAGTGCTGCCTTCCGATCGAACGCGAGAGCGGGATTGGTTTCTGCGAAATGGTAGTGACTGCCGACCTGGATCGGTCTGTCGCCGCTGTTTGCCACTTTGAGGGTCATGGCCGTTCGGTCCTTGTTTAAGACAATGTCGCCAGTCGCTGCTAAAATCTCGCCCGGTATCATGCCTGTCGCCTCTCAGGGAATTGGGTTGTGAATGCTTACGAGCTTCGTTCCATCGGGAAAAGTTGCCTCCACTTGCATGTCGGGAATCATCTCGGCAATGCCTTCCATCACTAACTCGCGGCTTAGCACCTTCCGACTTTCTGATGCTAGCTCGGCAACCGATTTGCCGTCTCGTGCCCCCTCCAGCACGAAATCGGTTATCAACGCAACACTCTCGGGATAATTGAGCTTTACACCTCTATTAAGCCGCTCCCGAGCGACCATTGCGGCCAGAGAGATGATCAGCTTGTCTCTTTCACGGGGTGTGAGGTTCATGGGCTCCTCCGATTGCGCAGCCTCTAACATGACCACATCTTAGGTACTTGGAACGGTCCGGAGCCGAGCTTGCGCCCAAATTGCTGAAGTAAGCTGCGCAGGGCAAGCTTCAACGCAGAGGACTCGCTCGCAGCGAAACGAACGACAATGAGTCCGCCTACAGCCGTCGCTCCAGATGTACATCCCAGGGAAGGCATAATGTCGCGTAAGAACTCCAGCCGTTCTTCTATTGAAAACCCGAAGTAGATGAGTGTTGCAATTGCGGCGCAGTTCGAGAGCAAGGCCTTGCGGTGAAGGTGTGAAAAAATCTCGTCTTTGATGCGAAAGCTGTCTGCCCAGATGAGCCGGCTGTTTACTTTCACCCGCCAGTTATCGGTTATTTGGCCGCCGACCACGACCTCGCCATATGCGGCACGGCCCAGAACAACGCTCTCGAGGGCAAGCAGCTCAGCTCCCTCGACAAGTTCGATTTCTGTTGTCCGGTGCAAACGCGCCCGATTGAAAACGATTGTCTCTTGCGGAAGCCATGCGAGCTTTGCGGACTCCCGTGCTTTGAGCCTGGTCACAATAGTGGCGGATTCCCGCAAGGCTCGATAAACCTTTTCCGCTGCCTGCGATGTCACCGCAAGTGAAGCGCCAGGGAGCGCCGTCACAGAGCACTCGAGGTGGTCACCGCCTGCGACGCCGCCCGCGGTATTTATGAGCACGGCCTCCTTTATCGCACCAGTTCCCGTTCTTGGGAACAGAATGCGGATAGGAGACCGTTCAAAGATGTCCTCGATGCGAGTGCCATTCTCGGAGCCGGTCAACACGAGCCGTCCGCACCCGTCGGCGCGTTGCAAAACCACATCAGACGGAGGATCACTGGTCACATCCGGTGTGCGAGAGAGACTCAAGTCGATAGGAATCGAGGATGACATTGCTTCGAATATTGGGTTCCAGCGGTTCCGCCGAGTTCGAAAACGCGGCAATACATTTCTCTGTGAGTGGGTGGCGATGCCCCGACCTGTGGTCCGAACATCGCCTGTCCGCTGTTAGCATTCCCGCGTTTCTACAGCCGCTCTCCGGGTTGTGCCTAATGCGTTCCACTTCAGTCAATTGCGGAAGCGCCTGCACCGCGCCCATTCGAACAGGTCTTCGCGTCAGCGCAGACTTCTGAACCGACCATGGCGTTCCCGTCAAGCGGAATCAGAATCAGAATCCTGCCAAGCCCTCCGGGCTGTTGTAGGGGATGGCGACACTGGTAACCTCCTCTAGCGAGCCGTCTGGCTTGGTGGCGTACCCGACCAGCTTCGAGGCGTTCCCGTAGATCTGGTAGAGATATGCGCCATCCGGCGAAACCCAGTTATCGCTCGGTCCGCTGCTGACGTCTCCACAAAGCCCCCTGAAGGTGCCGTCGCCCTCGACGACGGGGCACGCAGGATCCTTCGCGACTCTGACTTCGAGGCCGTCGATATGGAAGGTGGTGATGTTGCTGTACCCGAAAACCGTAGCGTACAACAGTCGGTCATCGGGAGAGACGGATGCCCAGCAAAGTTCAGCGATTTTGCCTCGCCTTGTGTCGATCGGTACGATCTTACCGACGCCTATTCTGCCATCTTCGTCGATTCGGCCCAAGGCCACTCCATCAGCGACGGCGTAGCCGATGATGAACGTATCCGGCCGGTTGTGCAGGAAGGCGATGTAGAAGGGAGAGCCGCCCCCTCCATCCTGAAAGGAGCCTTCGCCGAGCGTGCCGTCTGTGTTGACGCGGTGGATCACGATGCCATCGGGATCCGGAGCATTCGAAGCGACGGACCTTGTTTCGCCGTCTGGACCAGTGACCCAGAGAATGGGAGAACCGTCCGGATAGGTGCCGGAGATTGCAATGGGCACGTCGAACGTCGTGCCGACAAGCAGGAATTTCTCGTCTGGTGAGAGCACGGCTTGAGTCGGCACACGGTGCGGCTTATCCGGTGTGTTGCAGGTGTACTTCTCCATGCGCGGATTAAGCTTGCCATCACTGGAGACCGACATGATCCGGATGTGATCGGGTCCGAACGAGTGCACAACATACAGCATCTCCTTCGAGGGCGAGTATGCCAGCGACTTGGCAGTACCGCTCTTTCCTTCCACGGCGTTCCCGGTCGGCTTCGTGTCAATTAATGTGAGCCTGCCCTGGGCGCCCACGACGAAGCTAGATACCGAATTGTTTCCGCCGTTTGTGGCAAACAGAAACTTGCGATCTGGTGAGAGGATGACGCTCCCCGCGCCTTCAAAGGAGTTGGGTGCGTTCTCCTCGCCGCTGATCGGTTTGAATGTCCCCGAACCTGCACCGCCGGTGGCCACACGTTCCACCTCTGTCAGCGCGCCGTTGGCGGAGCGATGGTAGTGAATGATCGCGTTTTTGACCTCATTGGTTTGCATGTAGAGATGGCCGCCACGACCGTTCATGCTCATCTCTTTTGACAAGTTCATCTCTGTAGGCATTTTCGTTTTCCTTTTGCTCCCTGAATTTGGATTTGATTGTTTGTTTGCGTGGCTCAGCTACGCAAACGCTAGATTCGACACCTAATACCCTCTCTTGTCGCGAAGTAACGGATAGAACTGAACCCATGTCATGTCTGTTGCGGCAACATTGGCGATGTGGCACCCGGCGCATTCGGTCACAGCCTTTTCAGCTGCGATTTTGTCGTATGGCAACGGATGATGCCCGAAAGTGAAGAATCCCCAGCCGTTGGTTTTAGCAAAGCGCTTACTGTCTTTCACCGTCGCGTCGATGCCGTTGTACTCGCCGTTGAAATATCCACGTCCGGATGGTTCTCTGCGAGAGCCATCTGGAAAAGTCGGGTCAAGAACCCGAGTCAGTTCTTTTACGATGACTGTTCCTTCTGGAAACTCGCCCGTCTTTAGATAGGCATCGACGTTTTTCTTTTCTATATATACGTGGTGATACTCGGGGAAGTTCGCCCGTCCATCGTTGAGGCCGTTGGGCGTTAAGGGAGCACCCACAAAAATCCACGAGCGAAAACCGGTTGGCAACTCTAACTTGCCATCAGAATCGAACACGGCGCTCGACTGTTCAGTCTGTGCAGCCGCAACCGGCTTCGCGACCAACGGGTACATGGCGGCGGCGGCGATTCCAAGTCCAACAATGATTGCTAACAGATACTTTTGCATTCCAATTCTCCTTGTGAAGCGTTTCCCGAACGAGGTTCTTCGAAACGGATCTGGTTACTTTGATTTAAGGACCGGGTAACCTTGCACATATACCCAGCCGGTTGACTTCGCCGGAACGTGACAGCCCAGGCACTCTTTTTTGTAGTCAGTTGCGACTTGTTTATCGGGTGCGTCGGCTTTGAAGAGTGCCCATCCCCATCCATCACCCCACAGCGGATTGCCAGGATAGCGTCCCTTGTCGTCCTTGATCATGACGAACCACACTTTCGTTCCAGCGGCCCAATGTGCGTCCCCGGTCGTCATTTGAGCGTGATCGGTTGCAAAGACTTCTTTTACTAATACGGTTCCGTCCGCGAACTTTCCAGTCTTGCGGTAATATTCCGCTGTACCCGGCGATGCGTATGTGTAGTGCATCTCGGTGTTGTTGTTGAGATCGACGGGTGTATACACTCCAAGCGCCTGATATAAATCTCTAACATCGCCTGGTTTGCGAATGTTACCCGTGTTATCTACGAGGTCAAATCCGTTGAAGGTCCTGGTGCTCGACGACTCCAACTGCGGGTGCCCGCCCAATAGGCCAAGCGTAAGGATGGCAAATGCGATGCGACCAGTCATTTAAGCATTCCTCCGACTCTGCCATCTTAACTTGCACGCAGAGGACCAACTCCACGGCAGTCACCCGATTGTCGCAATGTCCGCATGTTGTTGGACTTCCCCAGACGGCCAAACACGTTACCTCGCTCGTGCGCCTTGGGTACGACACTTAGTGTGT
>Ga0210410_10006248_pt1 | contig 10370 bp, 8 predicted proteins | sample IncBWC4MmetaG_FD_161058 | JGI IMG/M metagenome (GOLD analysis project Ga0210410, IMG submission 161058) | Forest soil microbial communities from Barre Woods Harvard Forest LTER site, Petersham, Massachusetts, United States - Inc-BW-C-4-M | ecosystem: Environmental > Terrestrial > Soil >... | reverse complement strand
CCGAGCGGCGGCCGCAACCTCCTGATCCGCGATCAATCGCTGTTCGGGACTCTCGACTCGACCCTGAGGCCCAACTTGATCAACAGCGCCCTCGTGCAATGGGGCCGCAGGCACTATAATTTCCCGGGCGCCACCGGCCAGCCGGATTTCAGCATTACCAACGACCTTGAGCTGGGCCACAACTTTGGAACAGATGACCAGAAATACGAGAGCCGCATTCAATTCGCCGACTCGCTCTCCTGGATCAAGGGCAATCACGTTATAAAATTTGGTTTCGACGGAAACTACATTTGGGATTCGGACACGTTCCCCGGATTTACGCCGGTGCGGGCGATTATTCCGAGCTCGCCGGGGCTGGGCTGCTTCGCAGCATTTGCTCAGTTCTATAATTCGAAATTGCCCGCCGCGCAGCAGAAAATCGTCCCCGCCGACGTGGCGGCCGCCGCGGCGCCCTCGGGTGGATGCCCGGTTCTTGGGGATAACGGTGTCGTTTTCACCTACGCCGGAACGCCGCTTCCAACGAGTCCGACGGCTTGCTCGGCGACTCCTTGCGCGCCCCTTGTGACCGTCGCTGGCGGCAATCCGTTGAACACTTCGACCTGGGCCAACGCGTTTCCGCCGTCTCTGTTCGGAAACTACACCCACGTCATCGATCACGGGTACTGGGCGGGCTTCATTCAGGACAGCTGGCGGGTTACTTCCAAGCTGACCCTGAATTACGGCCTGCGCTGGGATTTCGAATCCGGCCTCTCCCAATACGTGAACAACGATTACCGTGGATGGCAGCCGAGGGTAGGGGTCGCTTATTCGCCGGACAATAAGACGGTTGTTCGCGCTGGGTTTGGCCTGTTTTACGACCGTTATGACATGACCTTCTTCTTCGTGCCGAATACACAGAAGGTCGTTGGAGGCTACCTGTGTGGCAATAATGCGCCTGCTTCTATCGCCGCCGCCTGTCAAGCTGCGGGTATACTTCCGCAAAATCTTACGGGGATAGAGTCCAATCAAGGGCAAGCGAGTCAAGGCTATCAGCTTTTTGGATTCCCGGCCTCGCAGGGAGCGGCAGGAATCGCGCAGAAGATTATCCAAACGGGCGGTTACGACGGCATCGCCGGGGGATCCATTGAGATGGCCGGCACTTGCTTCACAACCGGTGCCTGTGGCGTCGGCTCCGGCGGCATGGAACACAACAGCAAGTTGCCTTACGCTGTGCAAGGAAGCCTGGAAATTGACCGGCAGTTCGGCGCCGGCTTCGCGCTCAGTCTTAGTTACCTCTTCGTAGGAGCGCACCATCTGGTCCGCGGCAACAACATCAACATCCCTTGCCCCGTAGGCACGACAAAGTCAGGTGCGCCGACAGATCCCCTTCCAGAATGGGTGCCCGGCCTTGTCAACGCCGACGGTTCGACGTCTCCGTGCACGGGTACTCCCACGCTTGGTTCGGGTGCCATCGCCGGTCTAGGCCCATTTTTCGGGGGCGCCCTCGGCTCCGGCTTGCAAACGCTCAGCGCGGGGCTCATGGACTACAACAATGATGTAGCCAATGCGGTCTATCACGGTCTGTCGGTGACTGGACTGGAGAGACTTGGCAAGTATTTCAGCATGACCGCTAACTACACCTACTCGCACACGATTGATAACGGCAACTTCACCACGTTCATCAATCTGCCCGTCAACCAGTTCGACTACAACGCCGAGCGCGCCAATTCCAACCAGGACCTGCGCCATCGCTTCGTAACCAACTTCACCTTGACGGCGCCGACCAAGGGCTGGTACCGGAATTTCGCCCTCAGCGGCATCGTCACGGTGGAAACGGGACGGCCATTCACGATTTTCTACGGCAACGATACGCTTGGGGACATCGCGGGGGTTGCGACGGACCGCGTCGGTGGCGCACCTTTGAACGCCGTCTGCCCATCCGTCGGCCAGTGCAACACGCTCATTCCCAGAAACACGTATTACGGCGATGCGCTGCGGACTTTGGATCTGCGCGTGTTCCGCGCCTTCAAGCTGCCCGAAAATCGCCAGGTCGAATTGAGTGTGGATGCCTTCAATCTCTTCAATCGTCCGAATGTCGATGAGGTGACTTCGGTGTACGGTTCACCCGTATTCTGCGGGACGACGCCCACTGTCCCCGCCCGCTACAAGGACGCAACGAGCGTCGCCATCGAACACGGGGCAGCATCGACAGTCTGCCCGGTTGGCCCCGTCCAGGCAGTTCCGGGTGTGCCTCAGGCCGGAACGCTTGCCCCCACCCCCGGCGGCGCTTCTGGTGGGGCGCTCTACATACCATTTCAACCGAGTTCCAGTTTCGGCTTGCCCCGGACGATGTTCAACGCCCGGCAACTGCAAATTGCGGCAAAATTTATTTTCTGAGTCGGACATCCTGACAAGGAATACCGGCGCGGTGACACGATAACGCAAATCTCCTTAAGGCGATCCACGGCGCGCCGGTAGACCGCCAATCCCTAGAACATGAGGCTGAGCGACATTTGAATCTGCCGCGAGCTGCCGATGGTCTCACGGTCTGTCCGAGACCCGTGAGGCACTCAGTACGATTTCGTGCCGTTACTGCTTGTGAACCCAGGCATCGACGCAGAGCGAGATGAATCCATCCTAAGGTTATGTTATGCATAAATAAAAGTTCACTTGACAACCCTCGATATATCAAGTAAAACGCCGCCCTATTGATTCCACTGTGCGCTCGTTTAATAAGCGCCTGCGAAGCTTAACTCTCTTCGAAATCCTTGCCGTGTGCCAAGGAGGTGCGTATGTCCAGTCCTTCCGCACCCAACCCGCTTCACGCTAACTTCTCGGTGATTTCAGATACGCCTGCCAGGCTATTGCACCTCCAGGAGCGCGGGTGTCCGGTGCCCGTCCAGCCGTAGCGACAATCGAATTGAGAGGAGGACGCGAATGCCACCTTCAACGAGACCTTTCATGGGAGCCACTCCATTCGATACGGGCGTCACCTTCCGGGTATGGGCCCCCTTTGCTCGTAGTGTCGCGGTGGCGGGGACATTCAATAGTTGGTCCCAAACAGGGAATCCACTCTTCGCAGAGGGCGGCGGATACTGGTCCGTCGACGTCGGCGGCGCCGCGGTGAATGACGAGTACAAGCTTGTGATCGGGAGTTCGAATGGGCCATCTCCGTTGTGGAAGAACGATCCTTACGCACGGGAGCTGACGCAATCCAACGGCAACTCCGTCGTGGCGGATTCCAACTTTACTTGGGATTCCGCGGGTTATCAGACTCCTGCGTGGAATGAGACCGTGATTTACGAACTGCATGTGGGGACCTTCCTATTTGATCCCACCACCGAAGCGGCGCTGGGCTACCGGCGCGGAACCTTTAACAGTGTGATCAGCAAGCTGGATTACCTGCGGGACCTCGGGATCAACGCGATTGAAATCATGGCCGCGGGTGAATTCGCGTCCGACCATTCCTGGGGCTACAACCAGTCCTATATGTTTGCCATCGAGAACCTCTATGGCGGCCCAAATGGTTTCCGGAATCTCGTAAACGAAGCTCACAAACGTGGAATCGCCGTCATTTTCGATGTCGTGTACAACCATATTGGTCCGAGCGATTGTGATCTATGGCAATTTGACGGATGGAGCCAGAATGGCGGAGGCGGGATCTACTTCTACAATGATTGGCGCAAAACCACGCCATGGGGTGATAACAGGCCCGACTACGGCAGGGGCGAAGTGCGCCAGTATTTGCGAGACAACGCGGTTCGCTGGCTGGAGCAGCGATATTGCGATGGGTTGCGCTGGGACGCTACGGGATGGATTCGAAACGTTTTCGGCAACAATAACGACCCTGCCCACGATATTCCGGACGGATGGGGTCTGTTGCAGTGGATCAACAGCGAGATTCGGACGCGCCAGCCGTGGAAGCTGAGCATCGCTGAAGATATGCAGCAGAATCCGTGGCTGACAAAGGACACCGGCCCCGGCGGAGCGGGTTTTAGCGCCCAGTGGGACGCGGGATTTGTTCATCCCATCCGGCAGGCGGTCATCACCGGAGACGACGGCGCGCGCGACATGTATGCCGTACAACAGGCGGTTGAACAACGGTACAACGCCGACGCTTTTGAGCGGGTCGTCTACACGGAGAGCCATGATGAAGATGCAAACGGTCATCAACGCGTTCCCGAAGAGATCTGGCAGGGAAAGGCAGACAGCTACTTTTCCAAGAAGCGGTCCACGCTGGGCGCCGCACTTGTATTTACGTCGCCGGGCATACCGATGATTTTTCAAGGCCAGGAATTTTTACAGTATGGATGGTTTGATGACAGCAAAGAGCTCGATTGGACGCTGACCACGAGCCAAAGCGGCATTCTCAATCTGTACCGCGATCTGATTCACTTGCGGCGCAATTGGTTCAACAATACGTGCGGATTGCGCGGGCAAAATATTAACGTTCATCACGTCAATAATTCGGACAAGGTGATTGGATTCCACCGCTGGGACCAGGGCGGCGCCGGCGATGACGTGGTCGTGGTTCTAAATATGGCGAATCGAGCCTATGACAATTACTTCCTTGGATTTCCGCGCCAGGGGATGTGGCGGGTGCGGTTCAATAGCGACTGGAACGGCTACAGTCCGGACTTTGGAAATCACGCCAGTCTGGACACGTGGGCAAGCGCCGCGTCTCAGGATGGCATGTCCTTCGGTGCGAGCCTCGGGCTCGGGCCATATACCGCCGTGATTCTGTCCCAGTGAGAAGACTTCACACCGTCTCGCTCTTGAGCGCGAAGCTGGCTTCCTCTCGAAGGGTCGTGGTTTGGGAGCAGTGTCCCTCGGGCCGAACTCTTAAGTTCGGTTTGGGGCTATGACGCAACCACGCTGACACGTACAGTCGATATGCACGTCGCGAGCCTGCGGAACAAGCTGGAGGAGAATCCCAGTTATCCCCAATTGATTGTGACTGTACAGGGAGTCGGTTACAAATTCACCGGACCAAGGCGCACGTAACTTGCCCCACAAACCGCTCACTTTTCGTGGCATTTTATGCAGAGCACTTGGCCCGAAACCAGCGGCGCGACCTAAGTAAATTACCCCACGTACGGGATCAGAACAGCCGCGGTGACAACGCACAGCCAAAGTAGCAACTCAGTGAAGCCCGCAAATTTAGCCGCTGAAGAAGTTTGCGATGATTTTTCCCACATGGGCGCTTTTCGCTGAATCACGATGTGAAGCGCCAATCCCAAGGGGATTAGCATGCCAAGCTTAGTGAGAAAGGCGATGTTGGAGAGATACGTCTCAGCCGAGACGGAGAACAGCAGAAATCCTCCTATAACGGCTATTCCAAATCCGATCCAGTTCCAAACAAACAACGCGTCGGAGAGCTGCAGCGGCGGAACCGACTTCTTGCCAACTCCCAGCAGGCTGAGATCGACGGCGACGTTGGTCCCAACCCACAGCGACAGCCCCGTGAAATGCGTGGCCTGAACGATTGGATAAGCCCAATCCGACCCGGCAATCGCGAGGGCGAATGACCTGTTTTGCAACCAGTGACCGAAATTAACCAATGAGCCATCCATTTCGTAAGGCCTCCAGTCGTTCTGTCCGATGATCCTCGCGGCATCTATCCGACTCCTGTGAGAGCAGGGACCTCGACTCCCGCGATGATTGCTCCGATCCATAAACCAATCGAAACCACGGCCAATAATTTCGCCGACGCGGGCATCGCCGGCAATCGATTCCACTTGCTCATTTTTTGCTGAACGATAATGTTCGCGACGATCGCCAGCAGAACTACGGCGACTTTGTCATAGAAGATGTCGTTACGGTAGTAGGAAGTCGCTAAGCCGGCGAACATGAGGAATCCGGACAGGAAATTCAGCGCAAATGAAATCCATATCCAGGGGAAGAGCCGGTCCGCGAGCTCCGTTGCGTCTTGCCGCCGCCCCACAAGACCCAGAACGCGCAGATCCACAATCACCATCGATCCAACCAAGACAAACATGCTGAAGTAATGAACAATCTCCAGGGCCGCCGCCGTCCAGGAAGTTCCGTTGATCGCAGCGATAAAGGAATTGTCCTGCAGCCACCTGCAAAGGTGAAGAAGCATGGCTCAACAGTCTCCCGCAGGGAAAGTTCGCGCCATTTCGGCGCGTCGACTTTGACGGGTGACGCTAATGCGCGGCCGCTTGCTTTACGTTCTCAGGAACCGGGAAGACCAGATAGGGATTGTTGGCGTCCCAAGTTTTCACCTGGAGGTCCAGCACGGGACGGCCCCCCTGCTTCCGAACGATATGACCGGGAGATTTGACGTCGGTTGCGATCTCCCCGTGGTCCTTATAGTCAGAATATTCTATTTCGGTAAGCAGATCGGTGAGCGTGGGATTGTCGCTCCGAGTCTCGACCTTTGCGACTTGATTCTGAGCGTCCAGCGTCGCCTTCACCGTCACGTCGGCAAGTGGTCCGGTTAGGGGAAAGGTAAGGACCGTGGCGCCCTTCTCAGTCGAGGCCTTCATTTTGTCGCCGGCAGCGATTGCGGCCTTTATGACTCCGTAGGGAAGAAGCCAGAGTTGGAGAAGACGATTGTTGGCCGCGGCCATGGCTGGAGTGGCGGTACCCTTACCCGGGAGCAACCCCGCCCCAATCTCAGACTCATCCCAGGCGTATTTATCGCGCACCACTTCTATCGTGTGCTGTGGCGCGGCGCCAGAAGCGGTGCGAGTCATTTCAACGCGCATGGCGGGTGGGTTGTAGCCGAGCGAGGCGTGATATTCCGTCTTAAACGCCGGCCCTGGTTCACCGGGTTTATTCGACGGGCCCGAGCCGTAAGAGCTGCCACTGCCCCAAAACTCCATTGTGTTAATCACATCGACTTCGGGGAGCCGTTGGCCTCCGACTCCCGACCATCGAGCAAGGCCCACGGCTTCGGCGGCAACCTTGAGGGTCTTTGCAGCGTCAGAGGCGCCGGAAGATTTAGTCGTGTCGTCCGCGGCTCCTACAGCCGTGGATTTGGCGTCGGTGCTTGGTTTAGGGCTGTTGCTTTGCCCGCGAGCAGCCTGTAAAGCCAGTGGCGCAAGGGCCGCGATCATCAGCGCCCTTTTCGCTAACACTCTTATTTCTTTCGCTCGCATAGGCCTGCCGCCTCCTGGTGCAAACTCCGGGGACTGACCGTGACAAACTATTTTTCTAGTGATGTTCTTTGGTGACGACGTGCGCGAAATCTCTCTCGCTGCAAGGAAGCGATTCCGGCAATATCGCCTTGGGATCGGGATTCAGGAGCGCGACGCGAGGAGTCGTGGTCCAGGGCTCGAGTAGCACGTCAGGATCCTCCACGGTCGCCGTCCAGGTAAGAGTGTTTCCGTCGCGGTGCAAGCGTTCGATGACGTGCATGTTTTCGCTATGGAAATAGCCGCCGAGTTGATCGAACCAACTGGTGCTGTTGAAACCGATGGAGTCGACCACCATCGTGTCGCCTTCCCAGTGGCCGATCGATTCTCCGTTCCACGTCCCGTCTAAATCCTCCAAGTTCGTATGCTTGCGGCCATCGGTGGGAATCATGCGATAGCTCGTTGCGGTGGCAATCAAGCCGCCCTGGCCCGGATAAATGAAGACCAGGTAGTTGGGGGTTTGAGCGATGTAAGACGGTACGCCCATGCGTGGAACACCGGCAGGCATGCAATTGTTGGATGGATCTTCTTCATTAGAATTCGCGTCGAAGTCCTTTACCCTCTGCCAGTATTGGGGCTTGTAAATCGGTCTATTGGACCCCATCCGCCGCAAGAGCGTGGCGGCGCGTTCGTTCTGCTCGTTATTCTGCCGTGTGCGATTCTGAAGCGGCCAAGTCGCAATCTGCACGCCGCTGTGAATGTCGCGCGTCGTGTCCGTCCCAACTTCGATGCCGACGTTATGCATTTGATTTGGGACACCCAGCAAATTATCCGCCAAGCCATTCCAGAGTCCCGTCAAGTCGGGATGTCCATCCGGGGCCATGGGCGTGGGGCCGGTCGGCGTCGGTGGCAATGTGTTTTCGTGGTCCATGCGCGGACCGCCATTATTCTGTGCAAAAACCGCGGCTGGAAGTAAGCACAGCAACGCAGCCGTAGCGACGCTCCTACTGAATCGAAAGTGAGTCGCCATAGTGAAGCTCCTTTCTATGCTTAGTTGCCGTTGGGATCCGCGGCAAACTTAAACATCCGGCCGTCCGCAAGCTTCAATTCCTGCAGAAAACCGGTAGTCGAACCATCCTTGGCAGCGAAACCCGAAGCAGTTACCTCGTCGCCAGGCTTCAAGCCACCGCGATCTTCCCGGCTCATTCCGGCCCTACGGAGCGCGCCCGGACCGCCAAGCTCGAAGGCCCATTTTTGAACTTTGCCATCGGCGCCCGTGACATTTATGGTTAGGTAAGAATGGGGATTGAGCCACTCTACCTTGGCAACCGTTCCGGAAACACTAAAACTCTTGTGGATGTCGAACTGAGCCTGAACGGAATGGTGCGCGAATGCCGGTCCTGCAAGTGCCGAGGCCAGTAGCAACAATACGCCGCTGACTAGAGCATTCCTGATTTTGTAATGCATCAGAGTGCCTCCCTGGCTATCTTGACGCGCGAATTACTGTTCTCGTTGCAGGACAATGATTTGATCTCATCCTAAGCTCTTTGCGTGTGCCGGACAAAGCAAATTTTGCTCCGGCCTCATTCATTTACGGACGGAGATCGTATCGGAATATGACTGGATGTACCTGCCTAGGGTAATGACAACAAACCACAGGACCAGAGACGTCGCGGCAATAAATTTGGCCAGAGGCGGAGCGTCCTCTCCAGGTCCCAAACCTTTGACAGACTCGAACGCGCCGGTCAGATAGAACAACGCCACATTCAGTCCGAGGAGCATAATCGCCAGCATCTTCAGCCAAAATGCCCAATCATACGTGTAGTACTGATCCATGCCGGTAAAGGCCAGGACTCCGGTGACGAGATTGATGCCAAAGCCAGCCATCGCCCACGGTACGAACTGGTGCACCGAGTCGAACGGAAGTTGCTTCGCAAATCCCAGCAAACGTAAGTTGAGGATACCCACTGTCCCGATGAGCATGGCCAAGCCTACAAAATGCATGTCCATCATGAACGCCCACCACCACTTGCTGGCAGTCATGAGCTCGGCAAATTTTTCGGGCGATGGCTCGAAGCGGCGCACCATCTTCGAGGCCAGGGATCCCTCCGTCAGTGCTTCCTGGCTCTTCTCAATCTCCGGATGGCGTATGTCACCGCCCGTGCTCCCGACTCTCGCCATGAGCCCCGTCGTCACGATCGAAAAAAGTAGCACGGCGGACAAGCTCCAATTCCATTGTCCGGGGCGCGACGCACCCTGTGACTTCCACAGTCCTATCACCGAGAGGGCGCCTGTGATTTCCATAAAAAGAAGTGCCAGCATCGCCGCGCCCTGGTGTCTCTCGATCAAGTCTTCCGAAACGCCAGGAGTCTTGCGAATGGCTCCCTGCGCCCCAACCCCGCTAAAAAAAGTGAGGATTGCCACCAGAGCCATGGCGGGAAAAATGATCAGGCTCGCTTTTCTTAAGTCTCCATTTTTACCCACCAGGGAAGCGAGGAACAGACTGAGGCCGACAATCATCCCAATGATCGGAAAATGATTCAGTAAAAGATGTAGGTGGGCGAAATTCATGAGTGTGCCGTTTAGCCAGTCTCCTAGGAGGGGAATGTCAGATACTTATAGGTGTATGCCAGCAATCGACCCGCCGTAATCGCTCCGAACCACAATACGAGCGACCACTTCGCCAGCGTCTCTCCTCTCTCTGTCATCTCTGCTTCACTCAGGCTCGAATCTTCAAACACCCGAGTCTTAAGGCCCTGCATGACCCACACGGCAAAGCCAATAACGGTCAATTTCGCGTAAAAATCCACGTTCGTGAGTGACTTTGTCGGGTAGGCGATGACGAGCAAGACACCCGTTACGGCATTCATCGCAAAGCCGATCCACATAATCGGAAATAGCCGCTTGAGCGGGGCGAGCGGCACGGCGCGCGCCACTCCAAGGAGCCGAAGATCGACGACGATGTTCGCCCCAACTAAAAGCGCCAGGCCAAAAGTGTGAAAAAGCAGAATGAAATAGAAGGCAAAAGGCGATTCCGATTCGCGCAGCCAGGTGCTGAAGCCGGTTTCCTCGATGGTTTGCAAAAATAGAGGCGGAGCCAAGCTCATCCCCTTAGCTGGATTTTCTTACTTATGATACGGGTCACAACAGCCATGCCGCCAACGTGACGCAGCTAACAAATATTGCATGAAAGCCAGTTTGGCTTAGTGTGCGAAAAAAAGGCACAGATGAAAACCATTTGTGCCCGATCCCGGAGTCCTGAAGCGAGCCCGGATAGAGTGCAAGTTAGCC
>Ga0210410_10006247_pt1 | contig 10372 bp, 8 predicted proteins | sample IncBWC4MmetaG_FD_161058 | JGI IMG/M metagenome (GOLD analysis project Ga0210410, IMG submission 161058) | Forest soil microbial communities from Barre Woods Harvard Forest LTER site, Petersham, Massachusetts, United States - Inc-BW-C-4-M | ecosystem: Environmental > Terrestrial > Soil >... | reverse complement strand
GAGTTCTTTCGTATCGGTTGGCGGGGCAGCCGTCTTCCAAAACGTGCCGTCACGGAGCGCGTGGGAGGTCTCGAAAGCCCCCGGGTGGCTTCCTCGCAAGCCTGTCAAATTCGGCGGATCATACCGGGTTTGCTTCTGTGGTCCCGTCCCGGCCGAAGCACCCGAAAAAGTAGTGCCCGCAAGCAAACTACCGCCCACCATCACGGCCGCGCCGTTTATGAAATCGCGGCGTGTGATGGCCCGGTCCATTCCAAGATAGCGGTCCCGGTCCTCGCTCATGAATTCGCTCCTCGATGTATCAAAAATCTTTTTTCCGGCGCTAAGGAAAAACAGCGGTCGCCGCTGGTGCAATCTTTTACCCTACGGTGCTTTCTTTTTGGGAGCCGGGGAATAGTGCAGGAAGACTATCTTCCAAACTCCTCCCCGCTTGAAAAAGACGTCTGATTCCTGGTTGTCCTCCTCCGATACTTCCCCCTTCGCGTTACGAGTGCGCACGCGAAGAATGTAGCTGGCGACGGCAGTATCACCGCTGGGACCCACCTGGATTTGCAAATCCGAATAGTTCGCGGATTCAACCCGTCCTCCGTCATGAATGAATCCTGTCCATTCCTTCTGGTAGGTAGCAAGATCGGTGCGTCCTTCGGGCAACCACTGCGAAAAATCCGGCGCGTAGTAAGAGAAGTATGCCGTTAGATCATTGGCGGCGTAGGCGCCGTTCACTTTATCTTCAAGCTCGCGGATCTGTTGTTCCGGATTGTCGGCCGGCGTTTTCGTAGGCAAGCCGATCAGACCAGCGGCCAGCAGAAGCATGGCAACCAGCATAACTCTAGTTTTCATGTAGCACCTCGCGCGTTTGGAATGGATGCCAATAAAATGGATCGATGCGTGCCGCTCGAACCTCGAGACAGCACGCACCGAGGACTCGCACACCCTTTTGCCGCCCGTCATGGTGCGCTCGATGGGCATGTCCATCGACTTCGACGGATGCGCCAAGCACTCTTTTCCGTAGTACTGCATTTTTTCTCCATGGTCGCCATGGTCATTTTTGTCTTGCAAATTTGCATATTTCTAGTAAGGTCCTGGTCGCGCGGGCGAATTGCCGGGCGTATCGACATCGTGGGATGTCACAGAAAATGCCCTTGACGGGAAGTTGTGCTAGCCGCAGGCCGTGAGTCCACCTTTTCGAAGCGGAGCGAAGCCGGCATGCCCAGCGTGTCCGCACAGCACTTCAGCCGGAAACCTCGCATGGCTTAAGTCCTGGGAACGAACGTTTACGACCGTTTTTTCAAAAACCTGCACGCCGAGAATTTCCATCCGAGAAGCGGTACGCTATTCCCCGTCTTTGCGAAAGTCAAGCGAAAACAGCCCTTCGGCAATTTGCGCGGTCTTGTGGCGCGACGAATCGGGAATTGCATAGCATCTATTGGAGGTGTCCCATGCGGCGACTCTGTGCGGCATGCATCTTAGTCTTTTCCTTTTCGGTTTCCACCAATGCCCAGGATCGTTCCTACGGACGGTCCATGGTCACGACGGACCGCGGCATTGTCGCAACAAGTCACGTCTTGGCTTCCGAGGCCGGCGCCCAAGTCCTGGAACACGGCGGATCGGCCATGGACGCGGCCATCGCTGCCAATGCGGTGCTCGGCGTGACCGAACCAATGATGAATGGAGTCGGCGGCGATTTATTTCTTCTGTATTGGGATGCTAAGACGGGGAAATTGTACGGGCTCAATGCGAGCGGCTGGGCCCCTCGAAAGTTGACCATCGACTCGCTCAAGAAGAAGGGGCTCACGTCGATGCCGGATGCCGGGATTGACAGCGTGACCGTGCCTGGAGTGATCGACGGATGGAGCCAAGCACACAAGAGATTCGGCCGCATGCCCTGGAAGGAGCTGTTTGCCCCGGCGATTTTTTACGCTGAACATGGCTACGCGGTGCCGGAAGTTATCCATGACTATTGGGTCGCTGGCGAGCGCACCTTGAAGGCGACACCCGAGGCGGCGCGCGTCTTTCTGCAAAACGGAAGAGCTCCTGAGCTGGGCGCTATGTTTTCCAATCCTGATCTCGGAAAAACGCTTCGCTTGATTGCGGAGAATGGCCGCGATGCTTTCTATCAGGGCGAGATTGCGCAAGCCATCCTGAACACCTCGGCGGAACTGGACGGAACCATGGAGGCCGACGATCTTCGGGAGTTTTCTTCGGAGTGGGTGGATCCGATTTCCATCGACTATCGCGGCTGGAAGATTTACGAATTGCCTCCCAACGGACAAGGCATGGCGGCCCTCGAGATGCTCAAGATCATGGCCACCTCGCCGGCCAGCAAAGATGGCTCGTCTTCTACCGAGGAGCTGCACATGAAAATTGAAGCCATGAAACTCGCCTACACCGATCTGTACCGCTACGACGCGGACCCGCGCTTTCGGAAAGTGCCCGTCACGGGTCTGCTCTCGGACGAATATGCGAAGGAACGCGCCGCTCTGATTGATCCGCAAAAAGCGAACTGCGCATCCGCGAGCGGCAAACCAGCTAAGAGCGATACAACTTACCTCGCGGTAGTGGATAAAGACGGGGATATCGCTTCGCTGATCCAGAGCAACTACGACTACTTCGGCTCAGGTGTGGTAGTACGGGGCATGGGTTTCCCGCTCCACAATCGGGGGGCGTTGTTCGTCCTAGACGGGAACGATCCCGACGCGCTGGCCCCCCGCAAACGCCCTTTCCACACGATTATTCCTGCGTTCATGGAACGCGGAGACCTGCACATCGGGTTCGGCATCATGGGTGGCTCGAACCAGCCATTGGCCCACGCTCAATTCGTTTCCAATTTCGTCGACTACGGCATGAACATTCAAGCCGCGCTCGAAGCTCCGCGATTCACGATCCCGGATACGGGCACGCGCGCCATTGGTTGCAACATTCTTGTGGAGTCGCGCGTCGCCCCGGAGGTACTGCAACAACTTCGACAAAAAGGACATCAGTTGAGAGTTCGCAAGGAATATTCCGCGACGATGGGAAGAGGGCAAGCCGTACTGCACGACGCGAAGCGCCGAGTAAACTTCGGCGCATCCGATCCTCGCGCGGATGGTTCGGCCGAACCGGAACGGAATCCGCCCAACTAGGATTTTGACCCCGCGTGGCTACGGGAACGCCATCCCTTGCGGGGTTGATGGAGCCGCTCCATGATCGAGCAGAACCCTCGCGGCAACGAAGTTGCGGTGGCGCCAACGTACTCAGTAGGTTGTTCAGGGATTTTCCTCTTGACAGCCACCCGCTCCTTACATAACTTTGCACAACTATAGTAGGGTTGTCGATCGAGGCTGGGCCGTCCTTAACGGTGCTGAGATGAGGGATGCGGAGGGTGATTCCAGTGCACGTCTCACCGCTTGAGTTCCGCAGCTTGCTGGGTGCTTTCCTGGAGCGTTACCGTTCCACCCTCTTTTTTGCCTGCTTCTCGACCGCGCCCCGAAGTGCTTTTCTGGTCCGCAGACACGCCGTGCTGATAGCAGAATCTTCCGCAATGTATCGGTCCGTAGGAGAGTTCTCATGAAACGCTGGAAGCTATCTTGGTCATTGGGCCTGATTCTTTCCCTGGGTAATTCGTTGCTGGGTCAAACCGCGTTGACTTCCTTGCGCGGCACCGTGACTGATCCGGCGGGAGCCGTTGTGCCTGCTACGCAAGTGGAGCTCAAAAACAGCGCGACTGGTTTCCATGCAACGACCAAGACCGACTCGAACGGCGCCTACGAATTTCCGCAGATCCCTCCCGGCCGGTACACCATCACTGTGAATGTGCCAGGCTTCGCTTCCCAGTCTAAGCAAGCGGAACTTCTCGTCAGTCAGCCTGCAACCATTAATTTCATTCTGTCGATTCAACAATCCAAGAGCATTGTTGAGGTAAGCAGCGAAGCACAGACTCTTAATGTGACAGATGCCACCATCGGGAATTCTGTCAGCAACGCGACCGTCGAATCGCTACCCATGGAGGGACGAAATGTTCCTGATCTTCTCAGCCTTCAGCCTGGCGTGCTCTACCTCGGTCAGAAGTTCAACGACATCAGCAGTTCGAACCGCGACACGGACAGCCGCAGCGGAGCGGTTGCTGGCGCCCGCTCTGACCAGTCGAATATGACCTTGGATGGAATTGATAACAACGATCAGAGGCAGGGATATGCTTTTACCGGCGTGCTGCGCTCGACACTCGATTCCCTCCAAGAGTTCCGCGTGACGACCACCGACGCAAATGCCGACAATGGGCGGTCCTCCGGTGCACAAATCGTATTGCTGACTAAGAGCGGCACCAACCAACTTCACGGAAGTGCGTATGAGTACAACCGGAATGCCGCCGCGGTGGCCAACGACTTTTTCAACAAGACTGCGGAACTCCAGTCCGGGCTGCCTAACAAACCGGGTGCGCTCATCCGCAACACATTCGGGGCATCTCTCGGCGGCCCCATTAAGAAAGACAAGCTGTTTTTCTTCCTGAACTATGAGGGCCAACGAACCGCCGAGAACAAGCAAGTGACTCAAATCGTTCCGACCCAATCGTTGCGAGACGGCAATCTCAAATACTTTGATACGAGCGGTAATGTCGTCACTCTCTGCAGCCGAGCTTCGATCTCCAAGAATGCATGTCCGAATGGCACCCCCAAGGACGACCTGGCCGCTATGGATCCGAATTGCCAATCAACAGGCACCTGTCCCTGGGGGGCCGGCGCGAATCCCAATTCCCTCTCCACTTTTGGCGCCTATCCTCTACCAAACACTTTTGGCGGTGACGGCCTCAACACCGCAGGCTTCACCTTCTCCGCCCCAAATCCGAAAAGCTTGAATACTTATATCGCCAAGGTCGACTATGAACTTTCCAGCCACATGCACCTCTTCGTGCGTGGCATTCAGCAGGGCGACCGAATTTCAGGTGCCCCACAGTTTCCAAATGCTCCTCCGAGCTCAGAGATTACGGACACCTCGAAAGGCATCGCCGCGGGGTACCTTTGGACCATCGGAAATAATCTGGTCAATAATCTCCGTTACGGTTACATTCGGCAGGGGTTGAATGTCACCGGCGCTGGAACCGCCTCTTACTCTGATTTTGCTGGACTTAGTCCGCTAACAGGCGAGGGCCGAAGCACTCTTTTAAACGTGCCGGTGCACAACTTTGTCGACGACCTCACCTGGATAAAGGGCAAACACACGCTCCAATTCGGTGTGAATTGGCGCCTCATTCATAACAACACTTCATCCAATGCGGTCTCCTTCGCTTCCGCCTCGAGCGGGGCGGCCAATATTAGTCAGGCAGCGATTGCCGGGACGGGGCAGAGTTTTGATCCTGCGGCATTCGGCTATCCGACCGTGTCCGGGGACTTCGGTACCAGCTATGACAATGCTGTAACTGCCATCGCGGGTCTTCTGTCAACCATCAACGCCAACAACAACTATCAAATCGCTCGCAACGGTTCAGAGGCTACCCTCGTGCCGGTCGGAGCTTTGATCCCTCGCCAATTTAAGGCCAATGAATTCGAATGGTATGCGCAGGACTCGTATCGTTTCCGGCCAAATCTGACGGTCACTCTCGGCGTGCGTCACAGCTTGCTCGAAACCCCTTACGAAGTGAATGGCCAGGAGGTCGCGCCGACGATTGACCTCCACCAATGGTTTGAGAATCGGGCTATAGCGGCGAAGCAGGGTCTTGGCAACCAGCCCGCGTTTTCTTTTGCTCCTTCGGGCCAGGGCCGCGGAGGAAAGCCATACTGGCCCATGAATAAGGACAACTTCGCGCCGCGCCTGTCAGTGGCCTACTCCCCTGGATTTCAGGACGGTGTCTTGAAGGCCATCTTTGGAGGTCCTGGCAAGAGTTCCATTCGAGCGGGCATGGGCATGTATTACGACCATTTCGGCGAAGGAATCGTGGACGGCTTTAGCCAATTCGGATCCTTCGGGCTGACCAGCACGCAAGCAGCGCCGTCAAACATTTTCACGCCTGACGACGCACCGCGCTATACCGGCAGGACCGTTGTACCTATCGATGTCTTGCCTCCCGCACTGGCAAGTGTCAGCTACCCCGCCACTCCTTCGAGTGACCCGAATGGGGGTGGCTTTACCTTCAATTCGAACGGGATTGACGGCCGCCTGAAAACGCCTTACTCCATCGCCATGGATTTGTCTGTTCAGCGCCAGCTTGCCGGTGGATTTACCTTGGAGGCCGCCTATGTTGGAAGGCGGGGTGTCCACCTGCTGCAACAACTCGATCTGGCGGCGGCCACGGATCTTGTAGACCCGAAGTCGGGCATGGATTATTACACGGCTGCGACGCTGATAACGAAATTCGCCTTGGCCCACGGGGAAGACACGAGTGCGGTAATACCTCCCATCGCATACTTCGAGGATCTGTTCCCCACAGCGGCCTCTGGCGGCTTTAGCGCAACTCAGAATATCTATACAGGTTCGGGTGGAAGCAATGCCTGCCCGTCTGGTTTCCGTTGGGCCAACCGCCCCGGCAGAGAAATCGGCGCGCCGTACCGGTTGGGTCTACTGGCCACCCAGTTGGCCAACGGCGGCGGGACCCCAGTTTGCTTTGGGCTGCCGCCTGTTCCGTTCTGGGATCCTCAATTCTCTTCGTTGATGGCGTGGTCCGCGATCGGAATCAGCAACTATCACGCAGGCCAGTTCATTTTGCGTCACCCAACGACTCACGGTTTGCAAATGGACTTTAGTTATACCTTTGCGAAATCGATGGACATGGGATCGGATGCGGAGAGAACGAATTCACAAGGTACGACTTCCACAACGTCAAGCGGCCTCGGGCCAGGAAGCACGACCCACAGTTTCATCGCGAATCCGTGGAATCCCAGATTGAATTATGCGCCCTCGGATTTTGATATCCGACACGCCATTACCACCACTTGGGTTTACCAGTTGCCCTTCGGGCGCGGCAAGCTCCTGGGTGGCAAAGCCAGCACTGGACTGGATGCTTTCATCGGCGGATGGCAATTGTCAGGTCTTGGGCGCTGGACCAGCGCCTTGCCGTTCAGCGTGGTCGACACACGAGGCTTCACAAACAATTTTCTGTTCAACGACTACATGGTCGAGACGGCTCCCGTCAAGACGGGGCTTTTCCACGATCCTACGACCGGTGCGCCCATAGCTTTTCCTGACCCCGCCGCGGTCGTCGCCGGGGTCTCCATCACGACGGGTGTTTCAGCAACTCTGACTCCTCTGCGCTTTGCATTTCCTGGCGAGGCGGGAAGCCGCAATGCTTTCCGGGGTCAGGGCTTCTTCGGAATAGACGCCAGCTTGGCAAAATCTTGGAAGGTCACTGAACGCATAAATCTAAAATTCGCCTGGGACGTCTTCAACGTCACCAATTCAGTCCGCTTCGACACGAATTCCATAGACAATGGTTCCGACGACGGCGGTTTTGGCTTGTACAGCGGCACGCTGACAAACCCGCGGGTTCAGCAGTTTTCGCTACGGTTGACGTTCTGATCGAGATAGAAGAATTCACAGGACTCGAACCTCGCGGCTCTCAGCGGGGCCGCCCTTACTAGGTCAATGCTGATTTGCACCGAGCAAAACTTGTTCAAAATGTCGGCGGAGTGTTGACCCATATTATGACACCTTCATTTTTGCCCGGGTTGTACCATCGATGGCCACGATTGCTCTCGAACCAGAAGCTCTCGTTCTCATGCAGAACATAACGTTCCTCTTCATCAAGCCAGAGTTCCAGTTCGCCTTTCAGCATGTAGATCCAGTCCTCACCCTGGTGCGTATAGGCACCGTCGCTGCCGGTTCCAGGCGGAACTCGCATCAGCATCGTTTCGAGCATCTTGGTTCCCGTGGAAAGAAGCTCCATGCGAACTCCCGATTGCGTCTGAATGGATTGCCGCTTACCAGGGCGGACAATTCGGTCGGCCTGTTTCGGAAGCTCATAGAGCTCCAAAACAGTGGTGCCGTAGGCACCAGCCAACCGCGACAACGTCGATACCGAAGGCTTGGCATGCGATAGTTCGACGGAGCTCAGGAAACCGGCGGATACTCCTGCGCGTTCTGCGGCTTCTGCCAAACTAAGGCCTTGTCTTTTGCGCAATTTTCGGAGCTTGGGTCCGAAATCAGGAACCTTACGGCCATCGATATTCGCTTTGGCGGGCAGACTTTGTGCCATGGCCTCCTTGATTCCAGGAAGGTTGAGTCTTTTGACGTCGTGTAGGTACTTGATGCGCTTCAGCACTGCCAGGAGTTCGGGGGTGTACAGCCGAAAGCGGCCCGAACTTCGTGCCGGAGTGACAAGTCCAACGCTCTCCCAAAGCCGCAGAGTGGAGGGGCTGATGCCTAGAATGCGCGCGGTTTGTCCCACCGTGAGGAAGCGGAGATGTTGTTTATCGTCGCGCCGCGCTGTCTTCTTTTTCCTCATGGAATTATGCGGATTGTGGCGATACCGCCTCGACCCAATCACTGGCCTTGACTGGTATGCTTCGATGTTACCAATCTTCTGGATTTTTCAACAAGCGTCGGCGGTCTCTAAAGGTCCTAAATGTCAGAGTGAAGAAATGTTTACCGATTCTGGTCGTCATTTTGTTTCCTGGGACCAGAATAGATTTTGCCGACGATGCGCGAGAGCGCGTCTTCTATAATGCGCGAACTGCTCGGCCCGGTCATCCTTGCCGCTCGGGCCGTGGAGCCCCGGACCTTTAGGCCGGGGATAGTAGGCCGGTTAGAGCACGGTCTTTTCTTGCTCGACGTATTGCTTAATAATGCCCAGCGGTGCCCCGCCACAACTGGCGGCGAAGTAGGAAGGCGACCACAGGACATGGTTCCAGTAGCGTTTCTCTATATCCGGGCGTGCGATACAAAGTAGGCGACTGGAAACACCTTTGAAGCTGTTGACCATGCTCGACACGGAGTGCTTCGGCCCGTAGTGGATGCTGGCGCAGAGATTGATCAGCTTCAGCAAGTACTTCGGCCGCGTCTATCTCCCAAAGAACACGAAGATTCTCATTCGCAGCCACACCCCAGGTTCTCCACCTGCCTCATGCGAGGAGCTGACGAATATCGCCCTGTCGCTGCGGGAGCGCGTCGGCCTCAGCCCGCAGCAGCCCACTTTCTCTGATAAAACATGCCGACGGATAGAATTATGAATGGGGAAAAAAGAAAAAAGTTGAAGGGAAGAAGAAGCCCCGTCGCGACCACCATCAGGGCGCACAACACCAAGCCCAATACTGCAATGACCTTGAAATCGTTTTGGCCGTCACTTCTGACACTTCTCAGAACACTCCTTTTTCATCCAATCTGGCGGAAACAGGCCTGAGTGGCCGCGTTGCCTTGGCCCGTCACCTGCTACCGGTTCGAGACTGTCTAGACGAAAGATACTCTCATTTCCATAGCGGAACCTTTCCGCCCCGTTCGACAAACGAAGGATCATTACGGCCGCGATACGACAATAGAAACGGCCGTTTTTGAGTGACACACGTGGCTGCGTTCGCCACGGCTTGCCTCTTAATCTTCCCAGAAGCATCGAACATCGAATCCGGGAGTTGCCCTGGAAGACCACAATCCTTAAAAATCTTCTCGGAGACGTTGTCTTTTGTCCGAATCTCAAAGCGTCCATCAACTTCACGTTCCGTCAAAACTCCTATTGTCGGAGGCGCACCTCCGAGGTCGTAATCTCGAGCTACAAAAAACTCAGTTTGAACCCAAAAAAGATCAAGTGTATCTCGGCGAATCTGGAGATTAAGGATCTTCATGGCTATCCAAAATGCGCCTTGGGGCCGGAACATGGTCCCTAAGACACGCAATTCCAGATCGCCGTCCGGTAAGAGGGACGCTCCATCGATCTCATAGTTATAGAGCATCTTGGTTTCTGTTCGGTCCGTTCTGAAATACCATACGTCAGTCCTTCGCCCGTTATCGTACAGCGCCCACCACAGGTCTGTAATTCTCGAAGTTTCGCGTACCTGAATGACCTGCCGCAAAGAAAGGTTTCGCATCTCGTGCTGCAGCGGCAGCGGGAAATCGCGGATCTCCGTATTTAGAGTTTCGTCCTCATCCGCTTCCGGGGCTTTCTTGTTGTTAGGGATGACTGGCTGGATTTGTTCCGGCAGAGCCTCAGCCACATCGCGTGATGCGACCAATGGGTCTCCGCGCCCTGTCAAGTGCTCGAAGTAGAGGCGGTCAAGTCCCAACAATCGTGGGGACGCGTCGGGTGACTGCTCCGTCCCCGTATGGAATTGTTGTGCTATAAGGATCTCGGGCGGGAATGACACAGCAAGAGCTAAAGGAAACCGCAAAAAGAAACGGCTCATACGTAAATAATCTAATTACCACAGGCTACCCATTGAGTTCAATGTCGGTAATAATGTTCCCGATACCGCTAGCCCAA
>Ga0210410_10006245_pt1 | contig 10373 bp, 5 predicted proteins | sample IncBWC4MmetaG_FD_161058 | JGI IMG/M metagenome (GOLD analysis project Ga0210410, IMG submission 161058) | Forest soil microbial communities from Barre Woods Harvard Forest LTER site, Petersham, Massachusetts, United States - Inc-BW-C-4-M | ecosystem: Environmental > Terrestrial > Soil >... | reverse complement strand
CCGAGCCGATGGGGTCACCCCCAACATGAACTGCACGGGCCAGGATCCCGTCAACGATCCATATTTCACGTATACGCTGGCCGGCACGAGGAACTACCTGCACCCGGGCACCGCGCTGCCGAGCAACTCGCAGTACAAATGCTATGACGGCTATCACAACCTGAACCAGTTGCAGCCCGCGCCGTACGATGGAAAGTACCAGTTCCCCAGCCCGGCGTGCCTGGCGGGCACCACCTTCACGGTTGCCGGCAACCCCACGGCCTACACTTGCGCCACGATCCCCAATCCTGCCGCGGGTCAGAGAGGTGCGGCGGCGAAAATCCTGCGGCCCGGCAAGTACGTGGCCGAGGTGATCCTGCCTCCGGGCTGGGAGTTGAATAAGGAGGAGGATCTGAACCTGCTGATCGGCGACCAGTACATCGCCCCTGCGGCGACGCAGTTCGGCGGCGCCGGACTCGGCAACATTTTCATCACGCCGGACCAGGCCTCCATCGATGCGGCCAACCCCTCGTATACGGGTCCCTACACTCCGTCGAATCCGTACGCTCAGCCGTTTAGCGCCTGCGCGACACCGGGTGTGGCCAGCAGCTGCACGTTCACCCCGAACAGGACCAATAACGGCAAACAGGCAGGCGACTACGGCCGCACCAGCTTCGGCAGCTTCGGGCCCGGCGGAATCATCCAGCAGAGCGCGCCGTGCGTCGGTCTGAAGCGGATCGTTCCGGACTACTTGAGCATCTCTCCGGAATCGGGCGAGGTAGCGCCTTTCGCGGGTGTTTCCAAGAACTTGTGCGACCGCAAGGAGATCATCCTCGAAGATCAGATGCAGGCCGATGTGGACTTCTTCATCTGGACCAAGGTGCCCAAAGCCGTGACCTTCACCGGGTTCATCTCGGACGACTTCTCTTCCGAGTTCGACCCCGCCTCGCCGGCTTTCGGCGAGAAGTTTGCCGTCCCCAACGTGCCGGTATCGATCAAGGACTTCAACGGAGTCGAGGTCTCCCGCATCTATTCGGACCAGTTCGGCACCTACAACGGACTGACGTATGGCAGCTGGGAAGTCGACGTGCCCAATATCACCGGGTACTCGCCCAACATGATGGTGACGTGCATGAACGATCCGGGTCCGATCGTGGCACCGGTGTGCACCACGCCGCCGGGGACCACCACAGCGGGCGTCCCGGCCGGGTGCGTTACGGCGCAGACCAATCCGCCGATCATGGTCACCGATCCTTACTTCAACGCGGCCTATAGCACCTTCTGCTATGAAAACCCGTTCATGCCGGGCGACGCCACTTACCTGGACACGCCGGTGGTTCCGGTCTCGGCCTTCGCGGAGGGCTACAACCCGCCGGATTGCGCGTACCCGGATACCACGCCGGCGATCAAGATGGTGACGGGCGATGCGATCCCGGGCGCGGTCCCGGCCACGGGTGCCGGACCTTGGGTTAGCGCAGTGGGCCACAACATCACCATCACCGCCTTGGGTGACGTGGTGGTGCCCAACAACGCCTACTCGGGACCGGCGGCGACGACTGCTCCGTACAACCAGAAATACATCACGCGGCACTATGGCTTTGGCGCGGGCGCTCACGTAACCATTGGTGGTCTTGCCGCGACTTGCAGTGGCGGCGACCTCACGATGACTTGCTCGGTACCAAATTTACCCGCGTGCCCGCTGCTGCAAACGAATGCTTTGACCGGTGTCAAGATTCCGGCACAGTGCGGTCAACTCGTGATCACGGCTGCCAACGGCAAGCAATCTGTTGACGCCGTAACCGTAACCATCTCCGCGGCTAACACCGTCAATGGCCACAGAAATCCGGCTTACGTCGCCGGGGAGAATGCCAGTAACAACGCGATCCAGACCGCGATCGACGGGGCTTCCCCAGGCGACCTCATCATCGTGGGTCCGGGGAACTACAAGGAAATGGTCCTGATGTGGAAGCCGCTCCGGCTGCAGGGCGTCGGCACCGGCGCCGTTACGATTGACGGGAACCAGCATCCCGCCGGCAAGGCGCTCCAGCCGTGGCGCAGGCAAGTCAACTGCCTCTTTGGTCTGGCGCTGAACGGTGGTTACATTAGTGTCGCGAACCCCTATGACCCGAACAGTGTCTATACGTGCCCCGCCACCATGCAGGGGACAGTGGATCCAATCCTGGGAGAGCCGATTGTCGGTTGGGACGCTACGCTGAACGGCAACCTTGCAGAACTTCTGCAGGAACCGACGCTGATGGGCGCGTACGAAGGCGCGGGCATTACCATCCTCGCCAGAGGCCTGGAGAACAACAATACGGTGAACTGCACGCCGGAGGGCACGGCCGGCTGCATTCCGCTGAACGCCAGCACCGCAACCGGCGGGGATTGCAACCGCACTTCCCAGTTCTACCAGTCCAACTTCCTTTGCAACCCATCGCGTGTCGATGGCCTGACCGTCACCAACAGCTCCCAAGGTGGTGGCGGTATCTTCGCCCACGGCTGGGCCCATAACCTGGAAGTCTCCAATAACAACGTCCACGGAAATGGCGGCACCCTGACCGGCGGCATCACCATCGGCCAGATGGAGACGATCGACCCGACTCTCGTTGGCACTGTCGCGCAACCGTTGCTGCAAGACGCCCATACTTACGTGCACAACAACTCGGTCACCTTCAACGCGGCCTTCGGCGACGAATTGAACTCCAACACCCCGGCATCGGCTGGCGGCGTGACCTTCACCCCGGGTTCCGATTTCTACCGATTCACGTACAACTGGGTCTGCGGCAATTTGAGCACGGGTGACGGTGGTGGCATGGCTCACCATGGGTTCAGCTACAACGGCCTGATCCAACACAACACGTTTGCCTTCAATCAGAGCATCAACCCGACGCTGACCACCTACGGCGGTGGCGTTGTAGTCCAAGGTTCGATGCCGGATGGGGCCGCCGGCGAGGCGGGCCTGACGGGCGACGTGGATGTTGCTCCTGCCCTTTCGGACGGCATCGGTCCCGGGCTCGTCATCGACGCCAACCTGTTCCAGGGCAACACTGCCGAGGAAGGCAGCGGCGGCGGGCTGATGCTGATGCACGTCAATGGAAACGACGTTTTGAACAACCCCAGCAGTTTGGTTCACTGGTACCACGTCACGGTCAGCAACAACATTTTCGCGAACAATGTCGCGGGTTGGACCGGAGGCGGGGTGGCGCTGTTCGACGCGGTGGCCGTGAGCTTCATCAACAACACGGTGGTGTCCAACGACAGCACTGCTACGGCGGGCGTACTGTTCGACTCCCTCGGAGCCCCGAATGCCAATCACGCCCCGCCGGGATGCGACCCGACGGCCAATCCAAACTGCACCGGCAACTCAGTCACCACGTCGAACCTCCAGCCGGCCGGTTTGGCAACAGAGCTTCACAGCTCGAACTTACTTCCGGCGTTCACCAATGCCAACGTGAATTGCGGCGATTTCGACACCGTCCCGAAGACCCATGCCTGCACGCACTTCTCGGTACCGGTTCTTGCCAACAACATCTTCTTGAAGAACCGCGCGTTCCACATCGTTCCGAACGCGGGGGGAGCAATGCAGTTGACCCCGGCGTTGAACCAGACCGCAACGGGCGCATGCCCCGGTGGAGCGAGTTACTGGGATATCGGCACCTATGGCGATGCGTCACCGAGCAGTCATACTGGCTCGGCAACGACGGGCTTCCCCGCGGGATTGACGCTGCATCCGACGTACTCCGTCTTGGATGATCCGGGCGATTACCCGGGCGCACACAACCAGGCAGCCGCCGCCACGACCGTTGCAACTATGTATTGTGATGGTTCGCGCGTACCCCCGGAAATTGCCCCGGCACTTTGCACCGTAGCCAATGGCAACGGTAACGCTCCCGGATGCATACAGCCAGGACAGGTAGGAATAGGAACCACGGTGCCCGCGGGCGTTCCGGATTCCCTCATCCCGCCGCTCCCGCTGTTCACGCTGACCCCGGCGGCAACGGTGGACGAAGGCAGCAACTGGATCAACATGTTCTACGGTCCGCTGTCGTTGAGTAACCCGGTCTTGTATACGACCAAAGGCACGACCATGACGCCACTCGCTAATTTCACACCGGGTGCGCCAGCTCTCGGCAACTCTGATGCTGCCGTGCAACCGCCCCTTGACTTCTTCGGTAACTCGAGGAGCGGGTCGCATGACATCGGAGCGATTCGGTGATGGTTAGCCTACTTCGTTGAATGCCACCTTAAGGGGGCGATCGAACCGATCGCCCCCTTGCCTCTGGGCAAGTAGAATCAGGGTTATGTGTGACGATCAAATGGCAGGCTCAAAGCGCGTGCTGCTTGCCTGTGCGCTGGCCGGCCTGCTCGCTGTCCCCGCTTTTGGCCAACCCGTTCAGGGCAAGGAAGAAACCCGCGGGCCCACGGGCACGGGTGCGCAGTCTGTGACGAGCGGGCGCCAGGCTACTGCTTTACGGCGCCTGTGGGGCATCGACGACATTCACGTTCGCTCGACCGCCTCGGGTTCGCTGATCCGGTTCAGCTATCGGGTGGTCGATACCGACAAGGCCGACATACTGAACAACAAGAAGCTCGCTCCGTACCTGTTCGACGAGAAAAATGGGCTTGCCCTTCAGATCCCGACGATGGAACAAGTCGGCCAATTGCGCCAGGTGGCCACGCCAGTCAATGGCCGTGAATACTGGATGGCGTTTTCCAACAAGGGCCGATCGGTCAAGCCCGGCAGCCGCGTGACGGTGATCGTCGGCCGTTTGCGGATTGACGGGCTGGTGGTGGAATAGCGTCGGAAAGCCTCAAGAAACCCTCAGGAGTGGTTCGTCCATGCCAAGAAGCGCGTTTTTGTTCCGCATTGCCCTGCTTGTCTGCATGTCCCTTGCGTTGATGGGCGCCGCGAGCCCCGAGGCGCCGGCCAGTCTCACGGCTGCGCAGATCATCGACAAGACCGTCTCCGCAAGAGGGGGGCTGCAGGCCTGGCGGGCGGTTCAAACCATGTCCTTTTCCGGCAAGATGGAGGCGGGAGGCAAGTCGCACGCGCAGCTGCCGTTTGTGCTGGAGAAGAAGCGGCCCCGCAAGATGCGGGTCGAGTTGGAGTTCGCCAATGACACCGCGGTGCAGGTCTACGACGGTGCCAACGGTTGGAAGCTGCGCCCGTACCTTGGGCGCAAGCAGGTGGAACCCTATTCACCCGAGGAACTCAAATCGGCGTCCTTCGAGTCGGACGTCGATGGTCCCCTGGTGGATTACGCCGCCAAAGGCAACCAGGTAGAGCTTGAGGGCGTCGAGAAGGTCGAGGGTCACGATGCCTACAAGCTCAAACTGACGATGAAGGGCGGTCAGGTGCAGCACATATGGGTCGATGCCGGGACGTTCCTGGAAGTCAAGCTCGAGGGCACGCCTCGCCGCATGGATGGCAGGATGCGGCCGGTTTCGATCTACCTGCGCGACTACAAGGACGTGAATGGCTTGAAGATCCCCTATGTCATCGAGACCGCCGTACAGGGTAACCGGGACACGCACAAGATGCTCATCGAAAAAGTCGCGGTGAACCCGAAGCTGGACGATTCTCTTTTCACGATGCCGAAGGTCAAATAAGCCGTTGGGTGGCAGGTGCGCATGAACCAGAATCGGTTTGCGAAACGAGTGGTGCTGGTAGCTGGCTTCTTCTTTCTATGTGCGGGACCCGTGCTGACGCGCGCGCAGAGCACTGGCTCCTACGCGGCGCAGACTCCGGCAACGGCCTCACCTCCGGCTCGACCGAAGAAAGACGTCCCCCCAACGGACTATTTTGCCGGGTTGACCTTCACGGACGACCAGAAAGCGAAAATCGACGAGATTCATCGGAATACCAAGGCGCGTATGGCTGTTGTGGACAAAGACGCTACGCTGGACGCGCAACAGAGAGGGGCGATGCTCGATGGGTACCGGCGCATGGAGAACGGTCAGGTTTTCAAGCTGCTGACGCCGGAGCAGCAGGACGCAGTTCGTCACAAGATCCAAGCCGAGCGGCTGGCAGAGCGAGAGCAAAAGAAGAAGCAGTCCCCGCCAAAGTGAGAAATATGAAAACGGTGGGCCGGTCCTGAAGCCCGACCGGGCAACGCCGTAGTCGCCCATCATCGACGGCGCTCCGTCGACGATCGCCGCGTCTACCTCCTTCGGGACTTGGTTTTCTTTGGCTGTTGCGCCTTCAAGTCCAGGGATTGGCTGCGCTTGCGATCGGCCTCGAACTCATCGCCCGGCAGCCAGCCGATCAATGTCAGCCGCGAAGCCGCCTCGCCCCCGAGCGCGTAACCGAACATCGCCATCTTTGCATTGCCCGTAAAGTCCATCGCGGGGCGATATTCATCGGTAGGCCGGCGATAGCGGTGCTCCACGTAATCCTGCTGTTGTGCTTCGCCCCATGCCTCATCATGCCCCTTGAACTTCAAGCCCTGCGCAATCGAAAAGGAGGGAATCCCTGCGCGCGCCAGGTTGAAATGATCCGATTGGTAGTAATTTCCCGCTTCGGGATGCGCCTCCGGCCGGATTGCCAGCCCGAAAGCCTTCGCCTGCTGTTGCAAAGCGGAATAAAACGTCGTGCGTTCCGCCCCGGTTGCTTCCACCTCTTCAGGGTCACCGATGGGTGCCAAGGCGTCGTAGTTCAAGTCCAGCGAGATCTTCCCCGCAGGCACGGGCGAGTGCTTTCCCAGGTACTCCGAACCCAGCAGGCCCTGCACACCGGCGGTCATGGCCGCAAATAAAATCGCTCGCGGCACCGGGGGCGCTTCCGACCACAGGCGTGCTACTTCCAACAGCACCCCACAACCGGTGGCGTTATCCACGGCGCCGTTGTAGATGTTGTCTCCTTTGATGTCGGGGTCGATGCCCAGGCTGTCGTAATGAGCTGTATACAGCACTGCTTCGTGCGACATTGCACCATAGGACGGCAGCACCGCCAGCACATTCCTGGAAACGAAGGGCCGCAATTGACTGGCCACGTGCGCCTGCAGCCGCACCGGAAACTCAACCGGTGTGAAGTCTTTCGACTGGGCCTGCTCAAACAGCTGGTCCAGGTCGCGCCCCGCCATGCCGGCAAGTTTCTTCGCAACTTCGAGTTGTATCCAGGAGGCCGCCTGCAATCTGGGTGTGCCGTCCCCCCTCAGGTAGAAACGCTCCCTGCCCCAGGAATTCCGCACCACGTCCCAGTCGTAACTCGCCAGCTCGGTGCGGTGGATGATCAGCGCCGCGATCGCCCCGCGCCGTGCCGTTTCTTCGAACTTGTACTTCCATCCGCCGTAGTACGTCAGCGCCTTGCCTTTGAAAAACTTCCGGTCGTCGGATGTGGGCTCATTCACAAACAAAAGCGCGACCTTGCCCCTGAGATCGGCTCCCTTGTAGTCGTCCCAGTTGTACTCCGGTGCGTCGATCCCGTATCCAACAAACACGATCGGCGCATCGATGTACGCTGTCTCAGTCTGGCTCTCATTGTTGGTTACGAAATCGTCCAGATTCTTGAGCGTCATGTTTTCGAGGTTCGTGGTCACAAAATTAAACGACGTCTCGCCGAGCGTCTTGACCCCGACCATCGGCACGTCCTGAAAATAGGTCCCGTTTTCCCCTGCGGGGCGCAATCCGTAAGACGCAAGCTGGGTCGCGATGTATTCGGCCGCGATGTCCCCGCCGCGCTGGCCGGTGCCGCGTCCCTCCAGCAGATCGCTGGCGAGGAACTTCACGTGGGCACGGATCTTTTCCGGGTCTGCATGAACCACGGCACGCAGCGGGGTTGGCATCGGTTTAGTCGTCGTCTCTGTCGCCGGCACATCCGGGGAACCGACGAACGACACCACCGCCAAGATACTGGCCACCATCAACTTCAGATCCCGCATCATTCAAGTTCCCACAGTGTGCGTTTGGGTCAGCGCGACCGGCCGTCTCGGCGGATCGTGACACACAAGACCACCGTGGAAAAGGCCGCCGCCGCAGCAGCGAACGCTCAGAAATCGAAGTAAGCTCGCGGCTATGCGATGTCCGGCGAACCCCGTGCAGCTCCCGTCGGGCGATCCGGCAGCGCGAGCGCGCCTCCGGCGCGTTAAGGGCAGCGTCGGTGCGCTGCTGTCATTCCACTTGGTGGCCGCTTCGTGCCTGGCGGCGCCAGACCCATCACCGCCGACGATGGCCGGCGAAAGGATCTACCGCGACGGAACGCTGTCGACGGGCGCACCCGTTCAGGGCGCGCGCGCGCCGCTTCCGGCCGTACAGGGTGCGGCGGCCGCCTGTGCGAATTGCCACCGCCGCAGCGGGTTGGGCGAGATCGAGGGCCGGCCACTGATTCCGGCGATCACGGCCAGGTATCTGTACCGGCCGCGCAGCCGGGATCGGCCCGGCAATCTGGAAAATGCGGCACTGACGATGGCGATGCCCGGCGCGCGGCCGGAGGTGCTGCAGCAAACCGACCGCATCGCCTACACGGACGCAACGCTGGCGCGGGCGATTCGCGAGGGCATCGGGCCGGACGGACATCCGCTCGATAGCCTGATGCCGCGCTTCCGGATCGGCGACGCCGACATGGCTTCGTTGATCGAATACTTGAAGCAGCTGTCGAAACGGCCCTCGCCCGGCGTTGGCAAAGATACGCTGCAATTTGCAACGATCGTTACCGCCGATGCCGATCCGGTCAAACAGCGCGGGATGCTGGACGTGCTGGAACATTTCTTCGGCAAGGACAATGTTTTTTCGGCCGGCAACGGCCCGCCGCTTCAGGTCTCACGCAAGTTCGTCCCTATCGCCCACCGGTGGCAGCTGCATGTCTGGGAGCTGACCGGCCCGCCCGAGTCCTGGGAGGCGCAGCTTGACGAGCGGCTCCGGCGCGAGCAGGTGTTCGCGGTGATCTCCGGCATCGGAGGCAGAACGTGGGAACCCGTGCACCGTTTCTGCGAGCGCTCGGGGCTTCCTTGCCTTTTTCCCAATGTTGATCTTCCGGTCGTCGCGGAGCAGGATTTTTACGACGTGTACCTGTCCAAAGGGGTGCTGCTCGAGTCGAAGTTGATGGCAGACCGGCTGCTGCACCCCGGCCCGACCCGTGAGGCGTCACCCGCCGCGGTGCGGCGGGTGGTGCAGGTTTATCGCCGTGACGACATCGGCGCGCAGGCTGCGGCTGAACTGCGCCGCGCCCTTCCGGCGCTCGCGTTCGAGGCGGTCGATCGCGCGCTCGAGCCGGGCGCGGATGGCGCTCGCCTGCGACAGGCCTTGGATACCGCTGCGGGCGACGAACTGGTGTTGTGGCTGCGGCCGGACGATCTGCAGTTGCTGCCTGCGCAGCCGCCAGCGGCTGCCGAAGTGTTCGTGTCGGGCGTGATGGGCGGCCTGGAGCGCGCGCCGCTCGCCGGCCCTTGGCGGCAGATTGCACGGATGACCTATCCGTTCGATCTTCCGGATCGACGCCGGGGGCGGTTGAATTATCCGCTCGGGTGGATGCGGTTCAAGCAGATCCCGGTGGTCGACGAGCGCATTCAGACCGATACTTATCTGACTTGTCTGGTGGTGGCCGAGACCATCAGCCTGATGCACGAGGACCTGGTGCGCGACCACCTGGTCGAGACGCTGGAGATGCATTTGGGCACGCACCTGGTGAACGGCTATTACCCGCGGCTCGGGCTGGCGCCAGGACAGCGCTTCGCCTCGAAGGGAGGGTTCCTGGTGCGCTTTGCCGACCCGCAGGGGGCGCGCGTGGTCCCCGACGGCGATTGGAGCGTGCCATGAGCCGTCATCGCGCCGCGGTTGACCCGGGCCAGCCGACGATTTGCAGCGCGATGGTGTTGGCGCTGATCATCGTGCTGGCAGGGTTCGCCCCGGCCGGGGCCACCGCCCCGGGCGACGCGGAGCGGATCTATCGCAGCGGGATCCTGCCCTCGGGCCAACCGTTGCGCGGCGTGCGCGAAGGGGGAGTCCCGATCGAGGGCCGGGCCGCGGCCTGCGCCAACTGCCATCGGCGCAGCGGCATCGGGGTCAACGAGGGCCGGATCACGATTCCGCCGATTACGGGCAAATACCTGTTGCACCCGGGCGAGCGCGCGATCCCCGAGGCCGCGATACAGTCGGCCGGCGCCTCGGTCGTGCGCCATGAGCGGTACAACGACGAGACGCTCATACGGGCGATTCGCGAGGGGATCAACGTGGACGGCAAGCCGATGAGTTACCTGATGCCGCGCTTCGCGCTGAGCGACGCCGACTCGGCCGCGCTGGTCGAGTATTTGAAGTCGCTATCGAGCCAGCCCGTTGCCGGCGTCACCGAGGACGACCTGCACTTCGCGACGATCGTCACGCCCGACGCGGACCCGGCCGAACGCAGCGCAATGCTGGAGGTGCTCACGCACTTTTTCGCGAGCAAGAACCATTTCGAG
>Ga0210410_10006244_pt1 | contig 10373 bp, 10 predicted proteins | sample IncBWC4MmetaG_FD_161058 | JGI IMG/M metagenome (GOLD analysis project Ga0210410, IMG submission 161058) | Forest soil microbial communities from Barre Woods Harvard Forest LTER site, Petersham, Massachusetts, United States - Inc-BW-C-4-M | ecosystem: Environmental > Terrestrial > Soil >... | reverse complement strand
AACCGCGCCTGCTGTCGCCAACGGCCAAATGACATGCCCGCCTGAGCCGAAAACGCACGCATGAAAGTACGGCGGGCCATACCGGCAACATGCGCCCAATCGTCCAGCGTGCGTTCATCCCCTACATCATCCATAAGAGCATCTGCAACTCTGGCCAGTCTTTCTTCTCTTGGTATGGTCAAACGCAGGGGCTGCTGGTCAGGCTGTCGAATCTCATCACGAAGCGCTGTAATTAAGTGCTTCTTCGCCGCGTCGAGCGGTTGGTGCAGGTCCCAACCAACCATTCGATGAACGATGGCGAACATGAGCTCTGATGCGTTGAACACGCAGGGCGTCTGGGGTAGTCCGCGGCACACCTCCGGAGACAAATCGACCATCGAGCCGGCGGCGCCTCCGACAGAACGCGCCGCGTGCTTACAATTTGGTGGAGTCCATGCGCAACGCTGGGAGGGAAACAGCCATCGTTCGTTTCCTGTTTCCACGATCAGCAACCCCTGCGTCAGGGCCACGAGTTGCCCGCGGTGGTGACTGTGCTCCGGCGTCCAACCCTCCACCATCCGCCTCTTGAAGTCATAGGCCAGCACGGGCGTATCGCTCTCGTAGAGACCGCGCAGTTCTTCCATATTCTGCACTGCGAACATGGATTTACGAGCTTGACCCTTTTCCGACATAGTTCGCCACTTTCCCGTTAGCGGAACAAGCGAAACCCAGCTAGAGTACCCGTCAGAATAACCAAAGACAACAGGAGGAAATCAGGACAATCCATGCGAAAGCTAATCTACACAATCAACATCACCATCGATGGCTGCTGCGACCATACTAAAATGGTTCCCAGTGAAGAATTGTTTGACTACTCCATACAGCTCGTCCGAGATGCTGATTTGCTTTATGGGCGTAAGACCTACCAATTGATGGTTCCGTATTGGCCTGAAATCGCAAAGGACCCGTCTGAGTCAAAAGCGGACAGAGAGTTTGGTCAGGCCTTTGACTCCGCCAACAAAATTGTCTTTTCGCGATCATTGGAAAGCGCTGAAGGTAGAAATACCAGAATTGTTCGCGGCAACCTGCGCGATGAAATGATTAAATTGAAGCAAGAACAAGGCAAGAATATTTGCGTCGGTGGCGTAGATTTGCCTTCACAACTTATAGCGCTTGGCCTGGTTGATGAATATCTTTTTGTCGTTGCGCCGATCCTTGCAGGAGAAGGGAGACGGTTGTTGGAAGGTGTTAGCCTGCCGGAGAAATTACAATTAAGGCTTGCTGAGTCACACGTTTTCAAAAAATCCGGATGGATTGCCCTTCGGTACTTGAAACAGTGAGAGGCGTATCCACGACCGAACTTGTTGCGACGGCGATACCTTCGTAAGATTTCAGGACACGCAATTCACATTCGAAAGGCGGAACGAAAATGACTCCGAAGTTTTTGCAGGGGCAGAGCACACGGCGCGAAATGTTGCGCAATTCTGCGGCGTTTGCGGGAAGCGCCCTGCTGGCCCAGCTGTTTCCAGCAAGTCTTCTAAGCGCCGGTCTTCCTGTTCTTCGGCAGCAGGCGGCAACGCCTCCCACGGACAGTTTGGCGGCCATGCGGGCGCAGATGGGTAATGCGCCGATCCAATCGCAACCGCTGGCGGAAAATCTCACCTTACTTTCCGGGCCGGGGGGAAATGTTGTGGTGCTGAACGGGCCTGACGGCAAAATCGTGGTCGACACGTTTCTTTTGCCGTCCTGGCCGAAGTTGAAAGAAACGCTCGACGGGCTGGGAAATGCGCCGCTGAAGACGGTGATCGACACGCACTGGCACGTCGACCACACGGACAATAACGCCAATCTGCACGCCGCGGGCGCCACAGTGCTGGCCCACGAAAACACCAAGACCCGCATGGCGGAGCCACACGACAATGCGCTTTTCGGTTTGCACTTTCCGGCATCGCCTGCGGAGGCTTTGCCGCAACAGACATTCAAAACTAGCCAAAAACTGCAGGCCAACGGTGAAACCGTGATGCTGCAATATTTTCAGCCGGCCCATACCGACACGGACATCTACATTCACTTCCAGAAGGCCAATGTGATCCACATGGGCGATACTTTTTTTAACGGCTTTTACCCGGTGATCGACGCCAGCACCGGCGGAAAAATCGACGGGATGATTGTCGCCGCCAACAAAGTTCTGCCCTTGGCCGACAACAACACCAAGATCGTTCCGGGTCATGGCCCGCTGGGCAACAAAGCCGATCTCGCCAGGTATCGGGACATGCTGGTGGTGGCGCGCGATCGCGTGCAAAAACTGAAGACCGCCGGCAAATCGGCCGACGAAATAGCGGCGAGCAAACCGTTTGCGGACCTTGAGGCCACGTGGGGCAAGGGCTTTTTCAACGGCGATGTTTTTGTGCGGATGGTGTATTCGTCGCTTTGAGTCGCAGGGCGCTTAATCTCCGTTTGTCACCTTAATGGCAACGTGAACGTCTCCTGTCTCATAGGACGATATTTTCACATTGCCGTTACGGGGTGACAGAATTATGGAGCTAAGACACCAACAGTTGCCGAGGGTTTGGTGTAGTCCGCGCTTGTGCTACATTGAAAATGCCCGCACATAAAATATGAAATCCATACAGCCAAAGGCCATCCCCGTTCGCGCCGCCGCCGGGAAGTATTCCGTGGTGTGCGGGAGCGGGGTGATGGAGAAGGCGCAGAAAGAGATTGCCCAGCTGGGGAAGTTTTCGAGCGTGCACATCCTGTCGTCGCCCCTGGTGTGGCACGCGCTGGAAAAGAAAATTCGGAGCGGAATTCCGGCGCGGATCGCGTCGAGCGTGCACCTGTTCGACGACGCGGAATCGGAGAAAAATCTGCAGTCTGTGGAGGGCCTGGCGCAATCGCTGATAGCGGCCGGAGCGGACCGGAATGCATTGGTGGTGGCTATCGGAGGCGGCGTGGTGGGAGACGTCGGGGGATTTGTGGCGGCGTCGTACCTGCGCGGGGTTTCACTGGTGCATGTTCCGACGACGGTGGTCGCACAGGTGGACAGCGCGCTGGGCGGAAAGACGGGCGTGAATCTGCCGGAAGGGAAGAACCTCATCGGGGCGTTTTATCCGCCGCGACTGGTGGTGGCGGATCCAGAGCTTTTGGCGACGCTTCCAGAGCGCGAATTCCGCGGCGGCCTGGCGGAAGTGATCAAGTATGGCGTGATCGCGGACGCGAAACTTTTTGCGTTCCTGGAAAAACAGATGGACCCCATTTTGCGGCGAGACGCGCGGCCATTGGAGCACGTGATCCGGCGCTCGATTGCGATCAAGGCGCGAGTGGTGAGTAAAGACGAGAGGGAATCTGGCCTGCGGGAGATATTGAATTTCGGGCATACGTTTGGGCACGCGCTGGAGTCGGTGACGCGCTACCGCCACTTTCAGCACGGGGAAGCCGTGGCGTGGGGAATGATGTGTGCGGCGTTGCTGGGGCATGAAGTGGCGGGGACGCCGGCGGACGCGGTGTCTCGAATCGTGGCCTTGGTGCGCCGGATGGGGCCGATGCCGCCGTGGCCCGGCGCCAAGCCGAAAGACATTATCGAAGCGATGCGTTCGGATAAAAAGGCGCGCGGGGGGAAGTTGCGGTTTGTGCTGTCGAAGGATCTGGGACAGGCGCGAACGTATGACGATGTGCCGGAGAAGGTTGTGGAGTGTGTTCTTCGCTGCGCGCCCCAGTTTTTTGTGAAGCCGGTGGAATCGCTGGGAAAGTGCAATGGTTGAGAGCGGAACACTGCCGAAGGGGACGCAGCCCGAAGGCGCCACGAGCGAGCAGGAAGCTTCGCGAAAAGTGCGGGAGATGTTTACGCGGATCGCGCCGCGTTACGACCTGCTGAATCATCTGCTCTCGGGACAAATGGACAAGCGGTGGCGGGCGCGCGCGGCCCGGGAACTGCGCCCGATTCTCCAGCGCGCCGACGCGCAGGTGCTGGATCTCTGCTGCGGGACCGGGGACCTGGCTTTTTCACTGGCGCGCAATGCCAAGGCGAAAATTGTTGGCGCGGATTTTTCCCACACCATGCTGATGCGGGCGAGGGCGAAAGCCATTTCGGAAGCGAACGGTGCGGCTCCCGTGCCGTTTTTTGAAGCGGATGCGTTGCGCTTGCCGTTTGCGGACGCTTCCTTTGACCTGGTGACCACGGCGTTCGGATTCCGGAATCTTGCGAACTATGAGGCCGGACTGCGCGAAATTCTGCGGGTGCTGAAGCCCGGGGGAACTCTTGCGATTCTCGAGTTCACCGAGCCTGCCCCCGGGTTCATTGGCGACGCTTACCGGTTTTATTGCCAGAAGGTTTTGCCGAAGATCGGCGGGCTTATCTCCGGAGATTCTGCCGCCTACGCTTACTTGCCGAAGTCCGTGGCGCGATTTTTCCGGCCCGAGGAATTGGCCGGGTTGATGAGACAAGTGGATTACGCCGACGTGCGTTACATCCTGATGATGCTCGATTCTGTCGCGCTGCACATCGCCGTTAAATCCGCGTAACTTCTAGTGGAATTCGCAGACTTTAGTGACACCACCGCGAGGTAGCGCCGCCGTCCGGGAGGTGATTATGCCTGCCGGCCCTTCGAAGCTCAGGGTAAACAGGATTCCGCGCTACCGAGCTTACTTCCAAAATTTCAACTGAAATTTCACGATCGTGGGCTATTCTGCTGCGATGAATAATGGAATCCAAGTGTTTGCGGCGAGCATCTATAAGGTTGGAGTCATTCGATACGTAGACGTGCCGCGCGAGGTTTCGAGGAAATTTGGGAGCTCGACGCATGTGCCGGTGAGAGGAACAGTCGAGGGTGTTCCAGTGCGGACCACCCTTGTTTCACGAGGGAAAGGCTCCTACCGCATGGCCATCCACGGAGATATCCGCAAGAAGTTGCGGGTGGATGCTGGAGGGGTCGTAGAGATTGCGATTCAGTTGGACGAGGAATCGCGTGAGCCGGAATTGCCTCCCGCCCTGGTATTGGCGTTGCGGAATGCTCCAAAGGTACAGCGGAGATTTCGAGCGATTACGACCGCGCTGCGGCGCCAGATCGTGCGGTACCTGACGGCCGTGAAGTCGCAAGAAGTGCTGGAACGGCGAGTGAGCCGGTTCGTTGCCCGCTGGGAGCGGGAAAATCCCATGAAGAAAACGAGCGCGGGGAAGCCAAGAAAGGGCGCGAAATAGCCATTTTGGAACGCATTCGGATTTGTGTGTAGTGGAGTATTGACTGATACGACTAGCCTATTGTGGCAACACGGAAAGAGCCATTAGTCTCAGCGGGACGGACGATGGTGGGAAGGAGAGCCACGCCATGAACCGAACACAGACGGAAACGCAAGCCAGGGAGACGAGCGTGGCGGAGCTGGCGCTGCGCGAACTGCAGGACCGGATCGAAGCCAGCGGCCTGGAATCCAGTTACGCGGAACTGGTGTGCGATTTGTGCGTGGGACAGGTGTCGCTGGAAAAGGCCTTTGGGGAGATTCATCAGAAGGCGATGGAGCGGATGGTGGAGCTTCTGGACACGCGGATTCTGGAAGACGAGGATGCGCTGGAAGCCTGCCTGGAAAAGATTGCGGAAGAGTCGCAACGCGTGGCCTGGAGTGCGCTGGAGCAGGGCACGGAGGCGTTGCGCGAGGGGCTTGCCATTCTTGATGGAGCGGAGACGCTCGGCGATGGCGGCTACGTCAATTAAGAATTAAGCGAGCTTTTCTGTTTTCTGCATTCAAAACAGAGTTGCTATAAGAGGTTCTTCTGACTTGGCCACCTGAAGGTGGCCGCTACACTTCATAAGAGGCCGGATCAAACGCGCTTGAGGACGATCGCGGTGAGGTCGTCCATTTGCTTGGTGCCGTTCGCAAAGCGCAAAACTTCCTGGTGCAGGGTGGAAATAATTTCGGCCGCGGATTTTTCGCGGGCCGCGCGAATGGTTTGCTCGAGGCGTTCGTGTCCGAATTGTTCCTCGCGGGAATTTTCCCATTCGAAGAAACCGTCCGTGGCGAGGAGTAGAAGGTCACCGGAAGCCATTTCCAGGCTAAGCGGCGGGTCCGAGAGAAAGGCGTCGGAGATGCCGAGCGGCAATCCGTGAGCTTCCATCAAGTGGAAGCGGTCGCTGCTGCGCGTGTAGAGAAACAGCGGGGCGTGGCCGGCAGAGAGCAATTGTACGCATGGACTCTCGGGACCGAAGATGGCAGCCACGAAGGTGATGAAGCGGCCTTCGCGGACGTCCGCCGCCACAGCGGAATTGATCTCCTCCATGGATTTGAGAAGCGATTCCTGATTCCGGAAATTTGTGCGCGCATAGGCGCGGCAGACCGAGGCGAGAAGAGCGGGGCCGATGCCGTGGCCGGTCACGTCCGCCAACGCGGTGACGAACTTGCCGTTGGGCAAGGGCTGCCAGTCGTAATAGTCACCGCCGGTTTGATCGGCAGGCTGATTCCATGCGGCGATGTCCCATCCGGGGACCCGCGGCATGGAGTGCGGCAGAAGCGATTGCTGGATGGAGCGGGCGACGTCCAGATCGTGCTGCAGGTGCTCCATCTGACGCCGGGTTTCCGCTTCGCGCAACGCGGCCTCCACCTGGGAGCGGAATTCGCGCGCCACTACGGCGGCGGTGATCCCCACAACAATCAGGCTGATGGCATAGGTGACCACATTTTTTTGCGGCGAGTAGAGCGAACCTTCCAGGCCGGATTGCAGCGGCCGCCAGCCGAGGTGATAGGCGGCGGCGAGATAGCTGCCCGACGCCAGAAATCCGCAGAGCACGCTTAGCGTGGGTTCGAGGCGCAGGATGGTGAGCACCAGGAGCGGGAAATAGATCAGAAAGGAAGGATTGGCGAGCGGACGATACCCGGGCACAATGACCGCGCTTGCCGCGCTGGCGATGCTGACGGCGGGGAGAGCGATCTCAAAGCAAATGTTCAGGAACCAGAACGTTTTGGAGATTGGCTTTGAATTCCGGATGGCTCGCCGGAGGGCGCGAAGAGTAATCAGTTCGATGGCGCCCAGGATGCCGATCAGCGTCAGGAACATGGATAGGGTAGCGATATTGTCCGGCGTGGGCGCAAGAAGGGTGCGGGCGCTGCGCAGCACCAGGATGAACACCAGCAAGGCGAGCAAAAGATAGATGCGGAGGCGTTCGCTTCGCCGGAGCGCTTGCTGAAACGCGGGCGATTGACTGTGCAGGTCGCTCATGGTTCTCCCGAGAAGGGCGGTGCGCGACACCCGTGCGTGGCATTTTCGCGGAGAACCCGCTTAAACACAAGATTCGAGGAAGAGTAGAAGAAGGATTACGTCTTAACGGACCCAGCCGGGATCGCCGCCCGCCTTGCGTACGGCGTCTTCCAGGTCGGCTACCTGCTGCTTGAGTGACTCGACTTCACTCTTCTTTGCTGCCACTTTGGCGGTCTTTTCGTTGATATCGGAGCGGCTGTATTGCTGCTGGAGTGCTTTTTGGGGATCGGGGTAATACTGCACCTCGTCCTTGTTCAGTTCGCGTTGCAAAACGTCCAATTCCTGTTCGGCTGTGGCCAGTTTGGCGCGCAACTTATTGGCGTGCTTGTGCCAGTAGGCTTCGGTTTTCGGATCGTCCTCGGGATTGATGGTTTTCTTTTCGGCAGACTGATCGGCTGCTTGAGCCTGTCCCGCATTTTTGCTGGTTGCATCGGCGGTTGCGGGGGCCGGAGGAGGCGCGGCGGATGGGGCGGATGGAATGTCGTCATTGGTGAAAACCTTTTTCGGCTTCGGCGCGGTTTTCTGTTCGGCGCGAGCTTTGCGCGCGGCGTCCGCCACCGGATCGCCGGTGGATGGCTGAGCGGGTTGCTGTTGAGCTGGCGCAGTGAATGCCGCGAAACTGAGAAGGGAAGAGAGAGCGGAGATTCGCCAAAGAGTTGATGAGCGCATGGTTACCTTCCTCCACTGGAGGGGGCCAGGGAACTCCCAAGAGTGTAAAGCTGCAGGAAACATTGTAACGCTTTACGGGGCGCAGGGAACGCGCCAGATGCCAAAGGATAACGGGCCAGCTACGGCCGCGCATACTGATTCGCAAAGGACAGCAGTCCCGGCAAAGCATAGACGACAGCCATTGCGCCGGCCCCGAGAAAAGTGCCCAGGGGTAGTTGGTACTGCAAGGCGATCGTCCAACGGATGGCCGAAACGCTGCCCAGGCCACGCCTTGCGGCACGCTCCGCGACAGCGCGCTTCGAGCCAAATTGATAAAGAATGGCGATCCACAAAACTCCAATGATGCTGCCGAAAAGGGTGCCCAGAAGGATGGTGAGAAACGCTCCACGGGGCCCCAGGAAGGCGCCAACCATGGCCATCATTTTGACGTCGCCCATGCCCATACCATCGCGTTTGCGGACGAGCTTGTAAATGGCCGCGGCGCCCCAGAGGAGTATGCTGCCGGCCAGCGCGCCGAGCACGGCGTTGAGCACGTTGAAGAAGAGTTCGGTTTGAAACGGGAGTTCACGAAAGCCGGTCAGGAAGAAAAGCGTTCCCGCCGTGGAATCGGAGATGGGAACACGGAAGGCCAGCACGATGCCCATCGCGAGCCCGGGGAAATTGATGAGATCCGGAAGAATCCGCACGCGAAAATCGGTGACGACCAGAACGATGATCAGGCTGGAAAAGATCAGCCATTTGAGGGTCAGCAGGCTGATGTCGTATTCGTAGTAGGTAAGAACAAAAATAAGGCCGGTGGCCAATTCCACCAGCGGGTACATCGGTGAAATAGGCAGGCCGCAATTGCGGCATTTGCCGTGCAGAAGCAGCCAGCCGAAGACGGGGATGTTGTCGTAGGGCTTGATCGGCTTGTGGCAGCGCGGGCAGCGGGAAACCGGCGAAACGATGGAGACGCCCTCCGGAATGCGGGAGATGCAAACATTCAGGAAGCTCCCGATGACAATGCCAAAAAGAAAGAAGAAGAACGGAATCACAGTTCCGACTGTGCCACAGGCGACGAAGAGGCTCAACGCGGGGTGAGGCTGTGGGTGTCGCATGGCTAACGGGAAACAAGACCGGGTACCCGGGAGTGCAGTAGGAAAGAAATGAAAGACTCACCGCAGAGCCGCAGAGGGCCGCAGAGGACTGCGGAGAGTTGTGGGAAAGTCGCTCGGTTTTGGGAGAAGCGGGAGGTTCGATAAACTGACAGTATGGCGATGAGCAGGTACGAGCATTGGATACGGCGCTATGAGCACCGGCGCTGGACAACCGACGACAATCGGATGGTGCGGCCGTTTGAATGGGGGCTGGAGCATATCGGAGGAGATGCCGGGTGCGCGGAACCGCAGGACTTCGTGCGTGAGTACGCGCGCGAAGCGATTGAGAAGAGCGCGGAGTGGTATGCGGCGGAAGAGGTGCGGGACTATCGGCTCGACAAGGAAAATGTGCTGACGTTCACGAGCCCGGTGGAAGCGCCTTGGCCTGAAAACAATACGGTGCACGGCCAATTTTTCCCGGCGCGAAAGCATGGGCCGGCGGTGCTGGTGCTGCCGAACTGGAATGCCAAATGGCACGGGCAAGCGGCGCTTTGCCACTGGCTGCAACGCATGGGAATTTCAGCGATGAAGATGAGCCTGCCGTACCACGACCGGCGGATGGCCAAGGGACATGAGCGGGCGGACCAGTTAGTGGGGCCGAACATCGGGCTGACGCTGGCGGCGAACCGCCAGGCAGTGAAGGATGCGCGCGCGTGTTTGACCTGGCTGGAGCAGCGGGGCTACACGCGGCTGGGAATTTTGGGGACCAGCATTGGATCTTCGGTGGGCTACATCACGCTGGTGCATGACCAACGTGTGCGAGCCGGGGGATTTTTTCATGTGTCCACTTACTTTGCCGACGTGGTGAGCAAAGGAATGACCACGAACCACGTTTGGGAAGCGTTGCGGCATGAAGTGACCGTGGACGAATTGCGTGATTATTGGGCGCCGGTCAGCCCCATGCCTTATGTGGAGCGGGGCATGGGGGCGGACCGGAATACATTTATGGTGTACGGCAAGTATGATCCGACGTTCTTGCCGGAGTTGACGCACGAGATGCTGGGGGCGCTGCGGAAGAGCGGAGCCGAGCCGCGCACGCTGGAACTGCCGGTGGGGCATTATTCGCTGGAGTTGGCGCCGTTCAGCTATATTGCGGGTTGGCGGATGTTTACGTACTTTTTGGAAGCGTTAGCGTAGGGTCGGGGTTCAAGAAAGATAGCCTAACGCAGAGACGCAGAGGGCGCTGAGAATTTGCAGAGGGGAGAGACCGATGGCCAAACGGGAGATTGTTACCAAGCCCTCTCGGAAGTTACGGACCAAAAAGAAGAAAGCTACTCTTCGGGAGGTGGGAGAAATCGCTCGGAGATTCAGGGAGCATATCCGAGGACCGCTCATTGATGACCACGCGG
>Ga0210410_10006243_pt1 | contig 10375 bp, 13 predicted proteins | sample IncBWC4MmetaG_FD_161058 | JGI IMG/M metagenome (GOLD analysis project Ga0210410, IMG submission 161058) | Forest soil microbial communities from Barre Woods Harvard Forest LTER site, Petersham, Massachusetts, United States - Inc-BW-C-4-M | ecosystem: Environmental > Terrestrial > Soil >... | reverse complement strand
GCCACCGGCGATGAGCTGGTGGACATCGACGTACCCCTCGCGCCCAATCAGATTCGCAATTCCAATACGTACTCATTGGCCGCGCAAATCCTGGCCGTGGGCGGCGAACCCGTGCTGCTGCCCATCGCTCCCGACGAGCCGGAACGCCTGAGGGAACTGATCGCCGACGGCTTCGAGGCCGACCTGCTCCTGCTGTCCGGCGGAGTCTCCATGGGCAAATATGATTTAGTGGAACAAGCGTTAGCGGAGTTCGATGCGGAGTTTTTCTTCACCGGAGCGCAAATCCAACCGGGAAGGCCAGTGGTATTTGGACGAGTCCCATGTGGCGCGGGCGCCCCCGCCCGCGAAGGGGATCGCCACAGTTTCGCAGCCTTCGACAAAAATGCTTCCTCAGGAAGGACCGACGCAGGAGGGCACGGTGCGGGAGGGCGCGGCTTCAGCCGTGCCGATACGACTGCAAAAGAGACTGGGGCTTCAGCCCCCGAGGGCCACACATACTTCTTCGGCCTGCCAGGAAACCCGGTCTCGACCATGGTGACGTTCGAACTCTTCGCCCGCCCGCTGCTGGAAGCCCTGGCCGGCATGCCCCCGCGAAAGCTGATTTTCCCGCATGCCAAGCTGAAGTCCGAGATCAAGACCAGGACAGGCCTGAAACGCTTCCTGCCCGCAATCCTCTCCGGCGAATTCGAGCATGCGGAAGTCGACCTGGTGCGCTGGCAAGGCTCAGGAGACATCGCAGCCACCGCAGCCGCGAACTGCTATATCGTGATTCCGCCGGACCGCGAGCGGATCGCGGCAGGCGAGTGGGTTCCGCTGCTGATCCGGTAGGTCATTTACTCGTCGGGGAAGGCGCAAGCCGCTGGGTTGGTCGCATCACGCGCTCGCCGCTCGTGCCGCTTGTTCCAGCGCCTTCATCGCCATGAGGTAAGGGCGGGGCCCATGGCTCACCCTTGCAACGCCATGCTCTGCCAGCGCGCGCACGGGCGGGGTAGCGTCGCCGACCATGATGTTCAGCGGGAGCGGCGACGCTTTAGCGAGGCGCGCGATCAGAGAAAGGTTCGCTAGACCGGGCGCGAAGACCCCATCCGCGCCAGCTTCCGCATATGCGCGGGCTCGCTCGATCGTCTCAGCTACCATAGCGTCGTCGTGCTGTTCGGGCGGTCGCTGGAAAAAGACATCGGTCCGCGCATTGATGAAGAAGCGGATCTTGGCGGCATCGGCCGTCTGGCGGGCGCACCGGATGCGATCGGCCTGATCGACTGTTTCGCGGAGTTTTCCATTCGCGGGAAAGCTGTCCTCCAGGTTGCAGCCTACGGCGCCCGCGTCGATTGCCACAGCGATAGTCTGGCCGACCACTTCCGGCGAGTCGCCATAGCCGTTTTCCAGATCGATCGTCACCGGCAGATCCGTGGCGCCGACGATCCGGCGCAGATTGTCGATCGCCAGGGCGAGCGGGATGCGCTCCCCATCGGCGAAGCCGTTGGCATTGGCGACCGACCAACTGCCGGTCGCGATCGCCTTCGCACCGCCCGTAGCGACGGCCTTGGCGCCGCCTGCATCCCAGATGTTGAAGAGGACCAGCGGCTTTCCCGGGATGTGCAACGCCCGGAATTGTTCGACCTTGCGCGTCTGATCGGTCATTCTCTTCTCCTCATAAATTCGCGGGTACGAAAGGGGTGAAGCCCTCATGACGCCTTCTGCTGTGCCGGTTGCCAGTGTGCGCGTAGTTCCTTGTTGAATTCCTCCCAGCGTTCCTCGGGGAAGAAGATTCTGGCGCCCTTGAACTCGACGCGGCGCCGGGTGCCGGGGATCTTGTCGGCTAGCCAGCGCGACCATTTCACGTCAAAATACACATCATCCGTTCCCCAAACAATCAAGGTCGGTGCCTTCAGCGTCTTCAGCTGTGCCTCAATGGCGAGCGTGTGCTTGTTGTCGAAAGCCGCGAGGAAACGCTGCAGGTCGCGCGTGCGCTGCTCGCTCCTGACCAGCGGACGCAGATAGGTTTCGATGCTGTCATCACTCAGCCGTTCCGGGCGTTCATACGCTGGTCCCAGGGCTTGCGGTGATCGATAGACGCTCTTGTCCGCCAACATCGCGTCCAGTGTTCCCCGTAAACCGCCGGCGGCCGCCATCGCCAGGAACGGCTTGAAGGCCTCGGGCGGCCAATTGTCGTGGGTGTCGCAGTCGGTCAGCGTGAGGCTGCGCACACACTCCGGATAGGCTGCGGCGAAAATCTGTGCAATACCGCCACCGCTGTCGTTGCCCACGAGATCCACCTGATCGATGTTCAAGGCATCGAGAAATTCCTTGAGCATCTTCGCATTGGCCGTCACCGACACGTCCTGATCCGGCGCGATTTCGGTGTCGCCATGCGCCAGCAGGTCCACCGCTATGCTGCGCCGGATGTCGGACAAGTCCGCCAGTTGATGGCGCCACAGATGCCCGTTCAGCAGCACGCCATGCACGAACAACGCGACCGGTCCTGTGCCCTGCTCCGTGTAGCTGATATGCCCCGATGGGGTTTGCACACTATGCCGGGCCGGCGATGATTTCTTTCTGTCCATGGTTCAACCCTTCCTCGCCGCGGTCGCGGAAACGTGCGCTTCCTTCAACTTCTGTGCGCACTCATCACAGCACACCTCAACTGTCCGGCCGCCGATCTTGACCTTGATAGGATTCACGTCCAGCTTGCAGTCGCAAGCCGCACAAGTTGTCTGAACCATGACATTGCCCTCCATGAATACCCGAAGTCCGGGTGTGATCAGTAGGCCACGCAGGAAGAGAGAGCGGCTATCAGAATCTTTAGCGACTTGCTTGAGCAGGTCTAACGATGCAGCGCCGACTGCCTGAACTCCGAGGGTGAGCGGCCGTACGCCTCGCGGAATGCGGCGCTGAAATGGCTGTGGCTGGAAAAGCCGAGGTCCAGGCTCAGGGTGGTCAGGTCGTCATACTGCGCGAGAAGATCCAGCGCTCGCGCCAATCTCAGCCGCAACTGGTAGCGATACAAGGGCACGCCCTCCACTTGCTGGAAGACCTGGGTGAGATAAACCGGGGAGCCTCGCACTTCGGTGGCGATCTCGGCCAACGTCCAGCGCCGCGCCAGATCGCTCGTTAGTACGAGCTTGACCCGGTCCACCAGGCGCTGGCGTCCCACACTTGCGCCCGCTGCGTGCGTAGTGCGCGGTCCCAACGCCCGCTGCACCAGGGTCAAGGCCAGACTCTCTGCTTCCAAAGGTTCCGCAATGTTCTGGCGCAGGCTGTGCCGTAACAGGGCCACCAGCGTCTGAGCTCGCGGATCAATCCGCAGGCGGTGTTGCCGAAATGCGAGCGCCGGGCCGTCGCGCAGAAAAGCCCGTGGCGCCAGTTCACGCAGTTGCGGTTCGGCGATGAGCAGCGTCAGACTGGCATCGCCACCCGGCACGGGGTGGCTGACCCGGTAGCCTTCGGTGGCGTTGAAAAACAAGACCTGGTTCGCCTCGGCTACGGCTTGGTCATGCCCCAGATGCCGCACGTAAACGCCGCGGTACGGAAACACCAGCTGTGTAGCAGTCGCGCTCTCTTCCCTACTTTGTTGCCGGCAGATGCCCTGGCAGTAGACGTCCCGGATCGTAACCGTGGGAGTTTTCAGCAGAGACTCAACCGCAAATTCAGACATAGGCTTTACTTTCGTCTCTTAACGCTACACTCTCGACCGACCAGTCGTACAAAAAGCCTATCACTGATCCGCCGTCCAGCTACCCATCTACAAGCTGGCTTCGAGTAAGATAGTTCGTCAGATGCCCAAAAAGCTCTCCCATTACGACCGTTCCGGCCGCGCCAGAATGGTCGACGTTTCCGCAAAATCCCCCACCAAGCGCGAGGCCGAGGCCAGCGCCTTCGTAGTCCTGAAGCCGAAGGTCCTCAAAGCCTTGCCCAGGAACCCCAAGGGCGACCCGCTGGAGGTGGCGCGGCTGGCCGGAATCATGGCCGCGAAGCGAACTGCCGATCTGATTCCCATGTGCCATCCCTTGCCGCTGGCCCACGTTGATGTGCGTATGCGGCTGTGCGAGAATGGCGTCGCGATTGCCTCAAAAGTTTCAACCACGGCGGTGACCGGCGTGGAGATGGAAGCCCTCATGGCGGCCAGCATCGCCGCCCTCACCGTGTACGATATGTGCAAGGCGCTCGACAAGGGCATCGAGATTCGCGAAATCGTGCTCGAGCGGAAATCCGGCGGCAAAGGCGGCGATTACCGCCGCGTCCGCAAGAAGACATAACGCGTTCCATGGCGAACAACGTACGGCTCTTGCTGGTGGACGACAATCCGATGGTGCTGGGGTTGCTGCGCGGCGCCCTGACTCCGCTCGCCATGGTAACGACTGCGACCGACGCAGCCGACGCGCTCCTCAAAGCGGTCGACGATCCTCCCGACCTGCTGATTTGCGACTACCGCATGCCGGGTATGGATGGCCGCCAGCTTGTCGAAAAACTAAGGAGCCGTCCGCGCACCGCCGGAGCCGCGGTCATCCTGGTGGCCACCAAGACCGACATCAGTGAAAAGCTGAGCACGCCCGATTTTCCCGTGGACGATTTCGTCGAGAAGCCATTCTTTCTGCGGGAAGCCACCCAGCGCATCAAGCGGGTGATCGACAAGATCGCGCTGGAGAAGATGGCCAAGACCGCGCCCTCGGACGGCGTGCTGCGCGGCAGCTTGTTGCAGATGAATGTGATCGACCTGGTGCAGTCCCTGGAGATGGGCCGCAAGAGCTGTTCCCTCACGCTTACCCTCAAAGACGACAAATGCGAACTGTACTTCAACGAAGGCCAGGTGGCGCACGCCACTTATGGCTCGCTGATTGGAGATCCCGCCGTGTTCAAGGTCTTGCGCTGGACCGACGGCAACTTTGAGGTCAACTTCGAAGGCAAGACTAAGCAGCAGACGACCAAGTTGAACACGCAGGGTCTGCTGATGGAAGGCCTGCGCCAGCTCGACGAGGCGCAGCGGGACGGCGGAAAAGCGGCCGAGGAGGAAGAAGATGTCCTCCTCGATTCCTGAGGGACTGACCGCAGCCGTCGTCACGGTCAGCGATTCCTGCGCGCGCGGCGATCGCACGGATGTCTCCGGCCCGGCGCTTGGGGAACTCCTCAGAAAAAGAAATTTCTCGGTCATCGGGACGGAAGTTGTTCCCGATGAGCAGGCGGCGATTCAGACGGCACTCGCCTATTGGGTCCAGGAAGCGCAGTTGGTCGTCACAACGGGTGGGACGGGAATCGCCGAGCGCGATGTCACTCCCGAAGCCACACGCGCGGTTTGTGAACGCCTGCTCGAAGGCGTTGCCGAACGCATGCGTGTTGAAGGTGCAAAAAAGACGCCGCTGGCAGCGCTCAGCCGGGGGGTTTGCGGAGTGCGTGGCAAATCAGTAATTCTGAATCTGCCCGGGAGTCCCACGGGCGCGGTTGATTCGCTGGAAACGGTCATCGATCTGCTGCCCCACGCCCTGCAATTGCTCAGCGGAAATACCAAACACGAGTAAACCAGCCAATGGCCACGTAGCCCCGGACGCCTCGTCCGGGCGGGACGGATGCGCTCCTTCATCTCGTTCGTCAGCAAGTTTGTCTTGACTCATGTAGCATGGTTGCGACTCCCCAGGCATCATCATCAGACTTGTAAAGAACGTAGCTAGCTACGTCTCTACGAGGACGGATGCGCAAACTCCGGACGCGCCGAGCGTCCCACAAAACGAGAGGAACGAACGTCATGAAGCGATTCTTATCCGTGATCGCAATCGTGCTGTACTCGTCGGTTGCAGCCTACTCACAATCGTTAACACAAGCGGACCGTGACCGCGCCATGAAATATCTGGAGAGCACGAAACAGGGCGTGCTGGACGCAACCGCGGGCCTGTCCGATGCACAATGGAACTTCAAGCCGGGCCCCGAGCGCTGGTCAGTGGCTGAAGTCACCGAGCACATCGCTGCGGCGGAGGGTTTTCTCCGTGGAATGATCACAGACCAGGTAATGAAGGCTCCGCCGCGTCCCGACGGAGAAGACGTGAAGGCGATCGATGAATTCGTGCTGGCGGCGATTCCTGACCGCACTCAACACCGTCAAGCGCCCGAACCCCTCAAGCCCTCGAACCGCTTCGGCTCGAGCCAGGGATCACTGAAAGCCTTCACCGACAGCCGTGCACAGACGGAGGATTTCCTGCGCACCCACGATGACCTGCGAGCCCACGCCATTGACAGTCCGCTAGGCAAGAAGCTCGATGGCTACGAGTGGGTCCTGTTTATCGCGGCGCACAGCGAGCGTCACACTAAGCAGATCGCCGAGGTCAAGGCGGATCCGAATTTTCCGAAGAAATAGTCGACCTGTGAATTTGTCGAAGAATCCCTATCTTTAATGTTGTCATCCCGAGCGCAGCGAGGGATCTGCAGTTCTTTCGCGTCCCGAGGAACACTGCAGATTCCTCGTCGCTGTCGCTCCTCGGAATGACAGGACTTATTTTCTTGAACCTGTAAGACCCTGGGCAGAGATGCAAATAACTGAGTCTCTGCCCAGTTACCCTCGGTTGCGGCTCCGCTTTCGCGTACACTCTTAGTCTTACATTTGAAAACCATCCAGCACATCCTTTCCCGCTACACCGCATTCCTGTGGGCGCTGCTGAAGCCTTTGGGCGCATGGGGTGTGCTGGCCATCGCTGCGCTGGACGCCGCCTTCTTCGGCCTTCCCATGGACGCGGTCGTTGCCGGCTATGTGTACCAGGACCGGGCGCGATTCCTGCTGTACGCGCTGATGGCGTCAGCCGGGTCGGCGTTGGGCAGCATAGTAATTTACGGGATCGGCTACGAGGGCGGCGAGGAACTGCTCCGCAAACGTATTTCGCCCGCGCGCTTCGAGAAGATTCATGCCGCATTCGACCGGCATCCCTTCTGGAGCCTGATGTTTCCCGCGATGCTGCCGCCGCCCACGCCCTTCAAACTGTTCGTGCTGGCTGCGGCGGTTTCCGAGATGAGTTTCGTTCGTTTCCTGCTGGCCATCTTCTCCGGCCGCATGGTGCGTTTCCTGGTGCTGGGCCTGCTGACCATCAAGTTCGGTCCGGACGTCGTGCACTTGTTTGGGACGCTGTTCCGGCAGCATTACTACTGGTTCGTGGGCGCGATCGTCGCGGGATTGGTGGTTTGGCTGGTGATGCGAAGAAAAGATCCTAATCGCAGAGGGCGCTGAGGATTCGCAGAGATCGCAGAGAGAGACGTAGCTGGCTACGTCTCTACAGGGCTTTTAAGCTGCTGCCGCGTGATCGCCCTGGTTGCCGAACGCCCCGGATAGCGCGTGCAGAGCCATCGGCGTGGCGAACATCGCAACTGTGAAGATCAGATCGCCGGCGAGCGCGTGGCGGAAAAATGGCAGTCCAGCGGCGTAAGACATCATCACCCCGCTCAGATTCTTGGGATACATATCCAGCCAGGCCCAGGCTGCCAGATTGGTCAACAGGAAAAACGAAACGGAACTGGCCAGCGCGGCGCCGATCACCGGCACCCACTTCGTCTTGGCGCCCAGCCTAGTGCCCAGCCAGAGAACCGCGGCATACCACACGAAGGTCACGTAATGGTCCCACGAGAATGGGTAGGAATAGACCCACTTGGTGAGCACCACGTCCGAGGCGGCCAGCAGCACAAATGGGATCCAGAGTTGGCGGCGTGATCCGCGGGCTCCGAAGAACAGCAGCGACCCGACCACCGGGGTAAACATCCAGGGATGAGGCATGAACCGGACCGCGACCGCGAGCACCACAAACAAATAGGCCAGCATGATGGATCACCTCGATAAACTGAAACTCAATCTCTTCAACAAGATTGTGGCCTGTGAAAGCCGCCGCGTCAAGTCAAAGGATTGTCACGAGTTCAGGGTCACATCTTAAATCGCGGAGATCGCTGAGAACTTCCGCAGAGTGCGCGGGGCGGGCCGAAGTTTAGCGCACGCCGCTTTGTCCTGTGCCTGCCGGCGAGGTTCTGCCGGGCGCGCCAAAGTATTCTTCTACCACGTTCAAGTTGCGATCCAGTTCGACGGTGGCTGAAAGCACGCCTCGACCCGGCTGCCCGGGCTGCTGAAACCGCAGGTCTTTGAATCGAACCATGAAGCCCTGCGCTCCCGATCCCGAATCTCCCAGGCCCAGGGGCTCGGTTTCAGTGATCGGGTACTGCGCCCAGTCGAGGTAGACGCGTCCGAGGTAGGATCGCTTGGCCGCGAGCGTGGCCGGAGTTTCCTCGGGCTTGTAGAGAATCTGCATTTCTCCATCGGGATCGACTTCGGGAGCGGTTGAATCGATCATCATGGTGGCGTAGAAATTCCGGGTTTCAACCACGCCGACCCATCGCAATGGGCTCCACCACAAAGGAAAGGCGGAGGCGCGGATGGGATCGGCGTTTTCGTAGGTGCGGGCTTCGAGCGCGTTCACCGCGCGCCGGTGCTCGTAATCCCGCACTCCCCACAGCGCAACCACGCCCAGCAAAGCCAGGGTTGCGCCCCATCGGCCTGCGGGCTGCTTGCGGCGGACGCCGATCTCGCGATCGATGAAGGAGAACAAAACGGGCAACGCTAGTCCGAAAACCAGCAGAAGCACAATGATCGGATCAGCTATGAAAACGATGTCCCACGAATACCATTTCTCGGAGAATGGCCAGAACGGGCGCACGCCGTAGTTATTCGTGAAGTCGAGCAGAATATGACTCAGCCCGGCGAGATACGCGAACCCGAACAGCAATCCCCAGCGCGGCGGCAAGTTTGCAACCTTGACCTTGCGCCCGCGCAGCCGCCAGATCAAATACATGAGTCCGACCACAACCGCTGATACCAGCGCGATCCCCAAAAAAGAATGAGTAAAGCCGCGATGATGCGCGAAGCCAAAGACCCGGCTCTTAAACTCGCCCAGGACGTCTAGGTCCGGTGCTTCGGCAGCCAGCGTGACCGTCGCGGTGGCGAGAGCCGTCTTGCGATTCAGTCCGGCTCGTCCCATGCAGGCGCCGGTCAGAAAGTGGGTAATGGGTTCCAAAGTGTGCTGAAGCCTGGTTCGGGTCTGAGTTAGAGAGAATACATTAATCCGTCGTTCGGCGGTGTGATAAAGTGCCGTGATCTACCAGGCAGCCGGCTTATGAAATTGCCCTTTGCGATCCGTGAGAATTGGCGGAAACTGGCAGGCGGCCACGTCTGATTGCCTTATACGTTTAATGAATGTGGCGATCTGCTGCAATTGTTGACTGTGGCGACCGCGGTGCGGATTTAATATTCCAACTGGAAGGCCGATCTCTTTACGCACAATTTTGATGGGTTCAACAAGATCAGAATCGTTTGTGACCAGTACAGCTACATCGAACGCATGATTGTACGCATCCCTCAGCAAGTAAGTTGCGAGATTCACATCTGAACCCTTTTCCTCCGTCTTATCCACCCACACCTTTTGCACTGGATTGATGCCTGTGAGCACCATACGGCACGAATGCGTTAGGAAATGGCCGTAGAAGATTTGGAGATTTGGCAGTGTGCGGAGAGCGCGCAGGTAGATTTGTTGTCGCGTGGGGGCATCAGGATCATGCGGACGGGAACTTACGCGAGCGGTGAAATACTTGATTTCCCGAATATTGTCGTTAGGCATCATCAGGCGACAAAGTTGCAGCAGATCGAGCCACCGATACGGCGTGTTCTTGACTGCTCCGTAATAGAGATTGAAGCCGTCGATATATACGTTAGCATTAGCCATTGTGTTATCAGTAACTTACATGGTAACACTCCCCATTGCGTGTTGACGCCCGCCAGCAATAGAACTATTCTAGTGATACGGAATCATCCCCCTTGTTCCTTCGGGAGCAGGGCGCGAGACCAACCCCTCACCGGGTTGGTCTCAATGTTTTTGTGGTGCCGATGCTGGACTTTATGTGGTGTGGCGGCCACCGCGGGGATGCGGCCTGCAACCTCCGGATTAGCAGTCCTGCGCTCCCACCCATTCCGGATAAGAGCCCCCAAAGGCTCTGCGAGTTTCCAGCTGCACTTCCCGCGTCCCGAGACTGAGACCGGCGATGATTTTCTGCACAGTCTGGCCAGCAGTTGGAGGGTCAATGAGTATTCTGGGTTGGCATCAGCAGAGTCACGCCATCGCGGACCATGGATATCTCCGCGGGCAGCGTTCCCAATAGTTCTCCGTCGGCTTCTACGAAGATACGGGACGATGTCACATTGCGGCAGACCGCACTTGCGCTGTGGACCAGTTCGATTCCGGGGACTTTCCAGTTGGTCCCGAAGAGTCCACGCAGCACGTAGCGCAGATACGCCAGGCGGCTGCGGGTGTGGAAGAGCACCAGACGGAGGTCGTCGCGGTCGAGCGATGCGCAGGGGGCGAGTCGG